>ERZ825137.1815-NODE-1815-length-26298-cov-8.784895_pt1 | contig 26298 bp, 30 predicted proteins | sample MGYA00519873_ERZ825137 | MGnify/ENA primary metagenome ERZ825137 (study PRJEB31778, sample SAMEA3449190) | human gut metagenome | biome: human gut; feature: human-associated habitat; material: faeces | place: United Kingdom | collected 2010/2012 ...
CACGACAGACTCTGACTCTGTTTGTTGGGGTTCGAATCCCTATTCCCCAGCCATAGTAAACAGTGGGTTTTTGAAGACCCGCTGTTTTTATTTTTGTCTTAAAATCATTATTTCCCCCCCTAAATCCCCCCATAAAAGAATAATATATATTAATTCAAACTGTCTTTGAATATGTTGTCTATGTAATTTATAAAGGGGGTTGCGGCTTTAATTAAATCGGATTCTGTTGAATGGGTGTATACGCTGTCTGTTATTGAGTCGTTTAATGTATGCCCCATTAACCTTTTCTTGAAATATTCACCTATTTCGCAATTATTAAGCATTGTGCAATAAAGCCTGTATCTTCTAAATCTTTCAACCATCGTTGTATTGTTCTGGAAGATACTCCTATATCACTTGCAAGTGTATATAATTTAATATCTACATAATCATATTCGGGGTGCAATTTTGGATTAAAGGTTTTAATAATCTTTTTCATATAATTCTCCTTATTTGGATCGGTTGGCATTTGCCTCTATCTTGGTACCGTCCACAAATACATTTTTAAATTCTGCTTCGCCAAGCTCAGATAGCTTTAATACTAATTGGTAAAACAGATTTTCCATAACCGCCGACAGTCTTTCATTTTGAAAATGTGCGATTGTTGCGTGGTCGGGAGCAGGTGAATTCTGCAATATACACATAAAGCGGATGTCATTCCGGCAGGCTTTTTCTATCTCCCGGCTTGAATAAATCCCGTTCATATATGCAAATACAAGCAACATAGTGTGACAAGACCCGAACCTGCCGCGGTTTCGCTCGCCGCCTTTTAGATTGCGGCTTTGCGTTCATTTTTGCAAGGCGTTAGCCTTGCTGCAAATTTCTCGCTTCGCCGAATAAAAAATTCGGCGGCAGAAACTTTTAACCTACCGAAACAAAAAATTTTGTTATAAGACGAAGCCGACTAAACGCAGGAATACTGCCGTATTTCAAGTTTTGAGGCAATGTATTATGCAAAATTTTGTTTCGTAGGCGCGACAGGTTCGAGTCCTGTCACACTAAAGAGCATAGCAGGATCATATTTCCGGTATGTGCGGACATATGCTTTGTACAGTTCTGTATAGTCTAACGTGTCGCATATTTCCGCGAGCTTGAATACCGGATCGTCTCCTTTGATTTTTGTTTCTGAATTTAACGGTAAAACCACTTGATTTCTTGTTCCGTACATTGTATAATTAACCTGCTTTCAGGGTTATTTTTAGCAATTTAATTATACAGTAAGCAAAGCGACCGGGCAACCCTTTTTCGGGCTGCCCGGTTGTTTTTTTGCTGTCTTAACTCGACAGCCCCCTGAACGAATTTTAAATTCTTCTTTGTTACAGCTTTTCGATTGTTGCCATTAAATAATCGCCGAACTGCGAGCAGGTAGCGCCGTCATCGCGACCTGTGATAACATACTTCTTATCAACCTCGGTGCAGATGTGAAGCGCTTTATTAAGCTTATCGGCCTTTTCGGTAAATCCGATATGGCGCAGCAGCATTTCGGTAGCCTTAAACATACTGGTGGGGTTAGCAAAAGCTCCCCTGCCCGTTTCAATCATACGCGGTGCAGAGCCGTGAATAGCCTCGAACATAGCGTAAACATCACCTATATTGGCGCTGCCCGCAGTGCCTACGCCGCCCTGTATTTGGGCTGCCTCGTCGGTAATAATATCGCCGTAAAGGTTCGGCAGAAGTATTACCTGGAAGTTGCTCCTTACGCGCTCGTTTACAAGGTTGGCTGTCATAATATCAATGTACCAATCCTCGGCGGTAATTCCGGGATAATCCTTTGCAACCTCGTGGCAAAGTTCTGAGAACTTACCGTCGGTCTTCTTCATAATATTAGCCTTTGTAACTATTGCAACGTTGGTTTTGCCGTTGTTCTTAGCATATTCAAAAGCGGCGCGCGCAATGCGCTTTGTGCCCTCGTTGGTGGTAACCTTAAAGTCAAAAGCCAAGGTATCGGGAATTTCCACGCCGCGGCTGCCGAGAACATACTCACCCTCGGTATTCTCGCGGAAGAAGGTCCAGTCAATTCCGAGCTCAGGCACAGCTACGGGACGAACGTTTGCATACAGGTCAAGCTCGCGGCGCATTGCCACGTTTGCGCTTTCAAGCGTGCCGCCCTTAAGAGTGGTGGTGGGCGCTTTAAGAATAACGTTGCACGCCTTTATTTCTGCTAAAACATCGTCGGGTATAGCCTGATTGTGCGCAATTCTGTTTTCAATTGTAAGCCCTTCTATGGTGCGCAGCTCAATTTTGCCGGCGGCAATTTCGTCCTTTAAAATAAACTGCAAAAGACGCTCTGATTCGGCGGAAATTATCGGTCCTATGCCGTCGCCGCCGCAAATGCCGATTATAATTTTGTCAAGCTTTTTATAATCGGTGTAGCGCTTATCCTGCTCCATTTTGCGCTCGCGCGCAATCTGTTCGTTTAAAAGTGTGCGGAACTGTTCAACCGCCGCGTCAATGTATTTTTCCATTTTATATCAGCCTTCCTTTTTAGTATATTCAAGCAGTCCGCCTGCCTTGAGAATTGCTTTCTGGCGCTCGGTAAAGGAGCATACAAGCGGTATTTCGTCGCCTGTGGTTTCGTCCTTTAACATTATTTCGCCGCTGTCCATTCCGGCAAACACATTTGTAAGAGTTAATTTATCCGATTGATTAAGCTTATCGTAATCATCGGGGTTTTTAAAGGTAAGCGGCATAATGCCCGCGTTTATAAGGTTGGCAACGTGAATACGCGCAAAGCTTTTTGTAATAACCGCGCGAACGCCCAAATACATAGGTACAAGCGCTGCATGCTCGCGTGATGAGCCCTGACCGTAGTTGCTGCCGCCCACGATTATGCTTTTGCCGAGCGCCTTTGCACGTTCGGGGAAGGTTTCGTCGCATACCGCAAAGCAGAACTGCGAAAGGTGCGGAATATTTGAGCGGTAAGGCAGAATTTTAGCGCCTGCCGGCATAATGTGGTCTGTGGTGATGTTATCGCCCACTTTAAGCACAAGCTCAGCTGAAAGAGTATCAGTCTGCGGTTCGGATTTCGGGAACGGCTTAATGTTCGGCCCGCGCAGAACCTCTAAATCCTTAGCCTCTTCGGGTGTTGCGGGGGGGATAACCGCGCTGTCGTCAATCTTGAAAGCCTTAGGCATTGTAACGTGCGGCTCTTCGCCTAAAAGTCTCGGATCGGTAATTTCGCCCGTAAGCGCCGCGGCAACCGCGGTTTCGGGTGAAACTAAGTATACGCTTGCGTCTTTAGTCCCGCTGCGGCCTAAGAAATTACGGTTAAAGGTGCGTAAGGATACGCCGGCGGAATTAGGCGAAAAGCCCATACCTATGCAGGGTCCGCAGGCACATTCAAGCAGTCTTGCGCCGCTTGCCAGTATATCGGAAAGCGCGCCGCAATCCGCCAGCATTGAAAGCACCTGCTTAGAGCCGGGCGAAATGGAAAGGCTGACATTGGGTGAAATAGTTTTACCCTTTAAAAGCGCCGCAACCTTTAGCATATCAAAAAGCGAAGAGTTAGTGCAGGAGCCTATGCATACCTGATCAACCTTTGTACCCTTTAAGGATTCAACCGTAACAATGTTATCGGGGCTGTGTGGACATGCAATAAGCGGTTTTAACTTATCAAGGTCAATGTCTATTATCCTGTCGTAAACCGCGTCTGCGTCGCTCGAAAGCTCTACATAATCCTCACCTCTGCCCTCGGCTTCAAGGAATTTCTTTGTAACCTCGTCGGACGGGAAAATCGATGTGGTAGCGCCAAGCTCAGTACCCATATTGGTAATTGTGGCGCGCTCCGGCACGGAAAGGTATTTAATGCCCTCGCCGCCCCACTCGATAATAGCGCCGACGCCGCCCTTTACCGAAAGTATGCGCAAAATTTCAAGGCTTATATCCTTAGCTGTAACAAATGGCTTTAATTTACCCTTTAAATTAACCTTATACATTTTAGGCATTGTAATGTAATAAGCGCCGCCGCCCATTGCAACCGCAACGTCAAGACCGCCCGCACCCATTGCAAGCATACCTATGCCGCCGCCTGTCGGGGTGTGACTGTCTGACCCGATAAGGGTTTTGCCGGGTTTGCCGAAACGCTCTAAATGCACCTGATGGCAAATGCCGTTTCCGGGGCGCGAGAAGTAAATGCCGTGTTTTTTGGCAACCGACTGTATGTAACGGTGGTCGTCGGCGTTTTCAAAGCCGGATTGCAGTGTATTGTGGTCTATATAAGCCACGCTGCGCTCGGTTTTAACGCGGTCAAGCCCCATAGTTTCAAATTCAAGATATGCCATAGTGCCTGTGGCGTCCTGAGTTAATGTTTGGTCAATTTTAAGCGCAACCTCGCTGCCGACGGTCATCTCACCCGAAAGCATATGCGCCTTAATAATTTTTTGTGCAATGGTGTAACCCATATCAATCAGTCCTTTCTCATAATATGCTTGTAAGCGTTTTCAACATGCTCCGACGCATATTTAGCGGCAAGAGCGGTGTTTTTAGCTTCAATAGCCTCGTATATCTTGCGGTGCTCCGCAACCGACGCCGTTGCACGGCTTGAGCTTTCAAGCGAAGCGCGGCGGTATTTTTGAATTTTTTTATGTAACGGCACTAAGGTATCGTAAAATGCAGTGCTGCCGCTTAATTTATAAAGCGCCTCGTGAAAGCGGCTGTCCATAAGCTTAATTTGGTCGGGGTCGTTCTTACTTAAATAAAATTCCTGAAATTCAAGCGTTTCTTTAAGGCTTTTAAGCTGTTCGTCCGTACGGTTTTGCGCCGCAAGCGCCGCCGCCTGGCATTCAAGGCTCTTGCGTATCATAAATATATCTTCAAGATCCTTCTCGCTTATACCTATTACTACCGAGCCTTTCCCCGATTCTTCAATAATATGCTCCTGCTCAAGGCGGCGCAGCGCCTCGCGTATCGGGGTGCGGCTAACGCCTAATTCCGCGCTTAACTTGCTTTCGGTAAGTATTTCGCCGCGCTTATATTTTCCGCTTAAAATATCGTTTTCAAGATGCTCGAAAACCTGATCCGCAAGCGATATAGTCTTATGTTCAATCATAACTGCACCTTCTTAAAATCTTCCGCCGGACAGCTCTTTTAAATGCTTTTCAAGCTCACTGTCTGATATTGCGGTCTGTCTGCCGTTTTGATATTCGGTATCTACCCATTCTTTAAGAGCGATAACCGCAGGGTCTTTTTTATCAACCTCGTTTTCACCCTTTAAGCCGTAATTGTGGTTTATCCAATAAGCTATACCCGCAAGCCCGCTTGTTTTACCTACCGAAACGGAAGCCGGACGGTTAAGTATTTTCTCGGTATCGAAAATATTGTAAATTTCCTCGTCCTTTAAAAGTCCGTCGGCATGTATGCCTGCCTTTGTAACATTAAAGTTTTTGCCGACAAACGGTGTCATAGGCGGTATTTTATAGCCCATTTCCTTTTTGAAGTATTCGGCAATTTCGGTTATAACCGTTGTGTCCATACCGTCAAGCGAGCCGCGAAGCGACGCATATTCCATTACCATTGCCTCAAGCGGAATATTTCCCGTTCTCTCGCCGATACCAAGCAGCGAACAGTTAACCGCCGAAGCGCCGTAAAGCCATGCGGTAGATGCGTTTGCAACCGCCTTGTAAAAATCATTATGACCGTGCCATTCAAGCATTTCACTCGGCACGTCAGAGTAATGCTGCAAGCCGTAAATTATGCCCGGCACGCTGCGCGGCAACGCAACCTCAGGGTACGGCACGCCGTAGCCCATAGTATCGCACGCCCTTATTCTTACAGGAATTTTAGCCTGCGCCGACATTTTCATAAGCTCGTTTACAAAGGGCACCACAAAGCCGTAAAAATCCGCCCTTGTAATATCTTCAAGGTGACAGCGCGGCATAACGCCCGCCTCAAACGCTTCAGAAACCGCCTCAAGGTACATATTCATAGCCTCGCCGCGGGTCTTTTTAAGCTTTTTGAAAATATGGTAATCACTGCACGAAACCAATATTCCCGTTTCCCTTATGCCAAGGTCGCGCACAAGCTTAAAATCTTCCTTGCTGGCGCGTATCCAGGTGGTAATTTCTGGGAACTTAAGCCCTAACGCCTGACATTTTTCAATTGCTTCCCTGTCCTTTTTGCTGTAAACAAAAAACTCTGTCTGGCGGATTATCCCGTAAGGACCGCCCAGCTTTGACATCAGCTTGTAAAGATTAACGATTTGCTCTACCGTGTACGGCTCAACCGATTGCTGACCGTCGCGCAGCGAAGTATCGGTTATCCAAATATCCTTTGGCATACCCATAGGCACTCTGCGGTGGTTAAACGCAACGCGCGGCACGTCCTCGTATGTATAAAAGTCCCTGTAAAGATTGGGCTCTTTAACATCTTGCAACGAATATTTGTAATTATCCTGCTCAAGCAAATTTGTTTTATTTGATATCTCAAGCATAAATGTCACCCCTGTATGTATCGTTGTATACAATTATACACGCATTCTTGGATTTTGTCAATAGCTTAATATGTATATTTATGTATATGATAGGCAAAATAACTTAAAAAATGATAAGGGTGATATTTTGGAAATCCTTAAGGTTATTATAACATCTGCCGTTTCGCTTATTGTGTTATTTTTGTTAACAAAATTGGTTGGAAACAAGCAATTATCCGAGCTTAATATGTTCGACTATATTGTAAGCATAACAATAGGTTCAATAGCCGCCGAAATGGCTACCGAGCTTGAAAACCCCGAACAGCCGCTTGTGGCTATGGCGGTTTACGCAATTATTTCATTCGGGGTTTCGGTTTGGTGCTCGAAAAGCATTACCGTAAGAAGGATAGTATTCGGTAAATCGGTTGTTTTGATGCAAAACGGCAAGCTGTTCCGTAAAAACTTTAAAAAGTGCCGTCTTGATTTAAGCGAATTTTTAATGCAGTGTCGCTTAAACGGGTTTTACGATCTTTCCGCAGTTGATACCGCGGTTATGGAGGCAAGCGGAAAAATAAGCTTTATGCCGGCGTCCTCCAAACGTCCCGTAACGCCAGAAGACCTTAATATCGTACCGAGCGGCGACGAGGTTTTTTACAGCGTAATAATGGACGGCAAAATTTTCGAATACAATTTAAAAAGCGCCGGACGCGATTTGAACTGGCTAAAAAACGAGCTTAAGGTTCAGGGCGTTAAATCCAAAAAGGAAGTTTATTTTGCAGCGCTTGATAAAAACGGTACGCTTAACGTGTTTAAAAACACCGATGAAAAGCAAAATAACGATATTTTTGAATAATTCCACTTAGGGTAGAGAGCGAAATCTGCGCTTTCTACCCCCGCTTTTTTATTTAGAATTATTTTAAAAGCCGTTCATTGCAAACTCCTTCTAAAAACAATAAAATCAAATACGGTGAAGATAATGAACAAGCTTTTTAAAATTATACGCGTTATAACGGTGGCTCCGATAGCCGCGCTTATAACGGTCATTCTGCTTTTTTGCTTTAAGCAAGGCTTTTTTGTAAATAATGTCCGCTTTGCGGCGGCGGTACTTACGCTTACCGTGCTGCCGCTTTCCGCCTACCCCGTAAGCCTGATAAAGCCCAAAAACGAAAGGCGGAGCTTTCAGCGTTCGCTTGCAATTGTATTTGCGGTGGCGGGATATATAATAGGTACCGCTTATTCGTTTTTAAGCAAATGTTCGAGCGGAGAAAAGGTGCTTTACCTTACATATTTGCTTTCCGGCGTTGTTATAGCCGCAAATTCCTTTATATTCAAAAGAAAAAGCAGCGGCCACGCCTGCGGTATTTCAGGTCCTGTTACGCTGCTTGTATATTATTTAAGCCCCGCTTATGCTTTGGGGTATTTGCTTTTAATTCCCGTGTTTATCGCCTCGGTTAAAATGAAACGGCACACGCCACACCAGTTTATATCGGGCAGTATAATACCGATTTTGTGCTTTTTGGCGGCTGTAACCGTAATTTAAAAAATGCTTAACTGTGCCTGCGGATAAATATTTATAATTTCCCTGCCCTTTTTTGCGGCGTAGTTTAAGGTTTCCATAGTTCCGCCGCGCTTGCCGTCATACCATGTTAGCACATAATCGCAGTTATCAACCATAAAATGATTGCGTTTAAAATAACAGCCGCCGTAATATGTCTGCGATAAAACCACCGTTTCATCGGAGCTTTTTATTATATTGTTATAACGCTCCTTCCAGTCGTCGGGATATGCATTGCCCTGCCCCTTAAACGGTACGGCGCAAATAAGGCTTATTTTTGAGTTACCGCACCTTTTAAGCTTTAACACCGTTTCAGCCGCTATTATATCAAATCCCATTGCCATACCTGTGTAAAATACGGAGCACCCTTTTTCATAAAGCGAAAAAATCGTGCTTTCAAGCGCGCTTAAAAATTCGTCATAATCGCCGTTGCCGCCTGATAGCTCAAACGGGAATTTAGACGGACGGTAGCCTGTAAAACAGCACCTTTTAACGGCTTTTTCTTTTTTTTCGGGCATAACATCACCGCAATACTGAAAATTATGATTGACTAAACAGATAAAATATTATAATATAAATTTAAAAGGCAGGTGAACCTTACGGATTCTGTTGATTTAAAGATTATAACGCTATTGCAAAAAAATGCGCGTATGCCGCTTAAGGCTTTGGCAGAGCAGGTTTTTCTTTCCTCCCCTGCAACCGCGGCAAGAATTGAAAAGCTTGAAAAGGAAGGGATAATCGGCTCATACACGGCAAATATAGACCTTAAAAAAGCAGGCTTTCCGATAATAGGGTTTATAAGGCTTGACCTTGACCCGAAATTAAAGCCTACATTTTATCCGTTTATACAGTCGTGCCCGAACGTTCTTGAATGCAACTGCGTTACAGGGCAGTTTTCTCAGCTTATAAAGGTTGCCTTTGCCACTACCGAGGATTTAGACGCATTTGTAGGCGATCTTAATAATTACGGGCATACCGAAACGCAGATAGCGTTTTCCACACCGCAGCCACCGCGCGGTATTGCCGTTGAAAAGCTTAACATTCTTTAATAATTATACAGAACAAGCGTTCTTTTGTCAATTAAATTTTTTAAGGGGATATCGGTTATGAATTCAAATATGAAGTTGCTTATGCCCTTTGCGGCGCAAACAGGGCTTTCGGCAGACGCAAGAGGCGGCATTTTATTCGGCGTTTACGGCGGTTACAATATTACCGTTTCACCTATATCGGGCGGCAAGACTATGCAGATATCGGTAGGTGTTAAGGTTAACGGTCAGCCGATCGACAATAATCAGCTTCAGCTTTTTGCAAAGCAGAATAAATCCGTTTTCGGAATTTGCAGGGCAAACGGTTATAGGGTTGATTTTAACGTTAAACAATTTTTAACGGCTAAAAGCACTATAAATAAGGGCTTGCGCCCCGGCATTGAGATCGTTGCGGCATTTTTAAGAAGTCTCGGTGCTGAAAACTGCTGCCAGGCGTGCGGTAAAAGCGAAGATTTAGGCACATATTATACATATAACTGCGCTTCTGTTTTGTGTGACGGCTGCTACTCCGAAACCTCTGCCGATACTGTAAACCGTATCCGCGAAAACGAGGCTAAAGCCGAAAATCCCGTAGGCGGATTTGTAGGCGCGCTTTTAGGCTCGCTTTTGGGCGCGGCGGCTATAATACTTATAAGTCAGCTTGGATATGTCGCGGCAATTTCGGGTGTTATTATGGGCGTTTGCACGCTTAAGGGCTACGAAATGCTCGGCGGTAAAATTTCTAAAACCGGCGTAATTATTTCCTGCGCCGTTATGGTGGTTATGGTATTTTTAAGCTATCAGCTCGATTCGGCAATTTTACTTTCAAAGGAATACACCGATTACAGCGTATTTGAATGCTTTAAAATTTATAATAACGCCGTGTTTACAGGCGGTATTATATGGGAAAATTACCTGCCGAGTCTTATACTGCTGTATGCGTTTACGGCGCTCGGTGCGGTTCCTACGGTTAAAAACCGCATAAGTAAGCAATACGCCCTTAATACGCTTTACCGTATGGACGGTCAATCGGCGCCCGTTACCGAAACAACGGAAATTTAAGATTTTAATAAAAATTTGTCATTGCGAGCGCTTGTTTATTCAGTGCCACCCAACGGTTGAAATGGCAAAAAAATATTTTAACTCACAGTTTGGAAAAACTGAATGTTGGATCATTTTAGAGGCGGAGGAAAACGCCTGCGTATATCTCGGCTTTAAAGAGAGCATAAGCGAAGAAAAATGGCGCAGTCTTTTTGAAGCTCAGTACATATCGGGAATGCTTGAATGTATGCACAGAATTTCGGTAAAACGCGGCGATATAGTTTTTGTTGACGGCGGTATGCCGCATGCTATCGGCGGCGGCTGTATGATGATAGAAGCGCGGAGCCTACGGATCTTATGGTCGTTCCGGAGCGCCGTTCAAAAAGCGGAATAGTGCTGGCGGACGAGAGAATGCACTGCGGGCTGGGATTTGATAAAATGTTTGAATGCTTCAATTATAAGGGGTATTCCTATGACGAGCTGTGCGCGGCGTATGTAAAGCATTTTGAACCGATAAACAATGAAATTACCAATGCCGTTGGCAAGGACCTTACCGATAAATTCACGGTTGATTTTTTTAAATTTGACAAAAAGACCGAATTAAAGCTTTACGATTGCTTCAGGGTTGCAATAGTGCTTGAAGGAAAAGGCGTTATTGAAAACAGCGAGCAAAAGGTAGAAATTAAAAAAGGCGATATGATGTTTATATCGGCGGACACTCCCGATTTGTCTGTTACCGGCTGCGGAGAGCTTGTTATGTGTTATTAGATAAATAAAACAATTAAAGTAAAAACCGATAGTTCTTAACAAAAGCACACCTTGCGTACAGAAACCAAAAAATAACGCGTAGGTCCGATACGGACCTACGCGTTTGCCGCTTAACTACGGTTATTATATCACTGTAATTTTTTTGAGGCAAAATTCAAATTTGATTTTCAAAAAAGCCTTTCTTTGTTCTGCGCATATAAGGCGTTGCATCGGTGGTTACAAGAACAGTCTCCTGCCCTATTACCTCAATTTCGCTCCACGGAATAACTATGTCTTCCTCGCGGCCGATAAGCCCTAAAAAGCGCTGCCTGCCCGGCAAAACTATTGCGGTAAGCCTGCCGTCCGACGTGTTAAATTCCACATCGTATATATAGCCCAGTACACAGCCGTTTTTAATGCAAACAACCTGCTTGTTGCGCAGATCCGCAATCCTCTGATCCATAGCATAACACACTCCCTTACAGGAATATATATGCCGCGGCGCGGGCTTTTAGTCTTCAAAAACGTTTTCGCTTTCCTCTTCGCCGTCTTCGTTTACGATTGTCTGGGGTTTCTTTTCCTCAACCTCGATACCGAGATCGCGGCGCTTATCAATATCCTCGTCAGGGTGTTCAAGATAATACGGGTCTATAATATATTTTTTAATAGACGGGAACGTGCAGAACTGCACAAGCAAAAATCTGAACGAGGGATAAAGAAGTATATATAGGAATATTTCCAAGGTAAGCACTATAAAAAATGCCGACTGAAAAAGAAAAATCAGCCCTATATTTACCGCATATACAAGCAAAAGCGAGAAAAAGCAAAGCAAATTAAACTTCATATTTATAAAAACAAACTTAAAGCTGTTTTTGTATATCTGTTTTAGGGTAAACTTAAAGGTTATCATAAGCGTCCATATATAATAATTCATAACCGTGAATATAAAAAGAATACATACGCATATGCCAACCCCGAGCGACGCCATTATTCCCTTTGAAGAAAACCAAAAGAAATATATATCAAAAAAGAGCATCGCATATACAAGGGTGTTTATAATCCCTGCGGGAAGCGCTTGCTTCCAGTTTTTCTTAAGGGTATCAAAAAAATCGCTTAAGCCGAAGGAATGCTTGTCTCTTGCGATATTACGCGTAACATTTGTAAGCCCCGCGCTTGCAAGACCGTTTGTTAAAACCGGAACCGAAATAAGATCGTAAACTAAATTTATGGTTATGAATTTCCAAAAATTTCTGAAAAAGGTTTCAAAAAATACTATAAATGTCTTCTTTTTAGGTGCGTTTTTTGAAATGCCCGGTCCTTCCTTTTCGTAATTAAATAAACCGAAAAAGCCCGCCATTATTTTTCTCCTCCGCTTTTCTTTTTGTATATAAGCTTTTCGCCTAACGAATAATTGTTATAACCTAAAATATATGCTCCGCCCGACGCCGCCACAATAACAAGCGGTAATAAGAAAAGCAATATTATACGCGGCACGCTTAGATCCGCAACCGTTGCGGCGCCGCCCGATATTAACTGAATAAACGAATAAAACGAAGCGTGTACGGTTTTATACAGCGCAACGGGAAATTTTACAAACGCACCCGCTTTAAATACGGCCAGCGCAATAAGCCCCAAATATAAAGGAATAACCGAAACCGCGCCTATCTTAACGCCTTTAAGCCTGTCCTCTTTCTCGTGCTTGAATTTAACCAAATTGCTGTCCTTCGTTCCTAACTGCCAAAGATTCGGGTAAATAAACGATATAAGTATCAAAAGGCAGAATATCTGCGAAACGGTAAGAAAAACCGCATTGCCCGTTCCCGAAAGCGTAGAACGTATTTTCGATTCGCTTACTGTATAGCCCCTGTCGGTGTATTCCTGCTTTTTTGTATCCTCGCCGTCGGCATAATAATATGTATACAGCTCTTCGGGCTCGCTGCTTTCGCTTGAAGTGCCGTATGCCGTATAGCCTATATTTTTGGTAAACGCCGCGGTAGACAAAACGCTGAACGAAATTACAACGAAAAAGCACATAACGTTTATAAGTATAAGCCTTAAAAACTGCTTTAAGCCAAGCTTTGTTACTTCTTTCATATTTATCCCCATTCTGCCAATTATTATATCAATTATAAGGCATTAAAAGCACAAATGCAAGAAAGAAAAAAACTTTCCTGCATTTTTAATAGTTTATTTACAATATTATTATAAGCGCGATAACCGCCGCCGCGGCAGCCAAAACAGCTGAAAGAACAAGCGCGCGTTTTATTTTTTTGCGCTTTATGCGGTTTCGCAGATTTTTTTGCCTTATACCCTCGTCGTAATTAAAGGAAAAACTGCTTGCCGCCTTTTTAAGCTGCTTTGCGGAAAGCGTTCCGTATTCGGGAGTAACGTAAAAAACAATTTTTTCAAAAAGCTTACTTCCCGTATTATTTACTACTATTACCGTTTTGCTTACGCCTTTAACCATTTTATCGCCCCTTTTATTTACTGAAAATATTGTGGGCAAAAAAGGAAAAAGCTATTCAAGTTAACATAAAAAAGTGGATAACTCGGTGGAAAAGTCTATTAAATCCTTGTTTTAAGGTAAAAGTTATCCACAATTCGGAAAAAAGTACGTTTTATGTAAATTATTTATTCTTTATGCGTTCTGCCGTTTAAAAACGCAACCGTGCGCTCCACCGCGCTTTTGCTGTTGCCCCAATCGGCGTTTTCGCGGCTTGCGTAATCGTACATTTTGCAGTATTTTGAAAGATCGGCATACAGCTCTTTTGAATATTTGCCTGTTATGCGGTTTAAATTATCGGCAAATTCGCCGCCGTAGCGCCGCATATTCTTTTTCGAAGCGCCCGAAAGCAGTCTTTCATAATGCGGCAGGCAGAACATAGGCTGCGAATTAAACATTTCCCTGAAATCCTTTTCGTTTTCGTAACAGCGCCACACGGTTTCAATCATACGGGAAAGTCCCCATTCAATTTTTTGGCAAATAAAACAGGCGTCGGACACTCTTTTAGCGCTTTCTGCGCGCTTATTGTCACTTAACAAAAGCTTTTTCGCAAATACGGTACCGTTAATTTCGTCAATATGAGTTTGCAGCATAAGCGCTAACTGAAGTCTTCCGCGGCGGTTCATCATTTTATCGTAATGATGCTCGCAAAATCCGGTTTTATTGGTTTCAATGCGAACGTCCGGCTCCATCATAGCGTCGCCCAAAATATAATCGGTCATACGCTCTTCGATCGTATCGCGCATACGGCATATCGGGCAGCCGTCTCGCTGTTCAAAAACCTCGCTTACGGGAATGGTGCAAATATCGTCTCTCATAATTAAAAAACTCCTAAATACAGTATTGAAATCGGTTTGGAATAAATGTATAATTTATTCGGTGATGATATGTTCAGTGTGGAATATAAAAACGGTAACGCATATGTACTTTGCCCTGACGGGCTTGACCTGCCGCACACGCTTGACTGCGGACAGGCGTTCCGCTGGGAAGAAAACGGAAACGGAATTTGGCGCGGCGCCGCCTGCGGCAAATATTTAGAGCTTGAAAAGGCGGCGGACGGCACGGTAATATTTTATAACACCTCGCCTGCCGATTTTAACGGGGTGTGGCGGAAATACTTTGACCTTGACCGAGACTACGGCGAAATAAACGAAATATTAAGCGAAAACGAAACCTTAAAAAAAGCCGCCGAATATTCTTACGGAATACGCATTTTGAACCAAAACCCGTGGGAAACCTTATGTTCGTTTATTATATCGCAGAATAACAATATAAAGCGAATTAAGGGCATTATTTCGCGCCTGTGCGAAAGCTTCGGAGAAAACAAAAACGGTTGGTACGATTTTCCGAGCGCCAAAAAGATCGCCGCGCTTACGCTTGATGATTTAAGCGTGTTAAGAAGCGGCTTTCGCGCAAAGTACATACTTGACGCCGCACAAAAGGTATCGGGCGGCGAAATTGACCTTGAGAGCTTAAAAAAGCTTTCAACCGATGAAGCGCGCGAACAGCTTATGAAAATTAAGGGCGTAGGACCGAAGGTTGCAGACTGCGCAATTCTTTTTTCACTCTGCCATATAGACGCATTCCCGAAGGACGTATGGATAAAACGCGCTATGACGGTGCTTTTCGGCGGTGAATTACCCGAAAATGCAAAGCCGTATGCCGGAATAGCGCAGCAGTATATATTCTTTTACGCAAGGGAAACAAAGCTTGAAGTTTAATGAAAATAACCGTATACCCTTTGTGCCGCCGGCTTGTTCATACCCGGTGCGGCGGCTAATTCCTCGGCAGACGCCGCCTTTATGCGCGCCATTGTTTTAAAGTGCTTTAAAAGCGCCGCGGCGCGCGTTTTGCCTATTCCCTCAATTTGCGTAAGCTCGGAATTAAGCATACTGCTGCTGCGCCTGTTTTTATGGTAGCCGATTGCAAAGCGGTGAACCTCGTCCTGAATATCGGTTATAAAGGTGAACGCCGCGCGGTTTGATTTTATCGCTATATCGCCGCCCTGCGCCGCAATAGCGCGGGTTCGGTGCTTAGAGTCCTTTACCATTCCGAAAAGCGGAACGCTTATATTGTGCTTTTTAAGCACAGGCACCACCGCGGACATTTGCCCTGTGCCGCCGTCAAGCAATATTAAATCTGGCAGTACGGCAAAGCCCTCGTCCTCACCCTTTTCGTATTCGGCAAAGCGGCGGTCAAGCACCTCCGCCATAGAGCGGAAATCGTCCTGACCCGAAAAGGTTTTTATTTTAAATTTTTTATAGGCGCTTCTTAACGGCCGCCCGTCTTTATACACCACCATTCCTGCCACGTTTTCACTGCCGGCGGTGTTCGAAATATCGTAAGCCTCGATATATCGGGGAGCGGTATCAAGCCCCAAAAGCCTTGAAAGCTCATCAAGCACCGATGTCTCGCGCCCCGTTCTGTTAATTACTTCTGATAAATTTTCAGCCGCATTGTTAAAGCACATATCAAGCAGCGCCTTTTGCTCGCCTATCTTCGGGTTTATAAAGGCAACCCTTCTGCCCGAAACGCGGGTAAGCCACTCCTCCTCCGCCGAAAAATCGGCTTCGGTATCTATTAAAATGCGTGAGGGAATATCGCCTTTTTCGGAATAATAGCGGTGCAGAAACTCGGTATAAAGCTCTTCTCTGTTATTAACGCCGTCTATAATAAACTTCTTTTTATCGGTAAGGCGGTAATTTCTGAAAACAAATACCGCGGTGCAGGCAGATTCGCCTATAACAGCCGAGGCGATAACGTCTTCGTCTTTATAGGTTGCCCTTACAACCTTTTGCTTTTCCTTTATCTTATTTATTGCGTTAATTCGGTCGCGCAGCCTTGCGGCGTTTTCAAAATCAAGACGTTCGGCGGCTTTCTCCATTTCGGCGGTAAGGCGCGCTACGGTATCGCCATCCCTGTCTCCGTGCTTTATAAAATCCACTGCGGAATACAGGGTATCAAGATAATCGCAAAGCTTTGTTTTTCCGCGGCAGGGCGCCTCGCACAGACCGATATGATAGTTAAGGCAAGGCTTGGTGGGTTTATCAAAGCTGCGGTTACAATCGGGCAGCTTAAATATTTTACGCGCCTCGTCAACAGCTTCCTTTACCACATAGCCGGAGGTATAGGGTCCTATAAATTCACCCTTGCCCTCAGCCGATTTTGCGGTGGTAAGCTTTTTCCATTTCTCCGCTGTTATTTTAACGTAGGAATAACCTTTATCATCCTTTAAAAGTATGTTATACTTAGGCTGGTTTTGTTTAATAAGCGAATTTTCAAGTATAAGCGCTTCAAACTCGCTGTCGCACAGTATATACTCAAAGCTGTCGATATTTGATACCATACGCCTTACCTTTTCGGTATGCTGATTGCCGCTGCCGAAGTATTGTGTAACACGGTTTTTAAGCGCCTTTGCCTTACCTATATATATAATAACCCCGTTTTTATCCTTCATAATATATACTCCGGGTGTAAGCGGCAGGCGGTTTGCCTTTGCTTTAAGCTCGGTTAATTTTTCGCTGTCGGCATAGCGGTTCATTATAACACCTCTTGTTTATTTTAAACCATATAACCTGCCATTTCAAGTGTTTTTAAAAGAAAGGATCCAAAAAGCAATGAAAAGAATATCAATTCTTATTTTAGCCTTAATAACGCTTTGCGCCTGCAATACCGGGGGCGGTAATAATGCCCATGCCGACGTAAGCGTATGCTGCCCTGCCGATAACAGCGTAAACGGCTACCGCACGTCGTCCGGTAATTCCTCTGCCGCGGCAGGCAGTATGCCCGACGAAATTCCCATAACCAGCGTTAAGCCCGGCACCGGCAAATCAAATAAAAAAAGCGGAAGCTTTGTAGGCAATAAAAAATCGCACGTGTTCCATAAATCCTCCTGTGCCTCCGCCAAAAAGACAAAGGACGAAAACAAAAAATACTTTTCAACAAGAGACGAGGCTGTTTCCGCGGGATATTCGCCATGCGGAAGCTGCAAGCCGTAATAATATTCCGCTTTCTTTCACATATAATAAAACAGTGAAAGGAAACGGTGATCTAATGAAAAAATACGCTTATTTTACCGAATTTATCGCGGTTGGAATTGTAGGCACGCTTTGGCACTTTTTATACGATTGGACGAATAAAAACGCCTTTATAGGCGCGATAGCTCCGGTTAACGAAAGCACCTGGGAGCATTTAAAGCTTTTGTTTTTCCCCGCGGTTATATATTCGGTTGTTGAATACTTTATATTAAAGGATCGGCCTAAGAATTATATCGCCGCGTCGGCTCTCGGTATTTTCGGCGGAATGCTTGCAATAACGGCGTTTTTTTACACCTATACGGGTATTTTGGGCTACAACCTTATGGCGCTTGACGTATTAAGCTTTTTTATAGGAGTTTTTGTAATGCTTTATATAAAGAACAGAATTATTAAAAACAAAAAGCTTATCGGCAGCGCCGCGCAGTATGTGTTTTTAGGTATAACCGCTTTAAGTCTGCTGCTTTTTGTTTTATGGAGCTTTAATCCCCCTTCTATCGGAATATTTACTCCGCCTGTTAACGCTTAAAAGCATTTTCGGCTGATAAAACAGCATATCCCGAAGCTATGCTTCGGGATATTTTTTAATCGATTATTACCACGGGTTTTATTAAATCACGCGGTTTTTCACGCATAAGCTCAAGCGCCTCGGATATTTTATCAAACCCGTAAAAGGTATGGGTTATAAGACGCGAAGGATCTATTCTTCCCGTTTTTATAAGCGAAGCCAGCTTTTCGGTTCTCAGCCTGCCGCCCGGCATAAGACCGCCCGTAATTTCTTTATGCGCCATACCGTTACCCCAAGGGGTAAGGGATATACTTACCGCCCCGCCGCTGCCGAAGTAATTTACATTACCTATTTTACCGCCGGGCTTTATCATTCTTACCGCCTGTTCAACGGTTTCGGGACCGCCGCCGGCTATTATAACCCTGTCAACGCCCTTGTTATTTGTTTTTTCTTCGATTTGCTTTGTTATATCGCCGTCTTTATAGTTTATAAAATCCGTGGCGCCGTAATATTCGGCGGCTTTTACGCAAACCTGCCGCGAGCCTACGGCAAACACTCTTGAAGCTCCGCGCAATACTGCTCCCGCAACCGCCATAAGGCCTACTGGACCTATTCCGATAACGCAAACCGTATCGCCGAACCGTATATCCGCAAGCTCAGCGCCGTGAAGGCCCGTGGGCATCATATCGCACAGCATTACAGCCGTTTCTGGCTTTATGCCTTCGGGTATCAGCGCCATATTGGCGTCGGCTTCGTTAACGTGGAAATATTCGGCAAAGACCCCGTCTTTAAAATTAGAAAATTTCCACCCTGCAAGCATTCCGCCCGAATGCATAGCGTAGCCGCCCTGTGCCTCCAACGAGCCCCAATCTGGCGTAATTGCGGGAACTACGACCTTGTCCCCTACCTTAAAATCCTTAACAAGACCTCCTACCTCTGTTACCTCGCCTACCGCCTCGTGCCCTAAGATCATATTGTGCCTGTCGCCGAGCGCGCCCTCGTAAACCGTATGAATATCGGATGTGCAGGGCGAAACGGCAATAGGTCTTACCACGGCGTCAAGCGGACCGCAGTGCGGCTTTTCCTTTTCAATAAAACCGGTTTTTCCTATTCCGAGCATTGCGTAGCCTTTCATAAAAACCAACACCTCTTAAATTTATGGTTAAAATATTATTACCCGTAAAAAGGATTTTATTAAATTAAGCCTTGCAAATTTAAATGAATATGATATAATAAATATGTTAAGGGGGTTTAGCTCAGCTGGTCAGAGTGCCTGCTTCACACGCAGGAGGTCGGCGGTTCGAGCCCGCCAGTCCCCACCAATAGAGCCCTTGAAAGCCTAGTGTTTTCAGGGGTTTTCCATTTACCGAAAATTCTCTTGCTTTGATTTTTTGTGTTTCTGCCGCATTCACGAGCCTATTTTGTTTTCTTTTTCGCCCGTGAATATTAGAATAAAAAACCGCCAAACGCCGCATAGGATAAGATGTTTCAGCACTTGTGCATTTTTTGCGCCGTTAGAATATTTTTTCGAACAGAATTTGCCGATTTTCGAAACACCCAGTTGAGGGCAACCGCACCAAAAATCATGTTAATGCGAAATTTGTATGTACTTAAATAATTATGGCTAATATTGGAGAAATCTATAAGGAAGACTATGCTTTTCGCAGATTTTTAACCGGAGGAAAACACAAGACACAAACGCAGTTTTTATTGCTCAGCTTTGCATTTAACATCCAAAAGCTTTGTAACCGACTGAATTCCGGGCGTTTTCATATGCCTTTATTTGAAAAAAAGATTGACTAAACCGAGTAAAAAGTAAATATTTTCATGAAAAAAGAGGGCATTTTTTATACCCTCTGTGCCATTTCGCAGAAAAACTAAAAAAGTTTTCGACATTTTAACAGTTTATAAACATTAAGGGCTGCCGCTCGCGATTCTTTCGCTCTTGCGACAGCCCCTTGTTTTTTACATCTCTATAATATCTATTGAATTTATTAAAACGTCTTCGCACGGCACGTCGTTAACCGTTTCTGCTTCGGCAATTGCGTCTACAACGTTCATTCCCTCGTAAACCTGACCGAACACCGTGTGGCGGAAATCAAGCCACGGAGTACCGCCCATTTTTGCGTATGCCTCGGTAATTTCCGGCGGAAAACCGTTATCGGCAAGGTCCTTCATCTGCTCTAACATCTGTGCGGGAGTTTCCTTTGCCTGAACGATAAAAAACTGGCTGCCGTTGGTATTCGGCCCCGCGTTAGCCATTGAAAGCGCGCCGCGCAGGTTGTGAAGCTCGGGATCAAACTCATCTTCAAACTTGCCGCCCCAAATTGATTCGCCGCCCGTACCGTTGCCGAGCGGATCGCCGCCCTGTATCATAAAATCCTTAATAACGCGGTGGAATTTAAGACCGTTGTAATAGCCGTTTTCAGCGTGCTTTGTAAAATTTTCCACGGTTTTGGGCGTTTTACTGCCGAAAAGCTTTATTTTAATATCTCCCAAAGTTGTGTGCATAACCGCAACCGTATCGCCCGAAACGGGCTTTGTAAGCTGAATACCTGACATAATGTTCTCCTTAAAAATGATTTTTATACTTGTATTTTACTACTATATATAGTATAATACAAGTGTTTTTTAAAGAAAATATAAGAGGAGAAGTTTAAATGAAATGTCCTTTTTGCGGTTTTGAAGAAAGCAAGGTTATAGATTCCCGCCCGACCGACGAGGGTCAGCGTATTCGCCGCCGCCGCGAATGTCTTAAATGCGGTAAACGCTTTACCACATACGAGATAATAGAAAGTCTGCCCATAATAGTTATTAAAAAGGATAAATCGCGCGAAACCTTTAACCGCGATAAGCTTATGACGGGGCTTCTGCGCGCGTGCGAAAAACGTCCGGTATCTATTGATACGCTTGACAGTATGATCGACGATATTGAAACAAATCTTCAAAACTCGCTTGACCGCGAGGTGAGCAGTGAAAAAATAGGCGAGCTTGTTATGGAAAAGCTTAAAAAAATAGACGAGGTTGCATATGTGCGCTTTGCCTCGGTTTACCGCCAGTTTAAGGATATAAACACCTTTATGAAAGAGCTTAACAAGCTGTTACAGAACGATTAAGGACTGAATATAATGAACGATAACGAAAGAATGGCGAAGCTTCTGCTCCCCGATATAACAAAAACCCCAGATTATTATGAGGAGCTTTATAAACCGAGAAATTTGCCCGAAGGCGCGCGCGTTACAAGAATTGCGCCAAGCCCCACGGGTTATCTCCACTTAGGCACGCTGTTTGCGGCGCTTGTTAACCGGATAACCGCAACCTCCACGGGCGGCGTTTTTTACACGCGCATTGAGGATACCGATAAAAAACGTGAAATAAAGGGCGGTATAGAGGATATTATAGACGGTCTTAACCGTTTCGGAATTACAATAGACGAAGGCTTTATAAGCGGCGAGGTGCAAAAAGGCGAATACGGGCCCTACAAGCAAAGCGAGCGTGCCGAAATTTACAAGACTTATGCAAAACAGCTTATTAAACAGGGGCTTGCATACCCCTGCTTTTGCACTGCCGAGGATTTAGACGCGGTACGTAAGGTGCAGGAAGAAAATAAGGTGCGCACCGGTTATCACGGCGAATGGGCAAAGCACAGAAACATTACGTTTGACGAAGCAAAGGCGCTTATTGAAAGCGGCAAGCCGTATGTTGTACGCCTTAAATCGCCCGGCAGCGAAGAGAACAAAATAGTGTTTGACGACTGCATTAAGGGCAAAATAGAAATGCCCGAAAACGACGAAGACTTTGTAATTTTAAAATCAGACGGTATACCCACCTATCACTTCGCCCACGCTGTAGACGATCATTTAATGCGCACCACGCACGTGCTGCGCGGAGACGAATGGATATCCTCTGTACCGAAGCACCTTCAGCTGTTTAAGCTTTTAGGCTTTAAGCCGCCCAAATACGGCCATATTTCGCCGATAATGAAATTAGACGGCGGCGCAAAACGCAAAATCTCAAAGCGCAAGGATCCTGAAGCGGCGGTGCATTTCTTTGCCGAGCAGGGGTACGAGGCAGAAAGCGTTATAGAATATCTTATGACGGTAGCCGCCTCGGACTTTGAAGACTGGCGCAGGGCAAACCCCGAAAAATCGTATAAAGACTTTAGGTTTAATTTAAAGAAAATGAGCGTTTCCGGCGCGCTTTTTGACGGGGACAAGCTTAACGACGTAAGCAAGACCTGCGTTTCCCGTCTTTCGGGCGAAGAGGTTTATAATAAGCTTACAGCCTGGGCAAAGGAATTTGACGGTGAGTTTTATACCCTTCTTACGCGCGACGGCGATTACACAAAAGCAATGCTTTCAATAGACCGCGACGTACCGAAGCCCCGTAAGGACATAGCAAAATGGAATGAGACTAAGGATTATTTTTCTTATTTCTTTAACGAGCTTTACAGTAACGAGCTTGTGCTGCCCGAAAATATTTCGCCGTGCGACGCAAAGGAATTTCTTAAAAGGTATAAAACCGTTTATAACGTTTCGGACGACCGACAGCAATGGTTTGATAAAATTAAAAGCATAGCGCCCGAAATCGGTTTTGCGGCCGAAACAAAGCAATACAAGGCAGAGCCCGAAAAATATAAGGGTCACGCCGGCGATTTAAGCACCGTTCTCCGCATTACCGTTACAGGCAGGCGCAACACACCCGACCTTTGCAGCATTATGAAGGTTTTAGGGTACGACACCTGCATTGCCAGAATTGAAAAGGCAATAAATACGTTATAAAAGGAGACATATATAATGTCTGATGAAATTAAAAACGGCGAGGGCACTGCCCTTACCTCTAACTTTATACTTGATTTTATTGACGAAGATTTAAAAGAAGGCGTGTACGATCACGTTCAAACGCGTTTTCCGCCCGAACCTAACGGTTATCTGCATATCGGCCACGCAAAGGCTATATGCATAGATTTTGCAACCGCCGAAAAATACGGCGGCAAGTGCAATTTGCGTCTTGACGATACCAACCCCACCAAAGAAGATACCGAATATGTAGACGCCATTGAGGAAGACATTAAGTGGCTCGGTTTTCACTGGGATAATGTTTACTATGCTTCGGATTATTTTGATTTTCTTTACGAATGCGCTTTAAAGCTTATTGACAAGGGCCTTGCCTATGTTGACGAAAGCAGTGCGGACGAAATTAGAGAAATGCGCGGCACGCTTACGGAGCCGGGCGTTAACAGCCCCTACCGTAGCCGCCCCATAGAAGAAACGCGCGATCTCTTCCGCCGTATGACAGAGGGCGAGTTTGATAACGGCGCTATGGTACTGCGCGCGAAGATAGATATGTCGTCTTCCAATCTTAATATGCGCGACCCCGTTATTTACCGCATTATGAAAGCGCACCATCACCGCACGGGCGATAAATGGTGCGTATACCCTATGTACGATTTTGCGCACCCGTTGAGCGACGCTAAGGAGGGGGTTACACACTCGCTTTGCTCGCTTGAATTTGAAAACCACCGTCCGCTTTACAATTGGGTGCTTGAAGCGCTTGATATTAAAAATCCGCCGCGCCAGATAGAATTTGCACGTATGAACGTTAACTACACCCTTACAAGCAAGCGCAAATGCTTAAAGCTTGTAAACGACGGTCTTGTAAGCGGCTGGGACGATCCGAGAATGGCTACCATCTGCGGTATACGCCGCCGCGGATATCCGGCGGAGGCGGTGCGTGCCTTTGTTGATAAAATCGGTGTTTCAAAGGCTTACAGCGTTATCGACTACGCTCTGCTTGAATCCTGCGTGCGCGATAATCTTAACGAAAACGCCGACCGCGCAATGGCTGTTTTGCTCCCCTTAAAGGTTATAATTGATAATTACCCCGAAAACAAGACCGAAGAAATTGATATTGATATTAACCCATCAAAGCCCGAAAAAGGCAAGCGCGCGGTTACCTTTTCAAGAGAAATATTTATTGAGCAGGACGATTTTATGCTGGATCCGCCCGGTAAGTATTTCAGGCTTTGCCCGCAAAAGGAAGTGCGTTTAAAGGGAGCTTACTATATTAAATATGCCTCGCACGAAACAGACGAAAACGGCAATATAACCGCCGTTCACTGCACCTATGATCCCGAAAGCTACGGCGGCGACACTAAAGACGGCAGAAAGGTTAAGGGTACTCTTCACTGGGTAGACGCGAACAACTGCATAAACGCCGAGGTTCGCCTTTACGACCGCCTTTTCAACGTTCCGAACCCAAGCGACGAAGAAGGAGTTTCTTCCTTTGCGGATAACCTTAATCCCGATTCGCTTAAAATTTTAAACGGCTGCAAGCTTGATAAATCGCTCGGCGGCGTTAAGGCGGGAGACACCTTCCAGTTTATGCGGCAGGGTTATTTCTGCGTTGATACCGACAGCACTGCGGACCGTTTGGTATTCAACCGCACCGTAGCGCTTAAGGATTCGTTTACAAAAAAGGCTTAATGCTTATGACCGTTAAGGATATATTTGATTTTTTAAATGAAAAATTCCCTGTAAACACCGCCTACGATTTTGATAATGTGGGAATTCTGGCAGGCGACCCCGATTCCGAGGTTACGGGAGCGGTCATATCGCTTGACTGCACGCCTGCGGCGATAAAAACGGCTGCCGACAACGGCTGTAACCTTATTATCACGCACCACCCCGTTATATTCGGCGGTATTAAAACCGTACTTGCGGGGTCGGCGGTTTTCAGCCTTATTAAAAGCGGTATTTCGGTTATATCAATGCACACAAACCTTGATATAGGCACGGGCGGCGTAAACGATGCGCTTTGCTTTGCTTTAGGTCTTCAAAATGTGCAAAAGGTAACTGCAAAAGACGGATTTTTAATAAACAAGGGTACTCTGCCGTCTCCCCTTTCCACCGATAAGCTTGCCGAATATATTAAATCAAGGCTTGGCGGTACGGTAAGGTATAACCAAACGGAAAGCACTGTAAAAACCGTGCTTGTTTGTTCGGGCAGCGGCGGCAATTACATTTACGAAGTTAAGTCTTCGGGTTGCGACGCGCTTATTACGGGAGATGTTAAGCACAATATATTTATCAACGGTGAATTTCTCGGTATAAGCGTATTCGACGCAGGACATTACAATACCGAAAACGTTGTGATTGCTCCGCTTAAAGCCTTGCTGGAAGCCAAATTTACCGATACTGTATTTTTAACCGAAGATAATAAGGCGTTAATAAACTGAAAAAACGGAGCTGATTTATGATATCAGCTCCGTTTTTTTCTTGAAAACCGTTTTGTAATTACTAGCGCCGCAGGCGCACAGCAATCCGTTTTTTTTCTTTTTAGGGGAATTACGGATTCTTTCACGCTTTGCGCTCAGAATGACAGAAATACAGCCTTACTAAAACACGTATAATCAGCGCTTTGTTATTATCACGGCTTGCGAATATTCGCCCTTATACGCCGTTACAACCTTATCTTTTTTATAATAAGTGTAATTTTCCTTTTTCCACGGGTCGCAGAAAATATAACTGTCTTTGTTATACCCTACAAGCAATAAGCAATGCTCCGGCCGCATCCAGTAATCTATATGCGTACCGTTATAATCCCATTTTTTCGGGCTTTCCTCAGGCTTTTGCATATCTATTGTTGCCCAGAAAATAACCGGTATATCTTTGTCAATGTACTTAGCGCAAAGCGTTTCAACAGGTACGTTTACTAACTGCTTTGCGGTAAATTTTGTTCCCTTAAGCGCTTTATCAAGCGCCTTTGTTATAACCGGCGAATAGCAACCCCAGCCGCCGCTGTCGTATGGGCTGCCGCCAAACTGGATATTAGGGTCGAACGGCGGAGTTTTCTTTTCAAGGCAGTTATTTATAAAATGATCTACCGAAATATCAATGCCCGCATAATGAATCGCCATAACCGCCGATACGCTTTCACAACCGGTAGGCCATTTATCCTGCTGATAGATATGCTTCGCTTTAATAATCCGCCTTTTATGCTTTGGGGTTATTACAGGTTCCTCTGCAACAGACTCAGCCGGAATACTTACCGTGCTGTTGATTTTACTATCGGACGAAGCGTTAGAATCTCCGCTTGAAAAAGTTACTATAGAAGAATAAGGCTCTTGCTCGGCGCTTTGCATAGTTCGCCCCAAGCCTTCGTGAGACTGTCGGTTATTCAGCTTAACGGCGGAAATTACCGCCGCGGCGCCGATTACTGATATAAAAAGAAAAAGCATAATTTTCAGTCCCGTATTTTTGCTTTTCCGTCTTTTTTCACTCATTAAAACATCCTTATCGTATGAATATTTTATTTGATTATACCATACTGGAAAATTAAAGTAAAGAAAATTCATATTTTATACTTAAATACCGCCTTAAAATATGGTAAAATAAATTGAAAAATTTGAAACGGATGGTAAATATGAGTTACATTAGCT
>ERZ825137.1819-NODE-1819-length-26253-cov-11.044202_pt1 | contig 26253 bp, 24 predicted proteins | sample MGYA00519873_ERZ825137 | MGnify/ENA primary metagenome ERZ825137 (study PRJEB31778, sample SAMEA3449190) | human gut metagenome | biome: human gut; feature: human-associated habitat; material: faeces | place: United Kingdom | collected 2010/2012 ...
GCAACATGGGCTTCCTGCTGCCCGCCATGGGCAAGGAGCAGCTGTTCAAGACCGTCATGGCAGACGGCGTGCTGCCCCGCAAGACCTTCTCCATGGGTCATGCCCAGGACAAGCGCTATTACATCGAGGCCCGCAGGATCGTCAAGTAAACCACTGGCGTTTCTGCAAGACCTGTGCTACAATAAGGTCGCGGCTTTGCCGCGACCTTATTCTTTTTTGAGAGGACACCGCCATGAAATGTGTGGAAAAGGCATACGCCAAAGTCAATTTAACGCTGGCGGTGGGGGAGAAGCGCCCGGACGGCTATCATGAGGTCGTCTCCGTCATGCAGCGGGTCAGCCTGTGCGATACGCTGACGGCGGAGCGAACGGCCAGCGGCATTTCGTTGACGTGCAGCGACCCGGCTCTGCCCGCAGGCGAGGAAAACCTGGCACACCGCGCCGCGTCGCTGTTTTTCCGGGAGACGGGGATCGCCGGCGGCGCGGCCCTGACGCTGGAAAAGCGTATCCCTTCCCAGGCGGGCCTGGGCGGCGGCAGCAGCGACGCCGCCGCCGTGCTGCGGGCGATGCGTACTCTGTACGCGCCCGAGGTGTCGGATGCAGAGCTGGAGCGAATGGCCGCCGCGCTGGGCAGCGATGTGCCGTTTTTCATTCGGGGCAGCACCGCGCTGGCCACCGGCAGGGGAGAACGGCTGACGCCGCTGCCCCGGCTGGCAGATGGCTGGTTCGTGGTGGTCAAGCCGCCGGAGGGCTTCTCTACGCCGGCTATGTACCGCCGGTTGGATGAGCTGCCGCCCCAGCCGCCTCAGCCGGACGGCATGACCGCCGCGCTGGGTGCAGGGGAGCTTCGCGCCGTAGCGGCGGCGCTGTGCAACAGCTTCGAGCGCGCCGTGCCGCCGGACAGCGCCGTGTGGGTGATCCGGGAGGCGCTGCGGGCGCAGGGCGCGCTGGCGGCCATGCTCAGCGGCAGCGGTAGCGCCGTGTTCGGCCTGTTCGACCGGGAGGACGCCGCCCGCGCCGCCGCCGAGGTGCTGCGGGCGCGCTGGCCGCTGACATTTGCGGCACAGCCTGTATAAAACACAAAAACACCGTCCAAAATGTAGGAAATTCCTACATAGGACGGTGTTTTTATGCGTAAATGTTCATTTCTGACATTGGAGCTGGCCCTCCTGCTGGCGCTGGCAGTCACGCTGCTGTGGGGGGCGTGGTCCCTCCACCGGCAGGACGACCTGCAGGAGAAGATGATCCGCCTCCATGTCATCGCCAACTCCGACAGCGACGCCGACCAGACGCTGAAGCTGTGTGTGCGGGACGCGGTGCTATGCCGCGCCGAGGATATCCTGCGGCAGTCCGCCGACATGACCGAGGCCCGCGTCCGCCTGCGGGACAGCCTGCCCGCCATCGGAGACGCCGCCGCGCAGGAGCTGGCAGCGCAGGGCAGCGGCTATGCTGTCTCCGTCGCGCTGGAGGATACGGAGTTTCCCCGCAAGACCTACGACGGCTTTGCCCTGCCCGCCGGGGAGTATCTGGCCCTCCGGGTGGTCATCGGGGCGGGGGAGGGCCGCAACTGGTGGTGTGTGGTGTATCCGCCTTTGTGTACCGCCGCCGCCTGCGAGCTGGAGGGTGTGGCGCTGGAGGGCGGCATGACGGCGGACGACCTGTCCCTCATGATCGGAGAGAACGCCGGGTATGTGCTGCGCTTCCGCTCGCTGGAGCTGTGGGAGCGCCTGCGGCAGTGGTTGGGCAAATAAACGATGATAGTGAATAATTTTCCGATAATACCGAACGATACGCCTTGCATGACCGAACCGTTATCCTGTAAAATAGAGAACGTATTTTACGGGAGGAGGGATCGATATGGACGCACACCGCGCCCGGCCGCTGTGCCGGGTATGTCTGATGGCGCTGGCGCTGGTGCTGCTGTTCCTCCTGTCCTTCGTGTGGGGGCGGTACGACGTGCCGCTGGGACAGGTGGTGCGTATCCTCCTCTCCCGTGTGTTCGCCGTGGCGCAGTCGTGGACGGACAACATGGCTATCGTGGTGTGGAATGTACGGATGCCCCGTATCCTGCTGGCGTGTCTGGTGGGCTGCGCCCTGTCCGCCGCCGGTACCGGCTACCAGACGGTATTCCAGAATCCCATGGCGGCGCCGGATATTCTGGGCGCCTCCTCCGGCGCCTGCTTCGGCGCGGCCCTGGCCATCCTGACGGGGCAGAGCAGCGTGATGGTCACGGTGTTCGCGTTCCTATCCAGTCTGCTGACGGTGGTGCTGGTCTATCTCATCGGCAGCCATACGCGGGGCAACCGCGTGGTCAGCATCCTGCTGGCGGGTATCATGGTGGGGTCGCTGTTCTCCGCCGGTACGTCCTACATAAAGCTGGTGGCCGACCCCAGCAACCAGCTGCCTCAGATCACCTACTGGCTCATGGGCAGCCTGTCCGGCACCCGGATGAAGACGGTGGGGTTTGCTGCCGTCTGTATGGCGGTGGGGCTTTTGCCACTGCTTCTGCTGCGCTGGCGCATGAACCTGCTGACCCTGTCGGCGGACGAGGCCCGCTCCATGGGCGTCAACACCGACCGTCTCCGGCTGGTGGTGATCCTCAGTGCCACGGTGTTGACCGCCGCCAGCGTCTCCGTCTCCGGTATGATCGGCTGGGTGGGACTGGTGATCCCCCACCTCAGCCGCCGCTTGGTGGGTAACGACTGCCGGTATCTTCTGCCCATGTCTATGGTGTTCGGCGCGGCCTTTCTGCTGCTGGTGGACAACCTTGCCCGTTGCCTGACGGCGGTGGAGATCCCCATCGGCATCCTGACGGCCTTTGTGGGCGCACCCTTCTTCGTCTATCTGATGATAAGGGGGGATGATCGCCTGTGAACCTGACCGTCAACGACCTGTCCTACACCTATCGCGGCGGCCATACCGCCCTGCAAAACGTGTCCTTTACGGCGCGGCAGGGAGAGCTGCTGTCCGTCCTCGGCCCCAACGGTGCGGGAAAAAGCACGCTGTTTCGCTGTATCCTCGGCGGCCTGCCGGACTACGGCGGCGCTATTCTGCTGGACGGGCGGGACGCCCGGACGCTGGAACAGCGGGCGCTGGCGGCGCATATTGCCTACATCCCCCAGATACACCGCCCCACCTTTGGCTACTCCGTGCTGGATACGGCGCTGATGGGGCTGACCCGTCAGCTCTCGCCGTTCCGCTCCCCCTCCGCCGCCCAGGAGGAGCAGGCCATGGCCGCCTTGAAGCGAATGGGCGTGGCACAGCTGGCGCGGCGCAGCTTTTCGGAGATATCCGGCGGCGAGCAGCAGCTGGTGCTTATCGCCCGCGCCCTGTGCCAGCAGGCGGATATTCTGGTGATGGACGAGCCGACCTCCTCACTGGACTACGGCAACCAACTGCGGGTGCTGCGGTGCGTCAAGGAGTTGGCACGCCGCGGCTATACCGTGATCCTCTCCACCCACGATCCCCAGCACGCTCTGCGGTTTGCGGACTGCGTGCTGGCACTGTCCGGCGGCGGTGTAGCCGCCTTCGGCGGGGCGCGGGACGTGCTGACGGCGGAGCTGCTCCGCCGCCTCTACGGCGTGGACGCCGTGCTGCTGGACACGGCACACGGCCCCGCCATCGTGCCGAAGGGGGGTGTGGACGATGTTCCGCTGGACAGATGACAGGATCCGCTTCATGGCGGACGCTGCCAACGAGACCGACTTTCACCGCCGTCTGGCGGCGGAGCTGCTGCCGTACCTGACGCCGGAAGACGCCGTCTGCGACGCAGGCTGCGGTCTTGGGCATCTGTCGCTGGCGCTGTCGCCCTATGTCCGCACCGTCACGGCGGTGGAGCGGGAGCAGCGTGCGCTGGCGGTGCTGGAGCGGGAGCTGGCGATTCGGCATATCGAGAACGTGTATCCCTGCTGTGAGGATGTGTTTGCCCACCGGCCGGAAAAGCCCTACGACGCCATGGTGTTCTGCTTCTTCGGCAGCATGGACGAGATACTCGCCGTCGCCAGGACACAGTGCCGCGGCAGGGTCATCGCCGTCAAGCGCGACCAGACTGCCCACCGCTTTACGGTGACGCGGCAGCCGCTGGGCGGCAGCCATGGGCTGGAGGCCGCCTGCCGCCGTCTGGAGGAGATGGGCATTCCCTACGAGCTGAAGCGGACGGCGTTCCACTTTGACCAGCCCTTCCGCAGTCTGGAGGACGCCCGGCGCTTTTTTGCCCTGTACCGGCGGCAGGACGACGCCGCCCTCATCACAGAGGCGCTTCTCCGGGAGAGATTGGAGGCAACGGGCGACACCGTCTTCCCGTGGCGGCTGCCAAGCCTCCGCCCGGCGGGAATACTGGTATTTGATGCGTTGAACATTCCGGAAATGCCGCAAAACAGAGCAGAACCGGAAGAAAAACCGGAGTAAAACGGGATAGAGGTATGAAAAATCAGGAGGAGAACGAAAATGAAGGGGAAAAAATGGATAGCGCTGCTGCTGGCGCTGGTCATGTCCGTGTCGCTGTTTGCCTGCGGCGCCCAGCCGGAGACGAATGACGGTGACGACCAGCATACCGGTGACGAGGCTGCGACCCGTGTGTTTACCGATTCCTGCGGCCGCGAGGTCACGGTGCCTGCGAACGTGGAGAAGGTCGCCGTTTCCGGCCCGCTGGCGCAGATCGTGGTGTTCGCGATGGCGCCCGACAAGCTGGTGGGTATCGCCAATGCGTGGGATGAGAGCGCCGCTCAGTTTCTGGATACGAAGTACTATGATCTGCCGCTGCTGGGACAGCTCTACGGCGGCAAGGGTGAGATGAATCTGGAGACGCTGCTGGCCGCCGCGCCGGATGTGGTCATCGATGTGGGCGAGCCCAAGGGCAGCATCGTGGAGGACATGGATGCCCTGCAGGAGCAGACCGGCATCCCCTTCGTCCACATCGACGCCTACCTCGCCGCTATGGACAACACCTACGCCATGCTGGGCGACCTGCTGGCCATGCCCAACGAGGCGCAGGGTCTGGCGGACTACTGCCGCTACACCTATGACCGCGCCGTGGAGATCGCAAACAGCGTGGAGAAGGCAAATCTTCTGTACATCACCGGCGACGAGGGCCTGAACGTCATCGCCAAAGGCTCCTATCATGCCGAGGCCATCGACCTGCTGGCCAACAACCTGGCCGTGGTGGAGGAGCCCTCCAGCAAGGGTACCGGCAACGAGGTGGATATGGAGCAGATCCTCAACTGGAACCCGGATGTGATCCTGTTCGCCCCCGGCAGCATCTACGCCTCCGTGGGCAGCAACGAGAACTGGCAGATCGTCACCGCCATCAAGAACGGCGCCTACTACGAGGTACCCATGGGGCCCTACAACTGGATGGGCTTTCCGCCCAGCGTCCAGCGGCTGCTGGGTATGACGTGGATGGCGAAGATCCTGTACCCCACTGCGGCGGACTACGACCTGTACACCGAGGTCAGCACCTACTTCCAGCTGTTCTACCACTGCGAGCTGACCCAGGCGCAGTACAATGCACTGGTGGGCGGCTCTGCGCCTCTGAACGATCAGGCGGCGTGATCTGTACACATTGAAAAAGGACACCCAGCGGCGCATAAATGCCGCTGGGTGTCCGTGAACAGCCGCTGCGGCGGCGGGAGGAGAGTCCATGCATACCATTTTTCAGACGCTGGTGTACCAGCGGGAGAAGGACCATGACGCGGTGCTGGCCACCATCATCTGGGACGACGGCTCCGCGCCCCGGGGCAAGGGCAGCCAGATGCTGGTGGGACGTGACGGCCTGCTGGCCGGCACCATCGGCGGCGGCGCCGTGGAGGGGCAGGCTATTGCCCTTGCACAGGAGATGCTGCATAGCGGCGCGGACAGCCGTACCCACGAATTTCGCCTGCGCCGGGACGGCAGCGCCCAGAGCACCGGCATGGTCTGCGGCGGCGATGTGACTGTGTACTTCCGCCGCATCCCGGCGGCGGATGGCGCGTGGGACACGCTGGCGGCGGAGGTGCTGCGGCGGCTCGGCGCACGGGAGCCGGGCTGGCTGGTGCAGCCGCTGGACGGCGCGATGCCCTATCTGTCGGACAACGATACCGGCAAGGAGAACTGCTTTACAATGCCGCTGCCCATCGGCGAGCGGGCATTGATCTTCGGCGCGGGGCATATCGCCCGTGCGCTGGTGCCGCTGCTGTGTACCGTGGGCTTCCGGCCGGTGGTGTTCGACGACCGGCCCCAGTTCGCCACCCGGGAGCGATTCCCGCAGGCGGATCAGGTCATCTGCGGCGACTTCACCCACATCGGCGACTATCTGACCGTGGGGGCGGAGGATTTTGTGGTCGTCATGACCAACGGCCACGAGTACGATTTTCAGGTACAGGTACAGGTGCTGCGGGGCGAGACAGCCTATGTGGGCGTCATCGGCTCCCGGAAGAAAACAGCCTTCGTCAACCAGCGCCTGCGGGAGGCGGGGATCTCCGAGGAGGCCATCGCCTTTGTGCATACGCCGGTGGGGACGGCCATCAAGGCGGTGACGCCGGAGGAGCTGGCGGTATCCATTGCCGGGGAAATGATCCTCGTGCGGGCCACCCGCCGCGAGGCCAACGGGGAGGTACACCATGGCTGCCCCATGCACTGACCACCTGTTCCTGACGGGGCAGCGGGGCGTGGGAAAATCCACGCTGCTGCGCTGCCTGCTGGAGGGGAAAAGGCCGGGCGGCTTTTTCACCCTGCGGGTGGAGGGTGTCTTTGACCGCCCCTCCATCCATCTGCTGCGGGCAGCATCGGCAGAGCGCCCTGCACCGGAGAATCTGGTCTGCTTTTGCGGCGAGCAGCGGCCGGAACGATTCGACCTGCTGGGTGTGGCGGCGCTGGCGGATACGGCGGACTGCCAGGTCATCGTCATGGACGAGCTGGGGCCGGCGGAGGCGGCGGCACAGCACTTTCAAGCGGCGGTGCTGGCGGCGCTGGACGGCGAAAAGCCGGTATGCGGCGTTTTGCAGCAGGCGGACAGCGCTTTTCTGCGCCGGGTGGCGGCGCATCCGCGGGTGCGGGTGATCACGGTGACGGAGGAGAACCGGGACGCGCTACGGCATCAGCTCTGTATCGAAAAGTGAAGCAAGGAGGGCGCACCGATGCCGCTCCGCATGGGAACGTGCGGGGAGGCGGGTGCGCTCTTTTTTGCGCCGTAGGGGAATTGTCCTTTCCTTTGGACAGTGGATACGGTATAATAAGCACAAACAGCCCGTGAGCGGGCGGCGCAGGCGAGAAGAGGGGGACGCGGCATGAAATTACAGATATGGATGGGACGGGCCGGAGCCGGAAAGAGCCGGCTGGTGCTGGAGACGCTGGAGAAGCAGCGGCGGCAGCGCCCGCAGGTCTTGCTGGTGCCGGAGCACGCCTCCCACGAGGCAGAGCTGGATCTCTGCCGCATCTGCGGCCCCACGGCCAGCCGTGACGCGGAGGTGCTGAGCTTTCGGAATCTGGCCACCCGGGTGCTGTCCCAGACCGGCGGCTTGGCGGATGTGACGCTGGACAACGGCGGCAAGCTGCTGACCATGCGGCGGGCGCTGCAGGAGGTCAGCGGACGGTTGACGGTGTTTGCCCGTCCCTCCCAGCGTCCGGCGTTTCTGCGGCAGCTGGTGGCGCTGGCGGATGAGCTGTACGCCTACCGGGTGACGCCGGCGGCGCTGATGGAGCAGGTATCCGACATGGACGGCGCGGCAGGGGAAAAGCTGCGCTCGGCGGCGCTGATCTACGGCGCTTACGATGCGCGCCTCCACGGAGAGGGGATAGATGCCCGCTCCCGGGTGCAGAAGCTGTGCGACGCCCTGCCGGGCTCGGACTATCTGGTGGGAAAGGACGTCTATGTGGACGGCTTTTCCTACTTCAACCGAGTGGAGGAGGATATTCTGGAGACGGCGCTGCGGCAGGCCAACAGCGTGACGGTGACACTGCTGGGCGACGAGTCCGACCCGCAGCTCTTCCAGAACGCACTGCGCCAGCGGGATCGGCTGAAGCGCATGGCGGCAGCAGTACGCAGTGAGTGTGAAGTAAAAACGCTTGTCAGCAACGGCGCCGGGGCGCTGGCGCATCTGGAGCGCTGCTTCTTTGGCGATGAGACGCCGTGGCAGGGGGAGCAGCCTCCTATCCGGCTGTATCAGGCGGAGACGCCCTTCTCCGAGGTGGAGTATGTGGCGGCACAGGTGCGGCGGCTGGCTCGGGAGGGCTGCCGCTGGCGGGACATCGGTGTGACAGCCCGGAATATGGAGGTATACGGGCCGCTGCTGGAGGCGGTATTCCGGCGGGACGGCATACCGGCCTATATCAGCCGCCGCAGCGATATTCTGGAAAAGCCGGTGCTGACCATGCTGCTGTCGGCGGTGGACGCGGTCACCGGCGGGTTTGAATACGAGGACGTGTTCCGCTGTCTCAAGACCGGCATGGCGGGCGTCTCCACGGCGGAGTGCGACATTCTGGAAAACTATGTGATCCGCTGGGAGATCCGGGGCGCGATGTGGCTGCGGGACACGGACTGGACGGCCAGCCCCGACGGCTACGGCGCGGAGCTGAATGAGACGCGGCGGCAGCGTCTGGCGGAGGTCAATGCCGTGCGCCGCCGGGTGCGCGACCTGTTCATTGACCTGAGCGAGGGCTTTAAGACCGGACTTACCATACGGGATAAAGCGGAAACGCTTTACAGATTTGCGGAGTCGGCGGCGGTGCCGGAGACGCTGAAGCAGCAGACGGAGGCGCTGTACGACGATGGACAGGTGCAGCTTGCGGAGGAGTACAGCCAGCTGTGGCGCATCTTCTGTGATGTGCTGGATCAGTTCGTGGAGCTGCTGGGGGATGTGGAGGTGGACGGGCAGGAGTTTGCCCGCCTGCTGCGGCTGGTGCTGAGCCAGTACGCCGTGGCCACCATCCCCGCCACGCTGGATCAGGTGAAGGTGACGCCCCTCACCCGGAACGACCGGCATACGGTGCGGCACCTGTTTCTGCTGGGCGCCAACGACAACGTTCTGCCCACGGTGGAGCAGGGCGGCGGGATTCTGGACGCGCAGGAGCGGGCGCTTTTACAGCAGCGGGGTATCCTGCTGTCCGAGGCCACCTTTGACCCGCTCAGCGCGGAGCTGCAGAATATATATGCCTGCCTCGCCCAGCCCACGGCGTCGCTGACGGTGACGTGGCCGGTATCGGACGGTATGGGCGGCCAGCTGCTGCCCTCCTTCGTGGTGGCGCGCATCACGCGGCTGTTTCCGCAGGTGGCCATCGACCGGGAGGACGGCAGCTACCGGCACGAGCTGCCTGCGGCGGCGCTGGCGCTGGCAGGTCAGGAGCCGGGCGGCCCACTGTGGCAGTACTTCGCCGAGCACGGGCAGAAGCCGCTGCTCGCGCGGATGGAGCAGGCTCGGTCCATGGGACGGGGCAAGCTCTCGCGGCAGGCGGTGGAGACACTGTACGGGCGGCGTATCGCCATGTCTGCCTCCCGTGTCGACCGGCTGAAAAGCTGCCATTTCGGGTACTTCATGGAGTACGGTCTGCGCGCCAAGGAGCGCACCAGCGCCGGCTTTGAAGCGCCGGAGGTGGGAACGTTCATCCACTATCTGCTGGAAAACGTGAACCGGGATGTGCGGGATCGGGGCGGCTATGGCCGGGTGGACAAGCCGGCGCTGCGGAAGCTGGTACACCACTATGTGGACGAATATGCCCGGACGCAGATCGACGGCTACGAGGAAAAAAGCGCCCGGTTCCGGTACCTGTTCTCCCGCCTGCGGGAGACGGCCTGCGCCATTGTGGAGAATATCGCCGATGAGATGGCGGTGTCGGATTTCCAGCCCATGGCCTTTGAGCTGGGCTTCGGCGGTAAGGACGGGCAGCTCCCCGCCATCACCGTGACGGAGGACGCTACCACCCTCTCTGTTGGCGGCAAGGTGGACCGGGTGGACGGCTGGCTGAAGGACGGCAAGCTCTATCTGCGGGTGGTGGACTATAAGACCGGCAAAAAGGCATTCGACTTGACGGATGTGCGGTACGGATTGGGTATCCAGATGCTGCTGTACCTGTTCACCCTGCAAAGGGAGGGGGGCAGCTACTTCGGCAGGCCGGTGGAGCCGGCGGGCGTGCTGTATATGCCGGCGCGGGATATCATCCTGCAGGCTGACCGGGCGCTTCCGCCGGACAAGATCGAGGATATGCTGCGGCGCGAGCTGCGGCGTACCGGTATGCTGCTGGGCGAACCGGAGGTCCTGACCGCCATGGAGCACAGCGCATTGGAATCACCGTGTTATCTGCCGGTGGGTGTGACGAAGGACGGTGCGGTGCAGGGACTGGCATCCAGCGTACTGGTGAGCACGGCGCAGATGGGCAAGATGGCGCGGTATATTGACAGTTTGCTGCACCGGGTGGCCCGTGAGATCGGGGAGGGCAATATCGACGCCGACCCCTGCACCCGCGGGCCGCAGGACAGTGCCTGTGCGTGGTGCGCGTTCCAGTCGGCGTGCTGGTTCGATGAGAGCCGGGACAAGCCGCATTATCTGCGAAAAACAACGCCGGAGGAGTTCTGGCAGGTGGTGGATGAGGAGGTGAAGCAGCATGGCTGAATTGAAGCTGACGGAGCAGCAGCACGCGGCGGTCTATGACCGGGGCGGCAGCCTGCTGCTGTCCGCCGCCGCCGGCTCCGGCAAGACCAAGGTGCTGGTGGAGCGAGTGTTCTCCTATCTGACGCAGGAGCGCTGTGATGTGGATGACTTCCTCATCATCACCTTTACCCGCGCCGCGGCGGCGGAGCTGCGGGCGCGGCTGGCGTCAGAGCTGTCGGCACGGGTGGCGGCTTCACCGGAGGATCGGCATCTGCGCCGTCAGATGTTCCGTGTGTATCAGGCGGATATCAAAACGGTGGACGCCTTCTGCGCGTCGCTGCTGCGGGAGCATATCCATCTTTTGGAGCCGGTGGACGGACGAAGCCTGACGCCGGACTTCCGGGTACTGGATGAGGCGGAGGCCAAGCTTCTGAAGGATCGGGCGTTGGAGCGGACGCTGGAATCGTTCTATCAGAATATTGAAAGCGGCGACACGGAGTTTGCACTGCTGGCAGGTACGCTGGGCGCGGGACGGGATGACCGGAAGCTGGTGGAGCTGGTGCTGGAGCTGCACGAGAAGATCCAGAGCCACCCCTACCCGGTGCGGTGGCTGCATCAGGCGGCGGAGAGCTGGCGGAACCTGCCGGCACATCTGGCCGACAGCGTATATGGCCGGACGGTCATGGAGGATACCGTGCGCAAGGCGTTGTTCTGGGCGGAGCAGCTGGAGCGGGCCGTGGACGCCATGAAGGACTGCGAGGCGGTGTACAACGCCTACGCCGACCGTTTTCTGGAGACAGCTGCACAGCTGCGGCAGTATGAACAGGCGGCGCAGGAGGGCTGGGAGGCCATGGGCCGCATCGCGCCGGAATTCCGGCGCATGGGCACGGTGCGGGGTGATGAGAACGGTGCGGCCAAGGCGGCGGCGCAGGCGGTGCTGAAGAAGTGCAAGGATGCCTTGAAAAAGCTGGCGGCACCGTATCAGGTGCCGGAGCAGGCGCATTTGGAGGATCTCCGCGCCACAGCCCCGGCGATGCTGGCGCTGCTGCGGCTGACGGAGCAGTTCTCCCAGCGGTATCAAGCGGAGAAGGTGCGGCGCAACGCCATGGATTTCTCCGATCAGGAGCACTACGCCGTCACGCTGTTGTGTCAGGAGGACGGAAGCCCTACGGAGCTGGCACGGCAGGTATCCCAGCGGTATCAGGAGATCATGGTGGACGAGTATCAGGACACCAACGAGGTGCAGGACTGCATCTTTCAGGCCATCTCCAGAGAGGGCGGGAACCTGTTCACCGTGGGGGATGTGAAGCAGAGCATCTATCGGTTCCGTCTGGCGGATCCCACCATATTCTTGGAGAAATACCGGCGCTACGCGGATGCGGCGAAGGCAGCGGACGGCCAGCCCCGGCGCATGGTCCTGAGCCGGAACTTCCGCTCCCGGCAGGAGGTGCTGACCGCCACGAACTTTGTGTTCGGGGATATCATGTCCCAGGAAATGGGTGAGATGGACTACACGGCAGACGAGCAGCTGTACTTCGGCGCGGATTACTATGCGGAGGCGGCAGACCGGGAGACCGAGATGCACGTCATCAGCGTGGAGGATACACCGGAGGAGAAATTCGACCGGACGGAGGCGGAGGCCCGCTTCACCGCACGGCGTATCCGGCAGCTGCTGGACGAGGGCTTCCCCATACAGGGGGAGGGCGGCGTTATGCGCCCCGTCCGGCCGGAGGATATCGTCATTCTGATGCGTTCGCCCCGGTCGCGGATGAAGGCGTTCACCGCGGCGCTGGCGCGGGAGGGCATCCCCTGCGGCGGCGGGGAGCGGGATGACTTTTTCGGCGCGATCGAGATCGCCGTCACGGTGTCGCTGCTGGAGATCGTGGACAATCCACGGCAGGATGTACCTCTGATCTCTGTGCTGCGCTCGCCGCTGGTGGGACTGTGTCCCGATGAGCTGGCGGCCATCCGCGCCTTACAGGCGGAGGGCGACTACTACGACGCGCTGTGTCGGGACGAAGGACCGGCGGTGCGGGAATTTCTGGCACTGCTGGAGGAGCTGCGCCGGGCGGCGCGGGAGATGGCGGTGGACGAGCTGCTGTGGTACATCTACGACCGGTGCCGCGTTATGGCGATTTTCGGCGCCATGGACGACGGCGCTCTGCGGCAGGCACGGCTGACGGCGCTGTACGATTACGCCCGCCAGTTGGTGCAGAGCGGCAAGGCGGGGCTGTTCGACTTTATTACCCATCTGCGGCGGCTGCTGGAAAAGGGCGATGCGCCGGGACTGTCCGCCGCTCGCTCGGCGGAGGGCGTGCAGATCATGAGCGTCCACGGCTCCAAGGGCCTGGAATTTCCGGTGGTCATTCTGGCGGACCTGCAAAGGAGCTTCAACCAACAGGATATGAGTCGTCCGGTGCTGGTGCATCCCACGCTGGGACTGGGGACAGAGCGGGTGGACATGGAGCGGCATATCCGCTATAAGACCATCTCCAAGACGGCGCTGGCACTGCGCTTGGAGCGGGAGGCCAAGGCCGAGGAGATGCGAATTTTATATGTGGCCATGACCCGCGCCAAGGAGAAGCTGATCCTCATCGACTGCCGGCGGCACATGGATAAAAAGCTGCGGGAGCTGGCGGTGCTGACAGGCTCACCGGTGATGCCGGAGGCGGTGGCTGCCGCCAAATCGCCGGGAGAATGGCTGCTGCTGTCGCTGCTGCATACCCACGAGGCGGCGCCGCTCCACGCGCTGGCGGGCATCCGTCCGGAGACGCTGACGCCGATACCGGAGGGGTGGACCATCCGTCTGTGGAGAGGTAACGGCGGCGCCACCGGCGACGGTGCATCAGTACCGACGGAGCGCCGGGACACTCAGACCTATACCCAGCCGGATCGGGCGGCATTGGCGTTCGAGTACCCGCATCAGGCGGTGACGACGATACCGACGAAGCTCACCGCCACCCAGCTGAAGGGCCGGGAGCTGGATCAGGAGATCGCCGAGGGCGCGGGGACGGTGCGGCGTCCCGCCGCGCCGGAGAAGCCCCGCTTCCTGCAGGCGGTGCGTGGCCTGTCCGCCGCCGAACGCGGCACGGCTATCCATCTGGCGATGCAGTACCTGCCGCTGGACACGGAGCCGACGGAGGAGGCGATGCGGTCACAGGTGCGGATGCTGGAGCAGCGGCGGCTGCTGACGCCGGAGCAGGCGGAGGCGGTAGATGCCAAGAGCATCGCGGCGTTCCTGCGTTCGCCGTTGGCAGCCCGGATCCGAAGCGCGGAGAAGGTGTGGCGGGAGTACCGGTTCGCCCTGCTGATGCCGGCGGAGCGCTACGCCAAGGGTGCGGAAGGCGAGGAGCTGCTGCTCCAGGGCGTGGCGGACTGCGTATTCGAGGAAAAAGGGGCGCTGACGGTGGTGGATTTCAAGACCGACCGCGTGACGGCGGAGGAGACGCTCCAACGCGCAGAGCTGTACCGTCCACAGCTGCAGGCATACAGCGACGCCCTGAGCCGCATCATGGAAAAGCCAGTGTCACAGCGCATCCTATACTTTTTCCGGAGCGGCACGGAAATTTCTTTGTAAACGCTGCGAAAAATGCTTGCATTTGCGGAAAATATGTGCTATCATCACAGTTGCGTTTGTGGGTCTGCCACGGCGACAAGTGAACCAGAAAGGGGTGAACATGAGCAATGAAGGAAGGAATCCATCCCAATTATCAGCAGACTACTATCAAATGCGCCTGCGGTAATGTGATTGAGACAGGTTCTACGAAGAAGGATATTCGCGTGGAAGTCTGCTCTAAGTGTCACCCCTTCTTCACCGGCAAGCAGAAGCTGGTGGATACCGGCGGACGTGTTGCCAAGTTCAACAAGCGTTTCGGCCTGGACAAGTAAAAGAGACACATCACATCACAAGACCCGTACCGTTTGGTGCGGGTCTTGTTTATTTACATTTGCCGCGGGATACGGTATACTATACCAAAATACAGGCAAGAGGGTACTATATGGAACGAAAGACCATTGAACAGAACAAGGAGCAGAGGCGGGATTATGCGGTACTGGTGGGGCTGCGCTCCCCGGTGCTGGGCGCGGACAGCGCCGACGAGGAGAGTCTGGCGGAGCTGGGCGCACTGGTGGAGACAGCCGGCGGCGAGCCGGTGGGCACCATCCTGCAAAGCCGGGAGAAGCCTGACCCCCACAGCTTTATCGGTGAGGGCAAGGTGGAGGAGGTCAAGCGCATGGTGGAAAACGGCGACGCCACCATGGTCATCTTTGACAACGACCTGTCGCCCTCCCAGATCCGGGTGCTGACGGAGCTTTGCGGCGTGCAGGTGCTGGATCGCAGCGGCCTCATTCTGGACATCTTCGCCCAGCGGGCCAAGACGAAGGAGGGCTGCTTGCAGGTGGAGCTGGCGCAGTACCAGTATCTGCTGCCGCGGCTCATCGGCATGTGGTCGCATCTGGAGCGGCAGGGAGGCACCGGCGGCTCGCCCATCGGCACCAAGGGCCCCGGTGAGACGCAGCTGGAGACGGACCGGAGGCACATCCGCCGGAAGATCGACAAGCTGAAGGAGGAGCTGGAGGAGGTGCGACGGGTGCGCAGCACCCAGCGGCAGCGGCGGATGAAAAATGAGATCCCAGTGGTGGCCATCGTGGGCTACACCAACGCGGGCAAGTCCACGCTGCTCAACGCTATCACCGGCGCGGGTATCCCCGCCAATGACCGGCTGTTCGATACGCTGGATACCACCACCCGGCTGCTGACGGTCAGCGATACGCTGGAGGTGGTGATCTCCGACACAGTGGGCTTTATCCGCAAGCTGCCCCATCAGCTGGTGGAGGCATTCAAGGCCACGCTGGAGGAGCTGGAGTACGCCGACCTGCTGCTGCACGTCATCGACGCATCCAACCCGGAGTGGCGGGAGCAGGCACATATTGTGGATGAGCTGATCCGGGAGCTGGGAGCGGAGCAGATCCCCTGCATCCGCGTGTACAACAAGTGCGACGTGGCGTTTACCGCCCAACAGGAGCGGGAGGCGGATGCGGTGTATATCTCCGCCAAGACCGGCGAGGGTATCCCCGCGCTGCTGTCCGCCGTGGACAAGAAGCTGGACAAGGGTACCAAACGCGTGGTCATCCACCTGCCCTACGACAAGACGGGGCTGCTGGACGGCCTGTACCGCGAGGCCAAGGTGGAGAACGTGGCCTACGGCGAGACGGTGGACGTGACGGCGGTGTGTACGCCCCGCATCATCGGACAGCTCCACCAGTTCATCGAGGGCTGGACCGAGCCGAAGGAGGACTGGGAATGAGCGGCTTTCGCGTGCCGTTTCAGGCGTCGGACAGCGAGTTCATGGAGAAGCGCTCCCGGTTCATCGGCCACCTGCTGCCGGTGAAAACGGAGGAGCAGGCCCGTGAGTTCATCGGGCAGATGAAGAAGAAATACTACGATGCCCGCCACAACTGCTGGTGCTACCTCATCGGCGACAGCGTGGTACGTTACAGCGACGACGGTGAACCCCAGGGCACGGCGGGGCAGCCTATGCTCAACGTGTTCCAGCGGGAGAACGTGACGGACGTGGTCTGCGTGGTCACGCGGTATTTTGGCGGCGTGCTGCTGGGCGCAGGCGGCCTGACCCGCGCCTATTCCAAGAGCGCGCGGGACGCGCTGTGCGCCGCCGGCGTATCGGAGATGGGCCTGTGGGCTGCCGTGTCCGTCCCGTGCCCTTACGGCCTGTTCGAGCGGGTCAAGGGAGAGGCCGCGGCGCTGGGCGGTATCATTGACGGTGCGGAGTACGGCGCGGACATACGGCTGGACGTATCGCTGCCGGGGGAGAGCGTGGACGCGCTGGCCTCCCGGCTGACGGAGCTGTCCGCCGGGGGCATACAGATCGTGCGGCTGGGGGAGGAGTACCGCCCCGGCCCGAGAATGGAAATATAAAAAAAGGACGCCGAAGGCGTCCTTTTTTCAGTGTGTCGATAAACCCATTCTGTCATTCCGAGGAGCGAAGCGACGTGGGAATCCGCCCGCCTCCGGGTCCGCCGTCCCGCCGGTGGCAGCAGCCTCTGCTCCGGCATAAGATGGGGTGCGTACAAAGGAGGTGCGATATGGAGGAGTATCTGATCACCGCACGCTCCGTGACCCATGCACAGCGGATGGCCCAGGCGCTGGAACGGAGAGGGCTGCACACTGTGGTGGCCCGCGCGCCTATGGGGCTGACGGGCAAGGGCTGCGGCTATGTGCTGCGGCTGCGGGGCAGGGAAAAGGCGGCGGCCGCCTGGGGGCTGCTGCGGGAGATGGGATTTTCCCCGGCGCAGGTGTTTCAGCGCTGGGATGATGGATACAGTGAGGTGGAGCTATGATCTATTTTGACGCGGGAGCGACTACGCTCCAGAAGCCGGATGCGGTGCGGCGGGCCATGTACCAGGCGGTAAACACCCTGTCCTCGCCGGGCCGGGGCAGCTATCCCGCCACCCGGCGGGCGGAGGAAACGGATCTGCGGTGCAGGATGGCGGCGGCGGAGCTGTTCCACATGGACGATCCGGCCCAGGTGGTGTTCACATCCTGCGCCACCCACGGGCTGAATATTGCCATCCGCACGCTGGTAAAGCCGGGCAGCCGGGTGGTCATCTCCGGGTACGAGCACAACGCTGTCACCCGTCCGCTCCACGCCATTCCCAATGTGGAGATCGTGGTGGCGGATGGGCCGCTGTTCGACACGGCGGCCATGCTGGAGCAGTTCCGTCAGGCGCTGGACCGACCGGCGGACGCAGTGATCTGCACCCATGTATCCAACGTGTTCGGCTACGCGCTGCCGGTGGAGGACATTGCGGCCCTGTGCCGGAAGAAGGGCGTGCCCTTCGTGCTGGACGCCTCCCAGTCCGCCGGGATGCTGCCGGTGGACATGAAGGCGCTGGGTGCATCGTTCATCGCCATGCCAGGTCATAAAGGACTGTACGGCCCGCAGGGCACAGGTCTGCTGCTGTGCGGCTGCGAGACTGAACCGCTGCTGCGAGGCGGCACGGGGTCGCAGTCCATTTTGCAGGAGATGCCCGCCGAGCTGCCGGATCGATTGGAGGCGGGGACGCACAATATGCCCGGCATTGCCGGACTGCTGGAGGGGCTGCGGTTCGTGCAGCGTCAGGGCGTGGCACGTATCGCGGACTACGAGAGTGAGCTGGGTCGCTACGGCGCCCGGCATCTGGCGGAGTTGCCCGGCGTGGAGGTGTTCTCCGGCCCGTTTCAGACCGGCGTGGTCAGCTTCCGCGCGGCGGGCATGGACTGCGAGGAACTGGGCGAGGCACTGGCGGCCCGGGGCATTGCGCTGCGGGCGGGACTGCACTGCGCACCGCTGGCCCACAGGACGGCGGGCACGCTGGAGACGGGCACGGTGCGGTTCAGCCCGTCGGTGTTCAACCGGCGGCAGGAGGTAGATGAGCTGGTTCGGGAGACAGCGGCAATCGTTGGGCAAACTGCAAAATCGGGGAGATAATTTTTTGTTGCAATTTCCCAATAATTTTTATATAATAGTAGTATCTATTTTTATGCGAAGATTTCCTTGCGGCAGGAAGGGTGAAGGCATGGATAAGGTACTTGCTTTATTAGAAAATATTGGGAATTACTTAGTGCTGATACGGATCTCCGACATTCTGGACATTGCGATCATCGCCTTTCTGGTATACAGCCTGCTGCGCCTGGTAAAGAGCACCCGGGCGGAGAATATCCTCAAGGGCGTGGTCATGTTCCTGCTGGCGCTGGGCATTGCCGATATACTGCAGCTGAATGCGGTGACGTATATCATGGGAAACCTGGTACAGGTGGGCATCATCGCCATCATCGTCCTGTTCCAGCCGGAGATCCGGCAGATCCTGGAAAAGATGGGCAGCCGCAATATCAAGATATTCAAGGCGTTCAACCCCGTCCAGCAGCAGACGGCGCTGGAGACGGCCATCGACCAGACGGTCATCGCCTGCAGCGAAATGTCCCAAACCAAGACCGGCGTGCTGATTGTGTTCGAGCGTGACATCCGGCTGGACGACATGGTGCGCAGCGGCACGACGCTGGACGCCGCCGTGTCCTCCGAGCTGCTGAAGAACATCTTCTTCGTGAAGGCGCCCATGCACGACGGCGCGGTCATCATCCGCCACGGGCGGATACTGGGCGCGGGCTGTATGCTGCCGCTGAGCAAAAATGTGAACCTGAGCCGCGACCTGGGTATGCGCCACCGGGCCGGCATCGGCATGAGTGAGAATTCCGACGCGGTGGTGGTCATTGTGTCGGAAGAGACCGGCTCGATCTCCGTGGCCATCGGCGGTATGCTGAAGCGCCACCTGATGCCGGAGACGCTGTCCAAGCTCCTGCGGAACGAGCTGATGCCGCCGGAGGAGGACAGCGAGGACAAGCCCCGCCGTTCGCTGGTGGAGCTGCTGGGCCTGCATCGAAAGGAGGATACCGATGACGACGCAGATCTCTGAGAAGAATAACGGCGGAGAGCAGCGGCCTCCCTTTAACCGCAGCAAGGCGGTGCGCATCGTGATCTCCATCCTGGTGGCCATCGCCATGTGGGTGTATGTGGATATGGACAAAGCGCCGCTGCGTACCAAAGCCATCCGTGACATCCCGGTGGAGTTCTCCGGCGAGAATACCACCCTGGCGGATAAGAACCTGATGCTCCTGTCCGGCTACGATACCACCATCGACCTGACCATCCGCGGCCCGAAGCGGGAGCTGGTGAAGATGAACAGCGAGAACGTGCGGGTCGTTGCCAGCACCTCCAGCATCGACTCCGTGGGCGTACACCAGCTGAGCTGGACAGTCAGCTATCCGGACGGCGTGGTGCGTACCGATGTCAGTGTGGAGAAGGCCAGTCTCAGCCAGATCACCGTTACGGTGGGCGAGCTGTATACCAAGGAGGTTCCGGTGGAGTGCGAGGTGATCGGCCAGGTGGCTGAGGGCTACTTTACCGGTGACGTGGTGCTTGATCCTGAGATGCTGACGCTGCGGGCACAGCGGGATGACCTGCTGAATGTGAGCCACGCCAAGCTGACGGTGGACATCTCCGGTGCGACCCGCTCCGTGGTTCAGACGGTGGATGTGCAGCTGTACGATTACAACGGAAACCTGGTGGAGAACGATAACATCCGCACCAACGCCAGCCTGATCCAGGCGCGAGTCCCGGTGCTGACCACCAAGGAGGTACAGCTGGCGGTGGAATTCTCCGGTATACCCGGTGCGGCGCTGCACAGCATCGTCTGCGACATCACCCCCAAGACGGTGCGCATCAACGGCGAGGCCGATATACTGGCGGGCATCGACAAGATCGTGCTGGCCACCCTGTATGTGGAGGATCTGGAGCTGACCCAGCAGAACAGCTATGTGGTCACGCCGCCGGACGGCACGTGGCTGGTGAACGGCAACGAGGTGGCCCGTGTGGAGATCACCCTGGACGGCATCGAGGAGACCACGCTGGTGGCCACGGACATCACCTATGAGAACCTGCCCAGCGGCCTGTATGCCGTGCCGCTGTCCGGCGTTTCGGTGCGGCTGTGGGGACTGGCGGACGAGATCGCCCAGGTGCAGCCGGAGAATTTGAAGGTTTACGCCGACATGAGCGCCGTCACCGGGCAAGGGCCTGTCACCGTGCCTGTGACGGTGATGGTAACGGGCTTCAATGATGTGACTGCCCGCGGCACCTATGAGCTGACGGTGACCATTACCGACATCCCCATTCAGACCGAGCCGGATACGCCGGCCAGCACCACTGAGCCGGTGGAGGGCGGTACGGCCAATACCGGGAACACGGGAAATACAGAGCATACAACAACGACACCGCCGGAGACAGCGGCGTGAGGTGAGAGCATGACACAGATCGCAACAGTGGAAAAACTTCTGCCCGGCGGCTACGCGGAGATCTCCGTGCCCAGGAAAACGGCCTGCGGTCACGACTGTGAGGAGTGCGCGGGCTGCGGCATGACCGGCGCGGCCATCCGTGCCCGGGCCAAGAACGACCCCGGCGCGGCGGTGGGGCAGAAGGTGGTGGTGGAGAGCAGCACCAAAAAGCTGCTGGGCGTGGTGGCGCTGGTATATGTGCTGCCGATAATCTGCTTCCTGCTGGGCTACTTCCTGTCGGAGGGACTGGCGGAGAGCTGGCGCTACGCCATCGCCATCGGCGCGGCGGCGCTGTCCTTCCTGGCCAGCGTGGCCTATGACCGTAAGGCGCGGCGGGAGGAGAGCCTGACCTACACCATCCTTCGGGTGTTTTAAGGCGTGTTCGGCTACGTACGGCCCTCTGACGGGCGGTTGACGGAGGCGGAGCGGGAGACGTTCCGTGGCGCGTACTGTGGATTGTGCCACACCTTGGGCCGCCGGTACGGGCTGGTCGGGCGGATGATCCTGAACTACGATCTGACGTTTCTGGCCATGGTGCTGTCACGGGGAACGGGGGAGACGTGTGATCGCCGCTGCGCGGTGCATCCCTTCCGGAAGCGCCGCTGCGCCGCAGGCGACCCCGCCTTTGATACGGCGGCGGATATGAGCGTGATCCTGACCTGGTGGCAGCTGCGGGACGGCGTGGCCGACCACGGCTTCCTCCGGGGGCTGAAATACCGGCTGGCCGTTTGGCTGCTGACCCCGGCCTATCGGAAGGCCAGGCGATGCTGGGAGGATTTCGACCGGCAGACGGAGGCTCATCTGACCCAACTATCCGCGCTGGAAAAGGCGCGCTGTCCCTCACTGGACGCCCCGGCGGATGCCTTTGCGTCGCTGCTGGCCGGCGCTGCCGCCGGAGAGCCGGACGAGAAGCGCCGCCGGGTGACGGAGCAGCTGCTGTATCACCTGGGCCGGTGGGTGTATCTCATAGACGCGGCGGATGACCTGCCCGACGATCTGAAAAGCGGCAGCTATAACCCGCTGGCTCTGCGCTTTGCCCCGGCGGACGGCAAGCTGTCCCCGGCGGACGAGCAGTCCCTGGCTGCCACGCTGGACGGCTCGGTACGGGCTATGGCGGCGGCGTTTGAGCTGACGGACTGCGGCGTGTATACGCCGGTGGTCAGAGCTGTGGTGTATGAGGGGCTGTACGCCGTCGGCGCGTCGGTGCTGGCGGGTACATTCCACAAAAAGGTAAAGAGAGAAGAACCTATACGAAAGGCGGACACCGATCATGCGTGATCCCTATCAGGTGCTGGGCGTGCCCAGCACCGCCACTGATGAAGAGGTGAAAAAGGCTTACCGCGATTTGGCGCGGAAGTACCACCCGGACAATTATCACGATAATCCCCTGGCCGACCTGGCCCAGGAGCGGATGAAGGAGATCAACGAGGCTTACGAGACGGTCCAGTCCCAGCGCAAGGCCGCCCGCACCGGCGGGCAGAGCTACGGCGCCCAAAGCTATGGTCAAGGCTACGGCCAGAGCTACGGCTATCAGAGCGGCTATACGTCCCGATACCAGCGGGTGCGCATGGCCATCCAGCAGGGCAACCTGAATTTGGCGGAGGAACTGCTGAATGCCCAGTCCGACCACGACGCGGAGTGGAACTTCCTCAAGGGCGCGATCTGCTACCGCCGGGGCTGGCTGGACGATGCCCGGCGGTATTACCAGACGGCAGTGCAGATGGACCCGGACAACGTGGAGTACCAGCGGGCGCTGGACGTGGCGGAGGGCCGGGACGGCTACCGTCCCAACGGCTACAGCACCATGACCACCACCTCCTGCGGCAATGCGGACTGCCTGCGTCTGTGCGGCGCAACGCTGTGCTGCAACGCGCTGGGCGTGCCGGTGTGCTTCTGCTGAACGAGACAATACAGGGACGCACGTCCCTTTCCATTACAATAAAGGAGATGATCCAGTGGTCAAGAGTATGACCGGCTACGGGCGTGCCCGTGAGATGCGCAATGGGCGCGACATTACGGTGGAGGTGCGCTCCGTCAACAACCGCTATCTGGACTGCACGGTGAAGATGCCCCGTGCCTATATCTTTGCCGAGGACCGCATGAAGGCCCGGGTGCAGCAGGCTATTTCCCGGGGCAAGGTGGACGTGTTCGTCACCATCGACGCCAGCGCCGCCGATGCGGCGGTGGTGGCGGTGAACGAGCCGCTGGCCCGGGGGTATTATGATGCGCTGACCCGACTGAAGACCATGTTTGACCTGTCCGGCGACATTACGCCGGAGGTGCTGGCCAAGTTCCCGGACGTGCTGGCCGTCACCAAGGCGGAGGAGGATGTGGAGGCCATCGCCGCCGACATCTGCGCCGTGCTGGACGACGCGCTGGCCGCATATAATGATATGCGCGCCGTGGAGGGCGAGAAGCTGGCGGCGGACGTGGCTGGCCGCATTACCACCATTGAAGCGGTGGTGGGCAAGGTGGAGGAGCGCTCGCCCCAGACCGTGGCGGCCTACCGCCAGCGGCTGGAGGCCAAGATGCAGGAGGTGCTGCAATCCACCACCATCGATGAGAGCCGAATCCTCACCGAGGCGGCCATCTTTGCTGATAAGATCGCCGTGGATGAGGAAACGGTGCGCCTGCGCAGCCATATTGCCCAGCTTCAGGCCATGCTGGTGAGCGGCGAGCCTGTGGGCCGTAAGCTGGACTTCCTGATTCAGGAGGTCAACCGGGAGTGCAACACCATCGGCTCAAAGTGCAACGACCTGACCATCGCCCAGGATGTGGTGAATATGAAGGCCGAGGTGGAGAAGATCCGCGAGCAGGTCCAGAATATGGAATGAGGTGGCCCGTATGCAGTTTGTAAACATTGGGTTCGGAAATCTCGTTTCCGCGGACCGGCTTATCGCGCTGGTCAGCCCGGACTCCGCGCCGGTGAAGCGGCTGGTGCAGGAGGCCCGCGACCGCGGTATGCTCATCGACGCCACCTTCGGGCGCAAAACAGCCTCCGTGCTGATGATGGACAGCGACCACGTGGTGCTGTCCGCCCTGCCGGCAGAGCGTTTGGCGCCCCGGCTGGGCCTCGCGGTGAAGGATCTGACAGAGGAGGATGAATGAGCGTGCATAGGACCGGAAAAACCTTTATTGTGTCCGGGCCGTCCGGCGTGGGCAAGAGTACCGTGCTCCACGCCCTGTTCGAGGGGCGGGACGACCTGTATTTTTCCATCTCCGCCACCACCCGCCAGCCCCGGGAGGGGGAGCGGGACGGCGTGGACTACCACTTCATCCAGCCGGATGAATTTCGTGATATGATCGCCGCCGACGCGTTTCTGGAGTACGCCGAGTACGTGGGCAACTTCTACGGAACGCCCAAGATGTACGTGGACGACGCCATGGCCCGGGGCAAGGACGTGATCCTGGACATCGAGCGCCAGGGTGCTGTACAGGTCTGCGCCAAGCGCCCGGAGACGGTGCGTATCTTTATCGCGCCGCCCAGCTGGGCCGAGCTGGAACGCCGGCTCACCGCCCGCGGCACGGACACGCCGGAGAAAGTACAGAAGCGCCTGATCCGCGCCCAGGTGGAGCTGGAAATGGCCGGAGACTATGATTACTTTGTCATCAACGACACGGTGGAGCAGGCGGTGGAGGAGCTGCGCGCCATTTTGTGCGCAGAACACTGCAAGCCCGCCGAGCGTATGAATTTGATCATCAACAGAAAGGAAAAGTGAACGTTATGTCTATGCTCTATCCCGCTATGAACAAGCTGACCCAGTATATCCCCAACCGCTATATGATAGTGAACGTGGTGGCACGCCGCGCCCGTCAGATCGCCGCCGAGGCGGAGACCACCGGCATGCATTTGGACGAGAAGCCCGTGACCTTGGCTATTGACGAGGTGGCGGAGGGCAAGTACCACAGCAATCCTGTCATCGAGGAAGACGGGAACTGAGATGCCCATTGTCGCCAAGCTGGCCGTGCAGGCGGCGACGTATGCCATCGACAAGGCGTATGACTATCTGCTGCCCGACGAGCTGTCGGGCCGGGTGGGATGCCGCGTGTTGGTCCCCTTTGGACGCGGCAACCGGCTCAGTGAGGGTGTGATCCTGTCTCTGCATCAGGAAGTGCCGGCCAAGCCGCTGAAGGCCGTCCGTTCGCTGCTGGACGACGAGCCGGTGGTGACGGAGAAGGAGCTGCGGCTGGCCCTGTGGATGAGCCGCCGGTATTTCTGCACATTCTACGACGCGCTGCGCACCATCCTGCCCGCCGCCGTGTGGTATCGCTACCGGGAGATCTGGTCGATGCGCCAGCCGGTGCTGATGCCGGACGCCCCGGAACGGGAGCAGGCGGTGGCCCGGCTTCTGCAGGACGGCCCGCTGGCGGAGGACAAGCTGTGTCAGGCCCTGGGCGACGATATACCGCCGCTGCTGCGCCGCATGGAGAAGGCGGGAACGCTGACCCACACCACGGAGCAGCAGAAAAAGGTCCGCGACAAGGTGGTGGCATTCGCGTCCCTCTGCGTACCGGCGGAGCAGGCCGCAGATTTGGCGGGACGGTCCTCCAAACGCAGGGAAGTGGTGTCGTTTTTGGCCCGGAACGGCGAAACAGCCCTTCACGACCTGCGGTATTTCACCGGCGCGGCAAAAAAGACCGTGGACGACCTGTGCCGGCTGGGCGCGGTATCCCTGCGCGAGCAGGAGGAGTACCGTATATCCGAAAAACAGTACGCTGTAAAGGCGACAGACATTACGCTTAACGACGAGCAGCAGCGTGTCTGCGACGCGCTGCTGGCGCAGATAGACCGGGGTGAGGCCGGCGTCACGCTGCTGCTGGGCGTTACCGGCAGCGGCAAGACCATGGTGTATATCCGGCTGGCCCAGCTGCTGCTGGAACGGGGCAAGTCCGTAATGATCCTCGTCCCGGAGATCGCCCTGACGCCTCAGATGATGGCCCGCTTTACCGCCTATTTCGGCGACCGGGTGGCGCTGCTGCACAGCGGCCTGCGTATGACGGAGCGGTACGACCAGTACAAGCGCATCCGCCGGGGCGAGGCCCGCATCGTGCTGGGCACGCGGTCGGCGGTGTTCGCGCCGCTGGTGGACCTGGGCCTCATCGTTATGGACGAGGAGCAGGAGAGCTCCTACGAGTCCGAGAACGCCCCCTGCTATCACGCCCGTGACGTGGCCAAGTACCGCTGCGCCCAGGAGGGCGCGCGGCTGTTGCTGGGCTCCGCCACCCCCACGGTGGAGACGGCCTGGCACGCAGAGCGTGGCGACTATGGCCTGCTGGAGCTGCGGCAGCGGTTCAACCGGCAGGCGCTGCCCCGGGTCATCGTGGCGGACCTGCGCCATGAGCTGCGGCAGGGCCGCAGCACCGTCATCAGCCAGCCGCTGTATGACGAGCTGCAAAAAAACATGGCGGCGGGGGAGCAGAGCATCCTGTTCCTGAACCGCCGGGGCAGCAGCCGCCAGCTGCTGTGCCCCCAGTGCAGCTATGTGCCGGAATGTCCCCGGTGCAGTGTGTACCTGACGTACCACAGCGCCAACGACCGGCTCATGTGCCACTACTGCGGCTTTTCCCAGCCCGCACCGGAGCGCTGTCCCGACTGCGGCGGCGCGCTGAAGCATATCGGCTTCGGCACCCAGCGTGTGGAGGAGGAGCTGCACGAGCTGTTCCCCGGCACGGAGGTGCTGCGCATGGACGCAGACACCGTGTCCGCGGGCCACGAGGCGCTGCTTCGGCAGTTCGAGGAGCGGCGCGTGCCCATTCTGCTGGGCACGCAGATGGTGGCCAAGGGACTGGACTTTGAGAATGTGACGCTGGT
>ERZ825137.1824-NODE-1824-length-26206-cov-3.596153_pt1 | contig 26206 bp, 24 predicted proteins | sample MGYA00519873_ERZ825137 | MGnify/ENA primary metagenome ERZ825137 (study PRJEB31778, sample SAMEA3449190) | human gut metagenome | biome: human gut; feature: human-associated habitat; material: faeces | place: United Kingdom | collected 2010/2012 ...
GTAGAGCACTTGACTTTTAATCAAGTTGTCCGGGGTTCGAATCCCCGATGCCTCATTAGTTAGCCGCTTTCATGAAATATGAATGAGGTGACCCCAAAAAGTTAGACTTTTATTGCGTAACAGATTTTGTCTGTTACGCATTTTTTATGCAGCCAAGAGGCTAAGCCTGTATAAGTTATAATAAATGATAATGGATGGCAGAGGTCATCCATTAGATGATTCAGTTTAGCCGTTTCGGAAATGCTATACACTAAGGCACTTGCTGTAGCACCATTCGCAGTGTTATGAAACATACAATTCTTTTTCCCTAAACAGCCGATACGTCATAAGACGGTCCTTGACGGAGCGGACGCAGTTACATTATAACATGTAATTGGAAGAAAGAAGGTTGTTGTTAGCTATCTTTTTCTTTTTTGATAAAGTCTGGAGGGTGTGACTCAAAGATAAGTCACACCCTCCAGACTTTGAAGCTATCTATTTTCCTAATTTCTCGGAGAGATGTCTTGCAACATAAACTCCGCTTGCAGAAGCGTGGGACAGAGAATGTGTTACACCACTTCCGTCCCCGATAATGTATAAACCATCGTATTTGCATTCAAGGTTATCATTTAACTCCACTTCCATGTTGTAGAATTTTACTTCCACACCATAAAGTAAGGTATCGTCATTTGCAGTACCAGGTGCGATTTTATCAAGGGCATAAATCATTTCAATGATTCCGTCCAAGATACGTTTTGGAAGCACCAGACTCAAATCTCCCGGAGTTGCAGAAAGAGTAGGAGTGACAAGACCTTCTTCAATTCTGCTTTCTGTACTTCTGCGGCCTCTTACCAGATCACCGAAACGTTGAACGATGACACCGCCACCAAGCATATTGGAAAGTCTTGCAATGCTTTCTCCATATCCGTTACTGTCTTTAAATGGCTCTGAAAAATGCTTTGCAACCAAGAGGGCAAAGTTGGTGTTCTCAGTTTGCATTTTTGCGCCTTCATAGCTATGACCATTTACCGTGACAATGCCGTTGGTGTTTTCGTTTACCACAATACCATGTGGATTCATACAGAAGGTACGAACGTTGTCTTCGAACTGCTGGGTACGGTAAACGATTTTGCTCTCGTATAATTCGTCAGTGAGATGCGAGAAAATCACGGCAGGAAGTTCCACACGGACCCCGATATCTACACGATTAGATTTGGTTGGAATGTCCAGTTCACAGCAGACCTGCTCCATCCATTTACTTCCGCTCCGACCAACAGACACGATACAGTTTTTGCAGCTAAAGTCACCATTTTCAGTATGAATATTATAAGCATCGCTGGAGTGTGTTACGGAAAGAACAGGGGTATCAAAATAGAAATCTGCCTTTTCTTTTAAGTCTGTGTATATATTTTCAAGGACAACGTAGTTGATATCTGTACCGAGATGGCGTACAGACGCGTCCAGAAGCTTCAGCTTATTCTGCATACAGATCTTTTTGAATTTTGTTCCGGCAGTTGAGTAGAGCTTTGTGCCCTCCCCGCCATATGCCATGTTGATGGTATCTACATATTTCATCAAATCAATGGCCTGTTTCTTGCCGATATGTTCGTAAAGTGTACCGCCAAAATCATTTGTGATATTGTATTTGCCATCTGAGAAAGCACCGGCTCCACCGAAACCGCTCATAATAGAGCAGCTTTTACAATGAATACAACTTTTTACCTTTTCGCCATCGATTGGGCATTTTCTTTTTGCTAATTCATGTCCTGCTTCAAATACTCCGATAGCAAGCTCCGGCTGTTCTTTTGCCAGTTCGTAGGTAGCGAAAATACCGCCAGGACCGGCACCGATTACAATAACGTCATAATGCTTCATGCAACATCCTCCTGAATTATTATTTTTTGACATAAAGATACCGCAAAAGTCAGCGTATCTAAAAGAAAGATTATAGATAACTATTTGCGGCAGTTAGTAGAAACATCCATCCATATTATGAATTTATATAATCCTCTGCCATCATAGCAAAATATAGGAAGAAAATCAACGAGAACGCCAATTTTCAACGAAAAAATTGTGAAAAAGTGCCTTTGAAATGAACAAAAATTCAGTTTAAAATATAGAATACAGGAGGTGTGTAGTGATGTACCAGACAGGAGATTATATTGTGAAACTGGCAAACGGTGTATGCAAAATAGAAGATATTGTTCATCCGGATTTTGTTAGTGATAAGAAGAAACTATATTATTTGTTGCTGCCATTATCTGACGAGAAGTCCAGATTATATGTACCAATAGATAAGGTGGATGAAACAGTCAGAATGGTTATGACGAAAGAAGAAGCAGAAACATTGCTAAAAAAGATTCCTGAAATAAATGAAGCTTGGATAAAAAATGATAAGGAACGAGAACAAAATTATAAAAATGCGATACAGAGTAATAATCCGGAAAAACTGGTAGGAATTATTAAATTGATTTATCAACGGAAAAAAAGTAGACAGGAACAAGGAAAAGGAAATCGTTGAAATAATTAAAACATATTGTGAAAAATCTGTTGACAGATAGAAATAGATGTGATATTCTATACCAGGTATTAAAAGAAAGAAGAGTATCCACTCTCACCTTAGCGCAATTGGGCGACTTGGGTTTGATAATGAAAGAATGTTGGGAGTATTTCAATATTTTATGTTATTCAAGTGGATAGTCTTTGACTATTCACTTATTTTATTATGGAGGTGTACAACTATTAGCGAATTAATGATCAACGAACAAATCCGCGACAAAGAAGTGCGTGTGGTTAGTGAGAACGGGGAACAATTAGGAATTATGTCGGCCAGAGATGCTATGAAACTGGCACAGGAAGCGGAACTGGATCTTGTGAAGATTGCTCCGACTGCAAAGCCGCCTGTATGTAAGATTGTAGATTATGGAAAGTTCCGCTACGAGCAGGCACGTAAAGAGAAAGAAGCAAAGAAGAAACAGAAAACCGTTGAAGTTAAAGAAGTACGTTTGTCACCAAACATTGATACAAATGACTTGAATACGAAGATGAACAATGCGAAGAAGTTTATCACAAAAGGAAACAAAGTAAAAGTTTCCCTTCGATTCAGAGGAAGAGAAATGGCTCATATGCAGCAGAGCAAACATATTCTGGATGATTTTGCAGATATGTTAAAAGATGTAGCTGTTGTGGAAAAGCCGGCAAAACTGGAAGGCAGAAGCCTGAGCATGGTTTTAACTGAAAAACGTTAAAAATACACATATTTATTTTAAGGAGGAAATTATCATGCCAAAAATTAAAACAAATAGAGCAGCTGCAAAGCGCTTCAAAAAAACAGCAACAGGTTTATTAAAAAGAAATAAAGCTTATAAGAGCCATATCTTAACAAAGAAGTCTACTAAGAGAAAAAGAAATCTCAGACAGTCAACTATCACAGATGCTACAAATGTAAAGAACATGAAGAAGGTATTACCATATCTCTAAGATATGATTCAGATAGAAGGAGGATTTAGGAAATGGCAAGAATTAAAGGCGGAATGAACGCTAAGAAGAAACACAATAGAACATTAAAGTTAGCAAAAGGATACAGAGGAGCACGCTCTAAACAGTACAGAGTTGCAAAACAGTCTGTAATGAGAGCTCTTACATCTGCATACGCAGGAAGAAAGCAGAAAAAACGTCAGATGCGTCAGTTATGGATTGCACGTATCAATGCTGCTGCAAGAATGAACGGATTATCATACAGCAAGTTAATGCATGGATTAAAAGTTGCTGGTGTTGATATGAACAGAAAGATGCTTGCTGAGATGGCAGTTAACGATGCTGCAGGATTTGCTGCAGTAGCAGAAGTTGCTAAGAAAGCACTTGCATAATCAGTTGCATAAATAAGATATTTACTCAAATTTCGTTGAGAGTAGAGGGAGGCTTCGTGAATCGTTTCATGAAGCCTTTTGTGTTCCGTAAAACCACTGCTTTAGGTCCCACTCTTTTCTGTAGACTTTTGTTTGAAATGCCAGAGGAATCATGCTATAATGAGCGGTAACGACATTGGAGGTGCAATAACTTAAGTGTAGATGCATTGCCATTGGTCTGGCTAAGATGAATAGAATCGAGGAAATGGAAAATGAAAATGGATATAATTACGATTGGGAAGTTTACCATACATGGTTATGGCTTGATGATAGCTATCGGAGTGCTTGCCTGTATTGCACTTGCAGTGAGCAGAGCAAAGAAGAACAATTTAAAAAAAGAAGCAGTGATGGATATTGCTATTTATGGTCTGGTAGCTGGATTTATTGGTGCAAAGCTATTGTTCGTTATTGTGGAGTTCAAAGCTTTTCTGAAAAATCCGTTCAGTCTGTTAGGAAGCGAAGGCTTCGTGGTATATGGAGGAATTATCTTTGGAGTTTTGGCTGCAATCATTTATTGCAAATGGAAAAATTACAAATTTCTGGAGTATTTTGACCTCTGTGCACCATCCATAGCGTTAGCACAGGGATTTGGAAGAATCGGTTGCTTTCTGGCCGGATGCTGTTATGGCAGAGAGACAACTTCTTTCTTAGGAGTTACTTTTCCAGAAGGCTGTTTTGCTCCGGCAGGTATAAAATTGCTTCCGACACAGCTTTTCTCGTCAGCGGGGGATTTCCTGATTATGGGAATTCTGTTATGGTATTATAAGCGAAATAAAGTGACAGGAAATGTGGGTGCGCTTTACATGCTTCTTTATGGAATTGGCCGCTTCTTAGTTGAATTTTTGCGCTCAGATGACCGGGGCGGTTTTGGAATCTTTTCCACATCCCAGTGGATTTCCTTTGTCATTGTGGTAGGTGCTTTATTACTGTTTTGGAAAAATAAACAGAATGCAGATAAAAACAAAGAAAAACAGGCAGAAAAGAGCGAGTAATATCGCTCTTTTCGTTTCTTCTGGTTTGAAAAAATGAGTAAGTTAGAAAAGTGTTATTAATAAAAATCAATCTGATTGACATAAGCAGTTGGGATTTTTATAGGACATCATGCTGTGCATAATTTATCTATCGAAAACGGAGAAAAAAGTTTTGACAGGAGGATAAATTATGTGGGCAACAATTTTAGGAACACTTATTTTTTATGAAATCGGATGTGTATTAGAAGAAAGTCGAAAAAGAAAATAATGATGAAATAGCGATTGATGACTGAGGAGGAGAAAAAAGATGCGGGAAGTTGAATTTAAAATGGAACGTCCGGGACAGGTAGAAGTAGGACAGACGGTGGAAATCAGCGAATATTTAAGTGCCAATTATTATTATATCATTAAGCCGGCTGTGGCAATGAGCGGATGTTATAAAGTGAATGAACGGATTAAGACCACAAGCGGTGTGGTAAAAGAGATTAGAAAGACGGAAAAAGGGCATTATGTAGTTGTAGAATTTGATGAGTAGAGAGTCGCAAGACTCTCTTTTTTTAATCTTAGAATATATTTTATGAAACAAACCATATTTCATGCATATATTATAGTAATATCGGTTTGTATAAAACGGGGAAAGGCGGTCAGAGAAATGGAACAGATTCTAACTCAGAAAAATCTTCTGACCGAACCGACCGAGCAACAGCTTTGCTGTTGTGAGACCTTGGGCCCTGGCTTCCATGGTCCTTCCGCATTAAAAAAGGTCCAACCTTTCGGTTGAACCTTTTTAATGCGGAAGATGGGACTTGAACCCACACGACTGCAATAGTCACAAGATCCTTAGTCTTGCTCGTCTGCCAGTTCCGACACTTCCGCTTACGAATGATTTGCTCACTCGCTTGACAAGTGTTATAATACACTATAGAATGATGAAAGTCAACAAAAAAGTAAAAAAAATATATATTCGCAATATTATTAAAAAAACAAAAAATAGATAGAATATTTCAAAAATACCATTTATCGTGCGGGTTTGCAAATACATGAATATAGTTTTGCCTGTCACAGAAGGAGGCTCATATGACAATAAGGGAACAGATGGAACAGCGTGAGAAAGAGTGCCTGAGTCCGTATGCAACTCTGAGTATCAATACGAGAGGCAGAGAGACACCGGAGGAGCAATGCGATATCCGTCCGGTCTTTCAGCGTGACAGGGACAGAATTCTACATAGTAAAGCATTCCGCAGACTGAAGCAGAAAACACAGGTATTTCTGTTGCCGAAGGGGGATCATTACCGGACCCGTCTTACTCATACCCTTGAGGTATCACAGAATGCCAGAACCATAGCCAAGGCATTACGTTTAAATGAAGATTTGGCAGAGGCCATCAGTCTTGGACATGATTTGGGGCATACACCATTTGGACATGCAGGAGAACGGGCACTGAATGATGTGTGCCCTGGTGGATTCCGTCATAATGAGCAGAGCGTACGTGTAGTGCAATTTCTGGAGAAGGATGGCAGGGGCTTAAATCTGACATGGGAAGTGCGGGATGGAATTCTGAACCATCAGACAGCGGGACATCCATCGACCTTGGAAGGACAGATTGTCAGGCTGTCAGATAAGATTGCGTATATTAATCATGATATTGATGATGCAATTCGTGGCGGGATTATTTCAGAAGAAGATATCCCGAAGGAACTACGTAATACCCTTGGAAAGAATGTCCGGGAAAGATTAAACCGTCTGATTCACGATGTGATTACAAACAGTATGGACCAGCCGTCTATCTGTATGTCGGATGAAATCAGTCAGGCAATGGCTGAATTGCGAAAATATATGTTTGCCAATGTATATCAGAATCCGCAGGCAAAAGGGGAAGAAGGCAAGGCAGTGCAGATGGTAGAAAAATTATATTTATACTATGAGGACCGGATTGAGTTGCTGCCGGAGCATAACCGGAAACGAATCGAACTAGGTGATTCCGAAGAACAGGCGGTGTGCGATTATATCGCAGGAATGACCGATACATATGCAGTGAAAAAATTTGAGGATATTTTTGTTCCGAAAGCATGGAAATTTTGATGAAAATAAAGTAGTATAATCGAGTGGAAGATAATATTTGGAAAGAATGGACAGATAGCTGTCAGAGAGTCAGGAAGGCATAGAAAAGAATGTATTATTCAGATGAAATCATAGAAGAAGTAAGAAGTAGAAATGACATTGTGGATGTCATTTCCCAGTATGTGAGATTGCAGAAAAAGGGCAGCTCTTATTTTGGACTTTGCCCGTTTCACAATGAAAAATCTCCTTCTTTTTCCGTGAGCCGGGACAAGCAGATGTATTATTGTTTTGGCTGCGGTGCAGGAGGAAATGTATTTACCTTTATTATGGAATATGAAAACTATACATTTCTTGAGGCATTGCGGTTTCTTGCAGAACGTGCAGGCATTGAACTCCCAGAAGAAGAATATTCCAAAGAAGCGAAGGAACGGGCAGATTTACGGGTAACCTTACTGGAGATGAATAAGCTGGCTGCAAAATACTTTTATGCGCAGCTCAAGTCACCGGGCGGCAAGGTGGGATATGAGTATTTGCGGAAACGACAGCTCAGCGAGGAAACAATTACCGCTTTTGGACTCGGGTATTCCAATAAATACAGTGATGATTTGTATAAATATCTGAAGACCAAGGGATATTCGGACGAACTGATTGTAAAAGCCGGTCTTGCCAATGTAGACGAGAAGCAGGGAATCTATGACAAATTCTGGAATCGTGTCATGTTTCCGATTATGGATGCCAATAACCGGGTTATTGGATTCGGTGGCCGTGTGATGGGGGATGGCAAACCGAAATACCTGAATTCACCGGAAACACTGATATTTGATAAGAGCCGGAATCTGTATGGACTGCACAGGGCACGGACTTCACGGAAATCTTATTTCCTAATCTGTGAAGGATATATGGATGTGATTTCTCTGCATCAGGCAGGATTTGCCAATGCAGTCGCTTCTCTTGGCACTGCACTCACTTCAGGACATGCATCTTTGATTAAACGCTATGTGAATGAAGTATATCTGACGTATGACAGTGATGAGGCAGGAACGAAAGCTGCACTTAGGGCAGTTCCGATTTTGAAAGAAGCAGGAATTACGGCAAAGGTCATCCGAATGGAGCCGTATAAAGATCCGGATGAATTTATTAAGAATCTTGGAGCAGAGGCCTTTGAGGAGCGGATTGCCAAGGCAAGAAATGGATTCATGTTCCGTCTGGAAATGTTGGAGAAGGACTATGATATGAACTCGCCGGAAGGAAAGACCGATTTCCTGAAGGTGGCTGCAAGATGGCTTACAGAGTTTGAAGAAGAAATTGAACGGACGAACTATATAGAGGCAGTGGCGAGAACTTATCGGATCAGTGCAGAGGAGCTTCGGAAACTGGTGGTGAAAACGGCAGTGCAGGCAGGAATGGCAACGCCCGCATCCCGACCGCGTACAGCGGCTTCAAGAGAGAATCACAAAGAGGACGGAAACCTTACTTCCCAGAAGATTCTGCTCACATGGCTGATAGACCATGAAGAATTGTTTGGACAGATTTGTAAATACATTACACCGGAAGATTTTACAAAAGATTTATACAAGAAAGTGGCAGAACTGTTATTTGAGCAGTATGAGAAAGGTGAGGTAAATCCGGCTCAGATTATGAATTATTTTACGGAGGAGGAAGAACATAGAGAAGCAGCTTCCTTATTCCATACCCGGATCCGGGAACTGACCACGAAACAGGAAGAGGAGAAAGCAATCAAGGAAACAATCATCCGTGTAAAGACTTATAGCATTGATGAGGCAACACGTAATTTGTCACCGACTGATATTCAGGGGCTGCAAAGGCTGATGGAAGCAAAGAAAGCGTTGCAGGACTTGCGGAAACTGCATATTTCCATTGATTAGGGACAAAATATAAACAAGCAATGAGAGAAAGGATACTACATGGAAGCAACAAAGGTAGTAACATTGGAAGAAAAGTTAAAAGAATTAGAAGCGCTTGCGAAGACAAAGAAAAATATTTTAGAACTGCAGGAAGTGGAAAGTTTTCTGAAAGATATGGAACTTTCTCCCGAGATGATGGAAAAAGTATATGACTATCTGGAACAAAAGGAAATTGATGTTTTGCAGACAGGGAACACACTGGAAGAAGTGGAAGAAGATGATGACATAGACATCGATTTATCTGAGGAAGAAGAAATTGATTTAGAGAAAATAGATTTGTCTGTACCGGAAGGAATCAGCACAGAAGACCCGGTGCGCATGTATCTGAAGGAAATTGGGAAAGTGCCGCTCCTTACTTCGGATGAAGAAGTAGAACTGGCAAGACGGATGGCAGATGGAGACGAGGAAGCAAAGAAGCGTCTGACAGAGGCTAATCTGCGTCTTGTGGTCAGTATTGCAAAGCGTTATGTGGGACGTGGCATGCAGTTTCTGGATTTGATTCAGGAGGGAAATCTGGGACTGATTAAGGCAGTAGAGAAGTTTGATTATGAAAAAGGCTTTAAGTTCAGCACCTATGCTACCTGGTGGATCCGTCAGGCAATTACCCGCGCGCTGGCAGATCAGGCAAGAACCATCCGTATTCCGGTTCATATGGTGGAGACAATTAATAAAGTGAGCCGTACATCACGTCAGCTTCTTCAGGAACTTGGCAGAGAACCACAGCCGGAAGAAATTGCAAAAGAAATGAAAATGCCGGTAGAACGCGTGCGGGAAATTATGAAGATTTCTCAGGAGCCGGTTTCTCTGGAAACCCCAATCGGGGAAGAAGATGACAGTCATCTGGGAGATTTTATTCAGGATGAACATGTGATGGTGCCGGTTGACGCAGCGACCCAGACTTTATTGAGAGAACAGCTTGATGAGGCTATGGATACACTGACTGACCGGGAACAGAAGGTGCTTCGCTTACGTTTCGGACTGGATGACGGACGCGCAAGAACACTGGAAGAAGTGGGAAAAGAGTTTGATGTAACGAGAGAGCGGATCCGTCAGATTGAGGCAAAAGCGCTCCGGAAGTTGCGTCATCCGAGCAGAAGCAGAAAATTAAAGGACTATTTGGAATAATGAAGATAGAGTTATCGAAACGATTACAGGCGGTGGCAGATTTAGTGTCACCGGGCATGAGACTGGCTGATATCGGGACAGACCATGCCTACATACCAATTTATTTAATGGAAAATGAAAAAATTCCGCAGGCAATCGCAATGGATATTAATAAAGGCCCATTGGAACGTGCAGAGAAACACATTAAGGTACACGGACTGGAAGATCGGATTCAGACCCGTCTGTCAGACGGCATGACAAAATTACAGGCAGGAGAGGCAGACTCCGCAGTGATAGCCGGTATGGGCGGTGCCCTGATGATAAAGATTCTGGAAGAAGGCCGCGAGACGGCGCTTCAGTTACAGGAACTGGTGCTTCAGCCCCAGTCAGAACTGGAAAAGTTCAGAATGTATCTGTTGGAAAATGGTTATAGAGTTTTGGCAGAGGACATGGTTTATGAAGATGGAAAATATTATCCTATGATGAAGGTGAAGCCGGGAGAAATGATGAGGGAAAGCTGGAAACCGGAAGAACTGGAATATGGGAAATATCTGCTTGCCACGGCTCATCCTGTACTAAAGCAGTTTCTGGAGCGTGAAATCCAAATTTGTCACGGAGTCCTGGAATCTTTAGCAAAACAGAACACCGAACGGGCAAAGGAACGCTGTGAGGAAATAGAAGCACAGATTCAGCATGTGCAGCACATTTTAGAAACATATTTCGCATAGCAGATTATGAAAACGGCAGGTTATACAAGGCAGATTACATAAATAGCAGATTGTATAAATGGCGGATGATAGAAAAAAGTGAGGAAGATACAATGATTTGCAGTGATATCGTTCAGAAGATAGAAGAGAGGTATCCCACACGTTATGCCTTGGAATGGGATAACGTAGGGCTTCTTGCCGGGAGAATGGATAAGGAAATAAAGAAAATCTATATTGCATTGGATGCTACAGATGAGGTCATAGATGAGGCGGTAACATGGGGCGCAGATATGCTTCTGACCCACCATCCGATGATTTTCAAGCCGGTAAAACGGGTAACAGACCAGGATTTTATCGGTCGCAGATTAATGAAAATGATTCAGAATGACCTTTCCTATTATGCCATGCACACCAACTATGATGTGAAAGGAATGGCAGCACTTGCCGCTGAATATCTTGATGTGGAAGGTGCGGAAGTGTTGGATGTAACCAGTGTGGAAAATGGAATAGAAGAGGGAATCGGCAGAGTAGGAAGTCTGAAGTGTGAGATGACATTGGCCCAATGTTGTGGGTTTGTGAAGGAAAAATTAATGCTGCCCAATGTAAAAGTGTTTGGTAATCTTGGAACAAAGGTAAAGCGGATTGCTGTTTCCCCTGGCTCTGGAAAGAGTGTGATTTCCGATGCACTTGCAAAACAGGCGGATGTGCTGGTCACCGGAGATGTAGACCATCACGAAGGAATCGATGCCGTAGCACAGGGACTGACCGTGATTGACGCAGGACATTACGGAACAGAGTACATTTATGTAGGAGATATGCGTAAATTCTGTCAAGTGCATTTTCCGCAAATCGAAATAAAGACTGCACCAGTAAAACACCCGTTTCAGGTGTTGTAAATCTAATGTGTGAAAAGGTGGTATACAAATATGAATGAAATGTTGCGTGTAATCATAGATGGAAAGATCATGGAATATCCAAAAGGCACTCCTTATCTGGAGATTGCGAAGGAGAACCAGAGTGCTTATCCGCATGATATTATACTTGTGTTTGTAAATGGAAAACTTCAGGAATTACATAAGCGTTTAAAGACCGACAGCGAGCTGAAATTTGTGACTACGGGAACGGAGATTGGCAATCTGACTTACAAAAGAGGAATCAGCTTTCTGTTAGTGAAAGCGATTTATGATGTCATCGGACATGGGAAAATTGAGAAGGTTATGGCACAATTTTCCGTGAGCAGAGGGTATTATTTTACCATAGCAGGGAATGTAAATCTGGATGAAGAATTGCTTGGGAAAATAGAAGCCCGCATGCAGGAGCTGGCAGAGATGAATCTGCCGATTATGAAACAGAAGATTCATACAGATGAGGCAATTCAGAGATTTCAGCAGTATGGAATGTATGACAAAGAAAAATTGTTTCATTATCGTAGAGTCTCTGCTGTAAACGTATATAGTATCAATGAATTTGAAGATTATTATTATGGATACATGGTGCCGTCTACCGGATATTTGAAATATTTCAAATTATATCTGTATGATGAGGGTCTGGTGGTGCAGATGCCGGTTCCGGAAAATCCGATAGAAGTGCCGGAGTTCAAGCCAAGCAAGAAACTGTTTCAGGTACTGAAAGAGTCCACCACAGAAGGCGGAAGAATGGGAATTGAAACCGTGGCAGATTTAAATGGTGTTGTGGTATACCATGACCCACAGGAACTGATTCTTGTCCAGGAGGCGCTGCAGGAGAAGAAGATTGCACAGATAGCCAATCAGATAGCCAGCCAGCCAGAGAAGAAATTCGTGCTCATAGCAGGTCCGTCCTCTTCGGGAAAGACTACATTTTCCCACAGGCTGGCAATCCAGCTCCGTGTAAATGGACTGGTTCCGCATGCACTGGCAGTGGATAATTATTTTGTGGACAGAGAGCTTGCACCGAGAGATGAAGATGGAAAGTTAGATTTTGAGAGCATTGACTGCGTGGATATGAAGAAGTTAAATGAAGATTTGGAAGCATTGCTTGCCGGAAAACGGGTGGAAATTCCAAGATTCAATTTCAAGACCGGAAAGCGGGAGTTCAAGGGTGATTTCATGGAGCTTGGAGAGAATGATATTCTCCTGTTGGAAGGAATCCATTGTCTGAATGATCGTCTGACTTACGGACTTCCACGGGAGCATAAGTTTAAGATTTATATCAGTGCGCTGACTCAGTTAAATGTAGATGAGCACAATCGGATTTCTTCTACGGACGGCAGATTGCTTCGACGCATGGTTAGAGACGCAAGAACCAGAGGTGCTTCGGCAAAACAGACCATTGCCATGTGGGATTCTGTACGTAGAGGTGAGGAGAAAAATATTTTCCCATATCAGGAAGAAGCGGATGTTATGTTTAACTCAGCACTCCTGTATGAGCTTGCAGTGCTGAAACCATATGTAGAGCCTCTTTTGTTTGGAATTGAGAAAGACTGTGAAGAATATGTGGAAGCAAAACGTCTGCTCAAATTCCTGGACTATTTTGTGGGGATGGGAAATGCCGACATTCCTGCAAATTCCCTGCTTCGGGAATTTATAGGAGGCGGCTGTTTCGACATTTAGATTTGCATATCTGGTTTTAGATTTAGCTTCATATCATCCGGAAGGGGTGCAGTAAACTGCAGTTCTTTTCCAGTAATTGGATGTGTGAAGGTCAGACAGTAGGAATGTAATGCCTGTCTGTGGATAACAGAATAATCCGGATTATATAAGAAATCGCCCGGAAGCGGGTGGCCGATATATTTCATATGAACACGTATCTGATGGGTGCGCCCTGTATCAAGCTTTAACGATACAAGGGAGTACCCATTTTTATATTCTAATCGTCTGTAGTGCGTGCGTGCAAATTCGCCGGTTTCAAAATTCACTTCCCGCTCGATGGTGGAGCCGTCAACTCTTGCAATGGGTGCTTCAATGACACCGGAATCAGGAACGAGTCCGGCAGCAAGGGCAAGATATTCACGATGAATTTCTCTTTTTGCTATCATAGAGGAAAGCAGAGAAGCACTGTATGCATGCCTTGCCAGTATTAAAAGTCCGGTGGTATCCCGGTCCAGCCGGTTGATACAACGATAAGTAAAAGGCTCACCCGTTTGCTGAAAATAATAAGCACAGGCATTTGCCAGAGTATTGTCATAATTGCCCTGAGAAGGATGGATTGGCATACCGGCAGTCTTGTTGATGACAAGCAGATCCTCGTCCTCATAGACAATATTTAGAGGAAGGGGCATTGGTACAATATTTTCCGAAGAGGCTTCTTCCGTGAGAAGAATGGTAACTGTATCGCCAGAAGCGAGTGGTTCATAGACTCTCGCCCAGACACCATTCCTCTGAATACCGTTTTCTGTTTCCTTTAAATGCCGGATGACCGTAGAAGAATATCCATGAGCTTTTAGAAGTTCATGGATATTGTTGTATGCATCCGATTCTGTGATGTTATATTGAAATATTCGTTGCCACATAATATTCTACTTTCTGTTTTTATTATTTTACTCTGCTTTATCATTTATAGAATGTGGTTAATGAATCCATTTTCGCAGACATATTGGTAAAGAGTAAATCCACGATAGTGAGTGCTGCCATGGCTTCCACGACAACCACTGCTCTTGGAACGATCACAGGGTCATGCCGACCAGTAATCGTAAGGGAAATCGGATTTCCATCCTTATCCACCGTTTCCTGCTCTCTGGAAATGGAAGGAGTAGGTTTGATGGCGGTGCGGAAAACAAGAGGGGCACCGTCACTCATTCCACCCAGAGTTCCACCAGAATGATTGGATTTCTTTGTGATGTTTCCATCTGTTATTGTAAAGGCATCATTATTTTCACTGCCTTTTATCTGAGCAGCAGCAAAGCCGTCACCGATTTCAAAGCCTTTTACTGCTCCGATAGAAAGCATGGCTTTTGCAAGATTGGCGTCCAGTTTGTCAAAGACGGTATCGCCAATGCCGACAGGAAGTCCGGTAACTCTGCACTCGATGATTCCACCGGAAGAATTTTGTTCTTTGATACAGCCTTCAAGATACGCGGATGCCTTTTCAGCATAGGCGTTATTCGGCATATTAAGTGCATTTTGTAAAATGTCTTCGTAACAATATGTCTCTTCAGGAATAGAAACAGGACCAATAGATTTTGTATAAGTAAGAATCTGGATTCCTAAAGTTTCCAGAATCTTTGCAGCAACTGCTCCGGCAGCTACGCGCCCTACAGTTTCCCGTCCGGAAGAACGACCGCCACCACGATAATCGCGGAAGCCATATTTCCCATCAAAGGTAAAGTCTGCATGACCGGGACGGTAGCAGTTCATAATATTACTGTAATCATGGGAATGCTGGTCCTGATTGCGGATTAGAATAGAAATCGGAGTTCCTGTTGTTTTACCCTCAAAAACACCGGAAAGAATCTCCGCTTCGTCACTTTCCTTCCGCTGGGTTGTAAACTGGCTCTGTCCGGGTTTACGCCTGTCTAAATATGTTTGGATATCAGATTCTGATAAGGGTAATCCGGCAGGACAGCCATCGATCACAACACCGATGCCCTTTCCGTGGGATTCTCCCCAGGTAGATATCTGAAATAATTTTCCAAAAATAGAACCTGCCATTTGCGTATGTTCCTCCTGTATGTGAATGTATATTATTTTCCTTGCTGATCCTCCGGATTTCTCCGTACTGACGTACTCTCGAAATCCTTTGAACGGTATGATGATACCGCCGGATTTCTCCGCATTGACATGCTCTCGAAATCCTTCAAACATTCGAAATCCGCCCTGCCGGGCTACTTTCTCATGTTTGGGCAGGTTATAAGGTACTGCATTTTCAGGTAAACCTGAAATGCAGCACTTTTAACCTTGGTATCATCATGATACTACACGGACACTTTCGGGACAAGTGAAAAAATTGTCGAAAAGTGACATTTATATTGCAAATAAGAGTCTGTTCGTATTACAATAATAGATATGAGTATTCAGGATATAAATATATTTATAACAGGGAGTTAAGATAAAATGACGAAGAGGAAGCAGAAAATGGAAGAAAAGGATATCAGTCAGTCCTCGGAAGAAATCATGGAAGAAACATTGCTGGATATTGCAAATGAACTGAAAGCGGAGCCGGAAGAGAATTCAGAAGAAAGTTGTGAGATTAGTGCAGAATTGGAAGATATGGAAGCTGATGAAGAAAACAAAAAGGATGATTCAGCTAAGGAAACGTTTTCCCCAGATAAGAAGGCTGATGAGGAAACTAAAGTGGAAGAAGACAGTGAAAAATGTGTCAAAGACATTTCAGAAAAGCCGCAAGAAGATGATTTATCTGCCGAAGATGGCGAAGAGATAGAATCTGAATTAAGCGCAGAAGGTGGAAAAGAACTGGAAATGTCATTGGAGGCAGAAGACGGAGAAGAACTCGAACCATCGTTGGACGCGGAAGATGGCGAGGAACTGGAACCGTTACTTGATGCAGAGGATGGGGAAGAACTGGAAGAAGACGAGGAATTACCGGACGAAGAAAAGCTGGCAAAAAAGAAAAAGAGACGTAAAGTGCTGGGGATTATCGGAGGCTCGGTAATTGGAGTTATTCTGGCGGTTTATTTAGGATTTGCAATCTTTTTCTCCAGTCATTTCTATTTCCATACTACTATTAACGGTGTGGATTATTCCCTTCAGACGGTTGCAAAGGTAGAGGATACTATGACTAAGGAAGTAGGAGATTATAAGCTGACTTTGAAAGAGTCTGATGGTGATAAGGATGTGATTGATGGCAAGAAAATAGATTTAAGCTATAAGAAAGGCGAAGAATTAAATACCTTGCTGAAGAATCAAAATGTATTCTTGTGGCCAAGAAGTCTGTGGGAGAGTTTTGATATTCAGGCACCAGTTGGTGTGAATTATGACGAAACGAAGCTAGATAATCTGCTTAATGCACTGGATTGTATGCAGGAGGAGAATCAGGTAGCTCCGGTCTCTGCTGTTCCAGAATTTAACGGACAAAAGTTTGTTGTAAAAGCAGAAGAAATTGGAAGTTTGTTAGATGTAGATGCATTCAAGGCAAAAGTGGCAGAGTATATTGCCGGATTTCAGAATACTCTGGATATGGTAACAGAAGACTGCTATGTAAAAGCAGCGTATTTTTCAGATTCACCGGAAGTACTTGCAGCATGCAAGACGATGAACGAGTATTTAGGAGCTTCGGTTACTTACACCTTTGGTGAGAATACAGAAGTTGTAGATGCCTCTGTGATTTCCCAGTGGCTGACTACGGATGAAAATATGAATGTTACCTACAATGAAGAAGGGGTGTCTCAGTATGTGGCCGGACTTGCAGAAAAGTACGATACGTACCGGAAACAGAGAACATTTACTTCGGGAAGTGGTAATACGGTGAATGTAGAAGGTGGAGATTATGGATGGAGAATTGACCAGGCGGCTGAAATAGAAGCACTGGAAGCTAATATCAGCAATAAAGAAGTAGTGACAAAAGAGCCTGTTTACAAGCAGACAGCTGCTTCATACGGGAGCATGGACTGGGGAAATACTTATGTAGAAGTGGATTTGACCAATCAGTATATGTATCTGTTTGTAAATGGAAGTGTTGTGACTAGTTCACCGATTGTAACCGGAAAGCCAAGTGAAGGCAGTGCGACGCCTCAGGGTGTATACAGTATCCGTTATTGTAAGCGGAATGCGGTTCTGCGTGGACCAAAGAAGGAAGACGGAACCTATGAGTGGGAATCACCGGTTGCTTTCTGGATGCCATTTAATGGTGCAATCGGACTTCATGATGCCACTTGGCAGTCCGCTTTTGGAGGCAGCAGATATCTGACCCATGGCTCCCATGGATGTGTCAATCTGCCATACAACATTGCGGAGACGGTATTTAACAATGTATCGGCAGGAACACCGGTTGTGTGCCACTACTAAGAGATTATTGTGACTAATATATTGGCAGAAGTCAGAGATCAATAAAAAGATATCATTAAGAAAAGTTGGAGAAAATAGAATGTACGAATTAATCAAAAGAGATGGGCTGGCGAAGCGTGGACGTCTTCACACAGTCCATGGAGTCATTGAAACTCCGGTATTTATGAATGTAGGAACGGTTGCGGCTATCAAGGGTGCCGTGTCTACAGAAGATTTGGAAGGAATTAAGACGCAGGTCGAGCTTTCCAATACCTACCATTTGCATGTGCGGCCGGGAGATAAGGTAATCAAGCAGCTTGGCGGTCTGCACAAATTTATGTCATGGAATAAGCCGATTCTGACGGATTCAGGCGGATTTCAGGTGTTTTCGCTGGCAGGACTCCGGAAAATCAAAGAAGAAGGAGTGTATTTCAATTCGCACATCGATGGCAGAAAGATTTTCATGGGACCGGAAGAAAGTATGCAGATTCAGTCCAATCTGGCCTCCACCATTGCCATGGCATTTGATGAGTGCCCTTCCAGTGTGGCTGACCGGAAATATATCCAGAACTCGGTAGACCGGACAGTGCGCTGGCTTGCAAGATGCAAAGAGGAAATGGCAAGACTGAATTCTCTGGACGATACCATTAACAAGAAACAGATGTTATTCGGAATCAATCAGGGTGCTATTTATGAGGATATTCGTATTGCACATGCGCAGCAGATTGCAGAAATGAATTTGGATGGATATGCCGTAGGTGGTCTTGCGGTGGGAGAGACACATGAGGAGATGTATCAGATATTAGATGCGGTAGTTCCGCATTTACCGGTAAACAAACCGACCTATCTTATGGGGGTAGGTACTCCGGCTAATATTCTGGAAGCAGTAGACAGAGGTGTGGATTTCTTTGACTGCGTATATCCGAGCCGTAATGGAAGACACGGACACGTTTATACAAAGCATGGAAAGTTAAATCTGTTTAATGCAAAATATGAACTGGATGAAAGTCCAATTGAAGAAGGATGTCAGTGCCCGGCATGCCGCAGATATTCCAGAGCGTATATTCGCCATTTGCTGAAGGCAAAGGAAATGTTGGGAATGCGCTTATGTGTACTGCATAATTTATATTATTACAATACACTGATGGAAGAAATCAGAGATGCGATTGATGCAGGAAGATATAAAGAGTTCAAGAAAGAAACTCTTAAGCGAATGGAAGAAAAAGAGGATTAAAAGTGTGGAAGTATAAAATTATTTGAAATTCCCTTGCTGAAATCCCTAAGATTGTGTATAGTAGATATAGTTTTATTACAATTAGGAGGAAATGGAAAATGGATATGATTCAGTTAGTAATCATTTATGCTGTAGTTTTGGGTGGATTATGGTTTTTACTTATGAGACCGCAGAAGAAAGAACAGAAGAGAATTCAGCTGATGCTTTCGGAAATGCAGGTAGGAGATACTGTCCTTACAACAAGCGGTTTTTACGGTGTTCTCATCGACGTTGGCGAACAGGATGTAATTGTAGAATTTGGCAGCAACAAGAACTGTCGTATTCCGATGCAGAAATCAGCAATCATGCAGGTAGAAAAGCCAGCTTCTAACTCATAAGAGAAGAAAAGTAATAGGAATCTAAAGACCGTGTATATAAGGCAGTAGAACCTTGTATACACGGTTTTTGCTATTTCACACTTTTGCGAGGTAAAGGGTTGAAATCAGAAGAAAAATACGATATTATAAACCATAATAGAAAATCAACATAAATTGTATGATGAATGTAGGATGGCATAGAAGGAAGGAAATAAACGATGAAATTGAACATTGGTGTAATTAAAGGCGACGGCATCGGACCGGAAGTTGTGACAGAGGCAATGAAGGTGCTGGACAAGGCAGGAGAGGTCTACGGATTTGAATGTGCTTACGAACAGTTACTGATGGGAGGAGCTTCGATTGATGTTCACGGAGTACCGCTAACAGATGCGACTGTAGAAAGAGCCAAAATGAATGACGCAGTTCTGATGGGTTCCATCGGTGGAGACACAAACACTTCGCCATGGTACAAATTAGAGCCATCTAAGAGACCGGAAGCAGGACTTCTGAGAATCAGAAAAGAGCTGGGATTATTTGCAAACCTGCGACCGGCGGTGCTTTATGAAGAATTATCGGATGCTTGTCCGTTAAAGCCGGAACTGACAGAAGGTGGATTTGACCTTTTGATCATGAGAGAGCTGACCGGTGGACTGTATTTCGGAGAGAGAAAGACGGTTGAAGAAAATGGTGTCCGTACTGCTTATGATTCACTCACATATAATGAAAATGAAATCCGCAGAATCGCAATCCGCGCATTTGACATTGCAAGAAAGAGAAGAAAGAAAGTAACCAGTATTGATAAGGCAAATGTATTGGATTCTTCCAGATTGTGGAGAAAAGTTGTGGAAGAAGTTGCGGCAGATTACCCGGATGTTGCATTAGAACATATGCTGGTTGATAACTGCGCAATGCAGCTTGTAAAGAATCCAAAACAGTTTGATGTGGTTCTGACTGAAAACATGTTCGGTGATATTTTATCAGATGAGGCAAGTATGGTAACCGGTTCCATCGGAATGCTTGCAAGTGCCAGTTTAAATGAGACAAAATTCGGTCTATATGAGCCAAGCGGCGGTTCTGCACCGGATATTGCCGGACAGGGCATTGCAAATCCGATTGCAACGATTCTGTCAGCAGCCATGATGCTTCGTTATAGTTTTGATTTGGATGCGGCAGCAGACGCTATAGAGGCAGCCATTTCCAAGGTGTTAAAAGACGGGTATCGAACAGGAGATATCATGTCAGAAGGATGTACAAAGGTAAATACAGCACAGATGGGTGCCCTTATCTGTGAAAGAATACAGTAAGAAAAAAGATTAGAGGAGACGTGAGAAAATGAAAAGTGATAACGTAAAGAAGGGGATGCAGCAGGCACCGCATCGCTCTTTATTTAACGCATTGGGACTTACAAAAGAAGAATTAGAGAAACCATTGGTAGGAATTGTCAGCTCCTATAATGAGATTGTTCCGGGGCATATGAATCTGGATAAGATTGTAAATGCAGTAAAAATGGGAGTTGCCATGGCAGGCGGAACCCCTATTGTATTTCCTGCGATTGCAGTGTGTGATGGAATTGCCATGGGACATATCGGAATGAAATATTCTCTGGTTACCAGAGATTTGATTGCGGATTCTACAGAGGCAATGGCACTGGCACATCAGTTTGACGCACTGGTTATGGTTCCGAACTGTGATAAGAATGTACCGGGACTTCTGATGGCAGCAGCCAGAATCAATGTACCGACCATCTTTGTCAGCGGTGGACCAATGCTGGCAGGCCATGTAAATGGCAAGAAGAGAAGCCTTTCCAGTATGTTTGAAGCAGTAGGTGCTTATGCGGCAGGAACCATGACCGAATGTGAAGTCTGTGAATATGAAAATAAAGTATGTCCGACCTGCGGCTCTTGTTCCGGAATGTATACCGCAAACAGTATGAACTGCCTGACCGAAGTACTTGGCATGGGACTCCCTGGAAATGGTACCATTCCGGCTGTTTATTCAGAGCGTATTCGTCTGGCAAAGCATGCCGGTATGCAGGTAATGGAGCTTTACAGAAGAAATATCCGTCCAAGAGATATTATGACAAAAGAAGCCATCTTAAATGCCCTTACTGTTGATATGGCACTTGGATGCTCAACCAACAGTATGCTTCACCTTCCGGCGATCGCACATGAGATCGGTATGGATTTTGAGATTGATTTTGCAAATGGAATCAGCGAAAAGACTCCGAACCTCTGTCACCTTGCACCGGCAGGTCCGACATATATGGAAGACTTGAATGAAGCAGGTGGTGTATATGCTGTTATGAACGAGCTGAATAAGAAAGGTCTTCTTTACACAGACTGCATGACAGTAACCGGAAAGACAGTTGGAGAAAATATCGCAGGATGCGAAAACAAAAATCCGGAAGTAATCCGTCCGATCGACAATCCATACAGCCAGACGGGTGGACTTGCAGTCCTCAAAGGTAATATCGCACCGGATGGCAGTGTTGTAAAACGTTCTGCAGTTGTACCGGAAATGCTGGTACATGAAGGACCTGCAAGAGTATTTGAATGTGAAGATGATGCGATCAAGGCAATTAAAGGCGGAGATATCCATCCGGGAGATGTTGTAGTTATCCGTTACGTCGGACCAAAGGGTGGTCCTGGTATGCCGGAAATGCTGAATCCGACTTCTGCAATCGCAGGTATGGGACTTGGTTCATCGGTAGCACTTATTACAGACGGACGTTTCAGCGGTGCATCCCGTGGAGCTTCTATCGGACACGTATCACCGGAAGCGGCAGTCGGCGGTCCGGTAGCACTGATCGAGGAAGGCGATATCATCGAGATCGATATCCCGAACCTGAAATTAAATGCAAGAATTTCAGATGAAGAATTTGCAAGAAGAAAAGAAAAATGGCAGCCAAGAGAACCAGAAGTTACAACAGGATATCTTGCAAGATATGCAGCAATGGTAACTTCAGGAAACCGTGGAGCAGTTCTGGAAGTTCCACACAAATAAAATAAAATCTGGACAAGGGGAATGTACAATGCAGTTAAATGGTGCAGAAATACTGATAGAGTGTTTAAAAGAGCAGGGCGTGGATACCGTATTCGGATATCCGGGCGGCGCAATTTTAAATGTATATGATGAATTATATAAGCATAGTAATGAAATCAGACATATCCTTACATCGCATGAGCAGGGAGCTTCTCATGCGGCAGACGGATATGCGCGTGCCACTGGTAAGGTTGGGGTGTGTTTTGCAACCAGTGGACCTGGAGCAACAAATCTCGTAACAGGAATCGCGACCGCATTTATGGATTCTATTCCGATCGTTGCGATCACCTGTAATGTAGGGGTACCGCTTCTTGGAAAAGACAGCTTCCAGGAAATTGACATTACCGGTATTACGATGCCGATCACAAAGTATAATTTTATTGTGAAGAATGTCAATGATCTTGCAAAGACGATCCGCAAGGCGTTTGAGATTGCACAGTCCGGAAGACCGGGACCGGTGCTGATCGATATCCCGAAAGATGTGACAGGCAATAAAGCAGAGTATGAGCCTGTCAAAATCCAGCCAATCGTAAAATACAAAAAAGAAATCTGCATGGAAGATATTGACAAGGCAGTAGAGATGATCGAAGAAGCAAAGCGTCCGTTTGTATTCGTCGGAGGCGGAGCTATATTATCTGATGCAAGTGAAGAACTCCGTGCATTCGTAGACAAGGTACAGTGTCCGGTATGTGATTCCCTGATGGGAAAAGGTGCATTTCCGGGAACTGATGAACTTTATACAGGAATGCTTGGTATGCATGGTACCAAGACATCGAACTTTGGAGTCAGTGAAAGCGATCTTCTGATCGTAGTCGGTGCAAGATTCTCCGACCGTGTCACAGGTAATCCAAATAAATTTGCAAGTAATGCAAAAATTCTCCAGTTTGATATTGATGTGGCAGAGATGAACAAAAATGTCATTATCGATGAAGGTGTGGTTGGAGATATCAAAGAAGTGCTTGCGGCAGTTAATGAAAAACTGCCACAGCAGGAACACACCGAATGGATCAAAAAGATCCAGGAATATAAAGCAAAATACCCGCTTGCCTATCATCCGGAAAGTCTGACCGGTCCGTATGTGATCGAAGAGATTTACAAACAGACAGAAGGTGATGCGATCATCGTCACAGAAGTTGGACAACATCAGATGTGGGCAGCGCAGTATTATAAATTCACAAAACCGAGAACACTGCTTACGTCAGGTGGTCTTGGAACCATGGGATACGGTCTTGGAGCCGCAATCGGAGCCAAGATGGGAAGACCGGAGAAGACGGTAGTCAATATCGCCGGAGACGGATGCTTCCGTATGAATATGAATGAAGTTGCAACAGCGGCGCGTTATAACATTCCAATTATCCAGGTTGTAGTGAACAACCATGTGCTTGGTATGGTAAGACAGTGGCAGAATCTGTTTTACGGACAGCGCTATTCAGCAACTGTTCTGAATGATGCAGTAGATTTTGTGAAACTCGCAGAAGCGATGGGGGCGAAAGCGGTAAGAGCTACGACCAGAGAAGAATTCGCAGATGCATTTAAGTTTGCTTTAAATGCAGGCGGTCCGGTGGTGATTGACTGCCAGATCGACAGCGATGACAAGGTATGGCCGATGGTTGCTCCGGGTGCTCCGATCAGTGAAGCTTTTGACGAGAAGGATCTGCAGGAAAAACAGCAGACAAACTAAAAAACATATGCAGCGACAGATACGCAGAGCAGGAATGGAGGAGTAATATGAAACGAGTTTACAATTTTTCAGCAGGACCGGCAGTACTGCCGGAAGAAGTTTTACGAGAAGCAGCAGATGAGATGCTGGATTACAAAGGATGTGGAATGTCCGTTATGGAGATGAGTCATCGCTCGAAAGCTTTTGCTGAAATCATTGAAACCGCTGAACAGGATCTTCGTGATTTGATGGGAATCCCGGATAATTACAAAGTACTGTTCCTTCAGGGTGGCGCAAGCCAGCAGTTTGCAATGATTCCAATGAATCTGATGAAGAACAAAGTAGCGGATTATATTGTTACCGGGCAGTGGGCTAAAAAGGCAGCTGCCGAGGCATCCAAATATGGAAAGGTGAATAAGATCGCATCGTCCGAGGATAAAACCTTTTCGTACATTCCTGACTGTTCGGATCTGCCGGTTGATGAAGATGCAGATTATGTATATATCTGCGAAAATAATACAATTTACGGAACCAAATTCAAGGAACTTCCGAACACGAAAGGCAAGACACTGGTAGCGGATGTATCATCCTGCTTCCTGTCTGAGCCTGTAGATGTGACAAAATATGGTCTCATCTATGGCGGAGTCCAGAAGAATATCGGACCAGCGGGTGTTGTTATCGCGATCATCCGTGAAGATCTGATTACAGAGGATGTACTTCCTGGAACACCGACTATGCTTACATACAAGACACATGCAGACGCAGGTTCTCTTTACAATACACCGCCGGCATACGGAATCTATATCTGCGGTAAGGTATTTAAATGGCTCAAAAAGATGGGCGGACTGGAAGTTATGAAAGAACGCAACGAAAAGAAAGCCAAACTGCTCTATGATTACCTGGATCAGAGCAAACTGTTCAAAGGTACGGTAGAAAAGAAAGACCGTTCTCTTATGAATGTACCATTTGTGACAGGCAGTGACGAGCTGGATGCCAAATTTGTAAAAGAGGCAAAAGAAGCAGGTCTTGAGAATCTGAAAGGACACCGTACTGTTGGGGGTATGCGTGCAAGTATTTATAACGCAATGCCATACGAAGGTGTGGAAGCTCTGGTTGCATTTATGAAGAAGTTTGAGGAGGAGAATCTGTAATATGTATAAATATTTTTGCCTAAACCCGATTTCTCCTGTTGGACTGGAGAAATTCAGTGATGACTATGTGCCTGCCGGTGAGATGGCAGGAGCAGATGCGGTACTTGTAAGAAGTGCCGGAATGCATGAACTGGAATTTGATAAAGATTTAAAAGCGATTGCCCGTGCCGGAGCCGGTGTAAATAATATTCCACTGGACAAATGTGCGGAGCAGGGAATCGTTGTATTTAATACACCAGGGGCAAATGCCAATGGTGTAAAAGAGTTGGTGATCGCCGGTATGCTGCTTGCATCCAGAGATATCCTTGGCGGTATCAACTGGGTACAGGAGAACGAAGAGGATGGCAATATTGCAAAAGATGCAGAAAAAGCGAAAAAAGCATTTGCAGGCTGTGAGATCCAGGGAAAGAAGCTTGGTGTGATCGGTCTTGGTGCAATCGGTGTCCTGGTTGCCAATGCGGCTACGCATCTTGGGATGGAAGTGTATGGCTATGATCCATATGTTTCTGTAGATTCTGCATGGAGACTTTCAAGAAGTATCCATCACACTAAGAATGTAGATGAGATCTACAAGGAGTGTGATTATATCACAATCCATGTACCGGCACTGGAAGATACAAAGGGTATGATCAATAAGAATGCCATCAGTCTGATGAAAGAGGGCGTTGTGATCCTGAACTTTGCAAGAGATGTACTGGTGAACAGTGAAGACATTGTGGATGCACTTGTTGGTGGAAAAGTCGGACGCTATGTAACTGACTTTCCGACACCGGAGATCGCAGGAGTGAAGCATGCGATTGTCATTCCGCATCTGGGAGCGTCAACTGCTGAATCAGAAGACAATTGTGCAAAGATGGCAGTAGAAGAGCTGAAGGATTTCCTGGAAAATGGAAATATCCGTAATTCTGTCAACTTCCCGGCATGCGATATGGGTGTAAGAGATAAGACAAGAATTACAATCCTGCACAGGAATATTCCGAACATGATCGGTCAGTTTACTGCGCTTCTGGCAAAGGATAATGTCAATATCGATGATATGACGAATAAGAGCCGTGGCAGCTATGCATATACGATGATCGATGTGGATAATGATGTGGCAGAAGACGTGGTAAAAGGTCTGGAAATGATCGAGGGTGTTCTGAAAGTCAGAGTAATTGCATAAAAAGTGACAGAGGGTGCGTTTGAAAA
>ERZ825137.1830-NODE-1830-length-26172-cov-5.262970_pt1 | contig 26172 bp, 22 predicted proteins | sample MGYA00519873_ERZ825137 | MGnify/ENA primary metagenome ERZ825137 (study PRJEB31778, sample SAMEA3449190) | human gut metagenome | biome: human gut; feature: human-associated habitat; material: faeces | place: United Kingdom | collected 2010/2012 ...
CATAATTTTGTTAAAATATAATCAATGCAGAGATCATTAAATATCAGTCAGCGAGATACTTAATGATTCATGTATCCGCACAAAGATTTGTGTCAGACAACAAATAAAGGTGCACAGACCTCCGCGCAATGCGCATCAAAAAACTCATTAGAAAAAGTACTTCTATCCGCAGGAAGTGCTTTTTTTATACTATAAAACCATTTCATTTTTCGTACATCTGGTCAAGCAGATATTCATAATCCGCTTCGCTACTTGCTTATAACCGAAATATAGCGAAGGGACAGGAGATCATAAATAACTCCTGTCCCTGTCTGTGAATATGTGTAACAGCACCGATTATTTTCGGATAGATTCAACCAGATTTCTGGCTTCTGCTGTCAGCTCTTTAATTTTGTCAAATGCACCTGCTTTTACAAGATCTCCTTTTACCATCCAGCTTCCGCCACAGCATATGATCTTGTCAAAGGAGAGATAATCCTCCAGATTCTTTGCATTAATTCCACCCGTAGGCATAAATTTAATTCCTGTGTAAGGTGCTGCCATGGCTTTGATCATGGCAACTCCTCCTGCCTGTTCTGCAGGGAAGAATTTTACAGTTTTCAGGCCGCGTTTCACTGCCTGTGCTACTTCAGAAGGGGAAATGCATCCCGGTAAAACAGGAATCTCTTTTTTCAGGCAATAGTCTACAATCTCCGGATCAAAGCCAGGGCTTACAATAAACTTTGCACCTGCTTTCACAGCTGCATCTACCTGCTCTGTGGTAAGTACAGTTCCTGCTCCAACCAGCATTTCCGGGAACTTTTCTGCCATCAGACGGATGGACTCTTCTGCTGCCGCTGTGCGGAAAGTAACTTCCGCACATGGAAGTCCTCCTTCTACAAGCGCCTGAGCAAGCGGCACTGCATCCTTTGCATCTTCCAGAACTACTACAGGGACAACTCCCACTTCATGAAATCTTTCTGCTAAATCTTTCATTCGAATTTTCTCACCTTTCATAATGTTTTATCGAATATCATCCATAAATCCTGATGTTTTATCTCTTAATATCAAAATTCATTTCCATTACATGTCTGATCAGGGAAACGTCATCTGTAATATTTCCGTCTCCATGGATCGTATGTTTTACTGCACTTGCAGCAACACCGAAGTTTACTGTATCCTCAGGTGTGTAATCATTCATCAGTGCGTAGATGATTCCGCTTACAAATGCATCTCCCCCTCCCACTCTGTCCAGAATGTGGAAAGTCAGACGTCTGCTTTCATAGATTTCTCCATCTTTCCACAGATAAGCAGAAAGACTGTTTTCACTGCAGCTGTGTGCAAATCTCACATGTCTCGCAATGCATTTGATATTTGGATATCTCTCCACAAAGGCTTCAAATACTTTTTTCTGTTCTTCACAGTTGGGTTGGAAAGGAACACCGTCCTTCACATCTCCGGCTCCATGATCCTCTTCATTTTTCCAGATATGATAAGGTTCTATTCCAAAAAGAACATCCACATATGGCAGACAGAGTGTACAGAAATCTCTGGCTTCTTCCCAGCTCCATAAGGTGCTTCTGAAGTTTCCGTCAAAGCTTACTCTCATACCCATTTCCTTTGCAGTTTTCAGGCAGGTCAGAATCAGTTCCCTGCAGCTTTTTCCAAGAGCAGGAGTGATACCGCTTAAATGAAGCCATGTATAACCTTCCAGCAGTTTTTTCACATCTGTCTTACTGAAATCATACTCAGAAAACGCACTGTGCTTTCTGTCATAAACCACCTTGCTTGGGCGGATTCCATATCCGGTTTCCAGATAATAAGTTCCCAGACGATGAGTAGGAGTCTCTTCTTCTGTAGAATAAACAATGCTGTCACAGTTTACATCATTGCTTCGCATCATACGAACAGCACTTTTGCCCAGACTGTTATCCGGCACAACTGTGAAAAATGAGGCATCAATTCCAAGATTTGCAAGGGAAAGGGCCACATTGGCCTCACTTCCCCCATATCTTGCTTCAAAGGTTGTAGCTGTTCTGATTTTTTCATAATCCGGCGGTGTCAGACGCAGCATGATCTCGCCGATGGTAATAAATTTATGCTTCATAATCAATACTCCAGATAAGCTCCCTTCATAGGGCTGGCTGCATGCTGGCTGAAAAGACGCAGCACACCTTTTTTGTATTTTGCTTCTCTTGGTTTCCAGTTTTTACGTCTTTCTGCAAGAATCTCATCGATTTCTTCCATGGACTTGCGCTCTCCTGCGATTCCGATGATATTTAATTTTCTTTCCATAACATCGATTTCGATCAGGTCGCCTTCTTCTACCAGTGCGATAGGGCCTCCGTCAACAGCCTCCGGGCTGCAATGTCCGATAACCGGACCTGTAGATGCACCGGAAAAACGGCCGTCAGTGATCAGGGCAATGCTCTTTCCAAGTTCTTTATCACTGCTGATTGCTTCGGAAGTATAGAACATTTCCGGCATTCCGCTTCCTTTCGGTCCCTCGTAACGGATAAATACAGCATCACCTTTCTGAACCTTATGTTTCAGTACTGCATCCAGGCATTCTTCCTCGCTGTCAAAAGGTCTTGCGCGAAGAACGGATTTAAACATTTCTTTCGGGCATGCAGTATGTTTGATTACTGCGCCTTCCGGTGCCAGATTTCCACGAAGGATTGCAATACTTCCATCTGTTCCGATTGCTTTATCATATGGACGGATAATATCTTCTTTTGTAAGATTTACATTGTATCGTTTGTTAAATTCCTGAAGCCACTTCTCACATTTCTCATAAAATCCGTTGTTCTTCAGTTCTTCAAGGTTTTCACCCAGAGTCTTGCCTGTAACTGTCATAACATCCAGATGGAGATGCTCTTTGATTTCTTCCATGATTGCCGGTACACCACCTGCATAATAGAAGCATTCTGCAGGCCAGCGTCCTGCAGGACGAACATCCAGAAGATATCTTGCATTTCTGTGAAGTCTGTCGAAGGTGTCTCCTGTAATCTCAATGCCAAATTCATGAGCAATTGCAGGAAGATGAAGCAGACAGTTTGTGCTTCCGGAAATTGCTGCATGTACAAGGATTGCATTCTCAAAGCTGTCCATTGTTACAATATCAGAAGGACGCATATTTTCCATCTGTGCGATTCTTACAGCCTGTCTTCCCGCTTCTCTTGCAAAAGCCAGAAGATCCGGACTTGTGGATGGCATCAGTGCTGTACCCGGAAGTGCAAGTCCCAGTGCTTCTGCCATGATCTGCATTGTAGATGCTGTTCCGATAAAGGAGCATGCACCACAGCTTGGGCAGGCATTACATTTTGCCCAGTCAAGCTTCTCTTCGTCAATTTCGCCGCGTTCAAATTTGGCGCTGTACATTCCAAGCTGTTCCAGAGTCAGCATTTCCGGTCCTGCATTCATAGTTCCGCCCGGTACAAATACAGACGGAATATTAACTCTTGCAAGTCCCATCAGATTTCCGGGTACACCCTTATCACAGCTGGAAAGATAAACTCCTGCATCAAATGGTGTAGCATTTGCATGAATTTCAATCATGTTTGCGATCATTTCACGGCTGGCAAGACTATAATTAATTCCATCTGTACCCTGGCTTTCTCCGTCACAGATATCTGTGCAGTGATAACGGGCACCAAATCCGCCTTCCTCAGCAATTCCTTTACGTACTTCTTCTACAAGAATGTTCAGATGTCCACTTCCAGGATGGCTGTCTCCGTATGTACTCTCTACCATAACCTGTACTTTTCCCAGGTCTTCTTTCTTCCATCCTGTACCAATGCGCAGCGGATCAAGCTCCGGTGCAAGCTTTCTCATTTCCTGACTTTTTAACTGCATGATTTTTTCCTCCTGTAATTTTATACTGTTAGAATCAAAAGGTATTTTGACTCTGATATCATTTATTTTCGAATCAGATTCAGGCTTTCCAGCTTTTCTCTGGCGAATTCTGCTTCTTCTTCTCCTACACTTATTTCCACCTGCTCGAAAGTGGGCAGACTGAATACCCCAAGCATGGACTTGGCATCTACCACATATCTGCCACAGAGCAGATCTACGTCACCTCTGCAACTCTCTGCAATCTGTACCAGATGTTTCGCGTCATACATATCTCTTAAATAAACCGGTATCTTTACCATTCTCTCTGCCTCCTATGCAAAAATCGAAATGACCAGGCTTACAATAAGTGCTGTGACACCGATCAGTGTCTCCATAATTGTCCAGGATTTCAGTGTTGTTTTCTCGTCGATCTCAAGGAAGGTTCCTACCAGCCAGAATCCTGCATCATTTACATGGCTCAGAGCTGTAGCACCTCCACAGATAGCGCAGCACATTGCTGCTCTGTAGAGCATACTGGTATCCATAACTGCCGGCATGGTTGCCATAATTCCGGATGCCATTGTCATTGCTACGATGGAGCTTCCCACTGAAGCTCTGACAAGAATAGCAATGAAAAATGCGATCAGGATCAGCGGAAGTCCGCTTTTCTCAAGAGCAGGTCCGATAATATTTCCAAGTCCGGAATCCTGCAGCATCCAACGGATCACACCGCCACTGGCAATAACCAGAAGAATCATACCTACAGGTCTGAGGGAGTGATCCAGGATTTTCTTTAACTGTGCACCTGAGAAGCCTCTGCGGATTCCCAGGAAATACATTGCAGCCAGAGTTGCAATTGTCAGTGCCAGGAATGGTTTTCCAAGGAATCCCAATACATCCTGTACGCCTGCCGGAAGGGGCATATATTTTGATAAGGTACTGAGAAGGATCAAAACAAGAGGTATGAGGATCACACCAAGTACCAGTCCAAAGGATGGCAGTTCTTTTCCGTCATCTTTGATCTCACCTACATTGGCAGGAAGCTCTGTAAAAATCTTATTTCCGATAAATCCGCCCCAGATAATACCGGAAACCAGCATACAGATCAATGCTGTAGGAATTCCGACCATGATCATGGTTCCCAGGTTTACGCCCAGTGCATTTGCCACCAGTACAGATCCGGCTGATGGCGGTACAAAAGCGTAACCACTGGCAAGACCTGACAGAAGGGGGATTGCATAGTACAGAGTTGATTTTTTTGTCTGCTTCGCAACACTGAATGCCAACGGGATCAGTACCACAACTCCTGCTTCAAAGAATACTGTAGTTCCGATTACCAGTCCTGTAAGTCCCAGTGCCCATCCTGCTTTTTTCTGACCAAATTTGCCAATCAGTGTTTCCGCAATCCTCTGTGCACCACCGCTTACTTCCAGGATTCCTCCAAACATGGAGCCAAGACCTACCAGAAGTGCAATGCCCTGAAGTGTTTTTCCAACACCCTTTTCTACCGTGTCGGAAATCATGGTAAGGGGCATTCCTGCACCTGCTCCGATGATAATGGCTGAAATCATCATTGACAGAACCGGATGAAGTTTGAACTTGATGATCAGTACCAGTAATACGATGATTCCTACTGCTGCTGCAATCATTAATCTCATGGGATCTGCCGCAAAAGTTGTTTCTTCCATTTTTTCCTTTTACCTCCTTGATTCATCTGATGTTTTTCTACTTTCTTTCAAATACATCTGACCTATTTTCTGTTTTTCTTCTGAATTTACTTGTTTTTTCGTTTTTTGCTTTTCAATTCATCTGATGTATTTATAATATATTCTCTTCTTCAAAAAAGCAATACTGTAATTTTGTCTAAATTTTCGCATTTATTTTTGTGCATATTAGCACTTTGACATTCATTCTAAAACACCTTATCATAGAGATTAAGAAATTTCACTTTTAGAAATGGAGTAAATCATATGATGAATTCATTAGAAGAAAAAAGTCTTCCCCAGAAAATCTCGGAAGACATTATTTCATTTATATTAGAAGAGAACCTTCAGCCCGGAGACAAGCTTCCCAATGAAACAATTCTTTCCGAGCGTCTGAATGCAGGAAGAAGTTCTGTCCGGGAAGCCATGAAGCTGCTTGCTTCACGAAACATTGTTACCATACGTCAGGGTTCCGGCACTTATATCGCTTCTTCTCCGGGAATGGTAGAGGATCCTCTGGGATTTACCTTTATCGGAAATAAACAGAAGCTGATCCATGATCTTCTGGAGGTACGTTTCCTTCTGGAGCCTTCCATAGCAGCTATGGCAGCTACGAATGCAGAAGAAAAAGACATAAAAAAAATCACCGCTCTCTGCGATGAAGTAGAAGTGTTACTGAATAATCATGAGGATCACACACACAAGGATATTGAATTTCACGCTGCTATTGCCCTGAGCAGTAAGAATGTTGTGGTGCCAAGACTGATTCCGGTGATCAACAGCTCTATTCCTCTTTTTGTAGAAAGCACAGGAAATACACTGCATAAGGAAACAATCGAAACCCATCGTGAGATTGCAGACGCAATCGCAGCCCACGATCCTCTCCGCGCACAGGATGCCATGTATCTTCATCTGGTCTACAACAGAAAGAGGATCCACCTCGCCATGAAATGAGCCGGAATTATGATATAAAAAAAGTACTTCCATCTCCGGGAAGTACCTTTTTTATAGTCTTTTTAAGAATACCATCACGAAAGTACCGCATCCACCAGTCTCTGCGTATACTCTTCCTTGGGTTCATTGATGATATCATCGGGAATTCCGCTTTCTACTACTCTTCCCTCATACAGTACCAGAACCCTGTCGCAGAACATCTGGACAAGGGCCAGATTATGACAGATAAAAATAAAAGACAGCCCCTTCTTCTCTTTCAGGTCTTCCAGAAGCTCCATGATCTGTTTCTGTATGGTTACATCCAGGGCACTGGTTGCCTCATCACAGATCAGAACTTTGGGTTCCACTGCCAGGGCTCTTGCTATCGCAGCCCGCTGACACTGTCCGCCACTTACCTCATGAGGATATCTTTTTGCATATTCCTTCTCAAGGCCGCACTGCTCAAGCAATTCTGCTACTCTTTTCTCCACATCAGCCTTTTTCATTCCACGGTTTCTAAGACTCTCACCAATTCCGTCACCCAGTGTCCTTCTGGGATCAAAAGAACCCACCGGATTCTGAAAAACCATCTGTATATCTCCATATACCTCTTTCAGCTGACTTTGTTTCAGTCTTGTAATATCTTTTCCTTCAAATTTCAATGTACCCTCTGTGATGTCAGTCAGCCGGGTGATCAGCTTTGCTATGGTACTTTTCCCGCTGCCGGATTCCCCTACGATTCCCAGCGTTTCTCCTTTTTTTAGTGTAAAGCTTACATCATTTACTGCTTTAAAAGGATTTTTTCCTCTCTGGGTAAATGTTTTTGTTAAATGTTCTGCCTCTAAAAGTATGCTCATACTCTGACCTTCCTTTGCAGCTTTGGTACAGCCTCCAGCAATTTCCTGGTATAGGGATCCTGGGGATGATCCAGTACACGGTCTGCTGTGCCATATTCTATTGTTTTACCATTTTTCAAAACCAACACAGTATCTGCCATTGCCCGGACTACTCCGATATCATGTGTCACGATCACGATTGCAGTTCCAAACAACTCTCTTAACTTAAGCATTTCCTTTACAACCTGACGCTGTACAGACACATCCAGAGCACTGGTCGGCTCATCTGCAAATAAGATAGGCGGATTCATAAGCATGGCGATTGCAATACCTGCCCTCTGATTCATTCCGCCAGACAGTTCAAATGGATAACTGTCCCACACGCGCTGGCTGTCCTTAAAATTCAGTTTGTCAAACAGATCCATTGCCCTGGTTTTGGCCTCACTTCTTGTTATCTTTGTATGTGCACACATACTTTCGTAAATCTGCTCTCCAATGGTGCGGATCGGGCACAGGGAAGCACCTGCATCCTGAAAGATCATGCCAATTCCTGCACCTCTGATCTTTCTTTTTTCTTTCTCCGGTATATCCAGAATATTCTGATCCATATATCGGATATCTCCTCTTGTCACAAGACCATCCGGTCCCAGAAGTCCCATTGCGGCTTTGATCAGGGTGCTTTTCCCACTGCCGGATTCTCCCACAAGGCCAAGTATCTCTCCATGTTCAAGGGAGAAGCTCACATCATGAACCACCGCTTTCCCGCCAAATGATATCTCTACGGAATCGTAGGTCAGTATTTTTCTATCCATTTCTGTAAACCATCCTTGTTAATACTTACCAAATCAGGGGCAAAATATCTTTTGCCCCTGAAATATCATCGTTCACATATTCTTCATTTATTGTTACAGTTTAGTTGATATCCAAATCCGCTGTCAGTTCATAATAATCACATGGATGTGCAGTCAGTCCTGTTACATTAGACTGCATGATCATACTCATTCTCAGGTAAGAGCAGAATACATAGGCATTGTCATCCAGGATTGTCTGCTGCATCTGAATCGCCAGATCTGAACGCTTATCTGCATCAAATTCTTGCTTCATCTGTTTTTCCAGATCTTCCAGTTTATCACTGTGATAATGTCCGTTATTGCTTGCAGATTCATCCAGTGTACAGGAAGTGAAGAAATACTCCGGATCTCCTGTAGGTGCAGTTACCATGGCACTTGCATATACATCCCATAATGTAGGGTCTTTACGGATAGTATTATTATCAGAGGTACAATTCACCTGAACATCCATACCGATTTCTTTTAAGGTCGCCTGTGCAGACTCTGCAAGAAGCGGAAGCTCCTGACGGCTTGGATAAGTAAGCCAGCGGATTTCCAGTTTCTGTCCATCTTTTTCACGGATACCGTCACCATCGGAATCCACCCATCCAGCTTCCTCCAGAACCTTCTTTGCCCCATCAGGATCATAGCTCTCTGTTGTCAGATTCTGTCCGCCAAAAGAGAAGGTATCCGGGAAAACACCAACTGCAGGATATCCATATCCATTCAGAAGCACAGACACAAAGCTGTCCTTATCAATACCCATGGCAATTGCTTTACGCACTGCCGGGTCAGATGTTACAGGACTTTCAAAGTTCATCCATGCATAGAATGCACGGCTTGTAGCTGTACTGGTAAATGTAAAGTCATCATTTTCAAATAAAGGATAGCTTGCATATGCCATACCATAGGCAGCATTGATCTCCCCTGCCTGAAGAGCCATTGCCAGTGTATCACCGTCAGAGATTGTGCGGACAGTGATCTCATCCACATTTACATCTCCGTTCCAGTAGTTTTCATTTTTTACAAGATTAACATGATCATCTGTCACCAGTTCAGTGGCCACATAAGGACCTGTACCGATCACAATCCCATCATCACTGACACCTGCCTGCATATCAATAATACATCCATAAGGATCACTGAGATAATTGATCAGTGCAGGCTTCGGTTCTGTAGTCTTTATGGTAACAGTATTTCCGTCAGCCTCGATAGTATCAATGCAGAGATCTCCTGCTGCACGCTCATTATTGGCAACCAGAGCCTCCAGGCTTTCCTTTACTGCCTCTCCGTCACAGGCACGTCCATTGGAGAACACAACTCCATCATTCAGTGTGATCTTCCAGGTCAGCTCGTCAATATTTTCATACTCTTTTGCGATCCATGGCTCTATCTCCATGGTATCGGAATAACGGAAAAGAGTTTCCCCTACTCCATAACGGATACACGCCCATCCTGCATATGTATTTTGTGGATTAATATCTGACTCTTCATTTTCCGCATTAAAGGTGGTATCACCAAATACCAATGTCTTTTTTTCTGCTGCCAGTGTTGGCATAGCTGTCGCTCCTACCGCCAGCCCCAGGGCAATTGCCATTGCCAGAAATTTCTTTGTTCTCATTTTCTTTCCTCCTCGTTTGTTTTCATATTACTTATCATGAACGGCTGTTCTTAGGATCCAGATAGTCACGAACTGTATCACCTAACAGATTGAAAATTGCCACAGATATAAAAATTGCAATTCCAGGTGATAATACTACCCATGGATATGTCTGGATCATACTTCGTCCGCTGCTCATCATACTTCCCCACTCAGCCATGGGAATCTGTGCTCCCAGTCCAAGAAATGACAGACCTGCAAGTTCCATCATCATGGTACCGATATCAAGCATGGCTGTTACCAGAACAGGTCCCAGCATATTTGGAAGAATATGCCTGATCATAATCTGACCTGAGCTGTCACCTGCCAGTATGGCAGCATGAATATAGGGTTCCTCTTTTAATGCCAGGGTCTGCCCTCTGGCAATACGTGAATATTTCGGCCAGCTTACTACTGCCAGTGCTATAACAGCATTCTGAATGCCTCCCCCAAGAATAGCTGCGATCGCCATGGCAAATACAAGCCCGGGAAAAGCAAGACATACATCTGAAATCCTCATCATAACAGCATCTGCAACTCCGCCAAAATATCCGCAGCATACACCCACAGCTGTTCCCAGCACAGCGATCACCGCAACCAGGATAAAGGTAGAGAAAATACTGGCTCTTGCACCGCTTATCACTCTGGACAGCATATCCCTTCCATATGTATCTGTTCCCATAGGATGCTGAAGACTGGGGGGCTGAAGCGCACTTGCCAGATCCTGCGCATAAGGGTCATACGGACAGAGATGCTCTGAAAAAACAGCAAGTACCACAAGCCCTATTGCCAGAATAAGAAAAAAGGCCAGCTTTTGTTTTATATGGTTTTTCTTAATCTTCTGTACACGCACTGTCACATTTTTATTCTGCTTTTCACTCATTGTTTCACACCTCCCAGACGGATTCTCGGATCCAGGAACCGGTATGACAGATCTGTAAGCAGATTTACCACAACATAGATGATCGCCATCCACATAACATATGCCTGAATAATAGGATAATCACGCATGGAGATGGCATCTACTGCCATCTTTCCAACTCCATCCCACATAAAGATGGATTCTACGATTGCAGTTCCTCCCAGCAGATTTCCCACTGACAGCATCAGCAAGGTAATGATAGTTACCAACGAAGCCTTCATAATACTTTTCCAAAGAGTGACAGAAAATTTTACTCCTCTTGCTTTCGCTCCTGCCACATAGTCTTTGCTTAATTCATCCAACACAGTTGCACGGACCTGTCGCAGATACTTGGCTGACATGGCGATCGCCAGAGTGATTGCCGGCATTGCCACACTCTTCAAGCTTACTTCTTTGGCTATAACAGGAAAAATCCGTAGCCTGATGGCAAGAAAATACATCAACAGCAATGATACAAAAAAATTAGGAAGACTGTTTCCTATAAAGCTGCATAAACGGATCAGATAATCCATGATCGTATTCTGTTTCACTGCTGACAGGATTCCCAGAGGGATCGATATAATGATAATCAGCAAAATAGAGGTCACTGTAAGAAGCAGGGTTGCCGGAAGCTTTGATATGAACGTGTCAAAAACCGGAAGACTGGATACATAGCTGTTTCCCATATCTCCATGAAGCAGTTTCCCAAGCCACACAAAATACTGGGTCAGAAATGGTTTGTCCAGTCCCAGCTGTTCTCTGGCTGCATTTAACTTATCTTCTGACAGGATCTGTCCTGTATTTTCCATTTTTTGTGTCACTACATCACTTCCCGCAATCCGCATCATGCCATAAGAGAGAAAAGTAATCGCAAACAAAATGGGAATCAGCTGAAGCAGTCGTCTGAATGCATATTTTTTCATTTGAGTATCTCCATTTTATAATTTTTCAAAATTGTACTCCTAATTAACCACCATTCAGTTTAACAAAAGCAAAAATAGCCCACAACCCACCCTGGGGGTTATAAGCTATTCTTAATTTGAATATCTATCGTCATTTTTGGAATAGGTTTTTTTAATATCAGCAATAATTTAAAACAACCATCCCATTTTGTTCTAAACTATGTTATACTACAAGAGCTGTCGAACCTCCAGCAGGAAGGAGGTGAGTTTCATGGAAGAAATTTTTACTTCATTTCTTGTCTCTGTCATAGCAGGCGTAGTTAGCTACTACATATGCAAATGGCTGGACAGCGGACATTAGACAGCAACAGTCTAAACGGAACAGCTCCCCGTAACGAGCAAGAAAGCCCTCAGAGCGGCAACTCTGAGGGCTTTCGTTTCGCTTCATGGAAATTTCACTTCATTTCTTAGCTACTATTAGTATATGCAAAATAAGTTAAAAAGTCAACTGCAATTTTTATTAATGCTTCGGCAGTCTGCTCTTTAAAAACTCCACAAGCTCAGCCACACTCTCGTCCATCTCTTCTCCTTTGTGGAGTATAAAGCCAAAAATCACTTTACTGTCTCCAAGATCCAGAGGGATTCCCGGTGTAGTGCCTTCTTTGTTTTCTGACAGGTAACTTCCGCTTATATTTGCCACCTTGCTGTTCTTCAGCATTTTTTCCATAATATAATCACTGTTGGTCAGCACGGAAATATCAATGTCCTTCCATTGGAATGCATCCTCTTTTACAGCACCGATGTCAAAAAATTCATCCTGATAATTCTGTATAAAACGGATGTCCTTCAGATCTTCCAGTTCTGCCCTCTCTTTGCCGGAATTGTAAAGTTCTGTCAGCCCTCCCGGATACAGCATTACATCTGTTTCATAGATGGGTTCAAAATACATTTTGTTTTTTGACAGTTCATATAAAAAATTTTCCTTCTGCTGACTGAGGATATATACAAAACCAATGTCATCCATATAATCCCGGACTCTTTCCATTACGCTTTGTACGCCTGCTGTTGTTACCTGGAAATGGTACTTTTTTTCATAGGTTTCATTATAAAAATCCACAAACTGATTGGCAAACCAGGAACTGGGATTTAGAGATATCCTTATCCATTTTGTCATTCCGCTGGAAGCCATATTTTCCAGAACATTTACTTCATTTATAATTTTCGACGCATATTCATACATCTTATGCCCCTGTACTGTCAGTCTGATTCCTCTTGGCAGCCGTTCAAAAAGCTGCATTCCCAGCGTATCTTCCAGTCCCTTGATTACCTTGCTGACACTGGGCTGTGTAGAATACAGATTTTTCGCAGCATCACTGAATGAACCAGTCTGCGCACATACTACGAAATACTGTAATTGTTTTAAATCCATAAAGATTTTATCTCTCTTTCTTCAGTTCCTTTTTATTTTCATACATTGCTTCATCAGCCTCATGAAGCAGTTTTTCCAGATTCTTTTCTTTTTCAGAAGTCCATGCATAGCCAATCGCAGCAGATACAGGAATGTCTGTCTGACTGTCAGCAATATGGAGTTCTCTCTGAATCCTGGTTATATACCCTTCCACATTTTCTGTTTTGAGTTTTATCTTCATACATTCTGTGATCTGCCATAATGCGGATTTCATCGATCTTCTGGCTGTGTTCCGGATAAATGGCATAGCCACAGCTTGTATCTACGCTCAGCAGACGCCCCTCTATATCAAAAGGCCGGTCAATGGCATTTTTTATTCTTCTGACCATCATCTCACAGAATTCATCATTAATATTACCCTCCTCAATGATCAGGGAAAACTCATCTCCACCGATACGGAAGGCATAGTCTGTCTTCCTGATACATTTGCACAATCTCCGGGAAACCGCCTTCAGCAATCTGTCCCCCATGTCATGTCCATAAGTGTCATTAACAGGCTTGAACCTGTCCAGATCCAGATAGAACATGGCAAATTTTTTATGCAGCTTTCCATTTCTTTTTAATCTTTCGGAAAGATAACGCTCATTATAAAGTCCTGTCAGTGCATCCGTATTTGCCAGCTTCTCAAGTTCATGCTTCTGCCCGATATCCTGAGCGATCAACATTACTTTGGACAGTATACTACCTTTCCATTCCACAGGTATCACTGACATTACTTTATAAGAAGATCTGTCAAGAGTAGAATATTCAAAGGTATACAGATCATCCTCAGACATAATAACTTTTCTCAGATGTTCCGGTGAAAGCAGATCATCCATCTGTATATTTATCTTTTCCGTAAGTATCACATACTCTCCGGACATACGCTGAAGAAGTTCCCTGTAATCACCTGTAGGATTATAATAAGACTCATTGTTCATCTCATAATATTCATATATCCCGCTGTCCAGATCACAAACTGCAAAACGCTCTACAATCCTGGTTACTCCCTGAATAAGTTGATCCATGGCGATGTTCTGCTTTAACATCGCTCTGCGTTCTTTTTCCGCATTTTTCGAATCCGTCACATCACGAAGAAAAATCATGGCGTGTCTGACCTCTCCGTTCTCATCTGTATCTCCCTCCATCACTACATTCCGGATAATACGCAGCTCTCCGTCAAACACTGCTTTGCATTCCTGACTGAGTTCCCCGGTAATTTTTCTGAGTTCCTTCATAATATATTCCCGGTTGTAAATCTGCGCAACCGCCTCTTTACTCTCAGGACAGACATAATTATTAAGAAACATCTGTATCAGTTCATCCCATGTCCGGCTTTTGTTGAAAATTTCCTGAAGCGAGCCCTTTACTTTCATAGATTCAAATGTATTTTCCTGAAGATCCACATAATATTCACACAGATTCATATCTGTAAAAGCCCGGTGAAAAGCAGCTTCCCTTGCTTCCTGATTCCGGGCAAAGTGATCAGATCTGACAGATAATACCCAGATTGGCCGTCCTTTATTATCCCTGGCATCTGCCTTCACAATCCTTACCGATATTGATAAACCTTTACTGTCTGTAAGATACAAGGTGTGAGAACCCTGTAAATCATGAAGTCCTTCCGGTGAAAATATATGCTTTTGCTCATTACAGACCACACTGAGCATAGAGCCGTCTGATGCTTTCATAAATTCATCAAGGTCATCCCACCCCAAAAGCTGCAGAAAATAGTTACTTACACTCCAGATTGTCAGCTTCTCATCATAATAACCGGCGACTGTTCCCACCGGATCATTCTGTTTCAGTACATATTCAATAGCTTCCTGAACTGAAGGATTAATATCCGTATCTTCATTTGCGACATATATTTCGATCTTATTCATTTTGTTAAGCATACACCTATGCTCTGACATGATATTCTCAACCTTTCTTTAAAATAAAAGAGAATAATGCCCGCTACAATACAACAAGACATTACTCTCTGTATAAATGCAACTGGCTGCCATTTTACAGGCCCTTTAGCTTTGCGCCGCAGCCTTTCGACTGTTTTGCCGATACTGTATCTGTGTTGCCTGGTGTGCCAACAAGTTGATTCACAGATACATTATATATATTATATTTTCAATCTCTTATTACTGTTTACCGTTAATATTTCCTGCACCGCTGTTTATTTGTTACTGTTTACTCCGTTCTCAGTAACGTTTATACGCTTTGTAAACCCAAATAACGACTTGCCTCTTTCAATCGTCAGATCAGGTAAACACTAATTGCAATATATTATTTGCATATCCCCGGAATAATGTCAACTGCTATTTTCCTTATTTCACAAAATTTATTCCAGATTGCAAATATCAGACATTGCATTTGTAATTTATAGTAATTAACTACGGCAGCCGAATTCAAACAAAAAACAGATCCAATATCTTATAATCAAAGATACAGGACCTGTTTTTATTATCTGAAATTCAGCCTGCAAGATTCAGCATTTTTAATAAGAACAGCCAGCTCAGGCCATAATAGGTAATTACTGCAACAAGGTCATTCACTGTTGTGATCAGCGGACCTGATGCTACTGCCGGGTCAATATTGATTTTCTTAAAGAACAATGGAATACAGGTGCCTACTGCACTGGAGATCAACATAGCCAGCAACAGTGCCACACCGATACATCCGGATACTGCATAGGAAAACAAAAGTGTTTTTCCTTTAAACAGATAAATATACAATCCAATCAGCGCAAAAGACAGAATTCCAAGAAGTCCGCCATTACACAGACCAATTCTCATTTCCTTCCACACAAGTTCCAGTTTCTGCTTACCTGTCAGAGATTCATCCATCAGCACACGAATCGTCACAGCCAGAGACTGGGTACCCACATTACCTGCCATATCAAGGATCAAAGACTGGAAGCACATAATGATCGGAAGTGCAGTCACCACCTTCTCAAAAATTCCTACCACTGAGGAAACTACCATGCCAAGTCCCAGAAGAATGATCAGCCAGGGCAGACGTTTCTTCATACTTTCTTTCAGTGGCTCCTTTAAATCCTCTTCTGCTGTCAGACCGGCCAGCTTCGCATAGTCATCACCCATCTCATCATCAACCAGGTCAATGATACTGGCAGATGTGATGACACCCAGAAGCTGATTATCGTTGTCAAGAACCGGAATAGAATCCTCAGAATAATCTTTCAGTTCTTCGATACAGTCATCAATATTCTCTTCCGCATATACATATGGATAGGAAGTCACCACCAGATTCTCAAGCAGATCATCCCGTCTGGCAATGATCAGTTCTTTCAGATTAATGGCCCCATAAAATTTCTGCTGCTCTGTCACTACAAAAATAGTGGAGATATTGTCATTTTTTGCAGCCTGTTCGATCAGACTGCTCATTGCCTGCTTAACTGTCAGTTTATCTGTGATCACAATATAATTTGTTGTCATGCGGCTTCCGATCTCATCCTCATCAAAGGATGCGATCATCTCCACATCATGTCGAACCTCAGGTTCAAGCAGATCGATCAGTATTTTTTTCTTTGTTTTTTCAACTTTATTTAATACATCTGCAAGAGCATCTGTCTCCATTTTGGATAAAATGGCTGCTGCTTTTTTCACATCCATTTCATTCAGATACTCTGCTGCATTCTCCTCATCTGTATATTCAAAAATATCAGAGAGCACATCTGTATCCAGGATACGGTACAGCTTGCACCGCTCCTGTACAGTCAGTTTCGGCATTACATCTGCCAGATCATTCTCATGATAATCCTGCAGCCTTCCTCCCATAACGGCCGGAGAGGTGTTGCTGCGGATGATCTTCAGAATTTCTTTGGAATAATCCTGTACTCTTTTCTCCATTCTTTCATCCTCCGTTTTTTTGCATAAAAGCACACCAAAAGAAAGCAGTCTGTTATTTATTACATTTTACTGCTATTTCTTCCATGCTTTTTCCAGCACAATAAACTGCAGGGTACTATGCCATAACCTGCTATTCATCCGCTGTCCGTAACTGTCCGGCATCTTCGCCGGATCATTACTGCTCAATATGTAATTGCATGATTCGGGGGAATTTCATAAATACAGGATAAGAAATGAAAAAGACATCCGATCTTCCACATACAGAAACTGTCAGATCACAGACAGTAAAAAACTTCTATTTTATATGCATACATGGAAAATCCTGAAAATATATGACTACAGCAGAACAAAAACGGCTGCTATACTCATATACTCTTTTTAATTCAGATCCTGTGCTACTACTTCGCCCATGAGAATCGCAATTATCCATTCTGTTCCACCTGCCTTTTCTTTAAAATTTACGATTTCGGATATCAGACCCTGTTTTCGGGAATCTGATTTCTAACAGCAAATTTTATGCTGTTCCCTATTTTGAAACAGCATTTTTAAAATTATTTTCAATTTGCACAGTTATTGTAACCGCCCAGTAGAGAAAAAGCAACCCTGTTTTCTCATTTTTTACATTAATTTTTGTTAATGTTAACGATAAGTTTGCTTCTTTTATTCCTAAATGATAGAATATAATCAGAAATTTGCAAATAATAAGATTATTGCCATAAACATGCAAGACTATAATTGATATTCACAGGAGAAAAAATATGTCATTTATCAGTGTATTTGATGTTATGGGGCCGAACATGATCGGTCCTTCAAGTTCACATACCGCAGGTGCGGCGCGTATTTCCTATCTTGCCCAGAAAATGATCGAAGGCCCGTTAAAGAGAGCCGACTTCATCCTGTACGGCTCTTTTGCAAAAACTTACCATGGTCACGGTACTGACCGAGCTCTGCTGGGTGGTATTATGGGATTCTCTACTGATGATATGCGCATCCGAAATTCTTTTGATATTGCTCATGAAAAAGGTCTGAAATTCTCTTTCACTCCAAATGAGCAGGAAACAGATATTCATCCGAACACCGTAGATATCTGCATGGAAAATGAAAAAGGCCAGAAAATGACCGTACGCGGCGAATCCCTTGGAGGAGGCAAGGTCCGTATTGTAGATATCAATCACGTACAGGTAGACTTTACAGGCGAGTACAGTGCAGTGATCGTGATTCATCAGGACACTCCCGGCGTTGTGGCCTATATTACCAAATGCCTGAGTGACCGCAATATCAATATTGCATTTATGCGTCTGTTCCGTGAAAGCAAGGGAGAGATTGCTTATACAATCGTAGAATCTGACGGCAAACTTCCTGAGAATATCGTTCCTGCGATTCGCGAGAACCCGAATATTCATGAAGTTATGATCGTACAGATGTAAAGAAAGGAGGATTTTTATCATGGATTTTAAAAATGCAAATGAACTCTTAGCACTCTGTGAAGAAAAAAATCTTCCTATCTCAGAGATTATGCGTATCCGTGAGATTGAGCTTGGCGAAACAGCCTCTGAGATTGTAAATAAAAAAATGACACGAGTACTGGGAATTATGAAAGATGCTGCTTTCTCACCAATCAGACAGCCGGTAAAATCTATGGGTGGTCTGATCGGCGGCGAAGCCAGAAAGCTGAGTCTCCACGCTCAGGAGAAAAAAGGTCTCTGCGGAAATCTGCTTCAGAAGGCAATTACTTATGCTATGGCTACACTGGAAACGAATGCCTCCATGGGGCTGATCGTGGCCTCTCCTACTGCCGGTTCTGCCGGAATCGTACCGGGGCTGATGCTGGCAATGCAGGAACATTATCAATTCTCTGATGAAGAGATTATACGGGCATTATTTAACGCAAGTGCCATTGGTTATCTGGCAATGCGAAATGCAACTGTTGCAGGTGCGGTAGGCGGATGTCAGGCCGAGGTAGGGGTTGCATCTGCAATGGCTGCATCTGCTGCTGTAGAGCTGATGGGAGGTTCACCGAAAGAATGTACTTTTGCTGCATCTACTGTTCTTATGAACATGCTTGGTCTGGTATGCGATCCGGTCGGCGGTCTGGTAGAATATCCATGTCAGAACAGAAATGCTGCAGGTGTGGCAAACGCTATAATTGCCGCAGAAATGGCTCTCGCAGGAATCCCGCAGTTGATTCCTCTGGACGAAATGATCCAGACGATGTTTACCGTGGGTAAAAAGCTTCCTGCAGAACTGCGTGAAACTGCTATGGGAGGATGCGCTACTACGCCATCTGCATGTAAAGCATGCCATATATGCAGTTAACAGGCTGACAAATAAAAAAACTGTCTCTGTAATGCACCTATTTTCTACGTATAATGTGCATATACAGGACAGTTTTTTATTATTTTTCCAGCTTTGCCAGCACTTTTGATGTAAAATGTGTATCGAAAAACTGAACAAAAGGTCCGAATCCAAATGCACTGACCAGTGTTCCCAGTCCGACGATTCCCCCTGCAATCCAACACACCAGTGCACTGATTGCATCATTAGATACTCTGCACCAGAAATACGGAATTTTCGGCCATTTCTCTGTCATGATCAGAGAAATACTGTCATATGGTGCAACTCCCTGTTTCGGAAGCTGGTACATGGAAATTCCAAGGCTTGTTATGATAACTCCAATAAATACGGTAACCACCTGCATTGCCATCTGATCCGGTGCATCGATCACAGATGTGATCAGGTTATAGAAAAATGTAACAAAATATCCAAGGAATAACGCATTTATGATCGTTCCCAATCCGATAAGCTTTCTTCCCCAGATAATTTCTATTACAAAAAATCCCAGATTCAGAAGAATTAAAAAACGGGCATATTCAATTCCCACACATTCTGCCAGTGCCATTACCATTCCGCTGAAAGGGTCATTTCCAAGTCCGGAAAGTTTAAATATCGCAATTCCCAAACCAAGGATTATATTTCCAAGCAACATTACGACCACATACTTCCAGTTTATTTTTCTGATCCATTCACTCATCTTTTTTTCCTCCGTAAAATTAACTCTTTCTATCATATCAGACAGTAAAATACTTTACAATATTCTTTCTGTAAATTGTTTCCCAATATTTTTAAACTACGTTACTGTTCACTCCGTTCACAGTAACGTAACCAAAATTCATTCCAGATTGCCTGCGGCAATGGAATTCTGGCTTGTATGTCTTGTGATTTTGGCATATTCATGCCAAAACACCTCGCGGGATAGTGGTGTGTGAACAGTTACAAAACTACTTGATTTACTCCGTGAATGTGACTATAATGAGAAAAACGTATATAGGTGTATATACACCCTTCTATACATAATAAAAACAGGAGAAAGTAATCTATGGAAAAGTTTAAAGCATTTCTCAGACGCAAAGACATCGAAATCTCCATAAAACGTTATGGAATCGATGCCCTTGGTGCCATGGCGCAGGGTCTTTTCTGCTCCCTGCTGATTGGTACGATCATCAACACACTTGGAACACAGTTTCATATTTCATTTCTGACCACTGCTGTGGCAACTGTAAACGACACCCAGTATACCGTAGGCTCTCTGGCATCTGCAATGAGTGGTCCTGCCATGGCTGTTGCCATCGGCTATGCGCTGCATTGTCCGCCGTTGGTGTTGTTTTCACTGATCACTGTTGGCTTTGCATCTAACGCATTAGGCGGTGCAGGCGGACCGCTGGCTGTATTATTTGTAGCCATCTTCGCTTCCGAAATCGGAAAAGCAGTATCTAAGGAAACCAAAATTGATATTCTGGTCACTCCACTTGTCACGATCGGTGTAGGTGTTGCCCTGTCCGCATGGTGGGCTCCGGCACTTGGAAGTGCAGCAATGAAAGTGGGAAATATTATTATGTGGGCAACCAACCTGCAGCCGTTCCTGATGGGAATCCTTGTTTCTGTATTTGTGGGTATTGCACTGACACTTCCTATCTCATCTGCCGCAATCTGTGCTGCGCTTGGCCTTACCGGACTTGCCGGAGGAGCTGCTGTAGCAGGCTGCTGTGCACAGATGGTAGGTTTTGCAGTAATGTCCTTCCGCGAAAATAAATGGGGTGGTCTTGTTTCTCAGGGAATCGGAACATCCATGCTCCAGATGGGAAATATCGTAAAAAATCCACGCATCTGGATTGCACCGATCCTTACTTCTGCCATCACCGGACCTCTTGCAACCTGTCTGTTCAAACTTCAGATGAACGGTACTCCGGTTTCTTCCGGTATGGGTACCTGTGGTTTCGTAGGACAGATTGGTGTCTACACCGGATGGATGAATGATATTGCCGCAGGAACAAAAACAGCTGTCACAGGCTGGGACTGGGCCGGACTTTTGCTGATTTCCTTTATCCTGCCTGCAATCCTGTGTCCGCTCATCGACATGTTTATCCGTAAGCTTGGATGGGTGAAAGACGGGGATATGACACTTTCATAAGCGAAAACAGCTGCGTTACCTGTCAATTGAAACTGTTACTTGATAAAAATTTCAGCTAACAGTTTCAATGGTAACACAGCTGCTTTTTATTTTTCCACTTCCATATATTGATTTCCCTGAGGATCACTCAAATTGTCATCCACATAAACTTTTCATCCCTTTGGAAATCGCCTTTCAGTGATAAGATTTTTATATTCGTACTTCTTCATCCATTTTAAGCAATGCACTCTTAGCCAGCTGATCTGCCTCTTCATTGTAATGATTGCCCGTATGAGCTGCTATTTTACAAAAAGAAATCTTTACTTTCTTTCCTGCTTCCTGCATATGAGCAGCATATTTGCTGGTCAGAGGTGTTTTGGCTCTCCACACACCTGTTACCCACTTCTCTACACCTTCGTAATCATAGCGGATTTCCACAGCTGGATATTTGTTTTCTATGGCCCAGTTTACTGCAGTCATGGAACCAAGCATCTCTCCTGCCACATTTCGGATCGCGACTCCTGCAGAATCACTGCCGCTGCCGGATTTACGGATTTCCTGTCCATCCGGTGTAAGGATCACACAACCAAAGGCATATCTGCCAATACTTTTCTCGAAACTTCCATCTACATAAGCAATGACCATATTTTCAGGTACTTCCACGATTCCTGCCGCCTCTTTTGCTTTATCACCGGATACATTTCCTGTTGTCTCCATGTTCAGAAAAGCCAATGCTTCCTCTTTCTCTGTAAATCCCCGAAACTCAGCTCCGGAATATCCACTCACTGCCTTCTGACACTCCGCCCATGTAGCAAAAAGTCCTGTTTTATGTCCCTTGCGTACTGCATATATTTTCTTCTTTGCCATAAAATCCTCCTGAACAAATAATCAATATTTTGACTCACATTACTTTACTATATTTTGATTAATACTATATAATCTTTCTTTCTATCAGGCAAGTTATACAATGGAAATTTCTCAAAAAAACAACGTGCAGATACATTTTAAAATCGGGATAAATCTTCAAACCTGAAGTTATCTGTCGACTTCAATGTTTCTGCACGTTTTTTATAATAGCAGATATTTTAATCAATACCTTCTGTTAACCTGTAGCAATTACATAAAATACTGCATTCCTCTTTATCTGAATTTATAAAGCCTTATGATACAATTCCACAATATCCTGCTTTCTGGAGGATCTTGGATTTACTGCAATATTTCCGCTCTTCATAGCATCATCTGCCATGGCATCAATCTTGCTTTCAATCTCCTCATCAGAAATCTCTTCTCCCTTCTTTGCCTGGCGGATGGCTGTGGTCAGGTCTTCCGGGATTCCGATATCTTCGTTTAATTCCCTGATGGCATCCACCAGCATCAGTGGTTCGAATTCATCCTCATATGCAGGGATCGGACTGATATAATTATAAATCTTCAGATATCTGTCATGATCTGCCAGCGCATTATATTCTGCAATCACAGGGAGAAGAACTGCATTTGCCACTCCATGTGCTACATTAAAGAAAGCACTTACCGGATGACTCATGGCATGGACATTTCCAAGTCTTGCAAAGGAAAAGGCGATTCCTGCAAAAAGAGAACCTGTAAGCATTGCTTCTGCTGCCTCCAGATCTGTACGTCTTGCCACAAAACGGCGGATATTTCCACCGATCAGCTCCATTGCTTTCTCTGCCATTGCGTCAGAAAACGGAGATGCTGCTGTGGAAACATAAGCCTCCTCCGCATGGATAAATGCATCGATTCCGCAGGCTGCTGCCACAGATGCCGGAGCAGATGTGAGAAGCTCAGGATCCAGAATCGCATATGCAGGAAGAAGTTCATAACTGAATACCGTCAGCTTATAATCTCTGCTGTGGTCAGTGATAACAGAAAATGCCGTAACCTCTGAACCGGTTCCCGCAGTAGTCGGGATTGCGATCAGCGGAACAATTTTTCCGGGAACCTTATGTGCCCCCTCATATTCTGTAATACTGCCGCCATATTTAGCCGTAACTCCCACTGCTTTTGCCACATCCATAGGAGAACCACCACCCAGCGCAACGATAAAATCTGCGCCGGAATCCTTATACGCCTCTGTCGCTTTTTCCACTGTGGTGACAGACGGATTGGCTTCTACATCTGTAAAAATATCCACTGCCATTCCGGCGTCTTTCAGATAATCCGCCGCCTTATCCACAACTCCCATTTTCCGGAGAGTTGGTCCTGAGATCAGCATTGCATGAGAACCTCCAAGCTTTTTGGCACATTCCGGAAGCTTCGCCAGAGTACCTGCACCGACTGTAATATTCTGAGGAATAAAAAATTCAAATGGATTCATTAATTTCTGCCTCTTTTCCTGTATTTTTTCAATATTGCAATGTGCAGGGCATCTACCCTGCACAAATTCAAAACTCTGTTACCCAAAATAATTCCTAGTACAGCGTTTCGTAAATAACTATACCAATCGCGTAGGATGCGGATTCGAGTGTGCTGGTATAAAAACGCAGGCGTAGCGGGCTACGCTGAGGCTTTTAGACCTGTGCAATCGGATTCGCAGACAAGTGAGTGGTATAGTTATTTCGAAAACGATGTACTAGCAATAATTGTCATGTCATTTATAGCGTTATGCCATAGAGGAAAGCACCCTGTCAATAGCCGCATCGATTACCACATCAAGCTCTTCATCATCAGCCTCCGGCATAAGACTTGCTGCATCCTCATCAGAGATCAGTTCAATAAGTTTACCAAAGTCTTCTTTATATTTACGTTTACAGATCGCATAAAATACAACTCCAAGTAAACTCCAGCTACCTACCATAAGCCATTCCTGAAATACCAGACTTCCACCGGAACCCGGAATACAGTAAACCAGAAGCATCAGCCCTGACATGACTACTGCCATAAAACCTACAAATTTGTAGTGGCCTACTTTGTAAGGTCTTGCCATATCCGGTTCCTTTTTACGAAGGATCAGGAAAGAGACAGAGACCATACAGTATGCAAGGCAGCATCCAAAGTTACCTGCATCACAGATCCAGACCATCATTGTTCTTCCTGCAAAAGGAGCCAGCATAGTCAGGGCACCGATCAGATACAGAGAATTAACCGGAGTTTTGTGCTTCGGATGAAGCTTTGCAAAAAACGGAGGAATCATGTAGGATTCTGCCATAGAGTACATGGCACGGGAACCGCCAAGGAGGAAGGAGTTCCATGATGTAATAATACCACACATTCCACCTACAATGATAACCTTGGCCATAATCTTTGTCCCGAAAGCCTTGGCCATGGCATCTGCCGTTACAAGTCCTGTTCCCTGCTGAGACTCAATGATCTCTGCCGGATTCAGGATAAAACCTACTGCAAGAATCACCAGTGAGTAAAATACAACTGCCAGCACAACAGAGAGGATCATCATTTTACCGATTTTTTTCAGCGGAACATTGATTTCCTCTGCTGCCTGTGGGATAACGTCAAAACCAATAAAGAAAAACGGAGTGATAACTGCAACCTTAATAATACTTTTCATTGCTTCACCGGTACCGCTTCCAACAAACATCTGTCCCTGAAGGTTATCCACACTTCCTGTAACCACAGAAGCCACGATCAGAATAATTCCGGCACCGCCGATAATACAGGTAAGAACAGTCTGCAAAACTGCTGCAGTTTTTGCTCCATTAATGTTGATTATCATAATAAGAAAAGCAATCACAATTGCCACGATCAGCCAGGATGCATAAACATCAAAGCCTGCAACTGTATAGAGATATCCTTTCAGGAACCCCGGACACAGATAAGTGATGATTGTGGGAAATGCACATGCCTCAAAGCAGGCAACACTTACATATCCAAGAACAATCGCCCAGGTACAGATAAAAGAACCTGTAGAACCCATTGCCCTATAGCTGAATACGTGCTCACCACCACACTGAGGCATGGCTGCTGTAAGCTCTGCGTAAGTCAGACCTACAAAGAAAATCATGATTCCACCGATTGCAAATGCAATAGCTGCACCAAGCACACCACCGGATTCAATCCAGTTACCGGAAGAAACTACCCAGCCCCAGCCGATCATGGCGCCAAATGCAATTACAAGTATGTCCCATGCACCAAGTACTTTGTCAAATTCTGATGTTTTTTGTTCCATAGGTCAGGCCTCCTTTTTTCCGTATTTTTTTGCGATCAGATCTTCCAGATATTCTGCTGTTCCCTGAATTCCCAGAAAATCACTGTTAATAAGAATATCCCTGTTATGTCTGTCACCGCGGTTACTTCCTGTCAGTGCCAGATGTCTCTTATGATAACGTTTATCCTTCTCATCCAGCAGAAGCTTTGCATCCTTTTCCGAAAGATTATGGCTTTCCATAATGTTGTGAACGCGAACATCATTAGGTGCATAAATAAATGCTCTCACCAGCTGGATTCCTTCTGTATCTTTCAGAATATAATCTGCAGACCGTCCTATGATTACGCAGGCTTCTTTCTGAGCCAGCTTCCGGATAATCTGCTTCTGTACATGAATGGCGCGGTCTGTCAGATCCGCATATTTGGAAAAGGAACCTCTCACATCACCCTGTGCACCTTTACCTGCGATGGTTCCGCCTTCCTCTACTCTGTCCATAATGTCTGTAGGGATGCCTACCTCTTTGATAATCTCATCCACAAGATCACGATCATAAAACTTAATCCCCAGATCCTGTGCAATCTTCTTACCGATGGCATTGCCCTTGGCTCCATATTCGCAGCCAATCGTAATTACCAGATGTTTCATGCTCTTCCCTCTCACACTCAAATTTTTATCAGATTCTCAAACATTCGAAATCCGCTGATTTACTACGTAAATCGCTACTTTCTCATGTTTGGC
>ERZ825137.1839-NODE-1839-length-26099-cov-5.535747_pt1 | contig 26099 bp, 23 predicted proteins | sample MGYA00519873_ERZ825137 | MGnify/ENA primary metagenome ERZ825137 (study PRJEB31778, sample SAMEA3449190) | human gut metagenome | biome: human gut; feature: human-associated habitat; material: faeces | place: United Kingdom | collected 2010/2012 ...
CTATTTCTTTATTTTAGAAATAACCTTTTTTATTTTAGTATATAGAATTAGTATTCCTATACTTAATTTTAAAATTACAAATAGCATACTTACTCAGCCTTAAAATAGTTAAATTGGGATGATTTACTCCACTCGTATGCACTCCACATATCTGTTTGATTAGACGCTGGATCAACCATAATAACATTATTGTTATTTACTCCTGTGACTGCAACCCAATGTTGATTTCCCGGTGTTGCTCCTTTTACTTCTTCCGTTACAAAATAACCTGCATTTACATATTGAGTAATTAAGGCTAATTTTTCATTTCTGCTTTTCCCTCTTAAATTGACATTACCTATATATTTAAAGTTTGGAACAACTTTACTAATCGGTCCGTAATATAAATTACCTCTTTCATCAAAGCCACCATTTTTATTTAATGCTTCTACAAATGTTCCCGGATTAAATGGTTCTATATTTGGTGTGGGTACTCCTGACCTTTCAATTAGTATTGCTATTGAAGTAACCAGACAACCAATATTTCCTATTGTACTATTAGTATTACCTATTTTTATATTAGACCAACTCTGCCCTGCTTGTCGCCAATTAACATATTCGTCTGAATCAGTAGCACCATAAATAACTCCATTCCATAAACTTGCATATTTGTTATCAGTAAGTTCTGCTAACTGTTTGTTTTGAGTCGGTGAAAAGTGATAATCATTTTTCATTTGTTCTAGTGTTTTTGTATTTATTTTGATATGCAATACTTTCTTTTCATAATAGCAAAGATAAGAATCTCCATAGAATTTTCTATTTTCTTCTTGTTCTTTTTTATAATCTTTTAATGCATTTACTAGCGTATCTCCAATAGAAATAGTTCTTCTACTTTGAGGATTTTTACAATCCCCATAATACCAAACACCAACAGAATGTCCTTTTGTTATATTTTTTCTTTTTGGTAAACCATATTGATTTTTCTTAATAATATTTTTATTTATTGTTAATGTTTTCTTTTCAAAATCAACACAATCCCAAGTTAAGCCATATACTTCTGACACTCTCATTCCTGTATAATAAGCAGTTAAAAAAGCATAATATATTGAATGTGTACCCTTAAACCTATCTAATATTCTCTCTATTTCTTCTTGTGTAAATATATGTGCAGGGTCTTTTCCAATTTTATCTATTCTTGGTGCGTGGACGTGTTCAGCAGGATTAGTGTTAATATAATTTAATGTGTAACACGCATATTTTAATGAACCTTTAACCACTTTTAAAATACTCGCCATATAGTTTTTTTGAAAAGCCATACTCAACATATATCTTATTGATAAACTCCTGTAAAAGGCGTGTATCTAATTGCCATAATTTATAAAATCCTACTCTTGGTTTTACGTGATTTTTAATAATGTTTATATAGGATATTGTAGTAGAGTAATGCAAATTGAAACTTGCATAATTATCTATCCAATAATCTAAAAAATCTGCATATGACATATTTTCTCTTAACTGCGTCTTTTGACCATTGTAGTAAAAATCGTTATAGGCTTTTGCTCCTTCTTTAAAAGCCTCTGCTTTTGTTGGATACCCTGACTTTGTTATCCATTTTCTTGTTCCCTCAACTGTTGCAATTTCAAATCGGTATTCATATACCTTTCCACGTTTTCTTACGCTAACCATAGTTATCTCTCCTTCATTATAAAACTTAATGAAACGGAAAAATGCCAGCATTTCGAATGCTGACATTTTATATAACTATGTCCACAATAATTGTCCACGTAGATTTTTTATTGATTTTTATGGGGTTTCCACGATTCTGTCCACATTATTTATGCTATGTGGACAAATCGTGGACAAATTGTCATCTGTGGACAAATTTATCATTTTTTCTATTTTTAACAATTCCTTATTTTATAAGGGTTTGCGAGGTTATTTACCACAACAGTTTTTGTACTTTTTGCCACTTCCACATGGACAAGGTTCATTTCTTCCAATTTTTTTATCAATCCTTATTGGCTCTTTCTTTGCTTTCTTTCCATTTTCATTTGTACTTACATTATTTATATTAGTCTTTTTTTCCTCTTTTACTATTTCGTCATAATTTTCCTTTTTCTCAGCTTGGACAGAAAATACAGCTTTTATAGCATCTTCTTGGATAGAAGAAACCAATTCTTCAAACATGTTAAAACATTCAATCTTATATGCTTCAACTGGATTAGTTTGAGCATAAGCACGAAGACCAATACCATCTTTTAGAGCAGAAATTGCATCAATATGATCAATCCATTTTTCATTTACTGTATTTAAAATTAAATACTTCTCTATTCCATTTAAGATTTCTTCAGTATTTAATTTTTTAGCTTCATCATGCTTCATATTATATATGTCTTCCATTTTTTCAAACAAAATTTCTTCTATCTTTTGATCATCAAGCATATCTATATCTTCTTTTGAAAGCATTTTTTCCACGCCAAATAAATTTTGTAACATTGCATTTAGAGTTTCAAAATCAATATCATCTATATTATCAGCATGAGATACATATGAATTCACAATTCTACTAATAGGTCCCTTTGCAAGTTTTTCTACAATTTCATGAACATTATTTGTATTTAATACCTCTCGTCTTTGATCATAAATAATTTCTCTTTGAGTATTCATTACATCATCATACTCTAAGACATTCTTTCTTATAGAATAGTTTCTTCCCTCAACCCTTCTTTGTGCAGTTTCGATTGCACCAGATAACATCTTTTGATCAATTGGAGTATCTTCTGGCAAGTTAAGCGCTGATACCATAGCACTCATTTTATCTGATCCAAATAACTTCATTAAATCATCTTCAAAAGAGATATAAAACCTAGACACACCAGGATCACCTTGACGTCCAGCACGTCCTCTTAGCTGATTATCTATACGTCTTGATTCATGTCTTTCACTACCAATTATTCTAAGTCCACCAAGTTCAATAACTTTTTTTCTTTCATCTTCAATCTCTGGGCCGTATTTTTCTTCAATTTTCTTCATATCTTCTTTTGCTCTTATTACAGCATCTTCTTCATAAGAAATAGGCGTAATAGCTTTTTCAATTGTATCTGTATCATATCCTATTTTAGCTAGTTGTTCCTTTACGATATATTCTAAGTTTCCTCCAAGCATTATATCAGTACCACGTCCAGCCATATTAGTTGCAATTGTCACTGTTTTATATTTACCAGCTTGTGCTATTATTTCAGCTTCTTTTTCGTGATATTTTGCATTAAGTACTTGATGTGGTATTTTTTCTTTTGAAAGTAGTTTACTTATAATTTCAGACTTATCAATTGAAACAGTACCAACAAGAACCGGTTGACCTACTTCATAAGCCTTCTTTACTTCCTCAACTATTGCTCTATATTTTGCATTATTTGTTTGATACATTACATCATTTTGATCTATCCTTGCTACTGGTTTGTTCGTTGGTATTTCAATTACATCAAGTTTATATATTCCCTTAAATTCTTCTTCCTCTGTTTTTGCAGTACCAGTCATACCAGCAAGTTTTGAATAAAGTCTAAAATAATTTTGGAAAGTTATAGTGGCTAAAGTTTGTGATTCAGATGCGATTTTTACATTTTCTTTTGCTTCAATTGCTTGATGCAAGCCATCACTATAACGTCTTCCTTGCATAATACGTCCAGTAAACTCATCTACAATTAAAACTTGTCCATCTTTTACTATATAATCCGTATCTTTTTTCATAAGTCCATATGCTCTAATTGCTTGATTTACATGATGTGATATTTCAAGATTTGAAATATCAGTTAAGCAATCTATTCCAAAAAACTTTTCAGCTTTTTTAGTACCTGTCTCTGAAAGTGCAACAGATTTTGCCTTCAAATCTACTATATAATCATATTCATTATCAGACTCATCAAACTCTTTATCATTGTTTTCTACTATTATTTTTGGTTTTAAAGTTTTAGCAAAAGCATTAGCTTTTTCGTATAAATCACTTTTCTTATTTACCATTCCAGAAATTATGAGTGGAGTTCTGGCCTCATCAATTAAAATACTATCTATTTCATCTACAATTGCATAATTTAATCCTCTTTGTACCATTTCTTCTTTTGACATTGCCATATTATCTCTTAAATAATCAAATCCAAATTCATTATTCGTTCCATATGTAATATCTGCTGCATATGCTTCTCTTTTTTTATCAGCACTCATGCCTGATACAACCAGTCCTACTGTAAGGCCTAAAAATTTATACAATTTTCCCATCCAAACACTATCTCTTTTTGCTAGATAATCATTTACTGTAACAAGATGAACACCTTTACCAGTAAGTGCATTAAGATAAATTGGTAGTGTTGCTACAAGTGTTTTTCCTTCACCAGTTTTCATTTCTGCAATTCTTCCTTGATGAAGTATTATGCCACCTATCAATTGCACTCTAAAATGTCTCATATTAAGTACTCTACTTGATGCTTCAGCTACAACAGCATATGCTTCTGGTAATATATCATCAAGTGTTTTACCATTTGCTAACTCTTTTTTAAACTCTACGGTTTTTGCCCTTAATTCTTCATCAGTAAGTGTCCCTAACGTTTTTTCTATTTCCTCTATTTTATCAACTATTGGTATTATTTTTTTTATTTCTTTTTTACTATATGAACCAAATATTTTTTCTAAAAAACTCATATTATCCTCCATTAATTTAACTTTTATATATCATTATTTTTTATTATATACTATATTCACCTCAAAAATTTTATTAGATACAATAACATCTAATCTAATTATTGTAAACAAAATTTTCTATAGTTCTTTTTTCTGCTCTTGTTATAACAACTACTAACAAGTATTAGTGAAATATTTTTAAATAAGTATATCATACATCCAAGAGTTAATATACATCCAATCAACTCCACATTTACTACGTCATGATTTGTTATTATTTTATTAAAGATATCACTTCCAAAAGCATTAAAATGTGAATTTTTCAAGAAATTTTTCTTATCTAAATCTAATTTTACTTCATTAAACTTTAGATTTGTTTCAACATGTAATTGAAATCCGACTAACAATTTACTTATACTGTCTACCATATATGAATTACTTGAATTAAACATATTTTCATGTTCAGCGATTATCACTTTAAATGAAATAAAAAAATAAAACAAAAATATTAATTGAATAATATTAGTTCTATCCACATTTTTATTTACACATTCAATATCAATTTTTCTTTTTATTGCCATCATTTTCCCTCTTAAAATTTTACTATATTTTAACATATTTTCTACAAATATACAAATATTTATTGAAAATATGTGCAATTTATGGTTACACATATTTATTATATGGCATTAGTTAAAATTATTAATTAATCACTTTAAGAAAATTTTTTAGCTAGCTTTTACATATTAATTTATTTTTAGAATATACTTTACTATCAGGGTCAGGTGGATATATTATGTTTATCGTAAATTTTAAGTTGGATTTCAAAAAAATATTTTTTGCTTGTGTACTAGTTGCAGCAGTTGTAGCTACACTCATAGAATTTGGAGGAAAAAATTTAAGTATAGATGTTATAAACAAGTCAGATAATTACGATTTTGTATTAACAGATGACAACTTTATATCTACACTAAAAATAATACATGAAAATACGTCACAAAATATTGGTAAAACTATAAAATTAAGTGGCTTTGTATTTAAAAAAGCTGATTTTAAAGAAGGATATTTCGTCTGCGGAAGAAACACAATATCAAATAATGAAGATATGGTAGCTGGACTTATGTGTAATTTTGATGATGCAAGTAAACTAATTGATAATGAATGGATTGAACTAACAGGAGTAATAATTGAAGGAAATTATAACGGAAATATTCCAATTGTAAAAGTCGGCAAAATAGAAAAAATAACAGCACCTGCAAACACTTTTGTAAAAAATACATCTGAATAATCAAGTATATAATAAAATTTTATAAATATATAAAAATAAGCATAGAACACACATAATATGTGCATTCTACGCTTATTTTAATTATTACTTTACAACTCTCTCAGCTTCTGCTAAATACTTCATACACAGTTGCTTTAACTCCGGTAATTTTTCAAGATTAATAGGTACACGAGTAATTCCATCTTTAACGAAATATCCAAATTTGTCAATGTAAGCAAAAACATAAGCATTTTTTATTTTCAAACTATCATAGTGAAAGCTATTTATTTTTTTCGGCATTTTTTACTTCTTCAAATCTTTTAATTTTCATGGTAGTTGTCTTAACAAAATCTTCCTTTTTTATCTCAAGTGATTTAATAACTTTATATGATACAAGTCCCTTGTTTATATTTTTTATCTCATTCCAAATCATATCATAAATTTTGCTGTCACTTGGTCTATTTTTTCCATATGTACTTTCTATATATTCTTCATTTAAAGTAACTCTAGCTGTTACAATTAATTCTAATTTATCTTTTTCATCTTCTTTACCATATACCATTGACTCATTAACAAGAGGTATTCTATTTATCAAAGTTTCAAGTTCTTCTGGGTAAATGTTTTTTCCATTTGCAGTAACAATAACATTTTTGCTTCTACCAGTTATAACTAAATTTCCATTTTTGTTAAAATATCCTAAATCACCAGTATATAACCAACCATCCTTTATTGTTTCTTTTGTTTTTTCATCATCTTGATAATATCCAATCATTATATTATCGCCTTTTGCAAGTATTTCACCAATATTAGATGTTTTATCATCATTTTTAGATAAATCAATTTTTACCTCTTCACCAACTATTTCGTTACCACAAGTACCAAAGTCATAATTTTTTTTGGTAGTTGCACATATAAGTGGTGAAGCTTCAGTTATACCGTAGCCTTGAAGAAACCTTATACCATATATTTCAAACTTTTTCTCTAATTTTGCATCAATTGGCGCAGCACCACTAAGTAAATATTTTAGTCTACCTCCAAAAGTTTCATGAATCTTCTTAAATATAACTTTTCTAAAATCAATACCAACTCTACTTAATCCATAGCTTATATTTCCGATCACTGATATAAGTTTAGCTTTACCTGTTTTTTCAATTTCTTTGTCAATTTTTTCACTAAGTTTTTCAATTAAAGCAGGTACTGCTAAAAATATTGTAGGCCTAATTACTTTTAAATCTTTAGCTACATACTTTAATCCTTGACAAATACCAATAGTTGCGCCTTCACTTGTTCCAAATAAATATGTTAATGAAAACTCGTATGTATGATGAATAGGTAAAACTGAAAAGTACGTGCATTCTCCAATATCTTCAATTAAATTATAAGCTGAGAATATATTAGCACACAAATTCTTATGAGAAAGCATAACTCCCTTTGGTGCTGACGTAGTTCCAGAAGTAAATAGCAATATTCTAAATTCATCTCTATTGATTTTCATATCAATATATTCATTATATCCATTATCTATTATTTTTTTCCCTTCGCCTACTAATTCATCGTATGAATAACTAAATTCATCAAAAGATTCTTTTCCCATTTCGATATACACAAAATCTTTTGGAAGTTTATCTTTTATTTTCTCTATTATATCTTTTTTTCTTGATGAATACACTAAACATTTTGCATCAGATCTATTTAATAAATTAAGTATTTCATTTTCTGGAAGTTCCTTATCTAGTGGAACAATAATTCCAACTCCACATGCAACTGCCATATATGTTACATACCATTTATAACTATTTTGACCTATAACAGCTATTTTTTTATCTTTCAAATTCAATTTTTTTATCATAACAGATCCAAGTGAATTTATTTCATTTTTAACTCTGTTATAGCTAATATTACTAAATTCCTTATCTCCATCAAATTTTTCTATAAAAGCAGTTTTTTCGCCAAACATGTCAAATCTTTCGTTTACAATCTGTTTTAATGAATCAAGTGGTTTTATATTTTTCATTATTTATCCCTCCAATTTATACAGTATATTATATTATTTGAACCAAAAAAAGTCAAATATAATTATTTTTATATCTGTATCATTACAAAAATTTGGTTGATTTTTGTATAACATACAATTATATAACCTTTTTAAAATAAAAAAGATTACATAATATTGACATTTTGCTTTTCTAGTGATATAATTAATATTGTAGTAAATAATTAACAGGTCCTGATTATGGTCTTGTGATACCAATATCAGGAGAAAAGGAGAATAGTATGAGCAGAAGTATGAGCAGAAAAATTGGGTTATTTTTGAGAATCGGTGCAGCAATTGTAGTAATGTTTTATATCAGCTACTTTGCATCAACCCCAGTAGCAATCAAATTGGATTCAGTTTTTGAATTTCAATTATTCACGAAATTGCCAACATTGCTTATGACCTCAGTTGTATTTTTGATCATTACCAGCTATGGTTTCTTTATTTTTACGCAGATTGGTAAGATTTTTTCAAAAGACCATAAAGCAAAAAATGAAAATAAGCCAATAGCCAGGAGTGAAGAGATTGTAGAATCAGAAATTGCAGCAATTGATGTAAAAATAGAAAAGCTCACTAACATGAAGGAGCTTTTGGTTGCTGAGAAGGAGGAATTGCGTAAGAAACGTTATGCATCTGCTACTAAAAACTGCAAGAGAGGAGAGTTTTTTGACTACTCCTTAAAAGCAGAAAAAAAAGCTTAATAGCTTCAAGCGGTACTGTTAGTGCCGCTTGTTTTTTGCTTTTCTTCACTTTTCACATTTCGACCTTTTTAAAAACTATAATCATTTTTGTTATAGCAATAGCAATATTTAGTATTTTATGTACTTTTAAGCTTGCAATTTTACATAAAATATGATATAATATAATTTAAGAAAAAAATTCGTAAATTTGGTTCTAAAGAGCCCATTGGATAAATTGTATTGTAATACAATATTAGTTTATTTGATGGGCTTTTTTGTACCACAGCCATGGAGGGGCAAAAAAATGAAGAAGAAAAAAAATTTAAAGAGTGTTATGTTAGCAATTGTAGTATTTATAATTTCAGCAACCATGGTTATATCAAGTGTATTTCTTGTAATTCACTTGTATTTTAGTACATGGCTTCCAGGCATTGATTACACCAGCATTAACTGGTGGATCAGAAAGTTTTTATACGTTGCTTCCTTCGGCGTAGCTGTCGATGGATGTAACTACCTTTTCAAACTTTTCGAAAAAGTTTTCGGAGAATTTGAAAAAGAGCCGTACGATGATGGGGTGGAGTAATCCACCTCATCATTTTTTATTTATATTTTTTTATTTATATTTTTTTTGATTTAAACATTTGTATTTTACTCATCATCATCTTCTAAGTAATCATTTTCTTCAAAGTCTTCAAAATCATCTGGTGATTTATCAGATTCATCTTTTTCTTTCATTTTTCTAATTTTATTTTTACAACACTGATTTTCATTAGCTTCTTTTGCAACTTGTTTTGGAGATTTCATACTTTTTTCGATAATTCCACCAGCTTTTGTTATTGCATCTGGTAACATGTCAAGTAGTTTTTCAATAGGATTTACACCATCAAGTGTAAGCAACTTTGTCGTACCGTCTTTTACAACTAAAAAAGCCATAGGTGATATATTAACACCTGCTCCGCTTCCTCCACCAAATGGAAGTTTTGAATTTTCTGTGAATTTATTTAATTTATTTAAGTTAAACTCACTTCCACCAGCAGCAAAGCCAAAACTTACTTTTGATACAGGAATAATTATAGTACCATCACTACTAGTTACTGTATCTCCTATTATCGTATTTACATCAACCATATTTTCAAGTGATGTCATAGCAGTCATCATAAGACTTTCTATTGGATGTCCTTTTTCCATAATCTTTATCCACCTTTCTTACTCTAAAAATTAATTTAATTAATATAATAATAGTATGAACAGGATTAAAGTTAATTATACTATAAATATCTACTGAAAATACATTTTTTGAAATATATATGTTATATTTTACATCATCTAATTTTATTTTATCTATATTTTTAGCAATAAAAAAACCAAGTATTGAATTGAGTATCCCAATTACATAAGAATTCACAACCATATTTTTAAAATTTATTCCAAGATTTAAATATATCTTTTCAAAATTTATACTTTCATTTAATTTTCTTATTTCACTTTTAGTTATAATTAATTTAGTTTTTTTATCATAATTTATATATTTATCAACAATATATGAAAAAATATTTGAAACTTTATTTTTAGCACTCTTGCCTATATTTTCAATTGAATTAAATTCTATCCTTTTTACACGTATAATACGTAATATGTATATTTCAATATAACTTCTTGAAAAAATACTCTCATTCTTACCTCTATTTTCATTTGTTATTACTTTTATCTTTATCTTAATAGGAATTATAAATATTAGTAAAACTATAATAAAAAAACTAATTAATATGCAATAACATATCATAATTACCACCAGTTATATTATTTGTATTGCAAATTTTTATATACAAAAAAGAGTGAATTTCTCACTCTTCATACTCTAACTGATATCCTAATACATCTATCACATCTCCAGACTTTAGCCCCATCTCGTGTAATTTTTCCATAACGCCCATGTTATTTAAGCACCTTTGCATATATTGTCTAGATTCTATATCAAATATGTTAACTTTACTCATTAATCTTTCTATCGGATCACCTGTAACTAAATAATAATTATCAGATTTTTTGCTTACGAACCACTCTTGACTTAATTCATCTTCATCATATTCATCTGGAACTACTAGATCTTCCTTTGGTATTTTTTCTAGTTCTTTTGCTAAATATTCAATAAGTTCATCTAAACCTTGATTTGTTACAGCTGATATCTTAAATAACTTAAGACCTTCCTTAGTACAAACATCTTCTAATTCTGTTAATAACGTAACATCACTTAAACTATCCATTTTATTTGCTACAACTATTTGTTCTTTTTTAGATAATTTCTCACTATACTTTTCAAGCTCATTATTTATTTTATAAAAGTCCTCAACTGGGTTTCTACCCTCACTGCCAGTTATATCAATAACATGCAATATTATTCTTGTTCTTTCAACGTGTTTTAAAAACTTAAGTCCAAGACCTATCCCCTCACTTGCACCTTCAATTATTCCGGGAATGTCAGCCATAACAAAAGGTTCACCATATTTTGGCTTTACAACCCCTAAAGCAGGTTCTAACGTAGTAAAGTGATAATTTGCAATTTTGGGTTTAGCAGAAGATACAGTACTAATAATTGTAGATTTTCCTACATTTGGAAATCCAACCAATCCTACATCTGCTAACATTTTTAATTCAAGTTCTAAATATTTTTCCCTTCCTTGTTCTCCAGCTTCAGCAAAATTTGGGACTTGCCTTGTAGGTGTAGCAAAGTGTTGATTACCTCTTCCACCTCTTCCACCTTTTGCTACTAATACTTCATCACCATCATGTGATAAATCTGCTATAATAGCATTCTTAGTTATATCCTTTACTATGGTACCCTTTGGTACTTTTATATATAAATCACTACCAGCCTTTCCAGATTTTCTTGCACCATCACCTTTTTTACCATCCTCAGCTCTAAACTCTTTTTTATATCTAAAATCAAGCAATGTATTGGTATTAGCATCAACTTTTAAGTAAACACTACCACCACGGCCTCCATCACCACCATCAGGTCCACCATTTGCTACATATTTTTCTCTTCTAAAGCTCATAGCACCATTGCCACCATTTCCTGATCTTACCTTTATTTTTACGTAATCTATAACCATTATACTTCTCCTAATCAAAATAATTAATTTTCATTTTCTCTTTTACTTTATACATAGTTTCACTTGCTCTTATTCTTGCTTTTTTAGTTCCATCTTTTAATATTTTTCTCACTTCATCTTTATTATTTTCAAAATATTGCCTTTTTTCTCTTATCGGTCTTAAATATTCAGAAATATTTCTAGCAAGTTGTCTCTTACAAGCAACACAACCTCTTTTTCCCGCTCTACATTCATCAAAAATACAATCTTTCTCACTCTGACTAAATAAATTATGATAATATCCTACCATACATATATCTGGATTTGCTTTATCATCTTTTTTTATTTTATTTGTATCAGTTACTGCTGACATAACCTTTTTATTTATTTCATCTTCACTATCAGACAAATATATTGCATTTCCTAAGCTTTTTCCCATCTTAGCATTTCCATCTAAACCTTTAATTCTTGAAGTTTTGCTAAGGTATATTTCTGGTTCTACCAATACCTCTCCATATAGGCTATTAAATTTTCTTACTATTTCTTTTGTTTGTTCTATAAGTGGTTCTTGATCCTCACCTACTGGCACCAAATTAGCTCCAAATGCTGTAATGTCAGCAGCTTGACTTATAGGATACCCCAAAAAGCCATAGGTAACTAAATTACCATCTTGTCCAAAAAGTTCTTGCTTTTGTTTTATTTCAGTTTTTATAGTTGGATTTCTTTGAAGCCTTGATACTGTCACTAAATTAGAATAATAAATTGTAAGCTCAGCAATTTCTGGAATTTGTGATTGTATAAATATCGTTGATTTATTTGGATCAATTCCACAAGATAAATAATCCATTGCAACTTCTAATATATTATCTCTTATCTTTTCTGGATTATTAAAATTATCTGTTAAGGCTTGTACATCTGCAATTAATATATATTGTTCATACTCGTCTTGTAATTTTACCCTATTTTGCAAAGAACCAAAATAATGTCCTATGTGAAGCCTACCTGTTGGTCTATCACCAGTTAATATTATTTTTTTATCTTTTTTTATTTCACTTTCAACATTTGTTATTTTGTTCATATTCTCTCACTCCAATACTTTCTATACATATTCTACATAAAATTAAATGCAATAAAGTCATAATAATTTCAAAATTTTTCTAAAAATTAGAACTTTTTTATGTTTTCTTGTTAAGTAATTTACAGCCACTATTATACAATATATTAAAAGAAAAATCCAGTATTACAAATTATTTTTATAATATAGTTAAAATAAAATATTATAAGCAGTAGCACGTTTTTAATAAATAATTCAGCTATTACAGAAATTTCAATAATTAATAAAATTAATTATAACTAAAAGAAATTTACAATCGTACTATTTTTTATTTAATTAAAATCAGTTCAAAGTTCTTTACAGATCTACTATTGCAAATTTTTTTATGAGTTGTAAATAGTAACAAATAAAATACTACAAATTTTACAAATATGCTAATAAAAAAGAGCTTAGAATTTATCCAAGCCCTTAAATTAATTAATTAATATTTTCTATGACACAAAATTTGTATAAATACTTATTTTGTGGTTCATCATAAAATAACCAATCCACAATATCATGAGATTTATAAGTCCGTTCATACACTTTAACCTCATTACATCCCATGTTATAATAGATCTGCGAATCTTCACGGGATATTTTATAAGTCTTACTTCTTCCATCAAGAAGAAATACTATTTCATCGCTATCAATAGTATAACTTCTTACTGGATAAGTGGCAATCAATTTCAGTTTTCTCCTTTGCATTTGTCTTGAAGAATCAATGACAATTCCTACAATAAACAAAGCAAAAAACAAAAAACAAGTTAATACAAATGCCACATACAGATCATATGGCAAAAAATTGGTAAAAATAAACATAATTATAATAGCCACTAAAATTTTAGTACTTCTCATAATTTTTTCGTGATAACATAATAAATAGTTATCACATCTCCTTTCATAAATTTATTAAAGTAAATAATACACCATAATAAATTATAACATCATTTTACATAAAAATCAATATTAGTTATTATTTTTTCCAAACATAGTTTTTTCTAGATATTCATCATATGTCATCCTATAATCTTTTATTCCGTCTTCTGTCACTTCTATTATTCTATTTGCAATGGTTTGAATAAATTCATGATCGTGTGAAACAAATACAACCTCTGCTTTAGTTCTTATTAATCCATTATTTAAAGCAGTTATACTTTCAAGATCTAGGTGATTAGTTGGTTCATCTAAGAACAATAAATTTCCTGCTTGCAACATGGCACGAGATAACATACATCTTGCTTTTTCACCACCTGATAACACATTTACTTTTTTTAAAGATTCTTCTCCTGAAAATAGCATTCTTCCAAGGAAACTACGAACTATAGTTTCATCGTTTATATTAAACTCATCTGCTATCCACTCAGTTATTGATTTGTTAGATTTAAAATATTCTTCATTATCCTGTGGTATGTATGAAGGTTTAATTGTACTACCAAAAGTTATTTTTCCTTTGCACTTTGGATATTCACCCATTATTACTTTAAATAAAGTTGTTTTAGCTATACCATTATCTCCAATTAATGCAATTTTATCTCCTTTTAATACCTTAAATGATATATTTTTAAATATATATTCATCTTTTTCGTTTTTGGCAGATATGTTATCTATATCAAGAATTTCTTTTCCAGACTCCCTTTCTGGCTTAAATTCAATAAATGGATACTTTCTTGTTGAAGGTTTAATTTCATCTAATTGTATCTTTTCCAAAGTTTTTTTCCTAGATGTAGCCTGCTTAGATTTTGATGCATTTGCACTAAATCTACGAATAAAATCTTCAAGTTCTTTTATTTTTTCTTCTTTCTTTTTATTTGCTTCTTTCATCTGCTTTAATGCAAGTTGACTTGATTCATACCAAAAGTCATAGTTACCAACATAAAGTTTTATTTTATTATAATCAATATCCAATATATGTGTACAAACCTTATTTAAAAAATGTCTATCATGTGATACAACAATTACAGTATTTTCAAAATTTATTAAAAATTCTTCTAACCAACTAATAGCTGCAATATCTAAGTTATTCGTTGGTTCATCCAAAAGAAGTACATCTGGATTTCCAAATAAAGCCTGTGCAAGCAATACTTTTACTTTCTGAGGTCCAGTCAATTCTCTCATTAATTTTTCATGAAGTTCTGTATCAATTCCAAGTCCACTTAAAAGCTGAGCTGCATCTGTTTCTGCCATCCATCCGTTTAATTCAGCAAATTCAGCCTCTAATTCTCCAGCCTTTATTCCATCTTCATCATTAAAATCTGGCTTTGCATATAACTTTTCTTTTTCTTGCATGATCTCATAAAGCCTTGCATTTCCTCTAATTACAGTATCAATTACCTTTACATCATCATATTCATAATGATTTTGTCTAAGTATTCCAAGTCTTTCTTTATCAGACATATAAACTTCACCTTCACTAGGTTCAATCTCACCTGATAAAATCTTTAAAAAAGTAGATTTTCCTGCTCCATTTGCTCCGATAACACCATAACAATTACCTGCAGTAAATTTTACATTTACATCTTCAAATAACGTTCTTTTTCCGAATCTTAACGTTACATTATTAACTCCTAACATAGCATAAGCCCTTCCTTTCACATAAGTAGCATTATATCATAGTTTAAAATAAAATACAAGGAAAAACCCGGCTCTATAATATACATTTACCCAAAATGAACATTACAGAACCGGATTTATTTAAATTATTATTTTTTATTAACAAGTTCTTTTAAAGCCTTACCTGCCTTAAATACTGGTGCAATAGAAGCTGGTATTTTTATCTCAGCTCTAGTTTGTGGATTTCTTCCTTTTCTTGCTTTTCTTTCTCTAACTTCGAAAGTTCCAAATCCTACCAATTGAACTTTTTCACCGTTTTTAAGTGCTTCTTCAACGCTAGTTACGAAAGCGTCTAAAGCAGTTTCAGCAGCCTTTTTTGTTAATTTGCTCTCTTCAGCAATTTTAGCTATTAATTCAGCTTTGTTCATTCTAAATCCCTCCTATTTTAAGATTACAATAAGAATATACTACAAAAACACTGTGTTGTCAACACTTTTTTACATTTTTCTCTATATTTTTTTGAGTTTAGTACACACCTTCCAAATTTTGTTTCCGCCTGGTAATTGCTTGATTTCATCCTCATTTAATATGCCAATATATATAACACTTAATACGTAAATTACAATAGCAAAAATTATACTAAGTACTGTATCTATACTATTTGAAATATTAAAATACGCAAGCAATTTATAAAATAACAGCGTTGATATGGACATTATACCTGTTGCAAGTATTGGCTTTAAAAATATATTTTTAAAGTTATGTTTTTGCTTTAAAATTCTAAATAAAGCTATATATGATATTGCAAATGCAATAACGTTATAAACTACAGTTGTTATTGCAGGAACTATTTCACCATATATTGGAATGAATACTACATTTAAAATATACTTTGTTACTGCACCAACTAAAAGTCCCGCACCTGGTACATACAATTTTCCAAATCCTTGTAAGGAACCAGAGAGTGTTTGATCAAGTACAGAAAATATTACCATCCAACATTGAATTTGAAGTAAATATGCTCCTGCTGTTGCATTTGGAAATAATAATTCAAATATTGGTTTTGCAAGTATAAAAAGTCCTGCAGTGCAAGGAAGTGCAATCATCGTTGAAGTTTTTAATGAATAATTTATCTTAGATACTGCTTCATCTTTTCTACCTTTTGCAAGTGCGCTAGATACAAAAGGAACTAATGCCACTGAAAAAGCTACATTAAGAGCAAGTGGAACATTTGTTAAAATATCTACCTTACCAAGTAATATTCCAAACTTTTCATTTGCTGTTTGAAGATCATATCCAAACTTTTGAAGTCCATCCATAACTGTAACAATGTCAATAACACCAGATAGTGCTGCAACTACACTTGCAAAAGATATTGGAAGTACATATGAAATTAACTTTTTTACTATTTGCTTTTTTGATTCTAAAGCATATTTAGTAGATTTTTTTACGTCTTCCCATATATCTTTTTTATTTTTATTATAATATTTTAGCATATACAAAAATGCAACTGATGCAGAAAGTGTAGTAGCAAGTGTAGAACCTGCAGCCATAATTTCTGGTGAAGAACCAGTTAGCATTACAACAAATACAACAGAAAATATACTATTTACAATTTGCTCTATAACCTGAGTTTTACTATATTGCATCATATTTTGCATTCCAAGAAAATATCCTCTTAAAGTAGCTGACATTGAAACAAATATAATCGCTGGTGCAAGTGCCATAAGTGAATATTTTACGCCAGGATTTTTCAATATGTTAGTAGATATTGCTCCCGCACCTAAAAATAATGATGCAGAAAATATTGTTGCAATAAATACAAATAATCCCATAGCTGTTTGAAATATTCTATGAGCTCCTCTTTTATCATCTATAGCCATTTTCTCGGATACCAATTTTGATATAGTATTTGGAATTCCCATTGTAGCTATTGCTAGTATTAATGTATACACCTGATATGCTGAGCCATAATAACTATTACCTTCATCTGAAAAACTAGGTATATTCGTAAGTATTATTCTATACACAAATCCAAATATCTTTATTAAAATTTGTGAAAACATAACTACAAGTACGCCATTCATAAAAGTTTGCTTTTTTACCGCCAATTTATCTCCCCCTTTAATAACTTATACTAAAATTATGTCCTAATTATACCATATTACTCAGGCTTTGTGAATTAAAAAATGTAATATAAAAAAATTTTCACATTATGAAAGATAATTCTTCATAATAAAGTATTTATTATGATTAATTTTTTTATTTTATACGAAAAAAGTAGGAACAAAACATTCCTACTTTATATATAATGTACTATATTTACTTTTCTACTGGAGTTCCACATTCTGGACAAAACTTATTAGCTGGTTGCAAAACATTTCCACAATTTGAACAAACTCTTCTTTCTGGTCTTTTTGCACCACAGTCTGAACAGAATTTTCCACTTACATCTTTGTCACAGTTAGGACAATGCCACATTTGAGGCTCTTGAGTAGGTTGTGCTACTACTTGATTATTTGATTGTACAGGTTGTTGCACTGCTTCTGTTGCAACTGGTTGTGGTGTTACAACAGCTTGTGGTTGTTGAACTGTTGATTGACTTTGTGCCATCTCAGGATTTGGTGTCATAGGTTGTGGTGTTTGTTGGAACTGACCATTAAAAGCTCCACCAGAAGTCATATTCATCATTCCTATTCCCATAAATCCATTTGCAGCTCCATTTGCATTATTTGCTGCATCCTGAATTGCTTGTGCATATGCACCTGTAAGGGTACCTTGAGCTTGATATTGATCTCCACCAATTTCATAGTTGTCGATCTTCTTACTAGATTCATCATCTAAAGTTAGACTCTCAACAGCAAAAGAAACAAGTTTAATACCTCTATTTCTTATTGGTTCATCAAATACATTTTCATCCATAATTTTCTTAATTTCATCAGTTTTATTAGGAAGATCAAGTACTTCAATTTTATACTTATCACTACCTAAACCATTTAAGACATTAGAAAAAGAAGCTATAACTTCTGAACGCATTTGTTCTGTTAAATCTTGTTTTCTATAAATGCTAGCTGTTCCTGCAATCTGGCTCATAAATAAAAATGGATTGTTTATTTTAAATGTATACTTACCAAAACATTTTACTTTTACGCTCATTGCTATGTATGAATTAGTTCTAGCATTCATAATTGGATGTCCCCAATCTTTATATGGCACTGGCGCTGGAGTTCCAAACTTATTATCTAATATTTCTTTTAAATTAAAGAAATATACAGCTTGTTCTTTAGCAGTTGCTCCACCATAAGTAAATCTTTGCCACATTTCTTTAAACATACCACCAAATTGTCCTGCAAACAATGAAGGTGTAGAAGAAGAATCAAATACAAAATATCCATCTTCTGCTGTAGCATCTACAATTCTACCATTATCGTATACTATTGCACATTGACCAGGTGCAACTATTACAGTACTACCATTTGAAATTACCCCATTTGGAGTAGTTACTTTCTTCATTAGTATATCTGATCCCATATCATCGCATCTTAGTGCCTCTTTCCACTGATCATGTAAAGTACTACCAATAGCACCAGCTGCTGCTCTTATTAATCCCATATTATTACCTCCTAATATATAAATATAGCTTAATAACTACACTTATACTATACTATATATAAAATCCAAAGTCAAGTTAAAAATTTATATTGATTTTATTTTTTGACTTTTTTTGCAAACATATTTTTACATAAGTTTTTATTTGTAATCTTCACTATATGATACCATTTTCCAAACTCTCATATTTATATCTTCGATTCTTGCACCACAATATTCACATACTTTATTTTTTATATCTTTAAAAGGTGCCCCACAATTTGGGCAATTTGTTGTAAATACTTTATCGTTTAATCTTATATTTTTATTTTCTTTTACCAAATTTACATCATAAGCGTATACAAAACTACATGTATATCTTGTTTGCTTTTTTATATTTTTATATGTATTATCATTACCACATACATAATAATATTCAACAGTCGAAGATGTTGTAATTGTCGCCATTCCAGAACTTTTTTGATAATTTTTTATTGCATGCCTATGAAATTTAACATCATCGTATCTTACATTAATTTTTCTTGATTTTAAATCATCTATTTTTTCATTTAATAAATTTTCCATAAGTTCTAAATCTTTATTTTCACTAATTTTTTGATTTTCTATAGTATTAAAAATATTCATTAATCCAGATTCAACTTTTTGATACAATAGTTCTTTATTAAAATCTGGAAAATCCTCCAATATTAAAGGCTCATATATGGATGTCATCCCAGATACACTTTTTCTTTCTAATGATAAATTTGTACTATTTTTACTAGCATTTTTAGCCATACTAGTTAAAATTTTCATTTGATTTTTTCCAATAATTTTTCTGATTCCAAAATATATTACGATTATAACCACAAAAATAGCTATAATCACTCCTAAAAATCCACCTAAAATTCCACTAAGTAGTTTCATACTTTCTATCCTCCACTTTTTTTCTAATCGTACAATGTCTTATTATAACTTTACTTTTCATTCTACATGATTACATTATATAATAAACATATTATTTATACAAGAAAAAAAATAAACCTAGTATAAAATGGACTAATATACTAAATTTATTAGTTATACAAAAATTTGGCTGTAAAAAAGTCAAATAAAAAATTTATTAAGAATGTAGTAAATTTATTATAATTTTTTTTGCTTAAAGCGCCAAAACAGCAGGTATGACATTAGCTATATCTATTTTATGCAAACTGTATATTCTATGTGCACTTTTCAATTATCATTTTATGTACCTTATACTGAATACTTCTATTCATACAAAGTAAAGCTCCATGTACAGAGCAAAGATTTTTAAAACTTCTTCATGCATAGACGTTAATTCTTTATTTATTCTTACAGTTTTGTTATTCTTAGCTTTAGGGTAAAATTCATTTTTATTTTGACATTTGGACAAATCAAATTATAATTTTCATCATATTTAAAGTTTGTTGATTTATATGGATTGTCTCTATATTTTTAATCTTTTGTTTCTTTTTTAAACATTGTAAATTTCATAAATTTTTGAATATTATGTTGTTCACATTATATATAGTTGTTAAATGAACCATAACCTGCATCAGCAACTTGATATTTAGGATATTTCCCATATTGTTTGTTAAATTTTCTTTTATAAATAATTTTTTAAGATACTATTTCAAAATTTGATTTTAACATCTCCCATTTATTTTTATTATATTTTAACATATAAGTTTGTATTCCAGAAGATTGATTATCAACATAATAGTAAACGTTAATTATTGCTTTTTTATAAGAAAACGAGCTAAATTTAAAATTTATGCATAATCCATTTAAATTTTCATAATTATTATCATTTAATAAAATTAAGTCTTCTTTTTTCATATTATATATATTAGAATTATACTTCTTAGAATAGCTAAGAATTTCTTTTTTTGATTCTTCTGATAATAATTTCTTATTCAACGGATCAAGAGCATCATCAATATATATGGATAAATATTTACTCGAGTCGTTTGAATATTGACTAACAATGTTGTCAATTAAATCTTCATACAATTTAACGGCTGCTGTTTCATTTCCTATATTTTTCTTAATAAATAAAGCAAATATTATAATTAACATCACAATGAAAAAAAATATAACTAATAATACATTTTTTTTATTTTTCATCTCGCACCTCCATTAAAATAATATCATATTTTCATATCTTTCTATATAATTATGTAAAATTAACATACTTTTTTAAAGCAAAAATGTATTTTACTAAAAAAGTGCCAAATAAAGAAATATAAAATTTCCTCATTTAGCATTTTTCAATATACAACTTTTAGGCTATATGGCTCATTTATCTATTAAATTCTAAATTCATATCATTTTTTGCAAACTCAGCTATCAAAGTATTCATAGTATTATCAATTTCTTCCTTTGATAAAGTTTTATCATATGATCCTATCTTAAATCTTATAGTAACACTTTTCTTATCTTTTAGCTTCTCATCATTTTCATAAATATCTATTAAATTATATTCTTGTAAATACTCTACATTTGTATTTTCTATGATTTTTTGTATATTACTATACATTGTGTCTTTTTTTACAAGCAAACTAAGATCAAAATTTACGACCTGATACTTAGAAATAGGATGATACTTAGTTTCAATTTTCTCAATGTTTGAAAATTCATCAAGGTCTATTTCAATCACTACAATACTAGCCTTTTTATTTATTTTTTCAGAAATTCTTGGATGTACTAAAGATACATATCCATAGCTTTTTTTATTACTTACAATATCATACGAATTAATTTTATGAATCCATGAATAATTAATCTTACCATCATTTGCAATAAATTCTACATTTGTATTTTTATTTATTTTAAATATAGACTCAACTATTGATTTTGCCATATATAGTGTTGAAGCAGCATCTTTTTTTGTACTTGCTAAGCCAATCGCAAGAATTTTTTTCTCATCACAATTTTTGCCATCAAAATTATATTTAAAAGTTCTTCCAACTTCAAAAATATTACAGTCATTTAAGAATCTTAAGTTGCTATTTATATAATATAGCATTGTAGGAGCCATATATTCCCTCAAAGTACTATCTGCCCTATTAAGACCATTTACAATTTTTAGATTATCTCCTACTTTTATTTCAAGTTCTTTATTTTGTTCTTCACTATACCATACATAACTGTGTATCTCAGACATACCATATTTTTCAGCTAACATTTTTTTAGTTTCATATTCGATTACTCTTTCTTCGTCATCTTTTACTGGAGAAATTTTCCACAAATTTGATTGTGGCATTATATTATCATAACCATATATTCTAGCTACTTCTTCTATAAGATCGGCTTTTGCAGTTACATCTTTAGTTGCCCTAAAAGATGGCACAGTTACAGATAATTTTTCGCCATTTATCTTTACACCAAACTTTAAATTTTTCAAAGTTTCAACAATCGTTTCAAATGGAATATCTATTCCAATATACCTATCAAAGAATTTTTTATCAATTTCTATATTTATTACTGGATATTTCTTTAAGTATACATCTGTAAATGAAGATGTAACCTTTATGTCTTTATCATTTTCCTTTAACAAATATATAAATCTAGAAGTTGCAAGTTTAACAAACTCAGGATCTAATGTTTTTTCATACCTTGCTGATGCATCAGTTCTATGTGCTATTTTTAAAGCTGTTTTACGTATTAATGTAGAATCAAATGTTGCAGATTCTAAGAAAAGTGAAGTGGTCTCATCAGTTATTTCAGTTTCAAGTCCACCCATAATTCCTGCAATTGCTACAGGTTTCTTATCATTTTTTATCATTAAAGTTCCAGCAGGAAGATGCCTTGTTATACCATCTAAAGTGACAAAATCTTCATCTTTTTCTAAAGATTCAACCCTAATACTTTTTACTAAATTAGCATCAAATGCATGCATTGGTTGTCCTATTTCAAGCATAACATAATTTGTTATATCAGCAAGTAAATTAATACTTCTAAGTCCAGTATAATATAGCCTTACTTTCATAATATATGGTGATACATTTTTAGTTATATTTTCTACAGTTATTCCAGAATATCTATAGCATTCTTCAGAATTTTTTACGGAAATATCAAGACTTGGCAATGACTCATACGCCATTAAATCATCAACTGGCAGTGGCTTTAACTCTCTTTTTGTTATTGCAGCAATCTCTCTTGCAATACCATAATGTCCCCACAAATCAGGTCTATTTGTTATTGATTTATTATCAACCTCAAATATAGTGTCTTCAAGTGGTATTATTTTTTTTATATCTTCTCCAATTTCCAACCCATCATCTAAGATCATAACACCGCTATGATCTGCACTTATTCCAAGTTCTTTTTCTGATAAACATATTCCATCACTAATATTTCCGTCAATTTTTGAGCTTTTTACTTCTTCTCCTTGAAGAGTAGAACCAGCTTTTGCAAAAGGCACCTTTGCACCAATAAAAATATTTTTTGCTCCACATAAACTTTGTACTTTTTCATTTCCAATATCTACCAACACTTTACTTAATTTATCAGAATTTTCAATTTTTTCAATTTCAAGTATTTTTCCAACTACTACACCATTTGTATCATATCCGTACTTGACACTGCCTTCTACTTCTGCAGTACTCATTGTAAAATTATATATTAATTTATCTACATCAATTCCATCTAAATCCACAAAATCTTTTATCCAATTAATTGATATATACATTATTTTTCCTCCTCACCAATTTTATAGTAATTATTTTATATTTAGTTGTTTTAACACTCTAAGATCACCAGAATTTAGCAGTCTTAAATCATCTATTTCAAATTTCATCATTGCAAGTCTACTAAGTCCAAGTCCAAATGCAAATCCAGAATATTCTTCAGGATTGATTCCACCCATCTTAAGAACATTTGGATGTATCATTCCACAAGGGCAAAGTTCAATCCATCCACCATTTTTACATACCTTACAGCCTACTCCATCACAATATGGACATTTTACGTCTAATTCAAATCCAGGCTCAACAAATGGGAAAAATCCAGGTCTTAATCTTACTTCAACTTCTTTTTTAAATATTTCAGATAGTATTGCCTTCATAAAATATATTAAATTTGAAATTGACACATTTTTATCTATCATCATTCCTTCCATTTGAAAAAATGTATTTTCATGAGAAGCATCTAATGCTTCATTTCTAAAACATCTACCTGGAAATATTGCCTTTAAAGGAGCTCCATATTTTTTCATTATTTTGTTTTGTGCTGCTGATGTTTGTGTTTTTAAAAGCTGACCGTTTTCAAGCCAAAATGTATCTTGCATATCACGTGCTGGATGATATTTTGGTACATTTACAGCTTCAAAATTGTTATATTCTGTTTCTACTTCATTTCCATCTTCAACAGTAAATCCCATAGAAGTAAATATTTCTTCTAATTCTCTTTGAACTATAGTTATTGGATGAAGTGATCCTATTTCTAAATCAACTGGTACAGTTAAGTCTATATGCTTTGAATTTTCAATTTTTCGTTCATACTCTAATTCTTTTAACTCTTCCTTTTTTAGCTCTATTTGATTTTCAATAAAATCTCTTAAATTATTTGCTCTTTGTCCTACTTCTTTTCTTTTTTCTACTGCAACATCTTTTAAACCTTTTAACACAGAAACTAATAATCCCTTTTTACCAGTGTATTTAACTCTTAGCTCTTCTAGTTTTTCAGAAGATTTTATACTTTTTAATTCTTCTTTTACTTTTTTTTCTAACTCTAATATCTCATTTTCCATATTTTCATATCCTTTCTACTTACTATATACATATTACTAAAATAGCAAAAAAATCATATAAAAAGAGCCATCCATCCCAAAAATTAGGACGAAATGACTCTCAAATTCCGCGTTACCACCTAAATTCATTTAAAACAAATTAAATGCACTTAATTAGCTATAACAGGCATACCTGCTTTTTCCTACTTACAATCGTTTCAAAAAAAGACCTCCAAAGTGAAATTTCACTAAAAGTACATCCATAGGTTCACAGCCAACGACCTATGTTCTCTTTGATGTATTATTTCTAGCTACTTTGCTTTTTCATCGGCATATAAAACTACGTATAGTTTATCACATTTTTATATTGTTGTCAATTTTTTTTATAAATTTCAAATTCATAATTTCTGTGTAGCTTCTATATCATGTACTAATTTTATATTTAATCCAATTTAAATCGAGTAGGAACCGAATAATTATTTTATTCAGTGTCCTCTCACACCACCGTACGTACCGTTCGGTATACGGCGGTTCAATAGAATTAATACTTTAACAGTATACACTAGAAAGACTTAAATATCCTAGTCTTTCTAGTGTTTTATTATTTAGACTTCTTGCTAAGATTGGACTCTTCGATATTCTCCAATACGATTTTCTAGTATTTGCAAACTCCCACGCTTTATAATTTTCTATTCCTAGTTTTACCAAGTTATCGTGTTTTGTTTTGATTTTCTTCCATTGTTTCCAATAGCACATTCTTATTCTTCGTCTTATCCATTGGTCTAGTTCTTGCACTATATTCTTCATATTGGCTATTTTGAAATAATTTACCCACCCTACTATAGCTTGTTTTAGTTTTGTATATCTAATTGTCATACTCATTGCATTACTTCTTGATGTTATTTCTCGTATCTTATCTTTGAACTTTGCTATTGACTTTGGGTGTATTCTTATTTCTACTTTTCCTTTTGTTTGGTAGAAAGAAAATCCTAGATACTTTATTCTCCAAGGTCTATCAACTTTGCTCTTTGTTCTGTTAACTTTTAATCTTAATTTTGTCTCGATAAATTTAGTAATATTTTCCATTACTCTTTCTGCTGACTTTTTACTTTTAGTAAATATTACACAGTCATCTGCGTATCGTACAAATTGTAGTCCACGCTTTTCTAGTTCTTTGTCTAACTCATTAAGCATTATATTACTTAGTATTGGAGAAATATTGCCACCTTGTGGTGTTCCTTTTTCTGTCTTTTCAAATACTCCGTTTACTAGTACCCCTGCTTGTAGATATTTTCTTATTAATGATACAACTTTATCTTCATTTATTGTTCTTCTTATTATCGATATTAGTAAGTCTTGATTTACTGTATCAAAGAACTTTTCTAGGTCTAA
>ERZ825137.1853-NODE-1853-length-26004-cov-6.177849_pt1 | contig 26004 bp, 18 predicted proteins | sample MGYA00519873_ERZ825137 | MGnify/ENA primary metagenome ERZ825137 (study PRJEB31778, sample SAMEA3449190) | human gut metagenome | biome: human gut; feature: human-associated habitat; material: faeces | place: United Kingdom | collected 2010/2012 ...
TGGATTTTACGGGTTATATCGAGTATCTGCTGTTTGTTTTGCTTGGCTCTGCGGTTGGAATTGGCTATATTGTCCGTTATACGTTAGTTTTTTTCGTCAGTCGCTAATATTTTATCAAAGTTGCTTGCAAACGGATTTCGTAGGTAAACGTAGTTTATAAACCCTTTACCTTTGTGCTTATTTGTGCGGGTCTTAACGTAAAACGCCACTGACTTAGTTACTGTCAGTGGCGTTTTGATTTTCTGTTTTATTTTACTGCATTATACCGCCGGAACGCTCGGAAAGCAGCTTCTTTATAGTCTCCTGCAATACTTTCATATCCGCAGGCTTTGCCAGATGTGCATTCATTCCTGCCTTTACCGTTCTTATAACGTCCTCTGAAAATGAATTTGCCGTGAGGGCGATTATTATTACCCAATTTGCATCGGGTCTGTCAAGTGCTCTGATAGCCGCTGCCGAAGCACAGCCGTCCATTACGGGCATCTGCATATCCATTATGATAACATCGCAGCTGAAAAGCTCCGTGCACTTGAATATCTCCAGCGCTTCCTTGCCGTCGCAGGCAGGCGTTACCTTTACGCCGTGTTCTGTGAGCAGGTCGGACATAAGCTCACGGTTAAGCTCATTGTCATCTACCACCAGCATATTAAGGTTCTTTATGCAGTCGTCATTTGCCTGCACTGCCGTTTCTTCTGTGGGGACAGGCGCAAAGGGAAGCGTTACTACCACTTTGGTTCCCTTGCCTGCGGTGCTGGAAACATCTATCTGACCGCCCTTCTGGGTAACAAGGCTCCTTACTATCGCCATTCCCAGACCGCCGCCTGTTTCGGAGCGGTTGCCGAATCTGTTTTCCTGAGAATATGGGGTGAAAAGCTTCGGCAGGAACGCTTCGGACATTCCTATTCCCGTGTCTTCCACGGTGAAAATGTAGTTGCTGCTGTCCGGAGCTGCCTGACGCATGGTTACGGTCATGCTGTCTCCGCTTCGTGTGAAGCGGACTGCGTTTGAAAGCAGATTGTTCATTATCTGGGACAGCTTCAGCACGTCGCCCATTACCATGTCCTTTGAGATGTCGATCTTTATCTCGCAGCGTTTTCCCTGTGCTACAGCCTGCTCACGGAACGGCTGCACGATGTTTGTAAATTCCTCACGCAGGTTTATCACCTTGCGGTCAATGGGCATCAGACCGTCCTCTATTCGGGATATTTCCAGAATGTTATTGATAAGTCCCAGCATATCCTTGCCTGAATATTCTATCTTTTTCAGATAATCCAGCCGCTTATTTTCAGGGCAGTCGGGGCTCATGGCAAGCTCGTTCATGCCGAGAATTATGTTAAGGGGCGTGCGCATTTCGTGGCTCATTTTGGAGAAGAAATATTTCTGTGATTTCTCGCTGGCATCTGCGGAGGCAAGGGCGCTTTCCAACAGCTTTGTGTGGCGTATCTGCTGCTGTTTTTCCGTATCTATCTGGCGGAATACCAGTATGCCCTCTTCCTTTGTCAGCGACTCATCAATGATAAATGCCATATTTACCCACTTGTCATCGCCGTTCATCTTTCTGAGAAAATCGCCGCCGAAATCCTTTATCTGCTTGGAAGCCAGCTCTCTCAGGTGTTCAAGGGAGAATGAGGAGCGCATTTCCGCCGCCGTATCTTCATCTACTACAGATGCAAAGCCGTCCATCATTGCATTGAATTCGCCTTTTCGTGGGATAAGCTTCTGCATCTCGTCGGAGCCTTTTATCATATCATACGTGCCTTTTTTCAGGTCAATGCGGTAAATTGCATAATAGGTGTTGCACAGGGCACGGATTATGGCACCGGTGCGGATTATGGTTTGGCCCATATGTATATCATGCACGAACATAAATATTATTATGAGCATGAATACGGCAAATACCGAAACATAGATAATGATTATATTGTTGAAGCCTGTCAGCAGAACAGAGTGGGGGATAGTCATTATGCACAGCCAGCCGTTATTGACTTGGTTATAGTATATTCCCCTTACCTCGCCGTTCAGGTCGATGATATCATCGCCTTCGTTGGATATTTTTCCGTTATGTATATCGGCGCACAGTCCCATGGCATATTCTTCAAGTGAAGCTTCATCTATCTCAAAGGGGGCAGTGTAATAAAGCAGATGACCGTCTGTATCAAAAAGGTAATATGCGCCTTTTTCGGGAAGGTTCAGACCGTTGTGTTCGGATATAAAGTCCTGCTTTCTGAGATTTATAAACACTGCGCAGTCAGTATCGGGTTCGCCTGCTGCGGCAACGGTGAGCTTTGCTCCGCTTTCGTCATTGATGCCCGTGAATATTACCTGACCGTCAGCAGCCAGCACATTGCGGTACCAGCCTGTATTTTCAAAGTCGTACTTATCCAGTCCCTCTATAGGCTCGGTGGATACGAGCCTGCCCTTTATGATAGCAAAGCACTGCAGGTCAGGATTGCCTGAGGCATCTGCAGCCTTTTTGAAGAAATCCTGCATTTTTATGCTTATTTCCTCAGGGGAGCCGCTTTCCTCCGAGCTTTCCATAGACGACATACCCATTTTTATGATGGTGTTGTAAACGGCAATGCTCCGCTCCTCGTCGGAAGCATAGCTTTGTATAAGCTCATGCCCCATCTTGCGTGAATTTATGAGCAGCACCTTATATGTGCCCAGCATACTTACCAGCACAAGCACAAAAACCACTGCCAGAGTGATAAGAGTTCTGAGATTATCGTTCCATATTCGTTTTTTAGTCACTTCATGAAATCTATCCATATATTTGCCCTGCTTGTAATTTGTGTTTACGATGAAAAATCCGTGATTTTGCCCTGTTGGATTTGTTCATTTTATTATATCATCTTTGCAAGTTGCCTTTTAACAGATGTCAAAAATTTTTTGTGAATAATAGGTAACATTGTGTTTTACAAATATAACCTAAAGTTAAGATTTTATAATTAGTTTACAAAAAGCACATCTGATGGGCTTAGCATTGCGTTGGAAAAATATAAGACCGGAGGATAGACGGCATACTGTTCCTTGACAATGAGCTTAATGTGGTGCAGAGTGCGGGCATGAGTATCCCCACGGAGGATATTATCCGTGATACTGATCACCAATAAAACTATAGACAAAAAATCATCGCATAATCCATATACGCAAGATTATGCTCAATTTTTTGTATAGCTTTTAATTGGTGCTTAGTATGAGCAGATATATTGGAAAATAAAAAGGTGCTGTTGCGGTTTTGCAGCAGCACCTTTGGTTATTACGTTTGTTATTTTGTTACCTCATTTGCAAAAAGTCCGTTTTCTGCGGCATTTCCCGCAAAGAAATTATCCGCATTGGAAAGCGTTGTTGTTGCGATAGCACTGAGCGCTTCCGCTGTCAGGAACGCCTGATGAGATGTGATTATTACATTCGGCATTGATACCAGCAGCGAAAGTGTTTCGTCGTCTATGATATCTCCCGAACGGTCCTCGTAGAAAACGTCCGCCTCTTCCTCGTAAACGTCCAGTCCCGCTGCTGCGATACGCTTTTCACGCAGTGCGGTAAGAAGTGCGTGGCTGTCGATAAGCTTTCCTCTTGAAGTGTTTATGACGAATGCGGAGGGCTTCATAAGCTTCAATGAGTTTTCGTTCACGATGTACTTTGTATCATGTGTCAGCGGGCAGTGGAGAGAGATGATGTCGCTCTTTTCAAAAAGCTCCTTGGGGCTGACGTATTTTGCGCCCTTTGCCGCAAATTCTTCCGAGGGGTAAGGGTCATATGCCAGGATATCCATTCCGAAGCCCTTGCATATATCTCCGAAAACCTGACCTATTTTTCCTGTGCCTATGATGCCTGCGGTCTTGCCGTGAAGGTCAAAGCCTGTAAGACCGTTTATGCTGAAATTATAGTCTCTTGTGCGCAGGTATGATTTGTGTATCTTGCGGTTAAGGAGCAGTATCAGCGCCATTGCGTGCTCGGCAACGGCGTAAGGGGAGTAGGCGGGAACTCTCAGCACTCTTATCCTGCCTGCGGCATATTTCAGGTCAACGTTGTTATAGCCTGCGCAGCGCAGTAGCACCAGCTCCACGCCGATCTCGTTCAGTGCGTCGATAACGCATCTGTCGATATTATCATTCACAAAGGCGCATACGGCTTTGCAGCCCTTTGCCAGTGCGGCGGTATCACAGGTGAGCTTATCTTCAAAGTAGCGGAGCTTGTATCTGCCGTTGTTGTGGCGGTCGAAGCTGTCCTTGTCATAGGGCTTGGTGTCATAAAAAGCAATAGTTTCCATATAGGCCTCCTTATAAAATATACTGTTATTGTATGATTTTATTATACTATACTTCCGAGAATTTGTCAATATACCAAATCGGTATATTTTTATGCGGTTCATATTTCACAAATCATAGTATTTGTTCCCCGTGTTTTTTTTATTCAGTCGGCACGGTCGGCACGTTGTTTTTTTGTTGATATTATGTAATTAAACTGTAATAAATTTTGTTGTAATTACTATTGGCATTTGGAAAAATATATGTTATAATAAAGACAAATAGGGAGCAATACCAAAGCTGTACTAACCTTATAATACAAACCCGATATTTGTTCCGTATGAAAAAATAAATAAACAAAGGAGATTTTACAATGAGCAAGAAATTGACTAAGTCCATCGCTTCTATTGCATGCGCAGCCCTGATGGCTTCTCAGATGTTTGCGTTCAATGCTTCTGCTATTGAAAATAATGGTGGATATTATTATTACTACAACGGCGTTTACTATTCCTACCCTGTAGATGCTGATACTGCATCAGGCGTAGCAGGAACTTACGAAGCCGTTCCTACAAGCAGAGTTCCCGCCGGTGCTACCGAAAAGTACATTGACCCCAGATTCCCCAACAAGTACTACGATACAAAGAAGGCAGCTGAGGACGCAGGCATAGAGAATCCTCACGTTGTTTACATCGGCACATATTACGGCAACTACCCCAGCGCTACCGGTGCTTACTACAGCTCCTACACAAATAAGTACTACAGAACCTATTCCGAGGCTCTCGCTGCTTCCAACAACAACAGCACTTATGTATCTTATGTTGCTAACTACTACGGCAACAGCTACTACGGCTATTACTACAGCTCTTACACACGTCAGTACTATTCTACATACAGCGCAGCTCTTGCAGCTTCCAACGGCAACTCTGCTTATGTAACATATGTTGGCAACAGTGCTTACGGCCGTGGCTATTACTACAGCACATACACAGGTAAGTGCTACAACACTTATGAGGCAGCTCTTGCAGCTTCCAACAACAACAGCTCCTTCGTAACCTACGTTGGCGGCGCTTATGACGGAAACGCAAGCTCCATCTACAGATACTACTACAACGGCGTTGCATATCCTTCTCTCGATGCAGCTATCGCAGCAGGCGGAACTGCTCTCGGCATTGATATCTACTATGCTCCCGTTGGCAGCACAGGCAACGTTAAGTACTATTACTACTACAACGGAACCTACTACGGCAGCCTTGACGCAGCTATTGAAGCAGGCGGAACCGCTCTCGGCGTAGATATTTCCTATGTTCCTTACAACTACTACGGCAAGAACTACAACTACGGCTACGGCTATAACTATGGCTACGGCTATCTTACCGATCCTTACCTCATGTTCAGAAAGGATCCTTTCTCCACTTCTACTTCCACAAGCAAGACCGATGCAGCTGAGGACGGCGAGCCTTACCTCTACGGCAACAAGAACTATGCAGGCTGGAAGACCATTGTTAAGTACATCAACAATGCTAAGAAGGGCGCTAACATCAAGGTTGATATGAACGGCTGCTCCGTTGTTGACAAGAGAGTATTTGACGCACTTGACGGCAGAAACGTAAGCGTAACATTCGTTCTCGACAACGGTGTTAAGTGGACTGTTAACGGCAAGAACGTTGATACTCCTCAGGACGTTACCATCTACACTGAGTACAACATTGACTACATCCCCGCTTCCCTCGTTAAGAAGGCTTCCAACGGTGCTGTTTCCAAGGCTCAGATCGGTGTTTCCACAAGCTTCAATGACTTCGGAACCACTGCAAGCGTAACAGTTAAGTTCAACAAGAAGCGTGCTGATCTCACAGCTGTAGTTTACCGCTACAACCCCGACAGCAGGTCTCTCAAGGCTGTTTACAAGACCAAGGTTCAGTCCAACGGTTCCTGCACATTCACAGTTGACCAGGGCGGTCCTTACCTCATAGTTCTCAAGTAATTTTGCTTGAATAATACGACTTAAAAAATTTAAGCCATAGTATTTCTGATGCAATTTCAGAGATACTATGGCTTTTCTTTAAAGTATGACATTGTAATGGGGGATAATATGAGCAGACAGATGATTGAATTTTTTACTGTATGGGGCTTTCCTGTATTCTCGTGGGCAGTTGCTTTGTTCTTTTGGATACTGACATATGTTGTTGCTCCTATACAAAGCCGCAAAAGTGGGAAGCACGTATCGGGATTTCCGGGCGTGGCATTTGTTTTCTGTATTCTGGCAGGCGTGCTTTCGCCCTGCAAATGGCTGGTGCTGCTGTGCCTGTCGGACATCAGCGTTACAGCGCTTCCCTTTTTCCTGCTGAGGAAATATATCAGGGATAAAAAAGATAAGTGATATGAGGATTGGATAAGGGCATAAAAATGGGCTGCCGCAGTATTTATACTAATCACCAATAAAACTATAGACAAAAAATCATCGCATAATCCATATACGCAAGATTATGCTCAATTTTTTGTATAGTTTTTAATTGGTGCTTAGTATTAGCTGTGGCAGCCATTTTTTTATTATAATGCAGTGCGGGAGAGGATAAAGAAATCCGCACAAATAAGCACAAGGCAAAGGGTTTAGGAAGTCCACTGAGGGCAGAGCCATCTGGTCGTCCTTGCCGCAGTGGTAAACTACGTTTACCTGCGAAATCCATTTGCGAGCGGCTAAAATGATAAAACCCAAAGCCAACAAATTATAAATTTCCAAAGCCGCCTGCACTGTAAATTTAAAATCAAGCAAAATAAAAGTTTCATTTCGAACAAATCAGAAACAATTTCATGCAGGCGGCTTGAAACCAAGAGCCGTTCCGTCAGGAACGACGATTTTGGTTTCCGCCGTAAGGCGCAGGTACGGACAAATCAGCAAATTCCTTGCTTTAACGCTTACTAAAAAAGGCTGCCGCATCTCGTGCAGCAGCCCATTTTATTACTCCTCCCCGGCAAGCTCTTTGTAAAGCCCGATATAGAGCTTTGCGGAGCTGTCCCAGCTGAAGTCATTTTTCATTGCATCGGAAACAAGCTTTGCCCAGGCAGGCTTGTTCTTGTAGTATTCATATGCTCTGCATACGGCGTTGAGCATATCGTGAGCGTTATAGGTCTTGAATGTGAAGCCGTTGCCGTTTTCACCGCCTGCGTCTCTTACGCTGTCCCTAAGTCCGCCTGTTTCACGGACAATGGGTATAGTTCCGTAGCGCATGGATATCATCTGTGCCAGTCCGCAAGGCTCACTCTGTGAGGGCATCAGGAACATATCCGCACCTGCATATATGCGGCGGGCGAGGTCGGGAACGAAGCCGATTGTGGCACTTACTCTGTCGGGATAGCGCCATGCCATTTCCTTGAAGAAATCCTCGAATATCTTCTCGCCCGAACCCAGGATAGCAAAGCGGCAGCCCATATTCACCATTTCCTCGAAAACGTACTTGATAAGGTCGATTCCCTTGTGGGAAACAAATCTTGTAACAATTCCGATGATAGGCTCGCCGTTCTTTGCAAGCTTCAGCTCCTTTTCAAGAGCTTCCTTGCACTTTTCCTTGCCTGAGATATCATCGGCGGAGAAATGAGCGGGGATCAGGGGATCCTTTTCGGGGTCATAGAGCTTTGTGTCTATGCCGTTAAGGAAGCCGCAGAGCTTATACTGCTTGTTTGCAAGGGCACGGTCAAGGCCGTGAGCATACCATGGGTCAAGTATCTCCCAAGCATAGCTGGGGGAAACGGTGGTTATCTTATCCGCTGTCTCGAAAGCGCCCTTCATCATATTGATGCAGCCGTCATATTCCAGCAGATTTGCGTGGTACATGGGAATGCCCATTACCTCGTTGAGTACGTCCATGCCGTACTTGCCCTGATACTGGATATTGTGGATAGTGAACACGGTCTTGATATCCTCATAGCCGTGCTGATATTTGTAGTAGGTCTGATAATAAACGGGAACAAGGGCGGTCTGCCAGTCGTTGCAGTTTATTATCTGAGGCTTCCAGTCGATGTGCCTGATAAGCTCCATTACCGCACGGGAGAGGAAAACAAAGCGCTCGCAGTCGTCATAGAAGCCGTAAAGACCGTCTCTTGCGTAGTAATATTCGTTATCCAGCAGATAATATGTCACGTTGTTTGCATGACCCTCGAAAACGCCGCAGTACTGCTTTCTCCAGCCAACGTCAACGGTGAAGTTCATAAGGAATCTCAGGTCCTTGCGAAGCTCGGGCTTTATGCTTTTATAAAGGGGCAGAACTACACGGCAGTCATGGCCTGCCTTGCACAGAGCCGCAGGAAGTGAGCCTGCAACATCGGCAAGTCCGCCCGAAGCTGCATATGGAAGAGCCTCCGAAGCTGTATAAAGTATTCTCATATGGTGTGGTTTCCTTTCATAAAAATCGGCCTGCCCTGAGCATATCCCAAGGCAAGCCGATCGGTCAGTTTTTATCAGATCTCAGCACCCTTGCCGATGTAGATGGGGTAGTTTGCAGAGCCTGTAAGTATCTTGCGGTCGGTGATCTTAACGATCTTATCTGTGATAACGCAGTCAACAACGCAGTTCTTGCCGATAACGGTATCCTGCATGATGATGCTGTCCTTAACAACAGAGCCCTTGCCTACCTTTGCACCTCTGAACAGGATAGAGTTCTCAACAGTACCCTCGATGATGCAGCCGTCAGCGATAAGGGAGTTCTTTACCTTTGCGCCGATAGCGAACTTTGCGGGAGGATTATCTCTTACCTTGGTGTAAACAGGAGCATTGTCGGGGAACAGCTTCTGTCTCTTGTCGGTATCAAGAAGAGCCATATTAGCATTGTAATAGGACTTGATATCAGTGATCTTGGAGAAGTAGCCCTCGTGCTTATAAGCCATGATCTTGTAATCATTGCATCTTGCCTGGAGAATGCTCTTTGCAAAGCTGTAGATGCCCTTTGCAGCACCGTCGGCTACCATGCTCATGAGCAGATCCTTGGAGATGATGTATGTATTCAGGCAAACGTTGCACTCGCCGCTGATCTGGGGGTCGATAAGAACGTTGTTTACTCTTCCTGTTTCGTCGATGCCAAGAATGTTGCTGTGCTCAGCAGCCTCAAGGTCAAGGTTTGCGGTGGAATAAACAGCAGTGATATCGGCGCCGCTCTTGATGTGAGCGTCAAATACCTTGTTGTAGTCAAGGCTTGTTACAACGTCGCAGTCGGACATGATAACATAGTCTGCGTCAGAGCACTTGATGAAATCGGAAATGCCGTAGAGAGCCTCAAGACGGCCTCTGTACATACCGCTGGTCAGGTTGCTGAAAGGAGGCAGCAGGTGAAGTCCGCCGTTCTTTCTTGCCATATCCCACTCACGGCCGCTGCCCAGGTGGTCGAGCAGTGACTGGTAGTTGGACTTTGTGATGATACCAACCTCATCAACGCCTGAATTAGCCATGTTGGAGAGGGTGAAGTCGATAAGTCTGTAGCGTCCGCCGAACATAACGGAACCCATTGTTCTCTGTCTTGTAAGTTCGGGAACTACGTTCTCGTGCATATTGGCAAAGATTATGCCAAGGATTTTTTTATTTAAGCTCATTTGAAATAACCTTCCTTCCGTGAAAACTCTTACTTCTTTTTGATATCGGGAACCATCTGCTTGGGACCTACGACCTGATTTTCAGCGATCGTGATCTTGTTGCCGATAACGGCAATGCCCCAGTCGTCTCGGTTTTCAACGGTTTCGGGACGAGCGCCGATGTGTGCGCCCTTTTCGATAATGGAATTTTCGCCTACGATAGCGTACTCTACAGTTGCGCCCTCCTTGATAACGGAGCCGGGCATGATGATTGAATCTGTTACGGTTGCGCCCTTTTCGATTGTAACGCCCTCGTAGATTACGGAGAAGTCGATGTTGCCGTCGATGATGCAGCCCTCTGCGATCATGGAGTTTTCAACATTTGCGTTCTCGCCTATGTACTGAGGAGGAAGAACGGGGTTTCTGGAGTACATCTTCCAGTCAGGATCGTAAAGGTCGATGGGGATATTGGGATTGAGGAGGTCCATGTTTGCTTCCCACAGGGAATCAAGGGTTCCAACGTCCTTCCAGTAGCCGTCAAAGGTGTAAGCAACAAGCTTTTCGCCTGCGTTCATCATGTTGGGGATAATAGCCTTACCGAAGTCCTTATCTTCATCGGGGTTGTTCTCGTTGTCGATAAGGTACTGTCTCAGCTTGCTCCATGTGAAGATGTAGATACCCATGGAAGCAAGGGTGGAACGGGGGTGCTTGGGCTTCTCCTCGAAGTCAACGATGTTTCCGTCGTCATCGGTTATCATGATGCCGAAACGGGAAGCTTCCTCCATGGGAACGTCCAGAACGGCGATGGTAGCAGCAGCGTTCTTTTCCTTGTGATAGCTGAGCATCTCGTTATAGTCCATTTTGTAGATGTGGTCGCCTGAAAGAACCACAACATACTCGGGGTTGTATCTGTCAACGAAAGCAATGTTCTGGTAGATAGCGTTTGCGGTACCCTTGTACCACTCAGCGCCCAGAGCGGTCTGATAAGGAGGCAGGCAGTGAGCGCCGCCGTACTGCTTATCAAGGTCCCAGGGCTGACCGTTGCCGATGTAGTCGTTAAGTACGAGAGGCTGATACTGGGTGAGGACACCTACTGTATCAATACCTGAGTTTACGCAGTTGGAAAGAGGAAAATCGATGATCCTGTATTTTCCTCCGTATGGAACGGCAGGCTTTGCCATATCCTGAGTGAGGGCATACAAACGGCTGCCCTGTCCGCCTGCCAGAAGCATTGCGACGCATTCTTTTTTAGTGTACATCTTGAAAATCCTTCCTTTCGATATATACTGCCTGCTTATTTGGCAGTCTTTTCGGTCTTGGACTTGCTTGCCTTCTTGGGAGCAGTCGATGCCGAAGTTGTTTTTGCTGTTGATGCTGTATTTTCGGACTTGTCCGCAGTTTTTGCTGATGTATTCTCAGAAGATGTTTCCTCTGTTGCGGCAGCCTTTGCCGAAGCTGCCTTCGCAGAAGTTGCCTTCGCAGAAGGCTTCTTCTTTGCGGGAGCCTTGGCTGTCTTGCGTGTCTTAACCTCAGCGGTCTCGGTCACGTCGATAACAGTGTCGGACTTCTTTGCACGCTTCTTGGGAGGTACATATCTGAAGTACATTGCGGAAAGTCCCGGAATCGTCAGGGATATGGAGTAATCATAGCCGTGCATGGAATATTCCTCCGCTTTGATCCTGCCGTTATCCACCTCGCCCGAGCCGCCGTATTTCAGGTCGTCTGTGGAGAGTATCTGCTCATATGTGCCCTCGTAGGGAACGCCGATCTTGTAATCGGTGCGTGTTACGGGAACAAAGTTGCAGACAACGATGATCTCATCATGCTTACCCTGTTCGGATGTGCTTATCCTGCGGAAAGAGATAACACTCTGGGTGTAATCGTCCGCACATATCCACTTGAATCCGTCCCATGAATCGTCATCGTGCCACAGGGGCTTCGACTCCAGATAGAGGTGATTTATATCCTTGAAGAATTCGTGCATTTTAAGGTGGGTCTCAAAGCCCAGCAGCAGCCAGTCGAGTTCCTCTTCATAGTTCCACTCGATGACCTGTGCAAGCTCTGTTCCCATGAAGTTGAGCTTCTTTCCGGGGTGAGCGTACATATATGCGATGAACGCCCTCATGGAAGCAAATTTGCCCTCCATCGTGCCGGAGCTCATTTTGCTGAACAGCGATGCCTTTCCGTGAACTACCTCATCGTGTGAGATAGGCAGTATGTAGTTCTCGCTGAAAGCGTAGAAGAAAGAGAATGTAAGCTTTCCGTGGTTGCCCGCACGGTAGATGGGGTCGGTGCGCATATAGTCCAGCGTATCGTTCATCCAGCCCATGTTCCACTTGAAGTTGAAGCCAAGGCCGCCGATATCGGCAGGCTTTGTTACCATAGGCCATGCGGTGGACTCCTCAGCGATCATGAGCACATCGGGATTTCTTGCAAACACAACGGTGTTGAGCTTCTGCAAAAACTCGATCGCCTCAAGATTTTCGTGGCCGCCGTTCTTGTTGGGACGCCATTCACGTCTGTCGTAGTCAAGGTAGAGCATTGAAGCAACAGCGTCAACTCTGAGACCGTCCAGATGGAATTTTTCTATCCAGTATATAGCGTTTGAAATAAGGAACGAGCGGACCTCGCCCTTGCCGTAGTCGAAAACTCTTGTTCCCCATGCGGCGTGCTCCTTTTTCAGAGGATCGGAATATTCATAGCAGCAGTCGCCGTCAAACTCGAAAAGACCTGCGGAATCCTTTGGAAAGTGGGCAGGTACCCAGTCGAGGATAACGGAAATGCCGTTCTGATGGAAAATGTCTATCATTTCCATGAACTGAGCGGGAGTACCATAGCGGGAGGTGGGGGCATAATAGCCAATTACCTGATATCCCCATGAGCCGTCAAAGGGATATTCCGCCAGAGGCATAAGCTCAAGGTGGGTGTAGCCCATTTCCTTGAGGTAGTCGGACATTTCATGTGCGAACTTGATATAATCGAAGGGAGAGCCGTCCTTATACTGCCTCCATGAGCCGAGGTGAGCCTCGTAGATGTTCATGGGGCTTTTATAAACGTTGGTCTTAGCCTTCTGCTGATACCATTTCTGGTCGTGCCACTGGTAATTATCAATATCAAAGAACTTTGACGCAGTGTTGGGTCTCAGCTCCATATGGCAGCCGTAGGGGTCTGCCTTTTCAACGATGCTGTAGTGAGAGGTCTCCACGCTGTACTTGTAGGTGAAATAATCCTCCACGCCCTCAACGAACACTTCCCACACGGTGGGGTCGTCCAGGCGGTACATGGGAGTTTTTGACCTGTCCCAGCCGTTGAAATCGCCGATAAGTGAAACGGACTTTGCCTTGGGAGCCCATACTCTGAAATATGCGCCCTCCACGCCGTCCTTTACCGCCTTATGGGCACCGAAAAAGTTAAAAGCTTCGCAGTTGTTTCCCTCATGGAACACAAACAGCGGAAATTCGTAGTTTTCTACAGTATTTTTGTTGTCGTTCATCTCTATATAAAACCCACCTTTTGGTACAAAATACACATGGAAACGGTATGCGGTGAATTTGCACACTTTTCCAAGCTTTCGTATATAAATATTTTAACAGATTGTGCATTAAATTACAAGGGGTATTGTAAAAGTTTTACAAATCTCACGTATTTTTTACAAGCGCCTTGTATATATTCACAACAGATTTCAACAGTTTCAAAATCGGCATTAAAATAAAAATGTTTATATTTTGTAAAGTCTTACAGCAGCAACGGTCTTGTCGTCCCTGCGGCGCATTTTTTCTTCCGATGACAGCTCATTTTCGTCCGATGCTGCCATTATCTTGTCGCATATCTGCTCGCAGGTGAGAGTTTCATTTTCCAGAAGAGCGGTTATATAGCCCATATGCTCGGGGCCTATGCCGTCGGTGGTCATTACCAGCCGTGAGCGGCTGTCAAGGGTGAAATGCTCCTCGGTTATCTTGGCGGAAGCGATTATGCCAAGGGGAGCGGAGCAGTCGGAATACACCTCTGTGTAGGCTGTTTCCTCGTCCCTCAGCATAACTACAGTGGGGGCTGCACCCATTTTGATGAGCCGTGTGGCGCCGCTGTACAGGTTTATTTCCATAATATCCGCAGTGGTAAAGGTCTCATCGGGGGAGGCTGCGGTCATTAACACGTTAAGCGTTCTTATGGCGCTTTCCAGCCCTGCTCCCGAAAGAATGAGCCGCCTCAGCATATTCATCGCCATGCTGCTTTCCGCCGCAGCTCTTGCGCCCTTGCCCATGCCGTCCGCCAGAATAATGTAGTAATTGCCCCTGCCGTCCTCAAAGCAGCCGTGGCTGTCGCCGCTCACGCCGCTTTCGGCTGCAAAGGCAAGTATGCGGCAGTCGGGGGTATAGCTTGCTTCCGTGCGCCAGCGTATCCGCATGATGCGCTTATCGCCCTCGCCGCAGCATATTATGGCAGGCTTTGAAAGCTCATATCCCAAAAGCAGACCAAGGCGCTCGGTCATCTCCGCCATGTCAGGCTCGGGGATCTTTTTCTCACGGCATATGTATGCTTCCGCAAATGGGTGCAGGTCGCTGTCAAAGGCAACGCTCACCGACTTTGCTTCTATGCCGCAGTCCGCCAGTATCCTTGCGGCTGATTCGGAAAGGGAGAAATCCTCTTTAAAGCGTGGGTCAAGCTCCTCCGCCATGGACATTATGATACCGCAGGAGGCGGAAATCTGCTCGGAAGCGCCCTCTAAAAATCTCCGCACGAATGCGCTCTTTCGGCTCTGCAGCGCTCTGAGCTCCATTGCATGAGTGCAGGCGTAAGCGACCTGAGCTTTCGCACGGCAGCCGTCGAAGCCCGTCGGCAGCTCGCCGCAAGTAACCGAACCCTTGCTCTCCGCCAGAGCTTCAGCGGCTTTGAAGCAATCATCGGCAGTCTTGTCCGACACAGCGCAGAAAACCGCCGTACACTTGCGCTGAGAGCAGTATTTGCCGCATACTGTGCTCCTGACAATATCGCTGATCTTTTCATCGGGAGCTTCCGTGCATCTGCTGAGCATATCCGAAGCTGTTTCCACATCGTTTCCCACCTCCTCAAGAACCTGCGCCGCAAAGCCAAGCCTGTCCGAACGGATATCCTCCCCTTTTGACCTGACGGAGCATATGCCGTTGAGCTTTGGCATATAAAGCCTTTCGGGGATAAGGCAGTACAGGGCGGCGGCTATGCCCATGTCCGCAATAAATTCGGGCGTGCCCGAGGGCATTCCCGCCGCTGCGGTTATGCCGAATGCCGAGCAGATAAAGCAGATGTTCACCGCATATTTGCCCCTGATGTGATATAGTCCCGAAGCAAGCCCTGCAAAGGCAAGCATTGCTCCGCACCGACCAAGGGACTGCTCCGCCAGAAGAAAAGCCGAGGCGGAGAGAACTCCCACAGCCCCTCCTCCCCTTACTCCGAACTTCCTTGCGGCGGCAGCGGTGCAGAAGCCTGCGGCAATGCGGCCTGCGTTGATTATCCACACCGTTTTTGAGCAAAGGGCGGCAATGATTATCATATAAACGATGCCAGCATAGAATACGCTGTTCATTTTGGCGTTCTCATTGTCACTGCACCCTCTCCGTGCAAGCCTTTTTGTCTCGCACATACAATATGAGGCAGCGGAGCACATAAGTCCTCTGAAAAAAACTGCGGCAAAAAGCACCCAGTCACCGCTGCCTGCGCTTACCGCACTGGCGCATATGAAGTAGATAAGTCCTGCAGCAATGGCTTTTATTCTGCTGCCCTTCTGCCTGCTGAAGATCTTGCAGTAAATTACGGTCAGGACTGCCGCCGAAAGCTCTGCGATGCACTTCCACACCGACCCCGTGACAAGTGCCGAGCATATACCGCCGAAAAGCGCCGCTGTGCCGTACAGCGGCGTGAGTGCCGATATGAGCGAGGTGAGGAACGGTGACAGTGTTCCCCCTATTTTTACGTTGGTGATAAGAAAGCCTGCCGCCGCCGAGGCGATGACTGCGCATATATTCGGCGCTGTATGTACCCGAGGCTGATTTGTCTGTACTTCCGATGGTGATAGTGTTTTTGTCTGCATGAGTATCGTCCTTTCTTTTGTTTATCTTTTGTTCCGAAGAATGTTGTGATAACAATTATAATAAAAAGGATATAAGAAAAAGCTCGAAACGTGGAAATATGCACGAATTATGATACTCATTACGGTTCGTTAATAATATACAAATATACTTGACAAAATAAAATTAAGATGGTATAATTTATTGTATAAAAATGCTGTGATTCTGTGACTGTTTTGTCAGGATACGGCAAGAGAATAAACGGGAGGAATGCAGATTGAAAATCAAAAAGCGCTATTATGTTGCGTGCATACTTATGTGTGTAGCCGCACTTCTGCTGGGCATTGCTACATTCTACGTGGAAATGGGTCTTTCACGCTACGCAAAGCTTAACAGTGTTACTTCAAAGACTTGGATGGCAACTTCGGGAAGTGACCTTGAAACAAGGCTCAACACCGACCTTTTCGTATCAAAGGTATATGATATTACCGATGAAGATCACTTTGATTACATCGGAACTCAGGTAGTTGTTGACGGCAAGTACATGGCATATGACCAGGAGGTATATGCTACAGGCATCGTGCTCAACGGCGATGCGGAGCTTGGTCAGAGATATTCCATCTATTACAAGCCCGATGATCCTCACATGATCTACCGCACCACAAGCTACGGTCAGTATCTGGTGATACTTGCAGCTATCATCGTTATCACAGCTGTTCTTATCGTTGTTTGCCGAATCCTCAATAAGTCCCTGAAGGATAATACATTCAGTGAGTCTGCGGTGACTATCATGGATATCCCCATTGTTGCACTTGTTGCAGCAGTTATCCTTGCATTCTTTGCAGGAATGCTTATCGGTAACGTTCAGGTAGATTCTACTTATACCGTTATCAGCGAGGGTCTTGCACAGCAGTATGCTTCCCACGACCTCACCATCTGATAAAACTGCATAAAAAACGAAGATCCCGATGCGCTTGCATCGGGATTTTTTTGTTTACCATTTCTTATCTTCACTTGGGCAGTACATATCTTTTTTTGCGGCTCTCAGCTCCACAAAGCAGCCGCATTTTCCGCATATGCCGCTGCCCAGACTTCCGCAGCTGCCGCAGATGTCCAGCCGATGGCGGTATGTGTCATCGTCCGCCCGCTTTTCCTCGGGCAGAGCGGCTATCATGTCCTTTATCTCGTTATAAACGCCGTCCGGGTCAAGCTCGCTGAAAAAGCATTTTTTGCAGAATGGTCTCATTTGAATCTCTCCCTGATAAGCTCCTGTACTTCCGTTATGGGTAGACCTGTTATCCTGTGGCTGCCTATGTACTCGGAGTTTGTGTATATTATCACATCGCAGGATCTGTTCATGCGCTGGAAAATCGTCTGAGTAATGCGTATCTCCGCCACACGCTCCAGAGGAACGGTGATGGTGTGGAATGAGTACCACACGCTGTATTTTGCGCACACGCTCTTGTCGGTGATGTTTATGCCGTTGGTGCAGTATGCGCAGGCTTTTACGAATACAAGCCATATTGCGGGTATCTCAAGCAGTATGGACATAAACCATATCAGGCTGTACCAGTGTGGAAACATTATCATAAGCACCATTCCCAACAGCAGTATGCCATAGACCGCCAGCGCAGGGGGCATTATAAATCGCATTATATAGGTGGTTCTGGGGTTGATGTAGCTTTCCGCCCCCGAGAAATCGGGCAGCAGCATTTCCATGACGCTGGAAAGCTTACGCACGCTTTTTCCGTCGTTTATACGCCTGATTGAGCATATGGGCACGAACACGGGAAACTCGTTCTTACGCTTGCCGTAGCCTGTGCAGTTTACGTGTACCGAGGTTATGCCGAAGAATTTCATCAGCAGGTTCTGGCGCATATCGGCGATGTTCACCCTGCGGCTGTTGATGCAGTACATTCGCTTGACGATAAGTCCTGCGGAGATGATTATGCACTTTCCTCTGCGTCCTGCGGTGAAGTTTATGTGCCGCAGGATATTTTCCGCAAAGGATATGAGAAAGCCTACGCCTATGATTATTGAAACGGCTATGCCTGCAGGGGAGATGCCCTTGATGAGCCGTCCCAGCCGGTTTGCCACAACGTCCGAAAGGTCATTGACCACGGTGAGGAAATCTCTTTCCAGCTGGTCGCCGATGATGTCCGCACTTCCCGAAAAGGCGGTTATCAGCAGGGCAACGCCCGACAGTGCTGATGAGAACAGGAATGAAAACGCCACAAGGCTCCGCTTGGACACCTTGTAGGTGTAGTTTATCTTTTTAGGCTCGTCCTCGGTAAAGGCGGCGGAAAGAAGATTGAAAAGCTGCGCTCTGGTCATGCGGTCGGTCATTATGTTTACGTCCGCCTGCTTGCGGCTGCCTGTAACAGCGTCGGTGTCGATATAAAGCCGTATCGCCCCGAATTTGCCGTAAATGGGGTTTTCTTCGCTGGTAACGGCGCTTATGCACTTAAAGGGGATATCCGTGTCACGGCGGACGATAACTCCCGTTTTTATATGCACGGAATCGTCGGTCACTTCATATGAGGTGCAGTACCACCTCATATATGCGGCGGCTATCATTACCGTTACAGCCAGAATATCCCACTGGGCGCCCGATGCCCAGTTGTAGAAGTCGAATTTCAGCGCCACGAGACCACGTATGAGAGGGATAAGCAGCAGCCAGAAGTTCTTTGAGGTGTATCCTATGATGGCGAGAGGGTGCTGTCTTTTCACTTTCTGTCCTCCCCGCTGTCCGTGTCGGTGAATGTGAGCTGCGAGTCGGGAATATCGTCAAAGCTCAGCTGCCTGAAGCTGCTGTAGCCGTCAAGCACGTCCGATATCTCCTCGGAGCTTAAAAGAGAGGAATTGTCGGTATAAACATAATCGGCAGAGCCGTCCGACTGGGAAAGGGAATATTTCCCCTTGGGAGTGGGCTGTGTCTTAGCTTTCGGCTCTTTTTTTGCAGTGATAGAGCGCTCAAATATATCCAGTATCTCACGGCAGTCCCCGGCGGAGAGGAACATCAGCAGCATGGAGCCGCCCAGGGCGTTCAGCGAAATAAAATTAAAGCAGGTGTATTTTGAAAAGGGCAGGGATATCCTTGAAGCGTGCTGAATGGCAGAGAGCTTCATTATCCTGTAGGTCTTGGATATAAGACCGCTGCATGAAATTATCTCGTTATCCTTCATAATGTACCGTATGGTTTTGTACCACATTGGCAGGAAAATAACGATAAACACCACATATATCGCCGCAAAAATTATCATCAGCACGATTATGAGCTTTTCGGGGAGGCTGGTGGTATCGGGTAGATACTGTGGAAATTTTTCTTTGACATATTGCCTGAGTATATTAAGGGCAAAGATGATGACCAAAGTCAGCAGAAAAGCGGCAGCTGATAAAAATTTTCGTCCCTTGGGGTCTGAGGTATATTGTTTTGTCATCTTACCGCTCCTTTGCAAAAAATAGTCAGCACCACAAGGATATGTGCGGTGCTGACGTTATTATACCATATTTATCTTTTTAAATCAATGCTATTATGAAAAAAGGTGTAGCATGAACGGTCGTGCGATAACTCAGGTGCAATTACATTAAGAGTGTGCTTGTGCGGACTTTTTTCTTTGCTTATCTATTATTCTATTCTCCAGTCCACAGGCTCTATGCCGTGTGCTTCCAGAAAAGCATTACACTTGGAAAAATGCCTGCACCCGAAAAATCCGTTGTATGCTGACAATGGCGACGGGTGAGCCGCTTCAAGCACAAGATGATTGGGATTTGTGATGAACTGCTTCTTTGAACGTGCATTTGCTCCCCATAATAAGAATACCATGGGCTTCTCACGCTCATTGAGCTTCTTTATAACGTCATCGGTGAATATCTCCCAGCCCTTGCCTTTATGTGAATTTGCCTGTCCCCTGCGGACGGTGAGGACTGTGTTTAAAAGCAGCACGCCGTTATCCGCCCACTTGTACAGCTCCCCATGAGGTGCGGGTGGTATCCCCAGGTCTGCGTTCAGCTCTTTATATATGTTCTGGAGCGACGGCGGAATGGGGCAGCCCTTCTGAACGGAAAAGCAGAGGCCGTGTGCCTGCCCGGGCTCGTGATATGGATCCTGCCCCAGTATCACTGCCTTTATATCGCTGTATGAAGCGTGCTTCATTGCGTTGAAGATGTTGTTCATATCAGGATATATCTCTTTTGTGAAATACTCCTGCTTTAAAAATTCCCTCAGCTGCTTGTAGTAGGGCAGGTCAAACTCCCCTGCCATTATCTCGTCCCATTCGTTGCCGAAATGAACCATCATGCTCCCCCTTATTTGCTTAACATTGGTTTCAGATATCTGCCTGTATAGCTCTTATCGCAGGCTGCCACTTCCTCGGGAGTTCCGCAGCATACCAGCGTTCCGCCCTTGTCGCCGCCCTCGGGGCCAAGGTCGATAAGATAATCCGCTGTTTTTATCACGTCAAGGTTATGCTCTATGACAAGCACGGTGTTTCCGCCGTCGGTAAGGCGTTCCAGCACCTCCAGCAGCTTGTGTACATCTGCTGTGTGGAGGCCTGTGGTAGGCTCGTCAAGCACATATATCGTCTTGCCTGTGGAGCGCTTTGAAAGCTCCGCAGCCAGCTTTACACGCTGAGCTTCTCCGCCCGAAAGCGTTGTTGCGGGCTGACCTATTTTCACGTAGCCCAGTCCCACTTCCTGCAGCGTCAGCAGCTTGCGGTATATTTTGGGGTGGTTTGAGAAAAACTCCACGCCCTCGTCAACTGTCATTTCAAGCACATCGTAAATGTTCTTGCCCTTGTACTTTACTTCCAGAGTTTCACGGTTGTAGCGCTTGCCCTTGCAGACCTCGCAGGGGACATACACGTCGGGCAGGAAGTGCATTTCTATCTTGATTATGCCGTCGCCCTCGCAGGCTTCGCAGCGGCCGCCCTTGACGTTGAATGAAAATCTGCCTGAGGTATAGCCGTGCATTTTTGCATCGTTGGTCTCGGCAAAAAGGTCTCTTATATCGTTGAAAACGCCTGTGTATGTGGCGGGGTTTGAACGGGGAGTTCTGCCGATAGGCGACTGGTCGATGGCTATTATCTTATCAAGATACTCGTCTCCCTCGATAGAGTCAAAAGCTCCGGGGCGGGTCCTTGCCCTGTTGAGCTTTGCCGCCAGATACTTGTAGATTATCTGGTTTACCAGCGATGATTTGCCCGAGCCGCTGACACCCGTTACGCAGGTGAATGTGCCCAGAGGTATTGAAACGTCAATGCCTTTAAGGTTATTTTCCTTTGCACCGTGAACGGTGAGCAGCTTGCCGCTTCCCGCTCTTCTTGTTTCGGGAACGGGGACTTTTCTCCTGCCGCTGAGATATGCGCCTGTTATGGATCGTTCGCAGTTCATAACGTCCTGCACTGTGCCTGCGCAGATTATCTCGCCGCCGTGAACGCCTGCATATGGGCCTACGTCAACGATGAAATCCGCCGCTCTCATGGTATCCTCGTCATGCTCAACTACGATAAGTGTGTTGCCCAGATCACGCAGACGCTTCAGCGTTGCGATAAGCTTGTCATTATCCCTCTGATGAAGACCGATAGACGGCTCATCAAGGATATAAAGCACGCCCACCAGTGAAGAGCCTATCTGAGTTGCCAGACGTATTCTCTGGGACTCGCCGCCCGAAAGCGTTCCTGCGGAGCGGGACAGTGTAAGATATTCCAGACCCACGCTTTTAAGGAAGCCCAGCCTGTCCTTTATCTCCTTGACTATGCGCTCGGCGATGAAGCTTTCACGCTCGGTGAGGGTGAGCTTGTCGAAAAAGTCATAGCACTGCACCACGGACATATCCGTTACCTCTGCAATGTTCTTTCCGCCCACGGTAACACCGAGAATTTCCTTTTTAAGGCGCTTGCCGTGACATTCGGGGCAGTTTTCCTCGGACATATACTGCTCGATATCCGCCTTGCTCCATTCGGAGTTGCTTTCACGGTATCTGCGCTCAAGGTTGTTGACTATTCCCTCAAAAGGCTGATAATAAATGCCGCCGCCGTAGGCTGTGGTGCGGTGGAGCTTCAGCTTGATATCACCCGTGCCGTAAAGCAGGGCGTGAACAGCCTCGTCGCTCCATTTTGAAAGCGGATCCTTGACGGAACAGCCGTAATGCTGGGCAACGCCCTTGAAATACATCATTGCGATGGAATTATCATCGGTGGTTGACCAGCCGCTTGCCTTTACAGCGCCCTCCATAATGGAAAGGTCGGGATTTGCGATGATAAGGTCGGGGTCTATCTTCTTGTAAACGCCCAGGCCCGTACATTTTTCGCAGGCTCCGTAGGGATTGTTGAAGGAGAACATTCTGGGGGAAAGCTCCTCCATGGAAACTCCGTGCTCTGGGCAGGCGTAGTTCTGGGAGAACATGATGTCCTCGCCGTCAACCACGCTGCATATTACAATGCCGCCCGAAATGCCTGCGGCGGTCTCGATGCTGTCCGCAAGGCGTGTGCCCATTTCGGGCTTAACCACAAGGCGGTCAACAACTATTTCAATAGTATGCTTCTTGTTTTTCTCCAGCTTTATCTCTTCCGACAGGTCATATACTATGCCGTCGATGCGCACACGCACATAGCCTGATTTGCCTGCGGCTTCAAGCTCCTTTGTGTGCTCGCCCTTTCGTCCACGGACAACGGGGGCAAGTATCTGTATCTTTGTGCCCTGAGGGAGAGAGGATATCTTGTCAACTATCTGGTCAACGGTCTGCTGCTTTATCTCTCTGCCGCAGACGGGGCAGTGGGGAACGCCTATCCTTGCGAAAAGCAGACGGAAGTAGTCGTATATCTCGGTAACGGTTCCCACAGTGGAGCGTGGGTTCTTTGAAGTTGTCTTCTGGTCGATGGAGATGGCAGGGGAAAGTCCCTCAATGGAATCCACATCGGGCTTGTCCATCTGACCCAGAAACATTCTGGCATAGGAGGACAGACTTTCCACGTATCTGCGCTGACCGTCGGCATATATGGTGTCAAAGGCAAGGGAGGATTTACCCGAGCCTGAAAGACCCGTCATGACAATGAGCTTGTCACGGGGCAGCTCCAGGTCGATGTTTTTCAGATTGTGCTCCCTTGCACCTTTAATAACTATCTTGTCAATAGGCATCAGAAATTATCCTTTCAGAAATTGCAGTGACTTTTAATACCGATCTTTAATCAAATATACTAAGCTCGCCGCCGTCACGCAGGGAATATGTCCTGCTTTCGCCAACGATTATGTGATCCATGAGGGTTACGCCCACAGCACGGAATATCTCGTTTATCCGCCTGGTAACAGCAACGTCCTCGTCGGATGGACGGGGAGCGCCTTTGGGGTGGTTATGGGCAATGGCGACCATGGTGCAGCCGTTTTTTGTGACCTCGCTCATTATTTTCCGCATATCAATGGTTGTGCAGGAGGACGAGCCACGGCTTATTTCGGTAACGGAGAGCCTGCGCAGGCGGCTGTCGAAGCAGGCAAGCATGAACTTTTCGGTGCTTTCGCCCACAAACATGGGCTTGAAAAGCTCTGCCAGCATATCGGAGTTGGTGTATGACTTCTTTTCGTCCTTGCCGCTGTAATAAACGCCTATAAGCTGTGGAATAAGCTTGAACAGCACCGCAGAATTCTGGGTTATCCCCTTTGTTTTGCAAAGCTTCTCAATGTCAGCGTCAAATACTCCCGCCACGCTGTCAAAGCGGTCGATAAGCTCGTGGGCGATCTGCTTGGTGTCCTGCCTGGGAATGGTGTAAAAGAGCAGCAGCTCCAGTATCTCGTGGTCTGCAAAGCCCTCCAGTCCCGTGTTCAGAAAGCGTTCCCTTACCCTGTCCCTGTGACCGAGGGCGGACTTTTTTCGCTTGTCATCGGCAGATATTTCCGACAGGTCGGCTTGGGCTTTCATTTCCTCGTTTCTTTCGGCAATGGCACGGTCAAGCTCATCATCGGCAACATGGCTGATATCGGGGTCAGTCAGCATAGCGACACCTCCGTTCATATGTGTGTATTATACCGCAAATATTTATAAATTTCAAGCATTATTTATAAATAGTACAGTGCATCGCTCCGATTTTTTGACATCACGGGGCAATTATTGCCAAAGTACGCAAAGTTTAAAGAAAAAAGCATTGACATTCTTTCTGTTATATGATATAATATGTAAGCTTAAATATGCGCCGCTGTGGTGAAATCGGCAGACACAAGGGACTTAAAATCCCTCGGAGTAACATCCGTACCGGTTCAAGTCCGGTCAGCGGCACCAAGCTAAGCCCTGCAAATGGTGTAAATACGTCGTTTGCAGGGTTCTCTTTTTTATAAAATCTGCTTTTGGTCTTTATTTGGTCTTTACAAACGTACGGTAAAGACCGTTTTTTATTTAAGAGGAAGTGCCTCGGCTACCGCTTCCATTGCCGCTGCCTGTGCCGACTGAAATGTGTGAGCGTATATCTGTAAGGTGGTTGTAGCCGTGCTATGCCCTAAACAGCTCTGTACGGTCTTTACATCGACCCCTGCATTTATGAGCAGGCTGGCATTCAGATGACGCATAGAGTGATTTGTCACATATCGCATACCCGTTCTTTTGCAGAGTTTTTTGTAGAAATAACCCGGGGCCGAACGGTCAAGGGTCAAACCGTTCCATTTGGTAAAGATGCGATCCGTTTCGACCCACTTACTGCCGACTTTCTGCCGCTGAATATTCTGAAGCTCTCTCCACTTTAAAAGCATATCAATCACACCCTGCGGAACTTTAAGACACCGTATGCTCTGTGCCGTTTTAGGAGTTTCGGTGTAAAGTCCGCCTTTCGCCTTGGAATAAAGGCACGTCCTGTTGACGGAAATCATGTTGGTATTCAGGTCAATATCCTTCCATTCCAGACCCATCAGCTCCCCAAGGCGAAAACCCGTATAAAGCCAAAGTATAAAAGCATACATACTTGAAGTTGGAGCTATCCTCTTTCTGAAAGAGGTCAAGCATCTGCTGTGCTTCTTCAATGGAATAGAACTCCTTTTCGGGAGTGATGACCTTTGGGATAGTTACATTTCTGCAAGGGTTTACGGAGATCATCTGCATTTTTACAGCATAATCGCAGATAGTTGAAATCATTGATTTATAAAGCTTTATCGTCTTTGTCGAAAGCTTTCCGCCGTTGCGGTTACGTCCGTCTTCACGTTCGGCACTGCATAGATCAATGATAAACTTCTGAATATGACGTGCGGTAAGCTTGTCAAGTCGGATATGACCGATAGCTTTGTAAATACGCTTTTCCATCTGATGATAGCCCTCAACAGTACGCTGTTTTAAACGAATCTCCGCATACTCTTTGAACCATTGATGAGCGAAATCCTCAAATTTAATGGTGGCTACAACATTCCCCTTTAAACATGCTTCTTCAAAATGTACAACCTGACGCTGAAGCTCTTTTTCGATCTGCCGTTCGGTCATACCTGGCTCGGGACGCCATGTCTTTGACTGAATTATCTGTTTCCCATCGGAACTGTATCCGCAGGATACCTTTATACGATAAGAGTTTCCTCTTTTCTGAATATTTGCCATATACATTACTCCTTGTAATGTGTGTTCTTAATGTATTTTTGCGCTTATAGTGATCTGAAAATATATGGATATAAAAAAGCCGTGAATTGATCCGGCATATATAAACGCCAACAGATGTTCACGGTAAGATAGCTATTATTTATCTTAGAAAGCATCTGCGTATATCAACGAAAAACTGAACGTATCAGAGCTTATGTACACAGCTACCGTCGGACAGCGCAGAAAAAGGATATGAATCAATATGAGATCGAAAGAGGAGCATCATTCGGCAGTGAAAAGTCAAAGACAAAAACTCTGAATCATGCTGAAACAAGCAGGGTAAAATATGACCTTGTTGGCAAGATAGCACAGGGAACAACTCTCACAAGAAAGACTGTAACAAATATTCTAGAGCAGCTTGAACCCGAAAAGATCTATATGTTCAAAAACAACCCGGAAGAATTCATATCAAAAATAATACGACTGATCAATGAGCAGAAAGCTACAATGATATTGATATGCCAAATAAAGCTTGCCAAAAAATCAAAAATGTGATATAATATAGGTATGGAAAATGAACTGAAAAACAATGCAGTAAAACTGAGTCCGGATGAGC
>ERZ825137.1859-NODE-1859-length-25973-cov-5.490470_pt1 | contig 25973 bp, 14 predicted proteins | sample MGYA00519873_ERZ825137 | MGnify/ENA primary metagenome ERZ825137 (study PRJEB31778, sample SAMEA3449190) | human gut metagenome | biome: human gut; feature: human-associated habitat; material: faeces | place: United Kingdom | collected 2010/2012 ...
AGCAAGCAAGCAAGCAAGCAAGCAAGCAAGCAAGCAAGCAAGCAAGCAAGCAAGCCGTAATACTGCCCTTTGGGGTGAATATATAGAATTTTAACGCACTGCTGCATAGGCTAAACTTATGGGGCGGTGCGATTTTGCTTTTATAAGGGAAAAAGAACAACATTTTTACAAGGTTTTAAGTCGCATAAGCGACACGGAACATATCCTTACAAAAATTAAAGGAGATACGATTATGACAAACAACAAGGCGAATAAATCAAAGATATTAGCGCTTATACTCGGTCTTGCGGCGTGCCTTGCGCTTATGCTCGGCATAGTGGTTGCAAGCCCTGCGAACACTGCGCGCGCAGAAGAGACAGACCTGCACATCCCGGTCAGCACGATTACCGCAACCTCTAACTATAAGGTTGAAAAAACGACCACGGTGGCAATAACCGACGAACTTGTGCCTGTTACCGACCTTGTAAAAGTGTTCAACGACGCGGCGCAAGAGCCGACCTTTGGCGGAACGCTTGTCAGGGGTACCGACTTCGAAGTAAGTTATGCGGTAAAAGCGGGCTCGATCGACATGCTCGATTTTAGCGGCAAACCCGTTGGCGCCGGTACTTACATTGTTACCGTCACGGGTAAGGGCGCGTACGAGGGCAGTTTCACCAAAGAATTCGTGATTAACAAGGCAGCGCGATCAGACGTTCCCGTCGGACTTATCGCCAACCCGATTTCGTGCAGGGACGGCAGCGGCACAATCGACGGCGTTACCATCGCGATGGAATACAGAAAAGTCGGCGACGCGGATTATACAAAGTGCACGTCAAGTAAGATTACAGGGCTTGCGGCAGGCGAATACCAAATAAGATACGCGGAAAACGAAAACTATCTGGCAAGCGCTGACGTAACCGTTACCATTGCCATAAGCCATAATCTGGGCACGCTTATTGAAGAAACCCCCGCAACTTGTATTGCTGACGGTATGCAAGCGCATTACAAATGCTCGGTTTGCAACAAGTATTTTGACGAAAGCAAAACCGAAAAGACCGAAGCAGCGTTGACTATCCCCGCAACCGGCGTTCATACATTTGGCACGCTTATTGAAGAACAACCCGCAACTTGTATCGCAGGCGGTATGAAAGCACACTACAAATGCACAGTGTGCGGAAAATACTTTGACGAAAACAAAAACGAAACAACCGAAGAAGCGTTGAAAACTCCCGTCAGCCCATACTATGGGCACAACTTTGGTTTTTGGGTAGAAGAAGAGTACGCAACTTGTCAAGCCCCGGGCAGAAAAGGATACAAGCATTGCAGCATCTGCAACAAGGAATACGACGCAAGCAATACGGAAATTACCGATTTTGTTATCCCTGTCAATCCGGACGGTCACGAATTGGGTGATTTGGTTGCAGAAGTTCCTGCAACGTGCAAAGATACCGGCGTGAAAGAGCATAGAGACTGCAGATTGTGCGGAAAACATTGCGACCCGATAACCCGAAAAGAGATTGCGGACTTGACTATCCCCACCACAAACAACCATACCTACGGTAAGTTGATACCCGAAGTGCCTGCAACAACCACAGAATTTGGCGTGAAAGAACACAAAGATTGCACGGTTTGTGAAAGACACTTTGATAAAGACGGCAACGAAATCACCGAACTTAGAATTGCCAAAATCGGCACGCATAACGTAATAGTAAACGGCGAAAGCAAATTCTATGTACACGGCGAAAGCCTAACCGTAACGGCAGAAGATAAAGAAGGCAAAGTGTTCAAAGGCTGGAAAGACGAAAGCGGAGAAATTGTCAGCACCGAAAAGAGTTATAAATTTACAGTATCGGAAGAAAAAACCCTTACGGCTGTATATGAAGATAAGTCTTCGGGCGGCGGCGAAATCACCCCGCCTGCTAAAAAGGACGGACTTTCGGGCGGACAAATTGCAGGTATCGTAATCGGTTCAGTAGCGGTCGCAGGAATCGGCGGATTTGCTGTTCTTTGGTTCGCTGTCAAGAAAAAGACTTTTGCGGACTTAATCGTAGCAATCAAAGCATTGTTTACAAAAAAGAAATAATTTGCAGGATTAAGCAAATTTAAATAACAGTAAAAAAGAGAGTTTGACTATGGTGACGCTCTGTAATCGTCGGCGGCTTACCGAAAATTACGGGCAAAGAACGCACGATAGAAATCATTTACAAAGTAGATATTACGTCCGTTTTACGTCATAAACTCAAATAATAACGAAAAAGCGTATGTTTCACTACGATTCATACGCTATTTTCTTTGATTTGTAATAGTGTCCATAAAGAGAATTATCAGTCGGTCTGTCTCCGAAGATATTGAGCGATAATAATTCGGCAGCTGTCGCATATCGTAATTCCGACGAAAATTTGCTTATAAATAAAGTGACAAACCCCGTTCGCCGGTGAACGGGGTTAAACTTGCCGTGGTGTATAGAAACCAAATTTATATTAGTAAAAGTGTTCCGAGTGATAATACGTGTGCTGAAAAACTATAATTGCTACGTATCTTTGCGATTAAGCATTGTAAAAAGCGGCAAAAAGTCGTTACTTTTATAATTTCATATTTAAGCGCTTGACAAATCGAAATGCGTGCGGACATAATTATACAGGCAGGCACAAAAAGCCGTGTATGCTCAAACAAATATAATGGCTTCGTTATAAAAAAGCAAACTTGTATTTTACGGCAGTAATAAAACAAAACTGCTGTTTATAACGAAATGACGGAGTGCGCAATAACGTTTCCCGTAACGGCGAAATTACGGTGCAAAGGAAAATGCAAGTAAAAAGCTGATACGTTATGAGAATTTGTCGCAAATATATATGACTATAAGGTTGCGATTATATGTCAAAAAACGCATATACGTCAGGAAAGCATTTCGAAAACACGTAAAATCAAGCAGCTTTTGCGGCAATAATTTACGTAAAAGGAGTCGGTAGATATGAAAAGAAAGGACAGAGAAATTACTGACAGAAGCAAGATAGATGATATATTGTCTCAAGCAAAGCATTTGCACTTAGGTATGTTTGACTAAGAATATCCGTATGTCGTTCCTCTCCATTACGGCTACTCGTTAAATGACGATAAATCGACATTGTACGTTCGCCATTTTTAATGTACTAAGCCGATTTATTTCGTAAGCAAAACTTCGGTCCCGTCAAAGGTATAAGTGTAATCGGAAGCGTTCCAATGTATCATGTCGCTTCGCTTTGCGTCGGCTCTGTGGAAGTGCAGAGCGAACGATTTTTGCTCGTCGGTTTTCGGAAAAATATTAGATAGATTTTCTATTATTACTGTGAACTGTAACTTACCGCCCGGGGCGTTTTTAAGCTGCTCCCCGGTAAACGAGTATAATACGCTTTCGTGAAAGGTGCCGGAGTATCTGTCGTCGAAAGAAATAGAAAAAATAAATTCGCCTTCGAGGTTTGCTTCCGATTCGGCGGTAAAGTATCCCCTAAGTTCATAGCCGTCCTTTAACTTTTCGTTTATCGTATAGTTGCAAGCCACGTTGTCGTTATCGACTTTTGCGTCGCCTATCGGCAAATAAACATCGTATACGTTTCCGCAAGCCGTCATTGCGGTTGCGCAAAGAGCAAAGACTAAAGCAATAGCCAATGCCGAAATTGTTTTTTTCATTAATAATGCCTCCTTATATCTCTTAGCATTATATCATATATGTTTTGAGCTGTCAACACCCGATATGTTATTAACGCCTGCATGGGACTAAATTTACGACGCTCAAACGTTCTTATAACGTTTGGGCAGCGTATTTATAGCGTTTCCTCTTGACGTATTCGGCGGTCGGCGATTTTTTTGACGTGAGTTAAAAGGCGATACCGAAAAAATGTAAGAAAGTCGCTAACCGATTTGTGAAAAAATTTCTGCCGAAAAAAAAAGAATGGCAGGGGGGGAAAAAAAGGTAAGAATTGCCTTGGATGCAATGTCAAAAGCCTTGACCGTATATGACGTTACTTACGGCGAAGGTAGCGTTTGGACGCAGGACGACGAAAACAAAGGCTTGAGATTTATCGTCAACGGCTATCATGCCAAATTCCAGGATATAGTTATTAACGGCGTCGTAGCGGATAAAAAGCACTATTAGGTTGAAATCGGAAGTACCGTTATTACCTTAAAGGACGAGTATTTACAGACGCTCGATGCGGGCAAATATACTCTCGTTATCAGGTACACAGACGGTAGCACGGACGGAACGGATACGTTCACAATCGCTAAAAACAAGCCGGATACTTCGTTTGACGTCGGTAAACTTATAATATTGATAAGTCTCTCGATTGCCTGCGTAGGTTTGTTGGTTGCAATACTGCTGTTTTTCAAAAGACGTAAGCAAAATCAAAAAATAAGTATTAAAAGTAAAAACGGAGTGCGTTCCGAGTAATGCGCTCCCGTTAAATTTTGTTTAAATTAAGCGCTTGGCTTATTTATGATGCTCTATAAGTTATAGCTGAAAAATCGAATATCCGATTACATTTGCTTTTTTTTGAACTATAATAGTTGCATGTACAACGATGTATGTACAATAAATTTAAGGGGCATACGTTATGGATATTACGGAAAGAAAAATAACGAAGATAGCACGTGAGGCAGAGAAGTTGGTTCTTGTTTTACTGCGTGAGGAGGGAGTCGATACGTCAGAAATAGATCTGATCCACGCTCTTCGACACAATCCCGGCTGAACACAAGCAAGACTGGCAAAGATTATACACGCACACAAAGCCGCAATAGCAAGGAGAACGAAAAATCTCGAGGCAAAAGACTATCTTGTCTGCAAAAACGATCCTAAGGATAGGCGAAGTCAGTTATTTATCCGACCGAGCCGGCAGAAAATTTAAAATCGTCAAAAGCGGAGATAGAGGCGTCGTTTTACGAATATATTACCTCATTACTGACGGATGAAGAAGTAAAAAATTTTACCTCGCTGTTCGATAAACTTTACACTGCGTCAAATTCCGAGAGCCGCATAGGGTTTCCGCATTTTACAAAACAAGAAGGTTAACTGATTTATGAAAAACAAAAAGGTATTTTGTTCTCAAAATCGCCTCTTATTTTCGTGCCGAATGGTTTTCCATGACGTTTATAGTCTTTCAGGATTGTTTTGTAATGTCGGTTTGCTTGCGGCGCCGTGGTTTGAGGGTAAACTTGCGCAGCGCCTTGCCGATATTCTCGGTGGAAGCGAGACTGTAGCGGCGATGGCAATGCCTGTACTCGCATATATCGCCGTCACGTTGGCGGTGCAGGCAGCTCGGTTTGTTAAGCGTTTTTACGTCCGTCGTTTTGCTAACAATATCAACCGACGTATGAAAGGTATTTTGTATGCTAATTTGCTTCGCCGAAGTCGTACGATATTTAAAAAAGGAAGGCGCAGGCTAGTTGATAACCAAAGCTGTTTCGGATGTTGACGACTGCATTGAGGGAATGCGTAAATTTACTACCGAGATATTCGATACCGGCGTAGCTTTACTCGGATATGCGGTTATGCTTTTCATCTAGGATTGGCGATTGGCACTGCTCAGTCTGCTTTTTACACCGATTTCGTACTTTTGCTGGACGAGATCACAGCAAACCTTGACGCAGAAACAGAAACTCGAGTGCAGGAAGCACTTCGTCGTGCTTTTGTAGGGCGTACCGTGCTTTCCATTTCTCATCGCATTTACGAAAATCTCGGCGGCAGAATCGTAGAAATCTCGGCGCATGATGATACGTAATCCGACTTCTATGCAAAAAACGTAAATTTTCATGTAATAATATTTAATTTAAGCGAGTCGAAATATACTCGCTTTTTCTATATAAAAAAATAACGTAAATCAAACCTTATCGGTTCAATTTACGTTATTCTTGGTGCGGATGACAGGACTTGAACCTGCACGGAGTTACCACAAGATCCTTAGTCTTGCGCGTCTGCCAATTCCGCCACATCCGCAAAGCTCTATAAGTTTAGCACATTGACTTTATAAAGTCAAACAAAATAGACGGGCAGGTTAAATATTTTTTTGCTTTTTATGTACGAAAATTTAAGAATCGGTTTGGCATTACGTGGCATCTGTACATTATGCGAATAATCGGAAAAAACGGATCGTTTCATAGTCCGATAGCCGCTTAAAAATACTTAATGAGGTTAAAAAAAAGGATAAGAGGGAATAATCGCTTTGATAAGGAGCGATTTATGGAAATCAGGATAGCGTACTTTATAGCGGCAACGTTGATTGCTGCAGCATTTTTTCTGTTTTATATCGTGGTAAAGCCGTCGCCGCAGCCCGATATGAAACTTACCGGACGACTTAGCGATGACGAAATAAAGAAGGCGCTTACGGAGCTTGCAGCAAAAAAGCATAACGAAAAAAGCGTCGATTTATCGCTGAGAAATGTCTGCCGTATTATCAGAAAAGCATATAAAAAAATATCGGCTAAAGAAAACAAGGCGGAGTACGAAAAATGGATTTTCGATAACTATTATAAGATAGAAGAACACATGCGTGAGCTGAAAAAAACGTCGTTTTCGCATTTGACGGGAATGGACGGATTACCTCGCACATACGTTATCGCTTCGACAATAGTAAAAGGCAGTTGCGGCGCAGTTTCGCCCGAACGTATATGTGAATTTGTAGCAGAATTTAACAAAATATGCCCATTGAGGTTTTCGGAACTTACAGCGTTTAAGTCTGCACTAAGCGCCGCTCTCATAGAATACGTTGCGGCATTTGCGGCAAAGTCCTTAGTAATTACCGATAAGGTGAGAGCCGGAGAAACAGACAGCGTTACCGGCGAAATTAACTTAAGTAACTTCAGTCTCTTGAGTTATACTTACGGGTACATGTCTACCGGCAAAAACGGAAAAGCATTTCGGGACTTATGCGCAAAAAATGGCGTTTCGGCGTCCGACCGTTGCGACACGTTCGCTACGCTTATCGCAAAGTACGCATCAAACGTCAGCAGCGCAATAAAGTCGCTTAACGTAAAATTGGACGATAGCGATTTGCTCGATCTGTCGGCATTGAATTCGTATTTAACGAAAAATGCTCAGGGATATGCAGACTGTACGATTGAAACAAAATTATACTATCTTAATTCGATTACCCGCAATAAAGGCGGAGAAATCGAATATGCGCAAAAGATAGTGGAGAAAGCGACAACTCAAAACAAAGACATCGGAAACTTTATACTGCCGCAGAAAGCAGGTGTTTTTTTGCAAATCGTCTATTTTTTGGTCGTATTTGCTGCGACAGTGGGCAACTGTATAACGGTGTATTCATTAGCTCCGTCACTTAAAATACTGTTTGCGATTTTGTTTGTACCCGTATCGCTCGGACTTTCGCTTTCTTTTGTATACGCAATTAACGCACGCTTGGTAGAGAGAAGATTTTTGCCGTCGAGCAAGCTGAGCGGCGACGAAAAAACGCTAATAGTTTTTCCTGTGCTTATCGGCAGCGTGGAAGCCGTAAAAAAAGCGATATACAATTTAAAGACAGTTGCGGCGGCAAATCGAAATAAGATTTTTTCGTACGGACTTTTAATCGATTTGCCCAAAAGTGCTGACGGAGAGTATTCCGGCACGGATAAAGCGATAATAAAAGAACTAAAAGAACAATTTGCCGGGCTTTCGGACAAATACCTGTTGCTTATTCGAAAACGTACTTTTATAAAAGAAGATAATTGTTATTACGGCTGGGAAAAGAAAAGGGGAGCTATTATAGAACTTAATAATTTTATATTATCCGAGGACAACAGCGCATTCCGGACCGTGCGTGGTAAAATGCATAACTTCGAATACGTTATAACATTGGATGAGGACACCATGCTTAATTGTGCAGAGCAACTCGTGCGAATTATGAAACACCCGTATAACGCCGACAAGGCGGTCATTGCACTTAAAATGAAGTCCGATCCGTCTTCGCTTGTTACTCCGTTTGCCACCCTTATGAACGATGCTAAGGGACTAAGCAGTTACTCGTCGTTCGCCGCAGACGTAAACTACGACTTGTTCGATTGCGGTAACTACACCGGCAAGGGTATATATCGTGTTCGAGAATTCAACTCAAGCGTCGGTTCGATTCCGGAAGGGCGGATACTGTCGCACGATTTTATAGAAGGCGCCATGAGCGGCTGCGCAAACAGCGATCTCGAGGCGGTGGACGAATTTCCTCATTCGTTTGCTGCGTTTTTGAGTCGCAACGTAAGGTGGCTCAGAGGCGACTATCAATTGCTGCCATGTTTATTTTGGAAAAACGAAAAGTTTGTTTCACCGCATGTGGCAAAATTTCATATTCTGACAAACATCGTGCTGGGACTTATACCCGTAAGTTCGTTTGCATTTGCGCTCGCATCGCTGTTTTTTACGGAAAAAACGCTTTTGTTTGTTTTGGCTGCATTTGCGTCGGAAGCCTTCGTGTTGTTGGGGGCTTTGTCGTTAGTGTTCAAAAATCCGCAATACGTTATTAAGGAAACGTTGCGTAGGATGTATTTATGCGCATGTTTGCCGATTACGTCGGTAGCATATTTTTGCGCAATAACCATAACTTTAATCAGGCTTGTGCGTAAGAAAAAGTTACTTGAGTGGAAAACGGCGGCTATGGACGAAACAAAAACCGATATTTTGCCGTGCGTTATCTCGGCGATGATTTTTTTGACTGCTTTTTGTGTAAAAACAGAAGCAGCGTATTTGATTTTTTCGGTTGCATTTGCGGTAGGAGCTGCGCTGCCCGGACTTACCTCGATTAGACGCCGAAGCAAAACGGTGGAGGATGAAGACAAGCTTTTGCGCATTGCAAAAAAGACTTGGAGCTTTTTTGAGAGCTTTCTTGTAGACGAATATAATTATTTGCCGTGTGACAATTTGCAAGACGGCATCGCCGCAAAAAGAACGTCTCCTACAAACGTGTCGTTTATGCTTACGTCCGTCTATTGTGCCGAAAAATTAAAATTTATCGACAAAGACGTTGCCCGAAATTATTATGACAAAATAATAGAATCTGTGGAGAAATTACCTAAATGGAAAGGTAATTGCTATAACTGGGTAGACGTTACGACGCTGAAACCGCTTTCATCTTTTGTTTCGTCTGTAGACAGCGGCAATTTGCTTGCTGCTCTTTTGCTTGTAGGAGGTTCGGTGAGCGGTAGCTTGGCGCATAGGATATCAAAGCTCGTAGACGAGACGGAGATAGAAGCGTTTTATGACGAGCGCACGCACTTGCTTGCAATAGGCTACGACGAAAAATCCGGGTTTACGGAAGGAAAATACGATTTGCTCGGCAGTGAGGCGATGCTTACGTATTTGGTGGGGTACGGATTAGGTAAACTTCCGATAGAAAGTTTTTACGCACTGTCTCGCCGCTGCGTAAAGTACAAAGGCAGCTCGCTTTACAGTTGGACGGGCGGCGTTTTTGAGTATATGATGAGCTCTATATATTTCGATTATGTAAGCGGCAGCTTTTTAAATCAATCTGCAAAGTCGGTTATGCGAGCGCATATTGCCAATAAAATCGAAGGCGCATGGGGGATGTCCGAAAGTCAGTATTTGCATACCGATCAAAACGGATTTTATGATTATAAGGCGTTCGGGGTAGAACAAATCGCACTTTCAAGAGAAAAAAACAGAAAAGTTCTGACCCCGTACGCATCGATATTGTTTTTACCGTATTTTCCATCCGCCGTAGAAAAAAACATATACGCATTAGAGAAATTGCGTCTGATAGGCAAATACGGATTTTATGAAGCGTATGACGGAAGTCCCGTAAGAACGTTTATGGCGCACCATCAGGGCATGGTTATGGCGTCTATAACCAACGCTCTTACCGAAAAAACAATATCCAAGGACTTCGCATCGCCGGCAATGCGAGCAGCTGCGCTTAACCTTACTTTTTCCGAATCGCCGCAAGGAGAGCGAAAGACTCGGTATGCGGCGAGAAAAATCGTTTCGACCGATTATGTTGCCGTAAAGACCTTTCCTAAGAAATTGAACATAATGTCTAATGGCGAGTACTCCGTAATCGTCGATTCGGACGGATACGGTTATTCGAGATACAAAGATAATCAGATATCGAGACGTTATGACTACAGGGGAGGGTTTAACGTATTCGTCGGCAGCGGCAAACATAGGGTTGCGGGGAAATGCGTCATCGGTGATGGCGTAACCAAATTTTACGATACAGCGGACGGATTTTCGGTAGAGCGAGCTTCCGTTGTGCTTCCGATAAACGGCGAAGCACACCGCATAACAATTACGAATACGACTAACGAAACGAGAGAAACTGAAGTTTACGGTTTTATGGAAGCGGCGCTGTGCAGGCTTTATGACGATATTTCGCACAAAACTTTTTCTGGCATGTTCGTAAAAAGAGCATACGATAGTGAGTTTAACGCTTCAATAGCATATAGAAACGGACTTTATGCGGCAATCGGTGCGGATAAAGACGTGACTTTTGTCGATACGAGGGCGGAGTTTTACGGAAGAGCAGACGGTGGCTTCGATCCTGTTTTGTGTGCAAAAGCGAAAATTAAATTGCTGCCTAAGCAAAGCGAAGTAATTAACTTCGTCATAGTGGTAGCCGAAAATACGGAGGCACTCAAACGTTTGCTTAAGACTGCAAAAGGTTATGCGTATGTGGATGGAGCGTTTTGCGGTGCGTCGACGCTTTCCGGAGCGTTCGGTGTGTGCGAAAAAATGCGATTTGCAGCATCGCAGCTTATTTATAACGGCGTTCCGTCGACTGTAAGCGAATTACCTACCGTTTATATCGACTGTGATAACATAAGCGCAGCGGTTACTAATAAGTTGAAGATGTTGCAAAATTTGCGCAAAGCGGGCGTCGAGTTTTGCGTCGCTGCGGCTTCAAGTGAAGACGGTTATAGAATAGGCGAAATAAACGGTTACGGTTTAAATATAGTACAGGTGCGAAAAAACGACAAGACTGCGCTAAACAGTTGCACTAATATCGACGACGTAATTTATGTAACTATGCCGCAGAGAAGTTTTACGAACGGAAGTTTGGGTAATGCTCCGTCAATGCGCAAAGCTGTCGAGTACAAGCTCGGTTACGGCGGATACGTCGATGACGGCAATGCATACTATATGGAACTCGACAAACTGCCGCCTCGCCCGTGGTCCAATATAATAGCCGATAAAAATTTCGGTACCATTATTACGGAGAAAGGCGGAGGCTATACTTTTTATCGAAATTCTCGGCAGTCGAAACTTACCGATTGGAGTAATGATCCCGTAGCGGATCCGTTAAGCGAGGGCATATTTTTTTTGGAAGACGGCGATTTGTTTTCCGTTACGAAATCCGTAGTTAAGGATGCCGAGTACACTGCGGAACACGGACTGGGATATTCGGAGTTTACCTGCAATTACGCTCTTATGCAAAGCGTACAGACGGAATTTATAAGTGGTTGCGTAAAATACTATCTTATCAGACTAAAGTCGTTTTCGCCAAAGAAAAGAACGCTTAACGCCGTGTTCTTCGCTAAGCCTGTGCTGGGAGATTTCGTCTTTAAGACGAGGCATAATCTTACTGCGGAATTCAGCGACGTGCTTACCGTCACTAACGCTCTAAGCGGAGCCGAAATGGTGATGGGCTGCTCTTTACCGCTTAGTCTGTACGACGAAATCAAGTCCTATTCGAGCGGCGAATACGTTGCGGTAAGTACCCGGGTGCAAATAGAAGCTAACGGCGAAACGGAATTTTACTTTTATCTATCGGCAGGTGACAGAGCGGAAGCGGATGTCAAAAAAGCTTTGCTTTGTCAAAAACGCAAGTATTCGCATCTGTCTGACGTCGAAATATCAACGGGAGATAAGAGTCTCGATTATTTGGCAAAGTGGCTCCCGTACCAAACGTACACTAGTCGTTTTTACGGACGAACTGGGTTTTATCAGGCGGGTGGGGCGATAGGATTCAGGGATCAGTTGCAGGACTGCCTGACCATGTTATATGTCAATCCCGGAGCCGTTCGCAGCCACATAATAACGGCTGCGGCGCATCAATTCGAAAGCGGCGACGTAATGCATTGGTGGCATCCGCCGATGACCGGTGTGCGTACCAAAATTTGTGATGATCGGCTGTTTTTGCCACTCGTTACTGCCGAATACATTGCCTATACCGGAGACAAAAGCATACTCAGCGAACGGGTTCCGTATGTAAAAAACGTTCGTATCATAGGTAAAGACGTATACGGTGAAATGGAAAGTACGCAAAACAGCGAAACTTTGCTGGTTCATTGCATTAAGGCGATAGATTCATCCGCAATAGGTAGCGACGACTTGCTTTTGATGGGCGGCGGCGACTGGAACGACGCTATGGATAAAGTCGGCGTTTACGGAAAAGGCGAAACGGTGTTCGGGAGCATGTTTCTCTATTACGTTATATCTAAATTTTTGCAGTATTTACCGGATAGGCGAAAGTATGTTTCGCTTATGGGACGGCTAAAAAACGGTATCGAAAGGTCGTGGGACGGCGAATGGTATCTTCGAGCGATTACCGACGACGGCGAAAGATTGGGTAGTTCGAAAAGTGATTTTTGTCGTATAGATCTTATAACTCAGAGCTTCGCAGTGCTTAGCGGCGCAGCGGAAAAAAAGCGTGCTTCGCTTGCAATGCTTTCGGCTGCACGTAAACTTATAGATTTCGATAACAAAATAATTAAGTTACTTACTCCGCCGATTACAGATAATCGAATAGGATATATAGGGGAATATCCCGCAGGCGTAAGGGAAAACGGTGGACAGTATACGCACGGAGCGATTTGGTATGTAATAGCTTTGCTGGAAAGCGGTCATGACGATTTTGCATATTCGCTTATAAAAATGTTGAATCCGATAAATCACAGTCTCACTTCGCTCGATGTGAAAAGATACGAAGTCGAACCTTATGTGGTGAGCGCCGACGTTTATGCTGAACCGGCAGGAAAAGGCGGCTGGAGTTGGTATACGGGGGCAGCATCGTGGTTTTATGTAGCTTTGGTAAAATATCTTTTTGGGATAGAGATAGGCAGCAATTCGGTTAAAGTTGTGCCGCACTTGCCTTCGTGCATAAAAAACGTAAAAGTTAAAGTTTCACTGCCTGCCGCTTCCTTTGTAATTAGTATAGAAAATGGCGAGGGCAAAAAGTGGAAGTATTATTTGGGAAATACCGCTTTAAGCATGGAACGAATCCCTATAAAAGCTTCTTTAAACGGCAAAGAAATAATCGTACGAAAAGTTTAACTTAAAAAAGGTTGTTTATCGTTAAAGATTGTGCTATAATTTTTGTATGGACCTTTTCGATACTTTGGATTATTCTCAAAAACTCGCTCCGCTGGCGGATCGTATGAGACCAACTACGTTAGACGAGTTTTTCGGACAAAAACATTTGCTTTACGACGGCTCTTTGCTTAAGCGAGCCATAAAAGCCGACAAATTAGGTAGCTGCATCTTTTTCGGACCGCCGGGAGTGGGCAAGACTACGCTTGCCGGTATCGTTGCGTCGTCTACAAATGCGCATTTTGTAAAGTTGAACGCCGTTTCGAGTGGAGTGGCAGATGCGAAGAAGGTGATTGACGAGGCACGAGAGCGACTTAGAGTGTACGGAAAACGCACTTATTTGCTTTTGGACGAGTGCCATAGGTGGAATAAGGCTCAGTCTGATTGCGTTCTCAGTGCGATAGAGGACGGTAGTATAATTTTTATAGGTTCTACTACCGAAAATCCTTATCTTTCGATGACGAGAGCTATTGTGTCGAGGTGCAGAGTATTTGAACTGAAGTCGCTTTCGGAACAGGATGTTATGGACGGGTTGTTTCGAGCCGCAACAGATAAGGAGCGAGGACTCGGCAACATGAACGTTAAGCTTGACGAAGATGCTGCAAGGCACCTTGCGTATTGCAGTGGCGGCGATATGCGCAACGCCCTTAACGCTTTAGAGCTTGCTGCGCTTACAACGCCGCCCGTAAACGGGGTAATTTGTATAGATAAGTCGGTTGCCGAGCAATCTATTCAGCGTAAGGCAATTTCGGTCGACGAAAGTAAGTATTTCGATATGCTTAGCGCATTTTGTAAATCGCTTAGAGGTTCGGATGCGGACGCCGCTTTGTACTGGGCGTTTATGCTTATCGAGGCAGGGCTGGATCCTCTCATAATTTTTAGGCGAATGATTGCGCATAGTAGCGAAGACGTCGGATTGGCTAACAGCAATGCTCTTATAATGACGGTTGCGGCGATGACTGCTTACGAACGAATCGGCATGCCGGAAGGCGCATTGCCTTTAGCTCATGCGATAATTTACATTTGTGTTTCGCCTAAATCAAATAGCGTCGTTACTGCTATGAATGCCGCTCAAAGCGTATGTAAAAACATGCCCGATCTTAATGTGCCGTCGCATCTGCGAAATAATAATAATTCTTCCTTGGATCGACGCAAGCCTTACAAGTATCCGCACGATTACGGCGGTTATGTAAAACAGCAGTATTTGCCCGATTCTTTGGTGGGCTCTGTTTTCTATTGCCCCAAGGACGAGGGAAATGAGGCGAGAATTAAACAGTTTATGGAAAAAATTAAAGGTATTCTCTGACTTACTTTTCTTGTAAGAAAAGTAAGCAAAAGAACGTGAAAAGATTTCCTATCTGCGGTAGTGAAAGTTCTGTACGTTTTCTGTTTTTAGTGGCTTAGTAGATATATATGCTTTGTAAGAAAAGTATAGCGAAATCGAGATTTTAATGCAAAGGTGTAGGCGGATAGAGTTTGTATGCCGTCGCCCAGGAATAGGGGGAGTATATTACTTTGCAGAAAATTGCTAAACATATAAAAGCCGCACGTCTGTTCGTTCTTGACAGGCGTGCAGCTCTTTTACTGATAATTATTTATGATTGGGTTGAATAGCGTTTATTTCTCCGGAATGAAATTCTCGAAAATAATATTGTTGGCTATGCCGTTAAGCGCAGTTCGCATTTCGTTACTGCGTACCGTCCAAGCAAGTACGGGGAGCTTTGAACGATTTACATACTTGTTTGGCAAGTTTTCCGCTTTGTACGAAACAAAGTCCGGTTTTGCCAATTTATTAAAATGTAATGTCTTAAGCAGGTATCGTTTAAAACGTCCCTTCAAATCCGCTTTGGTAAAGAAGCAAGATAGGATGCCTCGGGGAGCATCGGGAAGCTTGTTTTTAAAATACTCTATAGAGAACGGGTTAAACGATTGCAATGCGTATTTGCCGTTATAATCCTTCAACAGTGAAATTGTTTTTTCTTCCAATGCGCCTACGCCGGATTTACTTTTAATCTCTATTAGAAGAGGAACTTTGCCGTCCACGCAGGACAAAAATTCTTCAAAAGTGGGGATAGAAAATTCGGTAGGCTTCTTTTCTCCGTTTACCAATCTCAGTTCCTTAAGCATTGCGCTTGACGAATTTTCTATAAAGCCGTCTTTGCCGGTCATTCTGCCTAAGGACGAATCGTGAAACACTACAAGTTCGCCGTCATCCGTGATGTGCAAATCCATTTCTATCGGAAATCCGTGTTCGATAGCGTTCTCGAATGCGCCTATGGAATTTTCGGGAAGTTCGGCGTTATGTAGTCCTCTGTGCGCAACAGGAGTAGATAATAACCATTGAATATCTTTCATTTATATCTCCATAAGTCAATATCAAAATTTCTTCATTCATTCTAACATATCTTATGTCGTCAATACAAATAAAATCTGCGAGTCGACATAAAAAATTTTGTTTTTTTTAAATTTTAATTGCAATTTTGACTAATTTATTGTATACTAATCGCAAGAATTTTCTTAATCACGGTGTTGTGATTTAACGAAGGCTTTATTTTTGTTTAAATATCGGCAAATGTTAAATCAATTCTCGTAGCTAATTTTTTCGGAGATATTACCATAGTTTATGAACAGGCAGAGTAAAATCAGAAATTTTTGCATTATAGCGCATATCGATCACGGCAAGTCTACGTTGGCAGACAGACTTATGGAAGTTACCGGCACCGTTGCAAAACGAGATATGGAAGATCAGCTGCTCGATAGTATGGATATAGAGAGAGAACGAGGCATTACCATAAAGCTTACCCCGGTTAAAATGAATTACGTTAAAGATGGCGAAACTTATGAACTTAACCTTATCGATACTCCGGGACATATAGACTTTAATTACGAAGTCAGCCGATCGCTTGCAGCTTGTGAGGGAGCTTTGCTTATAGTGGACGCCACTCAAGGCGTTGAGGCGCAAACCCTCGCCAACGTATATTTAGCCATAGATAACGATTTGACCATATTGCCTGTAATAAACAAGATAGATCTTCCTTCTGCCGATCCGGAAGGAGCAAAGCAAGAGGTCGAAGAGCTTGTAGGCTTGGACACTTCGCTTTCGCCGCTTGTCAGCGCAAAAGAAGGTATAAATATCGAAGAGGTGCTTGAAAAAGTCGTCGATTATTTTCCTGCGCCCAAAGGCAAAGAGGATGCTCCGCTCAAGGCGTTGATTTTTGACTCGTATTACGACAATTACAAAGGGGCGGTTTGTCTTGTAAGGATAAAGGACGGCAGCGTTAAAGTGGGCGATAAGATAAAGATGATGTCTACGGGCGCCGTTTACGACGTTACGGAAGTGGGCGTGTTTACGCCGAAGGCTATGCCGTCGGAGCGGCTCGACGCCGGCGAAGTCGGTTACATATGCGCAAGTATAAAGAACGTTTCCGAAACGGCTCCGGGCGATACTATTACCGATGCGCTTAATCCTTGCGCAGAGCCTTGCCCGGGGTACAAAAAGGTTTTGCCGGTTGTTTATTGCGGCATTTTCCCCGTTGACGGAAGCAAATATAACGACCTGAGAGATGCGCTCGAACGTTTGAAACTTAACGACGCTGCGCTCTATTACGAACAAGAGAATTCCGCAGCTCTCGGATTCGGATTCCGTTGCGGCTTTTTGGGGCTGCTCCATATGGAAATTATAGAGGAGCGGCTTGAGAGAGAGTTTAACCTCGATCTTATTACGACTGCTCCCGGCGTTAATTACAACGTATACAAGACTAACGGCGATATGCTGACGGTAACAAACCCGAGCAATTTACCTAATCCTCAAGAAATAGACCATATCGAGGAGCCTGTAGTAAATGCCGACATTTATACGCCGCCCGAGTACATCGGCGGCATAATGGAGCTGTGTCAAAACAAAAGAGGCGAATATATAGATATGGTTTATCTTGACAAAAACAGAGTTAAGATGAGATACGTTATGCCTCTTAACGAAATAGTTTACGACTTTTTCGATTCGCTTAAGTCCCGAACGAGAGGATATGCGAGTCTCGATTACGAAATAAAAGGATACAGACCGAGCGATTTGGTAAAAATGGATATTATGCTTAACGGTGACGTTTGCGATGCGCTCAGTATTATTGTTCATAGGGACAAAGCGTATTCGAGGGGCAGAATGCTTGCCGAAAAGTTAAAAGACGTCATACCTCGTCAACAGTTCGAGATACCTATACAGGCTTCTATAGGGGGGAAAGTCATAGCGAGAGAAACCGTCAAAGCGGTGCGTAAAGACGTTTTGGCAAAGTGCTACGGCGGCGATATTTCCCGAAAAAAGAAATTGCTCGAAAAACAAAAAGAGGGCAAAAAACGTATGCGACAGGTAGGCACGGTACAAGTGCCCAGCGAAGCGTTTATGTCTGTATTAAAGCTTGACGACGATAATTGATAATTAGATTCACAGACGGCTCAAGTTATATAGTATAGTGCGGGAATTGTTTATACGTATGGCCGTTTTCTGTTTGTTATGACTTCGGCGCATTTGCGGAATTAAATAATTACGGTTTTAGAAGTAATCTGAAAATTCAACGAAACGATATAGACCGACAACTTGTTTTGAGGATGAGCGTAGCGGTTTAATCTGCTATGCGAATGAACTTCTGCATGGAAAAAACGGCATTAATACGAACAATGTCGCAGCGACAACGGCTTTTGCAGATTGCGGAAACCCGGACATAAGAGTTCGATGCTAAGAATTTCGACATGCGACGTTTTTGCCGTATACTAAAAGTGTTAAAGTGCTGCCGTAGCATTTGTCGCAGATTTTCGTATACGTATATATTTTTACGTAAAATGTTTATTTACGCTACCGTCGACGTCGCAGACATAAGGAGAAAAAGTGGCAGGAATTTACATACATATACCGTTTTGCAAACAGAGGTGTACGTATTGCGCATTCGTATCCGGTGCGCCGCTTTTTTGCAGACGAAAATATGTCGAAGTCCTAAAAAAAGAAATAGAAAGTAGACTCGATAAGTGGGTGAGCGTCGATACCGTTTACGTGGGTGGCGGCACACCGTCCATGTTGGAAAGAGGGATGCTTAAGGAGATATTCGATTCGTTATCAAAGGCTTGCGATATGCGTGCAAAGGAAATAACGGTAGAATGTAATCCCGATTCGGTAGATAAAGAATTTTGCGACGAGATAATTTCTGCGGGAGTAAATCGAGTCAGCATAGGACTGCAAACTGCCAATGACAAACTGCTTAAATGCGTAAACAGACCGCACGATCTATCGAGTTTTTTGCGTGCATGGGAATCGCTTTCGCCCATAAAAAACAAAAGCGTAGATATAATGATGGGGCTTCCGGGGCAGACGATAGAGGACCTTGCGTCTACCGTCGATTTTGTGACCGGACTTAACCCGCAGCATATATCGGCGTATTCGCTTACCGTTGAGGACGGCACCGTGTTAAAAGAGTCGGGATTTGTCGTCGACGAAGACGGCGAGGCGGATATGTACGACGTAATGTCGGACATCCTAAACAAAAAAGGCTACCGCAGATACGAAGTCAGTAATTTTTGTTTGCCCGGTTACGAGAGTAAACATAATAGTTCTTATTGGGATTTGTCCGACTACTACGGCTTCGGCGTTTCTGCACATTCGCTCGTAAAAGGCGTACGAATAGCAAATACCGACGACTTCGATAAGTATGTAGGCGGTGATTTTGTTGCGAGTAAGGAAAAATGCGACTTCGCCGAAGAATACATTATGCTGTCGCTGCGAACGGCTGCAGGACTAAGCATTTCCCGACTGTTCGACTTCGGATTTGACATACTTAACGAACGGAAAGAGCAGATAGAGCGGTTGGTGCTTTCCGATCTTATTTATATAGACGGCGATCGTATAAAGCTTTCCGATAAAGCTTTTTACGTTATGAACGATATTATAACAGATCTCATGTAAAGGCTTCTAATGCGACGATTTTCGTCATAGTTTCCACCGGGAGACTTTTATTGCCTTGCAGCCGAGTGCGAAAGTGTTGCGTAGACGCTGTTTTTTATCTAAGAATGTGTTATGAATTTTTGGCGTCGGCATGTAGACGATGTCGGTACGCTTATAAATAATCGTGATATGCGCTTAGATTGCGGATTAGAGAAAAATGCGGATAAATCGGTCGGTGCATTGACGTTAACGACAAGGTAGCAGCCGTAATTCGGCGCCGATTGCCATGACAATCGGATTAAAGCCGGTTATATTACGATAAAACTCATTATAAATTGTCTTTATGTCGCTTTTTCAAAAAGTATATTTGTTTCGATGGCGAAAGACCTTAAATGTATTTTCCGAAAGAAAGAAAACATGTGCGGAGGATTACTATGAAAGAATACCGAATTCCGGTAGAGTTGCTCGATTGTAAAGTTAATGAAACGGAGTTGAAAGCAGACGAAGATTTTATTAAGGGAAATAAACAAAATATAATCGACGAATTAAGCAAAATCGGAATAATTGCCGAAATACAATCTTATTTTGTCGGACCTACGGTTATAACGTATAACGTAATCAATTCGAATTGTTTATCATTGAAAAAAAGTTGAAGATTTTAAGTCGGAGCTTTCTTTGACAACGAAAACGCCTGTTCGCTGTTACTTTGATAAAAAAGCAGTTTTTTGCTTAGAAATTCCGAGAAAAAGTCGAGAAGTCGTCGGCTTAAAAAGCTGCCTGAACAAGACGGCAATGATTTGATAATTGTACCGGGCAAGAACACAAAAAACGAGTACGAAACGTGCAATTTATCCGTGGCGGCAAATATGCTTGTCGTCGGCAGTTCCGGTTCCGGTAAAAGCAATTTTTTGTATGCCGTAATTACCTCGCTGGTATTTAACCGTTCACCGGAAAATTTGAAATTACTTTTAATAGCGACTACGAAACCGAATTTACGGCGTTTTGCGGACTGCCGCATCTTATTGCCGAACCTGTCGTCGAAGTCGCAAATATTCAAAACGTATTCAGTCTCCTTATGCTTCGCTTGAAGTCGTAAAGAACGCTGTAGAATATGCAAAAGAACATTTCGACTGAGAATGTTTTGCTTAGTGCGAAAAACGTGTTTCTGATATAAGTACGTTATAGGATAAGTATTATTGCGGAATAAGTATAATTCAGGGATTTCAATCGTCATCCCTGAGTTTTTCGATGCCTTTGCGGAGGGAAATATTGCATTTGGAATACGTCGTTTGGGATAAAGAACTCCGGTTGCAGTAAAACGATGAAGGCGTTATGTACGAAAAAACCAGACAACGGAAAAAACTTCTGCCGATTGTTTGACAACCGGCTATGCGATGAATTATAATGCGCAGGTCGGTTTTTTGCCCGGCGCAACGATAACAAAGGAAGAAGCGCACATGCCTCAGTTGATTAAGTCGCTCAAGACGTACAAAAAAGAATACATTCTGTCAGACCTTATGGCAGGGTTGATGGTAGCAATTATAGCGTTGCCGTTATCCATCGCATTGGGAATACAATCGGTGCCGCAAAGCGTTAGCGCAAACGGCATCGGGTACGGAATAGTTACGGCGATTATAGCCGGATTTCTTATTTCCGCATTCGGAGGCAGTCCGTACCAAATAGGCGGTCCGACTGCTGCTTTTGTAGTTATACTTTTCGGCTACTTAAGTAATCCCGATATAGGCCTTATAGGACTTGCGCTTTCAGGCGCTGCGGCAGGCGTTTTGTTGATTCTGTTAGGTATACTAAAAGCCGGTAACGTAATGAAGTTTTTTCCGTACCCGATTACTATAGGCTTTACGACGGGTATCGGTATTACGCTAATTCTCGGACAAGTCAAAGATTTTTTCGGTTTGACAGTGTCGCCGTGTTCGGCGCTCGGTATCGAAGCTCTGAATAACGGCGGAGTAGGTAAGTTGATCGGCATTATCGGAGGAATAGGGAGCTTTGACGTAGCGACGGCGATAGTGGCTGCTTGCGGACTTGCATGCGTGATATTTTTGCCAAAGCTCAGCAAAAAAATTCCTGCGTCGTTTGTTGCGCTCATCGTCTGCACTTTGCTGACGTTGCTGCTTAACGAGTGTTTTGGTGCGAGCGTGGCTACAATAGGTTCTCGTTACGGCGATATAAAAGCAGGATTCGAACTGCCCGATTTTTCGTCGGTAAAAGATATAAGGTTAGGTTCGCTTATTGTTCCTACGCTAGTAATTACTTTCTTGTGCGCTATCGAAAGCCTTTTGTCTGCTACCGTGGCTGCGGGGATGACGGGGACAACGTTCGACGCCAATCAGGAACTTATCGGGCAGGGAATAGCCAATATAGGTTCGTCGCTTTTGGGCGGGTTACCTGCGACGGGAGCTATTGCCCGAACGGCGGCAGGTATAGAAAACGGCGCAAAAAGTCCGATTTGCGGTATGACACATGCCGTTGTGATACTGATAATGTATTTTGCCCTTATGGGTGTAATGAAGTTTGTGCCGCTTGCCGTATTTGCGGCAATACTCGTGTCGGTGGCTATAAATATGAGCCGTTTCCGACTGTTCGCAAAACTTGCTGTATTCGGCAAACGAGATACGGCGATTTTGATTGTGACGTGCTTGTTGACTGTGGTGCTTGATCTTACGTACGGCGTAATCGGAGGTATTGCGCTTGCGCTTATTCTTAACGTAAAAAGTTTCAAAAAAGGTCTTTCCGTGACGCAAGAAGAGGGTACGATTAAGGTAAAGGGTTCCGTTTTCTTTGTCAATTACTCCAGGTTTATGAAAGCAATCGAAGCGACTTCCGCATGCGAAAACGTAATTATCGACTTGACGGACGTATATTCCATAGACGAATCGTCGCTTGAAAAACTCGGTAGCGTTATTAAAAAAATGCGTATCGACGCTAAAACGGTGCAAGTAATCGGAGCGAAGAATTCCGTAAAAAATCACGTAGACAAATACTTGGAACATTTCAGCAAATAATCGTTTTTTTGCAACAATTCCATATCGTTAAATTATATATTTGTTATCGCAAATTCGTTGCGTTTTAAAAGCAGAACGACTTGCGACGATAGCGACATAAAAGAAATTTGAAACGACCGGAACGAATACGATTCTCTTACTATGCAGAGAGTCGTATTTTTGTTTTGTATGAAAGCTAAATCCGAACGCTGCATTTTTTCTGCAAAATGCCGTGACGTGGGCGAAGAGCATATACAAATCGCTGCAGGCATGCTTAAAATTTGTCGATTTTCGATAGGTATGCGTTAAATCTTATTTTGATAAGTCGCCTTGATTCGCCGTGTCCAGGCTTCTGCATATTAACCGTTCAAAGCGAATGACAGGCGTTATCGTCCGAAGTTCGGAACATTCGGTATTATATTTATCACAATATTTGCGGTCGATGTAGAGCGCCATCCGTGAGATAACTTCTGTCGTTACCTTTTTACGAATCGTGAGGAATAACGTCGAAAAGTGAGATTGTGTAAACGAGCAAAAACAAAAATGCAACAAAAAAATTTCGGAAAAAATATTTTTGACTTTTTTTGGTTTAAATCACTTGACATTTATTGCCAAAAAGTAGTACATTTAAAAAATGCGTATTATGCGGAGTTTCTGCTTTTGACGGAAACCTGCTCCAAAAAAAGGAGATTATAAATGTCCGAAAGAACCATAAGAAAGGTAAAGTACGGCAACAGCGAAAGACTTTCGTTTGCTCAGGTGCAGGAAGTTATCGAGATGCCGCAGCTTATCGAAGTCCAGAAGGCGTCTTACAATGAATTTTTAGAGCATGGTATAGACGAAGTTCTCAAAGATTTTTCGCCGATTACAGACTTCTCGGGTAGGATTGCACTTCATTTCCTCGATCATCATCTCGACGGAAAATCCAAGTACACCGAAAAAGAATGTAAAGACAGAGACGCAACTTTTGCCACTGCGCTTAAAGTCCGTGTAAGATTGGAGATTTACGGCGAAAACGGCGAAGTGGAAAACGCCATCGAACAAGACGTGTTTATGGGCGATTTCCCGCTCATGACGCCTAACGGTTCGTTTATTATTAACGGTGCGGAACGTGTAGTCGTAAGTCAGCTCGTTCGTTCTCCCGGTGTAGTATTCGATCTTCAAAAGGATCCCAAGACCGGTAAGGCGTACTATATGGCAACAAATATTCCTTCTCGAGGCGCTTGGCTCGAATTCGAAGAAGATTCGCAAGGGCTTTTGTGGGTACATGTAGACCGTACGCGTAAAGTTCCCGCATCGGTACTTCTTCGTGCTTTGTCCGCTACTCAGCCCGAAGAAAACAAATTCGGTACGGACGAAGACATAACAAAGCTTTTCCACGACAGCGAGCTTATCCGCAATACGTGTGAAAAAGATCCTACCAAGACGGAAGAGGAAGCTCTCATAGAACTTAACCGCAAACTCCGTCCCGGCGAAGTTCCCAACGTAGACAGTATACGAGGCTACTTCGAAGGACTTATGTTCGATCGTCGTAAGTACGATCTCAGCAGAGTCGGTAGATATAAATTCAACAAAAAACTTGCTTTGAGAGCAAGAATAGCCGGACAGGTCGCAAACGGTGACGTTATCGACGACGACGGTGTTTTGTACGTTAAAAAAGGCGAGGTGATTGACGAAGAAACCGCCTATCGTATTCAAAACGCAGGTATAAACGAAGTCGACATCGTGGTTTCCTCCGAACCGTATCATCATGTAATCACCGGCAATAACATGGTAGAGCTTAACGGTTATGTGTCGTGCAATCCCAAAGATCTCGGCATTAACGAAATGGTACATTATCCCACGCTTAAGAAGCTTATCGACGAAGCGGAAGGTTCCGAAGAAGTTTTGATGGGTCTTATCGCAAAGAACGTTGATAACCTTATCGTTAAGCATATTCTCATAGACGACGTAATAGCTACCGTAAATTACCTTATCGGTCTCAGATACGAGATAGGTTCGGTAGACAATATAGACCACCTTGCCAATCGTCGAGTTCGTTCGGTAGGCGAGTTGCTTCAAAATCAGTTCCGTATCGGTATCGCAAGACTGGAGAGAGTTATCAGGGAGAGAATGCAAATTCAGTCGGATGCAGAACTTACTCCGCAAAACCTCATCAATATCCGTCCCGTGTCAAGTGCGATTAAAGAGTTCTTCGGTTCCAGCCAGTTGTCTCAGTTTATGGACGAGACAAATCCCATAGCGGAGCTTACGCACAAACGTAAGTTGTCTGCGCTCGGCCCCGGCGGACTTAACAGAGAACGTGCTTCTTTCGAAGTTCGAGACGTTCACTATACGCATTATTCTCGTCTTTGCCCCATAGAAACTCCCGAAGGACAGAACATAGGACTTATATCATCGCTTTCGTCTTACGCTCGCATCAACGAGTACGGCTTTATCGAAGCTCCGTATCGTATGGTGGACAAAAAGAACAAGAGAGTCGTTCCCGGACCCGAAGGCGTAAGATACCTTGCTGCAGACGAAGAAGACAGATACAGAGTGGCGCAAGCTACGGAGCCGCTTGACGAAAACGGCTGGTTCGTTAACGAACGTGTGCTTATGCGCTACAGAGAAGACATAGCGGAAATTTCTCGTGACGAAATAGATTATATAGACGTTTCTCCCCGACAGATGATATCCGTCGCTACTGCGCTTATACCTTTCCTTGAAAACGACGATACCAACCGTGCGCTCATGGGATCCAACATGCAGCGACAGGCAGTTCCCTTGCTTAAGCCCGAATCGCCCATTGTCGGAACGGGTATGGAGCATCGTATAGCGTACGACTCAGGCGTAATGGTAATCGCTCGCAAGGGCGGCAAAGTCGTATACGTAGACGCAGACGAAATCAAGATCGAGGAAGAAGACGGAACGATAGCTTCGTATACCATGAAGAAATTCCAGTCGTCCAACCAAGGTACTTGCATTAACCAACGTCCCATAGTAAGTAAAAATCAGGTTATAAAAGCGGGCGAAGTTTTGGCGGACGGACATTCGACCAACGGCGGCGAGCTTGCCCTCGGCAGAAACATTTTAGTAGGTTTCATGTCGTGGGAAGGTTATAACTACGAGGACGCTATACTTATCAGCGAAAAGATCGTTAAAGACGACGTGTTTACTTCCATTCACATCGAAGAGCACGAAACCGAAGCTAGAGACACTAAGCTCGGCGAAGAGGAAATAACCAGAGATATTCCCAACGTCGGTGACGATGCGCTCAAAAACCTCGACGAAGACGGTATTATACGTATCGGCGCCGAGGTCGATTCCGGCGATATATTGGTAGGTAAGGTTACGCCTAAGGGCGAGACCGAACTTACTCCCGAGGAGAGATTGCTTCGAGCCATATTCGGCGAAAAGGCGAGGGAAGTCAGAGATACTTCGCTCAGAGTTCCTCACGGCGAAGGCGGTATAGTAGTAGACGTAAAAGTATTTACGAGAGCCAATAGAGACGAAATGAGCCCCGGCGTAAACAAGCTCGTCAGAGTTTACATTGCTCAAAAACGTAAGATATCCGTCGGTGACAAAATGGCGGGCAGACACGGTAACAAGGGCGTAATTTCTCGTATTTTACCGCAAGAAGATATGCCGTTTATGGAAAACGGGCAGCCTCTGCAGGTAATGCTGAACCCTCTGGGTGTACCTTCTCGAATGAACGTCGGACAGGTACTGGAGGTTCATCTGGGTCTGGCTGCAAAGAATAAAGACTGGTATATCGCAACACCGGTATTTGACGGTGCGACAG
>ERZ825137.1862-NODE-1862-length-25956-cov-4.054013_pt1 | contig 25956 bp, 25 predicted proteins | sample MGYA00519873_ERZ825137 | MGnify/ENA primary metagenome ERZ825137 (study PRJEB31778, sample SAMEA3449190) | human gut metagenome | biome: human gut; feature: human-associated habitat; material: faeces | place: United Kingdom | collected 2010/2012 ...
CGTAAAAATATTCCCTGTGTTCATAAAACAGCGGCAGAAATATGCGGTAGAATTCATAAAACTCCCGTTCTATGGGGTTTGATTGTTCGTTGATTTCGTGAGGAGTACCGCTTGTATATCGGGTTTCGCCGCCCTCAAACTCCACGTAACGCTGCTGGGCGGCTTCTGCCTGGATCTGCTTCCGCTGTTCAAGGGATAGCACCCGCTTCAGCCCGTTGCGGCTGGCAGTGCCCATGTCATACATGCTTATCGTAGCAATGGCTTTCAGCCGCGGGTCGATTTTGGCCGCACTGATAGCGAAACTACCGCTACCACAGATACCGATAGCACCGATACGCTCCCGATTCACAAATGGACGGGTGCCGAGATAATCCACTGCGGCGCTGAATGCTTCCGAATACAAGTCGGGCGATACCGCATTGCGGGGTTGACCTTCGCTGCCTCCCCAAAAAGGCAGGTCTATGGCAAGCGTAACAAACCCGCGCTCCGCCATCTTCGTGGCATAGAGGTTGGCACTCTGTTCTTTGACCGCACCCATCGGATGACCCACTACGATGGCGGCATACTGTTCGCCTTCTTTCCTCGACTTAGGCAAAAACAGATTGCCTGCCACTTTCATCTTATACTGATTGTCGAATGCTACTTTTTCGACGCGGACCGCATCACTCTTATAAAAATTATCTGCGTCTGTTTGGGCCTGAGCAATCTTCGTACTGAACATTACACCGGCGGCCACTGCTAAAATTAAAATCTTTCTCATATTCTTTCACTTTTAAATCAATATCAGTTTGTACAACACAAAAGTACAGCATCTTATATATTCCTTATGTAGATGGATTACGGACATTATGACCCTAATTACAGAAATTAAATCACTTTTATCCATTTGCCCCTTTTGAGGCGGAAGAGGAAAATGGCCCCGCGGAAACAAAGTTCAATACACATGGCCACCCATACGCCCTGCAATCCCATCGACGGGGCCAGTACGGCTGCAAGGGTGAGACGCACTGCCCATATACTGAAAAGATTCATCACGCTGGGAATTAGTGTGTCACCGGCACCCACAAACACACCATAAGCCACGATAGAAGCGGCAAACATTGGTTCCGCGAAGGCTTCTGTGCGCAGAGCCATTACGCCCAGCGCCTGCACCTCGACGACCGGCGTCATTAATCCCATCATCAACGGAGCAGCTACGTACATCACGGCTCCCATCATCCCCATGACAGCCATGCCCAATGTGACAGTGATCCGTGCAAACCGGAGGGTCAGTTCACGTCGTCCAGCCCCAAGGCTTTGACCTACCAGAGTGGTGGCTGCATCGGCAATGCCGTATCCAGGCATGTAACAAAGACTCTCGGCAGTAATGGCGAACGAATTGGCGGCGATGGCAAAGGTACCGAGCGGTGCCACAATAACCGTGGTGAGAATCTGTGCACCACATAATATAATGTGTTCGCATCCCATTGGCAGACCGATACGGACGGCTTTCCGCAGGCAATTGGCCCGGGGAAGAAAACTCCCGCACTCCCCGCTCAGCCGTAGTTCGGATGAACGTGTCCAAAGAAACCACATCATCCATACGGCAATGACTACCTCTGCCAAGGCGGTACCCAATGCAGCCCCCGTCACACCCAACCCTGCTCCGGGAATAGTCAGCCCGACACCAAAAAGAGTTACTTCCCGCGACGGGAAAATAAGCAACAGATTGAACACTACATCCAGCCCGCACATCAAAGCGTTGAGCACACTCGGAACCACCATATTACCACTGCATCGCAGCATACCACCCGCCAGAAAATTAAGTTGAAGGGCCGGCAGAGATAAACAGAATATCAGAAAATAACGTGAAGCATCCGGACGAATAACATCCCCTCCGCCCAACCATCCCGGCAATGCACCGCTGATAGCGCTCCCAATGCTGAGCAGTAAGAAACTGAAAAGCAATGTCGCCACGATGGATTGTCGCAACACCATCCGGGCTTCCCGGTTCTCTCTCGCACCGATGCGGTGAGCCACCTGTACCGAAAAACCGGTGGCGGCAGCCGTACACAATCCCCAGAACAACCAAGTTGATGTGGATACCAGTCCGATGGAAGCGGAAGCCTCCGCTCCGAGCCGTCCCACCATCGAAGCGTCGATATATTGCATGATAATGGAGGAGATTTGTGCCATGACGGCAGGTGCACTCAACTGTACTGTCAGACGCAATTGCTGTCTGAGACTCATCGGTTGTCCGCTTCGGATGAGCGACAACAGGCTGTCTTTTTTCTTCTCCGCTATCATGCTCTTTCTACTCATCCAATTCTATCCGGACGTCAAATTCTCCCCAGTTAGCTAGGCAAATGCCGAACAAAGCCAGTCCCCGCAAAGCGTCGAGGAGGATATAACGCTCTCCGTTACGGATGGGGGCAGTCGCAGAAATATGTTTTGTCTCTTTCATTAGGCTACTATTTGAGGATGAAATTGCTGTCCGGCTCGTAATGCACGGATTCTCAATACGGCGAACACCAGACTTGCCACTAGGAACACCAGTGCTCCGTTTATCAGCGTCAGGGCTAGAATAGAGTACCACATGACGTTCTTCTTCAATGCGCCAAGTTGTGTACCATAAGAGAGCTTCTCACGAACAGGCATGGAGGGCGCGAAAAGCAGTGTGGCAATAAATACCAGTGAAGAACAGTGTTCCATATTCATTTTAATCCTTTTAATTTTCTGAGGCAAAGGTCCGAAGAATGGAGGAAAACCTTGGTAGACAAATTACAGACATCATAACCTCGATTACAGATATTACAAAATCAATCTTCATTTTATAATAAAGAAGAAGACACGATTGATATTACAAATGAATGGTTAACAAATCCCCCCCTATCTTTTATAGGACATATATGATATTATCTTTTTAAATTACAAACCTATTTATTCAAGCACCAAACAGTGCCTTACAGATAAGGAAAAAATATCATTATTCTTTCATAATACACAAGAATCCAAGAACTTAAAAATAGGTTTTGACAGTTGTTCCGTATCTGGTATATGTGAACATATGAATCTTGGTATTGCTCTTTTCGATAAGCTATTCGGTAGGAATAAGCAAAAGAAAACTATCCGACTTTTTAGACAGCCTTTTAAAGTTTAATGAAAAGAATATGCTCTAAAACATGCATTAAATATTCCGTTTTTCTCACCCGTTTTGTATTTCCATGTGTCTATTAAATAGACCTTAAAGAATAATATGGTGAAGCGTAGGGACTGCTATGTAAAAGATAGAAGTCTGAACATTGTCGTAGTAATGTTCTTGAGCATGGTACTGGCATCAGCCTTGATGTCTGAAGCTGGTTTGTTAAGTCGATTTTGCGGAATTGCCTGTTGTATGGTTTCACTTTTTATTCTACTTTACTTTTTTTCATCACATCTTTATTCTATTTCCGTTCGGGTAACCGATTTGTGCTTTTTCCTCTTATGGGCATATATCGGTTTACGGACAAAAGGGCAAGACTTTTATTCCTATACTACCGCCCAATGGATATCTTGTCTGCTGATTTACCTGTGTTGCAGGAATGTGTCTTATAACTATGTGGATAATTCGGAAGTGCCCCCGTCTTTTATGTCAGACTTTGAGAAATACTATTGCGGCACTTGTGACACCTGGTATGATTGGGATGAGATATGCGACCATGAGAAAGTGATTGAGGGTGAAGTTACAAATGGCTATAACCAATATCCATTTGATGATTCAAGGACTCCCTTACAGAATTTTTCCAATCTCCGGAACTTAACTAAAGATTGTTGACTATGAAAACATTATTATTATTTATCGGCGTAATAGGTTTCAGTGTTCATGTATCGGCACAATCCCCCTATTACAATCAGACCAAAACATTCCATGAAAAGGGATACAGTTATCAATGCGATTACGATGGACAGTTTGCCAAACTTTATAATTTGGCGGACAATCAATTTATTTATGAAGACCAGAAGAACCGCTATACCGGAAAATATCTAACATCCGAAGAAGAGTGGGAGTTGGAATTTGAATCTGAAACTTGGACTCATCCCAAATGTTATGAAATTGTTAACAATGCTTTTTCCACAGTACAAAAAGCATCTATAAATGGAGTATCTATGTTTGTGAGCTTGTATATCAATTCGGATACGGGAAAGGTTATCGGAGTGGAGTTTGAATTTGACCGGGATTCTCCTTACATGCATATTCCCCTTTCGGTTTTTCGCCAAATAGAATTAGAGTTAAAGAGGCAAATTTGGTTTACGTTAACCGATGCGGGACGTAGGCTAAATTACATCTATCTGAATTGGGAGCAATATCCTGGTGAAGTTTCCAAGTATCAGAAATAGGTTATTAAGTAGAGGCTGTCAATGTGAAGTGACCCTAAAAGGTTTTTGTCTGACTTTTAGGGTTCACTTCAAAGTTTATTTATAGATTCTTTCTCGTTTATAGTTTCTGTAGAATATCTTCCGTAATCTGTTGTTTAGTCAGACGGTTGTTGCGGAGCAACTCTTCTATATCGAAGCGGTCGACAAATTCTTTCCGGGCTCCGTAGTTGAGCACTTTCATGTCCGAAGGCCCATAATAACGGGCAATCTTTTCCCCGAAGCCTCCATCCAGAACTCCGTCTTCCAAAGTGACTACCAATGAATGGTTCTCTTTTAGTTCCTCTAACAATTCATTGTCAAGCCCCGTAATGTAGCGCGGATTGATAAGTGTAGCCTCTATCCCACTCTTTGTTTTAAACAGGTCGGCTACCTCTTCTCCTAATTGGAAGAAAGAACCCAAAGCCAGAATGGCTACCTTCTCTCCTTTTCGGACCACTTGATAATGATTCAACAGGCTGTAATCAGAGTCGGTCACTTCTCCTTTGGTTATGACACCGTTGGCCGGAACCCGAATGGCTACCGGATGTTCGTTTTGCCGTAGACTCCATTCAAGCATAGCCATATATTCCTCTTTACAAGTAGGTGCCAGATAGACCATATTGGGAATGTTGCTCACTACTGGGATATCGAAAAAGCAGAGGTGTGTGACGTCATTCATAGATGACAGGGAACCCCAGAACACGAGTAGTACGGCTGGATTGTTGTTGATGCATAAATCCTGTGAAAGCTGATCGTAAGCGCGTTGGATAAAGGTACTGTAAACACCGTATACAGGCTTTCCTCCTGCTGCGGCTATACCGGAAGCTAGTGCCACGGCGTGCTCTTCGGCTATGCCAACATCCACAAATTGTTTTCCAGCTTCGGCCCGTTTCTCCGGAGTAAACCCCATAACGGTAGGTGTTCCCGAAGTGATACCCACTATGCGAGGATCCTCTTTCATTTTTTTCAGCAGATAGTCAGCTGTCAGTGTGGCATAATCTTCTTCTTCGCTGAAATCGGTCCATGTTTGGCCCGTTTCCACATTGAACGGTATGCAGTAATGGAATCCTTCTTTGTTTTGTTCGGCAAAGCGATATCCCTTGCCCTTTACCGTATTGATATGAACCACTACCGGATGGTTGCTGTCTTTAACCGCAGCGAAAGCCTCAATCAATTGTTCCACATTGTTACCGTCTTTTACATATCGGTAGTCGAGTCCCATTGCTTTAAAGAAGTTGCATCCGCATTGGCCTTCGCTTTCGCGCAGAACCTGTAAATTACGGTATAATCCGCCGTGATTTTCGGCAATGGACATTTGGTTATCGTTGACCACAATAATCAGGTTACTGTTCAGTTCGGCAGCATAGTCCAGTCCTTCAAATGCTTCACCTCCGCTAAGTGAGCCGTCCCCAATGACGGCGATGATATTTTCTTTGCCTCCTTTCAGATCACGGCCTTTTGCCAGTCCACCGGCCAGACTGACGGAGGTAGACGTATGTCCGATGACAAAAAAGTCATGCTCACTCTCTTGTGGTTCCGAATAACCGGATACCTCATCATATTGTTCCGGATTCAGGAAAGCCTCTTTTCTTCCGGTAAGTATTTTATGAACGTAGCTTTGGTGTGATACATCGTAGACTATTTTATCCTGTGGGGAATTAAATACGTAATGAAGAGCGATGGTCGCTTCTACCATACCGAAGTTCGGACCGAAATGGCCTCCGTGTTCACTGAGTTTTTTTAAAAGAACTTGACGGATTTCTTCACTTAATACATGGAGTTCCTTCATAGACAGTTTCTTTATGTCAGAAGGTGAATGGATCGTTTCTATATACATTTGTGATGAAATTAGTTTGATATAATGTTATACAATCTTTTTTGTTCTGTGCGCAAAGGTAGATTACTTTAGATGATACCAAACTAAACGGATTACGGATTTTAGTACCCGAATTACAGGATTTCAGAACTATAGCCATTGTTTGTGCTATTTATTGCTTGAAACTTTTTCGTTCCAAAAAAAGTAATTAGAGCTTTATAATGCCTGAAAAAGGTTTCTAAAGTTTGCAAAGGGTTGTCCAAAAAGCCAGAAAGTTTATATTAAATCTTTCAATTTAGAATTGATACGGCTCGAGTATAGAAAAAAGCGCCACTTCACACCTAATTCTCATAAGTTAAAGTGACGCTCTTTATTTAATTAGTTACAGTCTGTAATCTCACTGTAATCTCAGCTAATTCAATTTTTACTTTTTAGATAGTCCGTTGGGAATGCATTGAAACTAATTTCGATTTGTGTAATAAAGCCGATGTTTTTATTCGAAAAATTCATCCAGTCCATCTGCTTCATTACTTCCGGTAATATCATTGCAAGGGTCAAAATCTTCAGGGAAAATGAATTTCTCATCCTGGGAGTATCCAAGATTTTTATCAGCATATACTTTATTCATATAAATAGCCCATACCGGTAGAGCCATAGAGGCGCCTTGTCCGTATAGCATTGTATCGAAATGGATATCCCGATCTTCACCTCCAACCCATACGCCGGATACTAATGAAGGAGTAAAGCCCATGAACCAACCGTCGGAATTATTATTCGTCGTTCCGGTCTTTCCACCCATATCCGCTTTGATGCCGTAACGGAAACGGACTCGTCCGCCTGTACCTTCATTGATAACAGCCCGCAGCATATCCAGCATTTTATATGAACTCTCTTCACTGATCACTTCTTCCATTAATGGAGAAAACTCAGATATGATATTTCCTTCGTTATCTTCTATACGAGTTACAAATAAAGGAGCCGTGCGAATACCTCTATTAGCAAAAGCAGTGTAAGCACTAACCATCTCTCCTACTGATATCTCACAAGGTCCAAGACATAAAGACGGCGTAGGTTGTATATCTTTGTTCAATATTCCAAAATTATGTAGCAACCGTACCAATGCATAAGGATTGAGTTTACTCATTAAGTAAGCCGATATCCAATTGTTTGAATTGGCTAATCCCCATTTTAAAGTTACCATTTCTCCATATCGTTTGTTGGATGTGTTTCGCGGGGTCCATGTCTTTCCATCCTCGGTAATGATAGTCTGTTCAACATTACGAGTCTCATCACAGGGAGAAAAGCCATTCTCCATAGCTAAAGCATACAAATAAGGCTTGATGGTAGAACCTACTTGGCGGCGTCCAATCATAGCCATATCGTATTGGAAGTTTGCATAGTTAGGTCCTCCTACATAGGCTTTTACATATCCGGTACGCGGGTCCATAGACATAAAACCTGTACGTAAGAAATGTTTGTAATAGCGTATTGAATCCATCGGAGTCATAATGGTATCAATACTTCCGTTGTATGAGAATACTGTCATTTCACATTTAGTGTTGAAAGCTTTTTCAATCTCTTTTTCAGAGTATCCTCCTTCTTTCATGATTTGGTAACGTTGGCTCTGTTTCATAGCCCGTTTTAGAATCTTTTGTACTTCTTCCGGAGATAGTTGATTTGTATACGGAGCTGTTTTACGTCCTTTCTTTTCTTTAAAGAAACTTGGTTGCAAGTAGTCTACCACATGCTCTTTTACAGCTTCTTCTGCATATTTCTGCATGCGTGAGTCTATGGTTGTATAGATTTTGAGTCCATCGATATAAACGTTGTACGGGTCGCCGTTTTTCTTGAAGTTCTTATTACACCATCCATAAAGCGGATTCTTTTCCCATGCAATGGAATCTTCATAAAATTTTTGCATTTGCCAACCCCGATAATCGCTTTTATATGGTTTTTTGGCGGTCATTACGGTTCTTAAATATTCACGGAAATAGGTCGCTAATCCTTCTTTATGATCTACTTTTCGATATTTTAAAGTAAGGGGTAACGCTTTTAGAGAATCTGATTCGGCTTGAGTCAGATGACCGGCTTTTCTCATTTGGTCAAGTACGACATTGCGGCGTTCGCGGGAACGTTCGTTAAAACGTACCGGATTATAATAAGATGGATTTTTACACATGCCTACTAATGTTGCAGCTTCTTCTATGTTTAAATTCTTCGGCTCTTTTGAAAAATAAGTGTTAGATGCTGTTTTAATACCTACGGCATTGTTTAAAAAATCAAAGTAATTTAGATACATGGTCAGAATCTCTTCTTTGGTATAAAAGCGTTCCAATTTAACGGCAATTACCCATTCAATGGGTTTTTGTAACACGCGTTGTAGGGTGTTGCTGGCTACATCGGAATAGAGTTGCTTGGCTAATTGCTGAGTGATAGTACTGCCACCTCCAGCACTTGTTTGCATAAATAATCCTCTTTTTATAACGGCACGAACAATGGCCCGTGCATCAATACCCGAATGTTCTTTAAAACGGATATCTTCGGTGTCAATCAGTGCATTAATGAGATTTGGCGATAATTCGTCATATCCTACAAATATACGGTTCTCCTTACTATATGACCATGTTCCTAACATCTTGCCATCAGCCGAGATGATTTCGGAAGCAAATTTATCAATTGGATTTTCCAGTTCTTCAACAGGGGGCATATAGCCAATCCAACCTTTTGCAATAGCAGTAAATATAAGGATTGTTGCACAAGTGAGGAACAAAAGTCCGCACCACATAATTTTTATGATCTTTTTTCCCATAGTCGAATTCGTGAGCTTGTGTAATATCGATTGCAAAAGTACAACAATTCTTCTAAATCAGGTATGTTTCTAACAAACTTCAACGAATTATATGGCAAAATAAGTGATTAAATATATGCTTTTAATAAAAAATAATATCTAATTTTACACTCCGTAGACAAAAGCTATATCAAATACCTTATTATATGGAAAATAGAAGTCTTGTAACTATCGCGGAACATTCTAAGGAGAAAATTCTTTATTTGTTAGAGATGGCTAAGCAATTTGAGAAGAATCCTAATCGTAAGATTTTAGACGGAAAAGTTGTTGCCACTCTTTTTTTTGAACCTTCAACTCGTACTCGTCTCAGTTTTGAAACCGCTGTAAACCGCCTTGGCGGACGGATTATCGGTTTTTCGGATGCGGCAACTACTAGTTCGTCTAAAGGCGAATCTTTAAAGGATACCATTATGATGGTAAGCAATTATGCAGATTTAATAGTGATGCGTCATTATCTTGAAGGAGCTGCACGATATGCCAGTGAAGTGGCTCCTGTTCCTATTATTAATGCCGGAGATGGAGCGAACCAGCACCCTTCTCAAACAATGTTAGATCTGTATACCATTTACCAGACACAGGGTACACTTGAGAATCTGAATATTTTTTTAGTAGGTGATTTAAAATATGGACGTACCGTTCATTCTTTATTAATGGCGATGCGTCATTTTAATCCGACTTTTCATTTCATTGCTCCGGAAGAACTGAAGATGCCGGAAGAATATAAGATATACTGTCGTCAGCATGGTATTAAATATATAGAGCATACGGATTTCACAGAAGAAACTATTGGCGATGCGGATATTTTATACATGACTCGTGTGCAGCGTGAACGTTTTACAGATTTAATGGAATATGAGCGAGTAAAAGATGTCTATATTCTTCGTAATAAAATGTTAGAGCACACTCGTCCGAATCTTCGTATTCTGCATCCGTTGCCTCGGGTAAATGAAATAGCTTATGATGTAGACAGCAATGAAAAAGCTTATTATTTCCAGCAGGCTCGTAACGGATTGTTTGCTCGTCAAGCTATCATTTGTGATGTGTTAGGAATTACGTTGGATGAAATCAAGGAATAGGAAATTTACAATTATGGAAAAGACAAATAAGCAAGCATTGCAAGTGGCCGCATTAAGAAACGGCACGGTAATAGATCATATACCTTCTGAGAAACTCTTTACGGTAGTGTCTTTGCTGAAACTACAGGAGATGGATTCTAATATTACTATAGGCTTTAATCTGGAAAGTAAGAAATTGGGAAAGAAAGGCATTATTAAAGTAGCTGATAAGTTTTTCAGTGACGAAGAAATAAGCCGTCTTTCAGTAGTAGCTCCTCATGTAAAGCTTAATATCATTCGAGATTATGAAGTGGTGGAGAAGAAAGAAGTACACATGCCTGATGAACTTCGAGGAATTGTAAAGTGTGCTAATCCCAAATGTATTACCAATAATGAACCTATGACTACTCTTTTTCATGTGGTTGATAAAGAACAAGGAATACTTAAATGTCATTATTGCGAGAAAGAACAAAATAAAGAAAATATAAAACTTCTATAAACTTTAAGCGAATGAAGCAAGATTGGAAGCCGGGGACTATGATTTATCCTCTCCCCGCTTTGCTGGTGAGTTGCGGCAGTTGCGAATGTGAGTATAATTTGATAACGGTAGCATGGGCTGGTACCATTTGTACCAATCCTCCAATGTGTTATATTTCTGTTCGCCCTGAACGTCATTCTTATTCAATTATCAAAAAGAATATGGAGTTTGTTTTAAACCTCACTACCGAAGATATGGCGTTTGCTACAGATTGGTGTGGAGTACGTTCCGGACGGGATTATAATAAATTTGAAGAAATGCATCTTACACCCGGAAAGGCTTCTTTTGTCAATGCTCCTATTGTAGAGGAATCTCCTCTTTCTATTGAATGCAGGGTAAAAGAAATCATATCTTTAGGTTCGCATGATATGTTTATTGCCGACGTTTTAAATGTAAAAGCGGATGAACAATATTTAGATAAAGAAAGCGGACGATGGAATTTGGCAGACAGTCATCCTTTAGTGTATCTTCATGGAGGATATTTCGGTTTGGGAAAAAAGATAGGTAAGTTCGGTTGGTCGGTAGAGAAAAAACGCTAACTTTGCCGCTACTACAAATTTTAAAGATTTATAAAACACACAGATAAAAAGATATGAAAAGAGACGATTTGATTTTCGACATTATTGAAAAAGAGCATCAACGTCAGTTGAAAGGTATTGAATTGATAGCATCCGAGAATTTTGTAAGCGAGCAAGTAATGCAAGCAATGGGTTCATGTTTAACAAATAAGTATGCTGAAGGATATCCGGGGAAACGTTATTATGGCGGTTGCGAGGTTGTAGACCAAAGTGAACAAATTGCTATAGATCGGTTGAAACAGATTTTTGGTGCCGAGTGGGCCAATGTACAGCCTCACTCCGGAGCACAAGCCAATGCCGCTGTCTTCTTGGCTGTATTAAATCCGGGAGATAAATTTATGGGATTGAATCTGGCTCATGGTGGACATCTTTCTCATGGCTCTTTGGTAAACACATCTGGCATCCTATATACTCCATGTGAGTATAATTTAAATAAGGAAACCGGTCGTGTAGATTACGACCAAATGGAGGAAATCGCTCTTCGTGAACGTCCGAAATTGATTATCGGTGGTGGCTCGGCTTATTCTCGTGAATGGGATTATAAGCGTATGCGTGAAATTGCGGATAAGGTTGGTGCTATTTTAATGATTGATATGGCTCATCCTGCCGGATTAATTGCAGCCGGATTACTTGATAATCCTGTGAAATATGCACATATTGTAACTTCTACTACTCATAAGACTTTACGTGGCCCTCGCGGGGGTGTGATTATGATGGGTAAAGATTTTGATAATCCTTGGGGAAAGAAAACACCAAAAGGTGAAATTAAGAAAATGTCACAGTTATTGGATTCTGCTGTATTTCCGGGAATTCAGGGTGGTCCGTTGGAGCATGTCATTGCTGCCAAAGCAGTGGCTTTCGGTGAATGTCTGCAACCAGAATATAAGGAATATCAAAAGCAAGTTCAGAAGAATGCGAAAGTATTAGCACAAGCTTTGATTGATAGGGGCTTTACAATAGTATCAGGTGGCACCGATAATCATTCCATGCTGGTTGATTTGCGTAGTAAATATCCGGATTTGACGGGAAAAGTAGCTGAAAAAGCATTAGTATCGGCTGATATTACGGTAAATAAAAACATGGTCCCTTTCGATAGCCGTTCGGCATTCCAGACTTCGGGCATTCGTTTAGGAACTCCAGCTATTACCACTCGTGGAGCAAAAGAAGATTTAATGATTGAAATCGCAGAAATGATAGAAACAGTTCTTTCTAATGTAGATAATGAACAAGTAATTGCATCTGTCCGTGAACGGGTTAATAAAACCATGGCTGCTTATCCGATATTTGCCTATTAAGATAGAAGGAAAAAGCGAGAAATAGAGAAGTTTAAGGAAGTAAAAGTAGTAAGGTATTTGAAAGAATATCTTTTACTTTACTTCTTTTTATCTCTTAGCGAAATAATATTTCTTTTATTACTCTATTTAAATACTTTAATATACCAAATACTATATGAGCAAGAGAAACATGAAAGAATGGGTTAGTGAGCTAATTCAGAATAAACAAGTGGCTGCATTGCCAATTATGACTCACCCGGGTATTGAAATAATAGGAAAAACTGTTCGGGATGCTGTAACAGACGGACAGGTACATTATGAGGCAATTAAAGCTTTATATGACAAATATCCATCTGAGGGAGCATGTGTCATTATGGATTTGACAGTGGAAGCAGAAGCTTTTGGTGCTGAAATTGTGTTTCCCGAGAATGAAGTGCCGAGTGTGGTGGGACGTCTTCTTCAAGATGAATCTGCTATCGATGCCTTACAAGTTCCGGGGATGGATAAAGGACGTGTACCTGAATATCTAAAAGCTAATAGATTAGCGGCTGAAGCGATTCAAGATAAACCGGTATTTGCAGGATGCATAGGTCCGTATTCATTAGCCGGTCGCTTATACGATATGTCGGAAATCATGATGTTGATTTATATAAATCCAGAAGCTGCCAATACTTTATTGAGGAAATGCACAGACTTTATTACTAACTATTGCTTAGCATTGAAAGAAACAGGTGTCGATGGTGTAGTGATGGCTGAGCCTGCTGCGGGATTGCTTTCTGACGAAGATTGTCAGACCTATTCTTCTGTATTTGTAAAAGAGATAGTTGATAAAGTTCAGGATGAAAATTTTGCAGTGATTCTCCATAATTGCGGTAATACCGGTCATTGTACAAAAGCAATGGTCTATACAGGTGCTTCCGGATATCATTTTGGCAATAAGATTAATATGGTGGAAGCTTTAAAAGAAGTTCCTGCCGATACATTAGCAATGGGTAATCTTGATCCGGTAAGTGTTTTTAAGATGGGGACTCCGGAATCAATACGTAGGGATACATTGGAATTGCTTGAGGCAACAAAAGAATATCCTAATTTTGTACTTTCCAGCGGTTGTGATGTTCCTCCTCATACAGATTTAAAGAATATCGATGCCTTTTATGAGGCTTTAAAGGATTTTAATGATGGAAAAGTATAACCTTTCATTCGAAGAATTACATATCTCTTTACCTGAAGTTTATGAGGCAATGGGATATGGACATGCAGAACCGGATGAGGCGGTGAAGAATGAAGTTAATAAACTTATATCACGGGTAGCTTCGGTTACCCGTCCTCTTTTTTCTTTCTTCCTGTCGGAAGGAGAAGTTCTGGTTGAAAAGAATGAATTGGAGGTATCTGGTACGATTTTTCAAATAGGCAAAATTATTACCCGACAATTACGCGGTTCCCAAGCTTATGCCTTTTTTGTGGCGACTGCCGGTAAAGAGTTTGAACTGTTGCAACATACTTTGGAAGAAGAAGGTGATATAGTGGCTATTTATATGGCGGATTCTTTGGGAAGCATCATAGCAGAAAAAGCGGCGGACTGTATGGAGGTCGTATTGCAGAAAGAAATAGATGCCCGTGGTTGGAAACATACCAATCGTTTTAGCCCGGGATATTGCGGGTGGCATGTATCGGAGCAACAGAAATTGTTTCCTCTCTTCCCTACTCCATATCCATGTAATATTCATTTAACAGATTCGAGCTTGATGCTTCCTATCAAATCTGTAAGTGGAGTGATAGGTCTAGGAGAGAATGTTCGTAAGGTAGAATATACATGTGGATTATGTACATATGAGAAATGCTATCGACGAAAACAAAAGAAAGATGTCGTATTGGCGTAAACTCCGCATGTTCTGCTTTTTGATTGGATAAATCTTTATAAGGACTCTTTTAGTAACTTAAAGATATATTTTTTTTCTTTTTGTGATTCAAATCTTTCCTGCTATCTTTGCGAACCGATCAAACAAAATAACTTTTGAACTACAAATAATGAATAAAATTGTCGCAAAAGAACATTTCTCAGAGAAAGTTTTTAAATTAGAAATTGAGGCTCCTTTGATTGCAAAAGCACGCAAAGCGGGGCATTTTGTCATTGTCCGTGTTGGTGAAAAGGGAGAGCGTATGCCACTTACCATTGCGGGCGCCGATACGGTGAAAGGAACGATTACGTTAGTTGTTCAGGAAGTAGGATTATCTTCTACACGTTTGTGTAATCTTCAAGTGGGAGATTATATTACAGATGTGGTGGGGCCTTTGGGACAAGCTACGCATATAGAAAATTATGGTACGGTAGTTTGTGCCGGCGGTGGCGTTGGTGTGGCGCCGATGCTTCCTATTATACAAGCGTTAAAAGCGGCAGGCAACCGAGTAATTTCCGTATTAGCTGGTCGTACGAAAGAACTTATTATTTTGGAAGAGGAAGTGCGTAAAAGTTCTGATGAAGTCATCATCATGACTGATGACGGTTCCTACGGAAACAAAGGATTGGTAACCGAAGGTGTTGAAAGCATAATCAAACGGGAAAAGGTAGATAAATGCTTTGCCATTGGTCCGGCCATTATGATGAAATTTGTTTGTTTGCTGACAAAGAAATACAATATTCCTACGGATGTTTCGTTGAATACCATTATGGTTGACGGCACAGGCATGTGTGGCGCTTGTCGTATTACAGTAGGAGGAAAAACAAAGTTTGTATGTGTGGACGGCCCGGAATTTGACGGACATCAAGTTGATTTTGATGAGATGTTGAAACGGATGGGAGCTTTCAAGCCAATAGAGCGGGAAGAAATGCATAAACTTGAACATACAGGAACTGAAGAAGACCCCAATAGCCGTAATGCTGCATGGCGTGAAGAATTACGCAAAAGTATGAAACCTAAGGAACGGACAAGTATAGAACGGGTAAGGATGAACGAACTCGACCCTGTATATCGTTCCCACAATCGGAAAGAAGAGGTAAATCAGGGTTTGACTGAGGAGCAAGCTTTGACTGAAGCTAAGCGTTGTCTCGATTGTGCGAATCCTTCTTGTATGACAGGTTGTCCGGTAAGTATAAATATTCCGGCATTTATAAAGAATATAGAGCGTGGAGAGTTTTTGGAGGCGGCAAAAGTCTTGAAGCAAACCAGTGCATTGCCGGCCGTTTGCGGTCGTGTGTGTCCGCAGGAAAAACAATGTGAATCGCATTGTATTCATCTGAAGATGGGAAAACCGGCTGTAGCTATTGGATATTTGGAACGTTTTGCGGCCGATTACGAGCGTGAAAGCGGACAAATCTCCATTCCCCATTTGGCAGAGAAGAATGGAATGAAGGTGGCCGTGATTGGTTCCGGACCTGCCGGTCTTTCTTTTGCCGGAGATATGGCAAAGTTAGGTTATGAGGTTACTGTATTCGAAGCGCTTCATGAAATTGGCGGTGTATTGAAATATGGTATTCCTGAATTTCGTCTACCAAATAAGATAGTAGATGTGGAAATCGAGAATCTGGGTAAAATGGGTGTAAACTTTGTCAAGGATTGCATTGTCGGCAAAACGATAAGTGTAAAGCAATTGGAGGAGGAAGGCTATAAAGGCATATTTGTTGCTTCGGGTGCCGGTTTGCCAAACTTTATGAATATTCCGGGTGAGAATTCCATCAATATTATGTCTAGTAACGAATATCTGACTCGTGTGAATTTAATGGATGCTGCAAGCGAAGACTCTGATACTCCTGTGACCTTTGGCAAACGGGTTGCAGTGATTGGAGGTGGTAATACCGCCATGGATTCCGTTAGAACGGCAGTCCGTCTGGGTGCAGAACGTGCTATGATTATTTATCGTCGTTCCGAGGAAGAAATGCCGGCTCGTCTTGAAGAAGTGAAGCATGCAAAAGAAGAAGGAGTTGAATTCCTTACTCTCCATAACCCAATCGAATATATTGCCGATGAACAAGGCCGGGTGAAACAAGTGGTTTTACAGAAAATGGAACTTGGCGAACCGGATGCTTCGGGGCGTCGTAGTCCGGTGCCTGTGCCCGGAGCTACTGAAACCATCGATATTGATATGGCGATTGTAAGTGTCGGCGTATCTCCAAATCCGATTGTTCCCAAATCAATAGATGGGTTGGAATTGGGACGTAAAGGCACTATTGCTGTAAACGAAAATATGCAATCGTCCATACCTACCATTTATGCGGGAGGTGACATTGTCCGTGGCGGAGCAACGGTAATTTTGGCGATGGGTGACGGACGTCATGCAGCGGCAGCCATGCATCAGCAGTTGATTCAAAATAATTAAGTTCACTCATAATAATAAAAAACATATCATAAGGAACGGGAGAAATACCCCGGATCTTTTGATATGTTTTTTTTGTACAGGTTTCTCGTTTTATTGCCTTTTCTTTTTTCTGGATGCTGAAGAAACAGCTGTCGGAGCATATCGGGATGTCTTATGAATCCTACACGATAGTGAAGTATTTGGTATAGGTATATCTCCTTTATTCTCCCTTCCATGTGGCAATCTGAGCCTTTTCATCGTTAGTTAACAGTATTATTTGTTTATCGTACACATTTGCCATATGAGATATATCTATGTTAGGGATATATTTGCATAATAAATTCCCATTCCAATCGAATTTCCATATCTCTTTCTTTTTCTTTTCCTTATTTCTTTTTATGTTGACATCCATTAATATATAAATACAAGAATCCAATATGGCAAGATCTTTGGCCCCCGAAATAAAGGAAGGTGATAAACTGACTCTGCTGGATATTCCTTTGTCAGTGTATTCATATTCATAAGGCGATAATAGAATTTCTTTTTTTAATATAAAATTTCCTTTTTCGTCGTGGTCGTATATACTTAGTGTATGAGAATCCACCATGGCCAAACCCTGATCTTTGGAGTAGGCGTATCCACGTATTTGATGAAACATTCTTTTCACATCTATGGATAAATCATGTTCTTTATGCCAGAACATCGGATAGTTGCCAAATTTTGAAATGATTTCCCCCTTTGCATTTAATACCATAAAGCGGTAGTCTTGGAACATTCCTGAGCATACATACATGGAATCCGTTAAAGGAAATAGTAAACTGACTTCTTGAGGCACTCTTATGTTCTTATGCAATTCAACAGAATCTGTTCTGAAACTTGTTTTGTATAAAGTCTGTTGCGGTCGTGAGAAGAGACATAGGGAATCTTCTTGGATAAACAAATACAATGGTGAAAGTAATTCGTTGGGTCCATTTCCTTTTACGCCTATTTTTGTAAGCAGTTTTTTGTTCCTTAATGAATAACAATGTACCAACGAATCTCCGTAAAAGTCATTGATATACAATAGAGAATCATAGGTCAGTATTTGGAGGGGCATCCCTATCATATCATCTGATAAAGATTCGCTATTTAAGAATATTGATTTGGTGGGAATATTCTTTTCCTTCTGTGAACACCCGAAAAGAAATAATAAAAATAGAATATATATATATTTCATGATTGTTTGTTTTTTAGGATTCCATGCCAGTGCAAAATCTGACATGGAATCCTTTGAATTACAATTTGTTATTCTTCATAAAAAAGATGCAGTATTCCCAACAATAATCCTTGCACATTCTGTTGAACCACCTGGACACTCTTTCGCATTACTATCCTCATTTCTTGCAATTGCTTCTATATTTTCTAATGCAATATTAGATAAAGTAAAAGATTGTTTTTGTGAATTATATGCAACAACTACTGCTACAGCAATTACTGTAACTACTCCAATATATTTGTATACTTTTTTCATATTTATAATTTTTTAATGATTAATGTTATTGTACATATTGATTTTTCGTCTTTAAATATCCTAACAAGGATAAAAACATTTTTTATTTATAAGGTTCGCTGTTCTTCTTTCCACAACAAAACATTTATTGTTTCCATAAAATAAATTACCCTTGCATTGGTCTAACCCTCCTTTCTTTTAGATAGGAATTTTGGGAGTAAAGCTACATCAAAAAAGCCCTTCTAAAACTTGTTGATAAGGACCTTTACTCCTTTTTTTCCTTTAGTTTATATTCTTGTTCATTATCTCGCACAGCCTTTTATATGTAACTGAACCGGACTATTCCCGGTATTACAGTAGAGACTGATAGTTTTATTAATTTGTTCAGCATGTTCGGCGGTATAGGTTACTTTCAGCGAAGGAGCCTTTTCCGGTCTGACAGATTGTTGTGTTTATTCCCATATTTGTTGCCTCTGCTTATAAAGAAATATACGTTCCTCTTTTCCTTTCGTACGATTCCTCAATAAGAAAATGGCGTTGGACGGAGCATTTTCATAAACTAAAGAAAAGTTATGAGCCTTTTTTCGTCCTAACGAAATCCATTTCATATCGTAATAAAACAATTCGTATTCGTTACCGGGGAGGATATAGTTGTTATCATTTTTGGCATAGAGAATAAAATGTGTCAACTGCTGTGCTTTACCCAAATCCAGTCCTATACTGTATCCTTCTTCTATGCTTCCAAGCGGAGTGAACGTATCACCATCGAAGCAACTTTCAGGGTGAGTGGCCTTTTCACTGAAACAAGTTCCGCTTAAGTGTTGTGAGCCGTTCCAACATTCCAGTTCTGTAATGGGAACCTTGCAATTTTCGGGAACAGCAATGCGGAAATAACGATAAGTTTTTGGCTGTTTTAGAGTTATCTTCGTATGGAATCCGGGAGTGGCGGCCAGCGTGTCCAATAGTTCTTTTTTCCTAAAATCTTTTTGGAAACTGCCCTCTATCCTACTGCCTATGAATCGGGTCCACGTATTCAGGAAGTTCCCAGCTAACGGATATTTCCGTGTCAGAATGAGTTTCTGTCTGTTCATCGTGTCTGGTATAAAGTCTTTTTTCTGTCCGTTCATCCATAAAAATGGTTGCCCGATAGGTTTCATGCTCCCCTCTTTATACACCACAGGTAGATAAACAACCGAATCTCCCATATTCTCGAATAATGCCTCTCTCCTCCTCATTTTAGCGTAAGCTACGGGTTCCCAGTCCTTACCTGTAGCGAAACAGCAGAGATAGGCGTAAGCTGTTTCGGCATGGGAATGAATAGAAATGGTACCTGTCATCTTGTATGCTCCCGAAACATCCATCCGGAAAGGATTTACGAATTTGGGAACAAGCGTCCACTCCCAGTCCAGCTTCTCCGGCAACTCTTGCAGGGCATACATGGTTCGCTGGATCTTGGCATATCTCTTCTTGAACTTTTCATCCGCAGGATAGTCTTTTTTTGCTTGTTTGTTTACTTTGAATGAAGATGCGTCCAGGGGATTATGTTGCCGAGCGATACTGTCGTTTCCATAAACGGTAAATGTCCCTTCATTTGTCACCATGGCTACCCACGAATGACCGGTTTGGCTGTAATTAGCCCAACGGTTCACATTGTCTATTGCTGCCGGAATACCCACTGCCCTCAATACACTTCCCAGCAGAACGCAACGTTGTATGCAGGTAGCACGTCTTTGGCGTTTCAAATCCAACACATTGATGATGTGCGTTACATCGGAGCTGCTGCTTCCCACTTGTTTCCATACTTTAGCTTGAATGATGGCAAACGCCCGTTTCATCTCTTTTTCTCCGGCAATAAGCGGATAATATTCTTTGTATAAGCTGTCTCTCCATCCGATAGACGGCAACATCTCATTTTGGAAACGATATGGCAGGATATAGTGGCAGAAAGTTTCAAAATCCACTTCGCTTTTCCAAGCTGAAGCTTGCCATGTAGCGAATGCTTTTTCGATGTTGTCTATCAGGAAATCTGTCGATAACGTCTTTGCGTCATATCGACTATCTGTATTTTTACTTCCCCTTTCCGAAGCTTCTTTCCAAAGCCTGTTGATGACCGGCATGTTCAATACCACCGTATCTGTGTAATGATGTATCTTGTTCTGGAATAGTTCTAACGCTTCACTCTGTACGGAATAATGCCCGTTCATATTGGCAATAAGAAAACGGGCCGCCTCCAATTTAAGATTATTCGTCTGCTCCTTCTCATAGTGGTGTAGTACAGCTTCCAATGCAATGGAATTATTTTCCGCTTCTTGTAACGTAGCCTCTATTTTCATCTCTTGTAAATTGTTACAAGAAGTGAAAGCGATGGTTGTAAGGATGGCAAGCAGAATTGAGATAGACTTCATGTTTTAGTGTTTGGAAGTATTAATTTCTTAAAATATTTATCACTCTCTTTATTTGAAATGGCTAGAAGTATTCTACACTTTATTTTAAATTGAACTCAAAAATAATAGGATTTACTTCTTTATCTATGTTTGTTTAATATCGAAAGCGGCAATACAAAACTCAGGATTAACCCCTATCACATATACCCAATTGCTTTGGTAGTCTGCTGCTATACGGAAGATCGGTATGTTTACATCTATGATTTTTACTACGTCCAAATTCTTATCATACACGAATATGTGATGCGGCGCATTGGAAAAAGGTCTACCGCTTTGTTTTCCTTTCTCTTTTCCTGATGCTGAAGGAGATGTTTCTTTATCCCGTTCGATACTTACGATGTAATCTTTAGTTATTGCAACAGCTGTTGGAGCATATCGAGGTGTCTTACGGATAATCATTCTTCCTTGTGTAATCGTATAATCAATCTCCGAGAATTCTTTTTCTTTCTCCAAGACAAATTCTCTATCATTCCATTTATAGAGTGCCATATAAGATAATTGTCCGATACTATGAAGCAATTTACCTGTATAGGGATTATATGCTACAGTTCCTTGCAATATCGAATAGCGGTTCGTAATGTTTTCCAAATTCTTTAACGGATAATTACCGAATGGGCATAACGTATCAGAAGAGGCAAGTATGAATGGCTGTATAGAATCAGGTGTAACATATATATCCTGACCATTGGAAAGAGAAAATAACGCTAGCCCCTGAAAGCGTTTGTCTAAAGGTATGACTTTCTTTCTAATTATACTGTCTTGAGCCAAACTGTCCAAAGCTATTTGTATCTTTTTTGCTCCATTCACGTCAAATACAGTCAGTTTTCTATTTGGAGCCCAGCAAATATTCGGCGTTACGGCTTCTTCTGGACTCCCTCCCATCATAGATAAAACCTTTATTTCCGATCCGTTATCCTTGTTTAATACATGCACTTCTCCAAGTCGGGCATCCATCCAAACTAATTCATGCTCATATATCAATAAATTGCCCGGCATGGAAGTAATTAAAGTATCCGAGATAATTTGCAATTGTGCCGTAGTGCGTTCTATTTCCTTTTTATCGTTCTTCTGAGCTTGTTCGCAGGATAACAAGAGAAGTAGAAGGGATACATATTGGAATATATTTGTTTTCATTTATTTTTTTAGTTAAATATGCTTCTTTTGATTAAATATGCAAATGTACCTAATATGATATACTTGCATATAATTCATTATTCCAATTAATCTCCTTTACAGAGGGAACAATAGCATTCAGATTCAGATTCATAAATATATTTTTTCCCATCTTTGTGACATTCTTTATAGCATATAGTAGCATAACAAGCAGAACTGCCTGATTCACCATTTGCCAAAGCTTCGATATTTTCTACTGTAATATTTGATATAATAGAAGCCTTATTGTTCTTTAAATTGTATGTAAAATCTCCGGTAATCGCTACTACTACTATTGCAATGTATTTATATATTTTCTTCATATTCTTGATGTTTTAATAATTTATTTATTATACATATTGATAAGTATTTTCGTTTATAATCTTTAGATATTCCGATAGGGATGAATCACTTTTTTCGTTGAATTTGCTGATCTTTTTTTCACAGCAAAACATCCACTGTTTTCATAAATTAGATTACTTTTGCATCCGCTTACCCTCCTTTCTTTATAAATAGGAACTTTACTCCTTTTTTGCTTTAGTTTACATTCTTGTTTATTATCTTGCACGGCCTTTTACATGTAACTGAACCGGGCTGTTTTCGGTATTACAGTAAAGGCTGATAGTTTTATTGATTTGTTCAGCATGTTCGGTGGCATAGGTTACTTTCAGTGAAAGAGTCTTCCCAGGCCTGACAGGCTCTTTATCATATTTCACCTTAATGCAACCGCATGAAGTGGTTACATCGTGTATTACAAGCAGATTCTCTCCTATATTCTTTAGTTCAAAGGTAGCGGTTTGAGACTCCTCCCAAGGAAACTCTCCCAGATTGGCTTTCATTTTATCTATCGATATGGTAGTATTTACTAAAGATGCTTTGTCATTTTGCTTCTTTCCGGTGAGGATGGATAGATATAACTCTTTTACTTTGGGATTATGAATGGGATTGCCCATAGCTACTACCTTGTTTTGTGCATCCAATAAGAATGTTTGGAAAGTGTAGTCTAACGGAAACCGATTCAGCCTGTTAAACTCATCTTTCAAATCTATACAAACCGGATAATCAAAAGCATCTCTTTTTAAAATGTAACGTAATTCTTTTAAATCTTTAGGATGAAAATAGAAAAGATACGGTGTGGGTTGTTCCGTTAATGAATCCGTTATGCGTATCAGCTCTTTCCATTCAAAAAGTTTTAGTTTACAGCTCATACAACCTATAGAATCTACATATGTTACTATACGATATTTGCCCTTTTCATTGAAGATATTGATTGTATCTTTGCCGAATCGGGTAAAGACGGAATGAGCAGGAAAGTGTATTTCTTTTTCGTTCCATTCGGTTACTAAACGTGCAATTTTTTCTTCTGTAGATTCTTTGCAAGCAGAAAGAGTTATGGCTAATACAATATATATATAAATAATTTTCATCTTTTATACCTTAAGCTTTTCACAATATAAATACTTTATTATGGCAGAAAAATATATACTTTATTGGCTCTTGTGTCATTTGGACAATCAATGCTACCTTCTCCAATACACACATAATTGGAAGATCCCTCATTGGAAGCTAAAGCTTCAACGTTTTTAGTCACCCAATAGGATAAAATAAATAATTGTCTTTTGTGATTTTGTGGTCTTATATATATCATTAAAATAATGATAAAAGTTACCATTAAACAGAATCTCTTCTTCATAATATATTTTCATTATTATAGTATTTTGCAAAAGTATAGGTGTTTTTCTGTAAAAAAGAAAAGCGAACGTTGCAAAAACGTTGCATTTGCTAATTTATATTAACATAAGTTCGAAATAAGACAAAATAAAGCCAGTTGTCGGGCTTTGATAAGGTGTATATCAATGGTGGGCTTTTTCTCTGCAGAATCTTGTCAGTCACTCATCTGCGAGTTTTTTATGTTATTTTTTACTTTTATGATTAGCTGTATATCCTTAACAAAGAGGTTTTCAAATAATGCTTCGTCCGATATAACCTTTGTCATCGTGCAGCTTCCCTTTTATATTTTTCAGGAACTTGCCTTGTCTTAACGGTTGCTGCTCATCCCACGTTCTCAGATGTAAACATAAGATTCAGGATTTGGCTCTTGTCATTAATAATCAGATGTAACTTGAATCCGAAGAATTAACCCATGGAGCATTTTCCACGTTTGGCAAGTCTTTCGAAAGTCTGATGGAAACACACTTGGGAAACAGAAATTTTGGTGTTTGTAAAACATATTCCTTATAATAATGCTTGAAACATTTGAAATAGCCCGAATGGAATAGAATGAGGATAACCATAATCTCGGTATCACTCCAAGTATATATTTTTCCTGTCCGGATGCAAATTCTTTGCAAAAATCATCCACCATACATAAATCTCTGTAACTTTAAATTTTGAGAACATAGTGATAACCGTTTAAATAGTATAATTGGATACTATAAATTAATACTTTTATTGCTATATTCAATAAATCATACCTTATTTCGAACTCACGTTATATTAATATTCTTAGTCTTTTTGGTCTTCGTTTTTCTCTACAATAAGTTCGTAAGTTCCTTTTGTACATTTAATGCGCATATTTGTATTTCTAAGTTCTTTTCTTAGACGACAGACAACAGAACGCAAAGCTTCAGAAGTTACGAATTCCGTACCCCACACTTGTTTCTTCATTTCTTCGGTAGGCAAACTATATCCATCCGCACAAAAAAGAGCCTCCAGTACACGTCCTTCAATTGCAGTCAATTGTGAAACAGCCGAAGTTTCTGTATTCCAGATTCTTCTATTCAATGCATCATATACATAATTACCCCAATTATATTTTCTTGATTCCATGTTCTCCATCATATCGTTCTTCTTTTTATAATTCTTGATTGGAAATTCATGCATAGACTTTATACTTAAAATAGGAATGACAAGTAATATACCAAACAGAATCCAGCTACGGTGTGGAGTAAGCATTATAGAAATAATAGGAACCGAAACATATGCAACAAACTCATGCTCGTTGTTAACACCCACATTATAGGAAACGAGGCTGTTATTACGAGTCAATAACGAATGATTTCCTGAACAAGCCTTTATTTTCTGTTCCTTTCTATATATCAAAGCAGTCTTCGCTTTTAAACCATGTTTTTCTATGTTTTTATTCCATTCTTTTAGAAGAGAGCTTAAGGCAAAGGGACAAGTTTCAAGAGAATAGGAATGTATGGACCGTTCATGAAGAGATGTCGTTATATTCCATTTATCGTTTATTGGATTTATGGTATGGGTCTCTGTGCCTTCTTTACTATAAATTTGAACAATATTTCCTTTATGTCGGACATCTATTTTCATATGTATGGGGCCTACGGTCTCATTCAACTTTCTACTTTGCTCTTGCATTTTATCTAACAAGGATGTTTTGAATATTGCCATCACATCTTGTTCTATTTGCTTTTTCTCCGAAAAGCATTCCATTACATAGGCACATACTGGCAGAATCAGGAGAAGGAAATAAAGTCCGACAAATATTCTATGAGAGTTTGTGGAATTCATTATCTTTTGTTTGGGTGAGAACCTAATTGTAACATAGCTTATGATGTTAACCAATTGTCTTTTTACAGATTGAGATTTTAAGGAGGAAACAATTAATCCATTTTTGTCATCATGTAATGTTTTCATATTTTTTTGTATTAGAACGGATCAAATTTAAGTATTTAAATACAGAAAAGATTATTAAAAATGATTCTTATTGTTTTCATTGTTGATTCGTATTTTAATGAATTGGATCACAAATTTACACATAAATTTCAATATTTATGTTAGTTTAATAGAGAAAACATGCCAAATTAGTAAATGATGGATGTAGTAGATATATTTAATATATTACGAAGTTCAGTAAAAATATATTTTTGGATGATATCTTTTTAAAGTTAACTCTATTCGATGAGATATTTGTTACGTTCCCTAATATATTAAACTATTGTTTCATATATTCGGACAAAGATCTTTGACTATGCTTTCAGATATTGTCTAATAGTCTATAACGAATTTTTGATTGGAAATAATGGACAAAGAAATAAGTGTGGGTCTTTCTATCTCTTATTCGCTAAAGGTGAC
>ERZ825137.1865-NODE-1865-length-25926-cov-7.396003_pt1 | contig 25926 bp, 30 predicted proteins | sample MGYA00519873_ERZ825137 | MGnify/ENA primary metagenome ERZ825137 (study PRJEB31778, sample SAMEA3449190) | human gut metagenome | biome: human gut; feature: human-associated habitat; material: faeces | place: United Kingdom | collected 2010/2012 ...
GAAAATGAATTGCTCAAATTCTTCTTTGCGGATTTTCCCGCAGCCCGGACAGCCTTTGTTTTCCGTCCGTTTGGTACAGCGGAAATATCCGGTGCTGTTTGGTACATGGGTGGCTTTCAGAGCATACCCACAATGCCCGCATTTGATTTTTCCGGCCAGCCAAGTGTTCTTCGGTTTCCGTCCCTGCTGGAAGGTGGTATTTGCCATAAGTTTTTTCCGGCATTTAAGCCATGTGTCAGAGGAAATGAGTGCTTCGTGGGGAGCGATAACAAGTATCTGGTCTTTTAAGCACCTGTCCTTGTCCTCCTTCACATCCCGCCCCTGATAGAGATAGCAGCCGTTTGTTCCGGCAAAGTCGGAAGCGTCATTGACAATCGCTGCGCCCTGGCTCTTGAAAAATTCGTACAGCTCCAAATCGGCCTGTGCGTAAACGGGGTTTCTTAAAAGCTGGGAAAGAAATGTACGGAACATGGATTTGCCATAAATTTTTATGTCATGTTCCTCGAAGTATCGGGTAATATCTCCGAAGGAGGTTTCCGGTTCAGCGTACATTTCAAACATCAGCCGAACATGGTCGGCGGCTACGGGGTCGGCAACCATTTTCTTTGTGCGGATACCCTCTACCACAGTAGGCTCTAACTGATAACCGTATGGTGCCTGTCCGCTCATGTGAAAGCCTTTCAGGCACCGTGAATAGTAGGCGTCTGTGACACGCTTCTGAATTGTCTCACGTTCAAGCTGGGCGAATACAATGCAGATATTCAGCATGGCCCGGCCCATCGGGGTCGAAGTATCAAACTTTTCTGTGGATGATACAAACTCCACATCATACTCTTGAAACAGCTCCATCATCGTTGCAAAGTCCAGAATAGAGCGGCTTATACGGTCCAGTTTGTACACGATGACCCGCCGGACCTTCCAACGGGTTACCGCCCCGAGCCTCACCCTGGCCCACTACAAGGACCGGCAGCACCAGGACGGCACGGTTCGGGTGAGCCGTATCCGGAAAATGGTGTCCGAACTTGGCACCCCGCCCCAAGAAAACGTGTACGTAGAACTTCCCGAGGTAGGAGTACACCCGATGGCCAGCGGTATCGTATCCAAGGATATCCCGGCGGGGGAAGAAGCTATTTTCTCGTTCTGCGAACAGGTTCTCGGACTGCGCCCGCTCGCCTGCTCCCCGCAGGTCGAAACCCAGTCCTGCGAAGGATAGGAACGAGCCCCCCCTTGCTGCACAAACGCATTTTCTCAGCCAAAAAATTTCCGCTTGCACGGACATGAGCGGACTTGCCCCGATGGATTCCTTTGCGGGACACTTCGTTTTTGGAAGAGCTACAGCAGGAAAACCGCCCCGGGCACCCTACGGCATCCCGATCTCGGCAGGCGAGACATACCCGTTGAGCAGGGCATAAAATGTAAGTCCCGATACGGTCTTGATCCCCGTTTTGGCCGAGATGTTTTTGCGGTGGGTGAGTACGGTGTTGAAACTGATGGACAACCGCTCGGCAATCTCTTTGTTGATAGCCCCCGAAACGACCAGGCGCAAGACCTGTATTTCCCGGGGAGTGAGATTTTTGTTTTCCTCGCTTTCTCCCGTGGAGTCGTGCCGGCCGAAGAAGCCTTTGATCGCCTCGACCATGCTGTGCAGGTCGGCGGAAGTGTCCAGGAAGCATTCCCCCTCCTCCCCTTGGCCGGCCCCCAAGGACAAGTGGACGAGTTTCCGCGCGGCTATCTCTGCCCAGAGCCTCCTTTCTTCCTCCTCGACAAAATACATGTCGTAGTCCGTATGCCGTATCCACTCGCCGGAGGTGGCATACAGGTCGATCTCCATCGGAGGAAAATACGAGACCAACAGGTTTCGCAATCCTGCGGCCCGCAACGTGTCGCGGCAACAGATGGCTACCCGACGGATCCTACGCATTGTCTCTCCCGGTGTTTTTGCCACCGCGCTCCATCGCATGAACCATCGGGATAAGTATCCGGTGGCGGATTCGCTCGTGCAGGCGCATGTCTTTTTCAAAAGCCGAAACGGCAAACAATACGGCGTAACACAAGTTCGGGTCGTACGTTCCCCGCAAATGCCGCACCAATACGCTCTTTATGTCGTGCAACTGTTCCCAACCGTATTCCTGATCCGCCGCGCTCTTTTGCACGGGCGACATCGGACGCAAGTCGGCCTGAGGGACGGAACGGCACAGACGGAGTACATAGGGAAAAAACTCATTCTCGTCCCGCTCCATCCGCTCGCAGATGCGTGCCTTTGCCTTGGAAAATGCATCGCCCACCAGCGCGAGTGCGGGGTTTTCCCCTCGTCCCGAGGCGATGAACCCCTTCAAATGCCGCTCGATATTGGGCAATTGAAACCGGCGGTAATACGCATGGGTCTTGCTCAGATAATCGACGATCTGTTCGGCATGAAAAGCGGCGAACTGCTCCTGCGGGAAATACCCTTCGTTGAGAAAGGTATTGAGCACCATCAGGAAAAAAACGGTGTCGATGCCCTGCCGGACACATACTTGTTCTACCGTACTCTCGCCCAAACCGAGCGGGATGCCGAAACGGTCGAGCACCGGCATGAGAAAGGGATGGTCTTCGAGAATCCCGGCCAAAGGCATATCGCGGTATATCAGCAGCATAACAATTCTTATAATATTTACCGTCCTCCCCCACCCCTGCACCCCTTGCACAGCAGCGTCGGTGGTGTTGCAGCCGAGATCTCCCGGCGGGTAAAGATACACAAAGGTCTGCATCGGGACAAATGCGAAAACGCGGTTTTTATCGAGGCTTTGCGCCTGTCTTTTTGTAACTTTGTCCAACATGAAAAGCGTCGATATCCTCACGGGAGACATCACCCGTCTCACTTGCCAAGCCATCGTCAATGCAGCCAACAACCGCCTGCTGGGCGGCGGCGGAGTGGATGGAGCCATTCACCGGGCTGCCGGGCCACAGCTGCTGGAGGAATGCCGCACCCTCGGTGGATGCCCTACCGGGGAATGCCGGGTAACGAAAGCCTACCGCCTCCCCTGCCAACTGGTATTCCACACCGTAGGACCTGTATGGAAAGGCGGCGGAGCGGGCGAGGCGGAACTCCTGGCCGCCTGCTATCGAAACTGCCTGGAGGAAGCCGCCCGACGGGGCGTAACGAGCATCGCTTTCCCCGGCATCAGTACCGGTGTTTATGGCTTCCCCAAAGACCTGGCCGCCCGGATCGCCATGCGCGAGATCCGAGCTTTCCTCCAGCGGCCTTCCTCCGTCGAGAAAGTGCTGGTAGTCTGCTATCCGGCGGAAAACGAACGGTACTACCGGGGGCTTTGACCCGCTTTTTTCACATAAAAACGAAAAACGAAATACGATGGAAGAAAAAATCACGGTAAGGGATGTCGCTGACGCACTGGAAGAATTCGCCCCGCGCACCTACGCCGAAGGATTCGACAACACCGGGCTGCTGGTAGGCGAGCCGCAGACCGAGGTAACGGGCATCCTGGTGGCGCACGACTGCCTGGAAGAAGTAGTCGCCGAAGCGCAGGAAAAAGGATGCAACCTCATCGTCGCCTTCCACCCGATCATTTTCTCGGGGCTGAAAAGCCTGACGGGACGCTCCTATGTAGAACGCGCCGTCATGCGGGCCTTGCGCGCCGGGATCGCCCTTTTCGCCCTGCGGGCCTTGCGGCCCTACAAAGTCGCCGTTGTCCAACCGCCGCTGTACTTCGTCCGCGACCGCTTGCGCGGCGTTCCCCGCCCGCTCAACGTCAGCCAGCGTGCCAGTTGCTTTATCGATCCATGTCTCAACCGGATCAGGTGCAGGGGCGGTTGCGTTGCCAAGAGACTCGCCGATTCGCGTACAGGCAATCGCGGTCTTGACGACCGTGCCATCCGCGTCTTGGATTGTGATTTGGGCTTGCCCTCTTCCGGATTTATTGCCGATATCCGCGCTTGTGATCTCCCACGTCAGGATACCGTCCTCTTGCTTCACCGCCGCCGGATACTCCGCCCCGACAGGCGGCTTGACCGTGATCGACGCAATAGCATCCGGATATTGGCTCAATATGCTTTTTATGTCGATCAGTACCCGCGTCGCGCGATTTTCGCTGACGCGCCCAAGCAGCAGCGCTTGATCGCCAAAACGATCAAACGACAGAATGATATCACGCATCACGCTCTCTCCCTCGTTTAACTCAATCGAATAGCATCTGCGCCATTACGCTTCCGCCTGAACAGTCGCCGCGCTCCAAGTGTCGGATTTGTACACACCCCCAACGCCGTTGATGACTGCGCAATATACCGACTTGCACTTGCTGATGTTGGCCTGCAAGTCGCTGTGATAGCGCACAAGCGCCTCGTCGAGCGTGTCAAAGCCGCGCAGATCGCGAGCTTCCGCGCCGTCGGTAGCCGTCAAAATTTTAATGCTGTAGTACCTCATTCAATTCGTTCCCCTTTTAGTACAGTCTAATTATACTTACAGTCGCCGAGGCTTCATCGGTCGATGTAAGCTGCAACTGCGAATTTGTCCATTTGCAACTAATCAAATTACGATCACTTGCCGGGGCAATCCGATGTACAAATCCGCTTGTCCCTTCTCCACGCACCAAAAATACAGCAGCCGAAGCGTAGTTATACGCAATAACGAGATACCCTCCGGTAGATGCGACAGGGTACGTTACGGGTCGTGTTTTGTCCAGATTACTGCTAAAATACTCTTTAACGTATGCCTTGCTCAGCGTGTCGCCTTGCGCCTTTAATTCGCTTGTCACATTACATTGTGCCCAATCGCTGCCATTTCCCGGTTTTGCCGATGTTTGCACAGCCGCCTTGTATAAGTTGTCGTTATAGATGCAGTACGCGCCCACGGCATAGGTTTTTTCACTTTGCCACGCATCAGATACGATTGATTTATTTGCTTTCTCGGCCTTCAGCTGACTAAACTCTGTTCCGACCTTTTGCGCGTCCGCAGCCTCTCCCGCTTGCGTCAGCGTCGCGTCCGTGCCGGAGAGCGCCCCAACGTCCGCCGCTGTCAGCTCGACTTTACCCGCGCTGTCCGGGGTCTTGCCGTTGATCGTCAGGCTGCCCAGACTCCCCGTGTCGCCGCGCGGGATCGTCAGCTCGATCACCGGCGCTTCCGCCGTGCCAGTCTGCTTGACGGTGGCCGCCGTGCCCGGCTCGCCAGTCTTGACCTGCACCGTGATCTGAGGGGTTGCGCCGGGGTCGCCTTTATCGCCTTTCGGCAGGCCGAGCGCGATATTGTAGTGCCCGTCCACATCGGTCAGATCTACCGTCGGTGCAGCGCCCGCCACAAGGCCGGTCGCTGTGATGGTCATGTCGTCGATCTTTGTTGCTGCTGCTGATGCTGCGGAAGCTGCGGCCGTGGCCGAATTTGCCGCGCTGTTGGCCGCTGATGCGTTCGTGCCAGCCGCGCTTGCTGCTTGCGCTGCGCTGGTTGCTGCGGAGTTTGCCGCCGATGCAGCTTGATTCGCAGACTTCGCCGCCGATTCTGTGGCGGCAATTTGCGCCAGAAGCTCATCAAGCGATGGGATAACGTTTTCCTCGTCAACAATCGCGTCCGTCATGCTGCGCACGACATAGCCATTTCCCCAAAATACAGACTTTCGGCTTTCGCCGATGGAAACCTTAATGATGAGGTTAAAGTTGCCGACGACGTAATAGCAGCCCTCCGAAAGCGTGAGGGTCACGATATTGCCGCTGATCTCTCCCTCGATGGGAACGGTATACCCGTCCGCGCGGATAAAATAGCCCTGAGCGCTTGCGCCGCTCAAGTCTATTTCTTCGGCACCTCGATAGAGAGAAAGCTCGAAGATATGCGCGTTCTTGTCTCCTGACGCATACAGCGACTTTAGCGGGGTCATCTGGATTTCAGCGTCAACGTCAATTCTGCGCTTGAATACGCCGAGATTCAAAGGTCATCACTCCTTTGCCAGCTTCACAAACACGCTGCCGTTTTTGTTGCGCTGGATGGCTGCAAGTTCGGTAAATCCTTCGTAGACTTCGGTCACGCCGGGTTTCGTCTCGTCCGTCTTTTCGATCTTGCTGTTGCCTTCAAAGTCGGCGGCAATTTCCGACAGCAGCCGATTATCAGGGAGTTCAATCATCAGACTTCCAGATTCGTCAGTCGGGCCGAACGCCCAGTTTACATCAAGCGTCTTGCCCTTGCTCGTCGTGATTTTCATTTTCTTCCTCCTTCTGAGTCTTTTCAATCGCGTCAACGCAATCATTGATTGAGCGCATCGCGCCCGCAAGCAATTCAGCGTCAGCACCAAGCACATGAACACGGGCAAGCGCCGCATTAACGTTACGCAAAAGTATGTTGATCTTCATAATTTCCTCCTTATGCCATCAAAAGAGTGAACGTGTCAGTGCTTACGCTGGCGCACTCGTAAAACTCCATGTTCGCCGTGCCTGACGGAGCCATTGCATACCGTTTTTTCCTGGTCACGCCGGTTACGACCGTCACGCTTTCCCAGCGCGCCTGTTTTCCGGCGATATTGATACTGCTAATCTCCGCATAGTTGGCGCTCAAAGATTTAGTATTCAATGCCGCTGTTGTCACGTATGAGCTGTCGGTGATTTTGATTTCTGCAATCTCCGCATTAAATTTGGACATCGTAACATATCCATCCAGCGCGATCTTGTCCGCCTTCAGCTCGATTTTGCTTTCTGCCGCGCTAATGTTGATTTCCGCACTTGAGACGCGCTCGCCTAGATCGGTAACGGTTTTGTTGTCTGCCTTTATCGTAACCAGACCACCGCCAGCGGCAGTCGCAGAGATGGCGGCGTTCACGTCCTCAATCTTGTTGTGCCGGCCGACAAGCATTGAAACCAAACCGCCGTTGTCGCTTGATGCGGTAATCAAGGCGTTAATCGTCTCAACGTCTCCCGCCCAATTTCCTGTTATTGCTTGCTTGGTGGCGTATAGGTCGGCGTGATTCGCCTCGATATCCACGCCAGCCTTTTTTATCCACGATTCCGTTGCACTCGTGAAGGAATCGGTCTTTTTGAGCATTTCAAGGAGGGACGTTTGCGAAAGCCCCGTTCCTTTAGACGTTCCGCCGCCGATATACTTTTTTGTGCTGTTTTGCGACGAGCCGCCTGTAACGGTGTTGTCCAGCCGCACAAGGTCTTCCGCCGTGTCGCGAATGTTGCTTGCAAGCGTCAGCCTTACACCGCGCGGGTCGCCGTAAACGTCGGTGATGCTGCGCACAAGGATTCGCTCTTCCATTTTCACGTCGTAATCAGGGAGCGCAAGCCGGAAAAGCCGGCCGATTCGGAAGGAATCAAGGCTTTCCTCGGTCGCGGTCGCCAAATCAACGCCGTTGATCTCAATGCTGTTTCGCGGGTTTTTGTGGTCTTCGAGGTATCGCGTGATGTAGCTTTTCAAGCTCTCAGCGGTCACGCCCTCTCCGGCGGTGATCGTCTTTGTGATGATTCCCCACACGCTGACGGTCGAACCGTCGATGTAGTGCGGCTCTGGGAGATTTTTGCAGTAAATCCGCGTGCAGAACTCGTCATCGGATATCGAGACGCTGACGCTTTCAAGGTTTCGGCTCAGTCGTCCCTCGCAACTCGCGGTTGTTTCGACCGATACAACGTTCACCCGCCACGGAAAGCCGTGCGTATCGTCAAATTCGAGCGCGTAGCCGTCTTTCTCGTCGCCGACCACTTCCGTCATTGCTGACAGGATGTTATTGCAGTCATACGCATATTCGATACTCGCACTTTTCGCACAAGTGCCGAGAATCCAAGGCTTTTGACCGTTTACAAGCGTCGTCTGGTTTTCCAGCATCGCCGTCAGCACTTCGGCGCACCTTCCGCTGTACGTTCCCTCGCCGGGAATGATCGCATCGCCGAGAATCGCCGCACTGTGCTCTAGATCAACGTCTCCCGTGCTGACATAGCTCTCAGACGCGCTAGACACGCGGTAGAAGCCCGCGCTGCCGTCGATGGTATAAAGCTCTACCCATGCATGGAAAGACGCTCCCTCGCCCGGAGGAAGCGTCATGGAAGCATCATGCGGCGGTACAAGCCGCTCGTTGATGGACAGCGTAACAGGATGGAGGCGGCACACCTCGCGGAGCTGCGCGTCAAGCAGACGCGGAAGCCTTACGCTCATGTGTAATACCCCCTCACGCCGAATCTCGTCTTTGCTTTTCCGTCTGTGGAGACGGACAGCTTGCCAAACTTCCCGGCTTCAAGCCGCAGTTCGTCGCTCGATTCTGCCGTCCGCTTGCTCAGCACGCTTTCGCTTCCAATTCGCGCATAAAAAACGCCGTGCTCGTCCGTTCCGACTTCCAGCACCGAGCCGGAAGAGAGTGCAAGCCCAGAAAAGTGCAGCGCGGTTTGTCCGGCTTTCAGGTCTACGGTCGTGATCGCGCCCGTTCCGGCGTTGGTCACGCTTGCCCACACGCGGGAATCGTCCGCAAAGCCCGGCGCAATCATTTGAGCTTCGCCGTTTCCGTCAACCGTCGCGTTTCTCGGGTATTCACTCTCCCAGAAGGGGATTTCGAAAGCCGTGAACGTCGCCGTCATGCTGTTCGTCCAGCGCAGAGCGGAGAAGTTCGGCAACGTCTCGCAAATGACGTGCAGCCGCCTTTCAGGCCGGTCATTCGTCGTCAGAATGCCGCCGAGAATCGCCCACTCCGTCACTTTCTCCGCGATGAGGGCGCGGCGAACGGTGTTCTGCTCGTGGATTTCAAATTTTACCTCGACGCTCAGGCTGTTCGTCGTGCGCTTCGTGATTCGCTGTCCGCTTCGGCCTGCAAGCGGTGTTGTCACAAGATCGCGCACGGGAGAAACGGTGCTCACGTCAAGCACATAGATTGCCGGGTCGATGCTCGACAGATCAATGCCGTTCAACCGGCAGGCGTATCTCGTCATCATACGTTTGCATACCTCATAGCTCTTGCGCCTTTTGCGATGTTGCGGCTCACACGCTGCGTCACAAGATCGCCCACTCTATCCGCGCCCATGTACACGCCCACGCCGTCAAGCGCTTCGCGCACAGCGACGGCGACGGCTTGGCTGATGCTCTCCGCGCTGATACCGCCGACGTTTCCAGCACGGTACGCCGTCGCGTCTGCGCGGTTCAGAACGGTTTCTCCGGCGTGGAGCTTGGCGACGAAGTTGTCATACGGCACATAGTCAAGGCCGGTCGCAAAGCTGCGCCCCGCGCCGCCAGTCGAGAAACTGCGTCCTGCGCCATAATTCTTGTTCTTCCCCCAGTTTGAGGGATTGTACCATGCGGAATCCCACGCGGCAGAGGCCGCGCCAGCAATGCCGCCGCTCTCCCAACCTTCTTGAATTGAACCGAAGACCTTTGGAATGTTCTTCGTGCTGAGACTTTCAATAAACGTATTCCACGCGGATTGAATACCAGAGACAAGCCCGGAGATTGTCTCAAGCGCCGCTGTCACGCCGCTCATAAATCCCTCCGGGACGTGCGTGTTAATAAAGTTTGTAAACGCTGTTTTCGCCTTGTCCGCCCATCGCTTGATATCTTCCCAGTGCGTTATGATCGTCGCCAATATTCCAGCAACGGCAACGAGCGGAGCTTTGAGAATGATAAATCCAGACGCAATGCCAGCAAGAACCGTAGCCACAACTTGAAAAGCGGGGTTGTCAATAAATTTTTCGAGTGTTTCCCAATGCGTAACGACAACTCCAATAGCCGATCCAACCAAAACGAGCGGGTTATGCATCACCATCCATGCAACGGCCATGCCCATTAGCGTTGTCGCCGCCGCTTGAAACATCGGGTCATCAACAAATTCGCTGAAGCTTTTAAGGAAGCTCTCAACGTTTTTACTCGTATCGCTACCTAATCCGTTGAACAGAAGTTCCACAAAGCCGACGACCGTATCAAATGTCAAACTTGCAATTTTTCCAAACGAGCTGGCAATATCAAAGAGCGCCTGCGCGGTGTCGCTCGGCTCTTCTTCTCCGCTGCTCCACGCCAGAATCTTGTCCAGCAGATCAATAACGCCGTCAAAGACCCAGCCCGTCGCGTCTGCCAGACTTGCCGCAAGCATACCGGCGCGCATCTGAATTGTTTCGTCGGTGAGAAAAGCCGTCGCTTTTTCGATTGCCGGAATCAGATTTGTTCTGAAGCTCTCGCCAATCTTGGGCATGATTCCGTCTGTTCCGTATAGCGCGGAGTTTAGATTTCCGATTACGGTTTCCCATTCGTGGCCTTCTCTTGCCGCCTGCCCGATAACGCCGGAAGCGGTATACATCTCGTCAACGACGTTGAGAAGAAGATTCTGTTTCTGCGCCTCTGTGAGTTCAGACCATTTCTTCCCGTATACTTCAAGCGCTTTCGATGCGCGTGTAGATTCGGAGATTTGAAGACCGATTGAATCGCCAGCCTCTACATTTCCGCGCAGAAACGATCTCAGCCTTACGTCTGCGTCTTCAACGCTGATGTTATACGCGGCGGCACCGTCAGCGGCGAGGCGGACATATTTATCCATCATGGATATAGCTTCCGCCGCGTCCACGCCAGCGCTCCTAAACTGCATGAAGGACGACGTGCCAACGCCTTTAAGTCTTCCGGCCAGAATGTTTGTGTCCTTGCTGATCGTGTCAAGAGCGCCATTTGCGGCAGATTCCAGCTCACCGAACGTTTGACTTGCAAGAGAATCAAGGGCTTCCTTGTCTGCGGAGGACACAATCGCCTTTTTCACGATGTCGAAAATCTTAGAAAACGCGCTTTTAATCCCGTCGGCCAGCAGCTTGGCCTTCGCAAGCGTCCACGCGCTCAGGCTCTCCATCTTCGATTTTCCGTTGCTTTCGACTGCGGAAAACATGCGTTCCCACAACGTCTTATTTCTTTCCGTTGTCGTCTTCGTCGTGCTTTCCGTTCCCTTGGTCGCGTTCTTGATGCCTTCTCCCGCTTCCTTGGCCGCATTCTTTACGGATTCGGACGAGCGCCCGATACTCTGAGCGGCAGTTTGCGCATCGTTTTTAGCCTTTAGGATGCCCTGCTCGTATTCTTTCGAATCAAGGCCGATCTTGGCTACAAGCGTAAATAAATCCACGCTTTACCCCTCCCCTCTTGCTTTTTTCCTTCTCTCGTGCTCGGCGATCAGGTCATCAATGATCTCCTGCCCTGTTCGGTTGTCCTGCTCCACAAGCCCGACAAACTCCTCATAGCTCACGGGTTCGTTCCCCATCGCCTGACAGATGGCGGAAAGCATCTTCGCGCTGTACACGTCTCCCAGCCACTTTTGACGGTCATCTGCCAAAAGGTCAGATAGTGCCGCGATTGTCGGCGGTGCTCCGTGCCTGTAAATCGCCGCCGTTACGGCTTTCCGACCGTATGCACGGACGACGTAAAAAAATCCATCAGGTCGGGATCTGCGAGCGCGTTTTTCAGTTCCTTGATGGTCTGCATGCCATTCTGACTGCGGATTTCCTCAACGGTTTTGTCGTTGATAGCCGCAAGAATCGCGAATGTGTCCTCTCTGTGGTCGCCGAGCAGCAGCGGGACGAACTTGCCAATCATCATGGATGTCTGCTGGATGTTGTTCATGCCGCTTTTGCTCAAATCGGCGATTTCCTGAAAAGTTTCCGTCGTCTTCTTGTCAAAGCCGATCCGTTCAATCGGCTCCGCAATTTTGCAAAGACAGACGGACAGCTCTTCACCATTCATTTCCGAAAGTTTCATCTTCTCACCTCAAAAAAGAAAAGCGCCGAAGGCAAAGCCCCCGGCGTGTTGTTACTGCGCCGCTTCGTCAAAGAAGTAGATCGCGCAAGGCGCGTATTCGTTGTTCTCCACGGTGTCCTGGTATGCGTGGAATTCGACCGGGAGCGTACCCTCGCCCTTATCGCTGAAAGTCAGCGTCACGCCCGTGTTGTTCAGCGCGTTGTCAAGTGCGATGGCGACAAGCCCCTTGGACGTATTCCCGAACCAGACGAGATTCTGAATATAGTCGCCGTCTTCGATGTTGGTTCTCAGCTTGATCGTGGTCTTTTTCCCGACTGTGAAGGTTTTGTCCTCGGTCTTCTCAGCCGTTCCGAGTGCAAGCACGAAGTTATCCGGCGTGATCTCCATAAGCGTCGCGGTCAGCTTGATATCCCAAGCATCAATGACCGTGCTGCCCTTGAACTCATACCGCTTGCCGTCCGCTTCGATGCTGCGCATGGTCGGAGACGCGGTAAACGTACCGCCGCCTCGCGTCGCGCCCAGCGTCTTTGTGCCGTCCTTAATGGCGGCGAAAAGCGCTTCTTCGAGCGCGCTGTATTCGGTGTAGGTGCTCAGGTCAAAATTTTTAAGAAAAGCACCCGCGTTGAGCTGCAACCGTTCGAACGTCTGCGGTCTGACAGCCGTAACAGGTTTGCCCATTTATTTCACCTCGATTGATACGAATTGATTTGAAAATTGAGATACGCGACTTTGATTTCCGGGTTTGCGATGGGCTGATACTGCACCAGCGGGTCAGCGGGACGAATGGCGACGTAGCCGTTCGCGGTCGGAAGCATAACCAGTTCACCAACCGCCCTTGTAATCTCGTCAACCTTGGCGTTTATTTTCTTATAGCCTTCTGACCGATACCAAACCCGCGCCTGATGGCTTGCGGCGTTTCGCCAGTCCGGCTCAATGACGGTGTAGGTGATGTATGGGAGTTTCGCGTCCTCCGGCACGTTGCTTTCCGGGTATGCGTCAATGCCGAACCCGGAATAAAAGCTATATAGTGCCTTTGTCGTCTCGTTCACGTCGGAAGTTCCCACCTCTCAGCCGTCACTCGCTCAAAGTCGAACGTCGCCACGTCAGGCGGCCTGCTGTCGGTGTAGTCGCTCGTCACGCGGAAGATTGCCCCGTCAGAGACGCGGCGGAAAACCTCGTGATACTCAAGCGCAACGCCTCGCGCCGTCGTGATGGTGTAGACACTGGAAACGCCCTGCTTCTCGGCGACGCGCGCTTGCAAACTCTGATCTTTGACAATCGCCGCGTCGAACTTGTCACCGTCCGACCAGCTTGTTTCAAAGCCGCCATACCCATCAGGGACGCGCTTTTTCTTTAGCATCACGCATGGCTGTGAAAACATCTCGATTAGCTCCGCGTTAATCATCGCTTATCCTCCGATAAGGGGCAAGGCGGGAGGCAAAAGCCCCCTGCCAGCCCGTCGGCGCACCAGTCGTGCCGGATGCGCGGGAGTAACTGTAACCGCCGAAACTCTCAGAAACCTTGTCGGTCACCGGGTTCTTTTCCGTGTACGCTGTGATTTCAACCGCAAGCTCTCTGACGCTTTTCGGGATTGCCAGCGCCCAGATTTCGCCGTCGAAGGTCTCATCTGCCAGCATCTCGCCGCTCTGATAGACGTGCAGCCCGTCGGAAAACACGCTGCCCTTAATGCGGTAATACTGCCCCGGCCTCAGAAAGTCAACGTCAGGGATGCCGGAAGCGATGGTGTACGTCCCAGCGTCACGCCTGACGGGAAACCAGTTACGCAGATACGTCAAAACCGCTTCAAGCATTGGTTTGCTCCGTTTCTGCGGCTTTGATCGCCGCCACGATATCCGCCTTGTTCATCGAGCTGCCGACACCCTCAACGCCCCTCTCGGCGGCATACGCCAGCAATTCAGCCTTTGTCATGCCGCCAAGATTGGCGCTTTGAAGCGTAGGCGTTTCGGACAGCTCCGTTATTCCCCCGTCACAGACGCGATATACAGGCTGTTCGGATTGTAAAGCATCGGCATAAAGAGCGCGCTTGCCTTTGTCCACAGAACGGCCGGATCTTTCTCCATCCACTGCGAAACGTAGACATACGGGCTTGCGCCGCTCGCTCCGACCTGCATAAACGCGCCCGCGTCAGTCTCCGGCGGGTCACCCCACAGACCCTCACCCAGACGACCGGCAGGATTCGCCGCGAAGAGCGTGATCTTATCTTTCGGGTAGTAGCGCTTCGTCGTTCTGTTCGGGCGGCCATTCGCGCCGACGCCACTTTCGACCGCGTAGGTCAAATCGTTTGCGATAACGCGCTGAATGCCAAACTCCTCATTGAGATAGGCGTTGAAAGCGTCCGCGCGGACAAGCGCGCCAGCGCCAACGTTGCCGTTCACAGCCTTCTGAATCGCCGCATTGCTGCGCATTTTGGTAATGTTCGCCTTGCTAGTGTAAATGCCGGTCAGCGTCACGCCATTGTCGGTTGCCTCATCGATCAGCGCTTGCAGCAGCTTCGGCACGTTAGCGCTCTCGGACAGATCAAGCGTCTTCGAGGTCTGCCCGGACGGCACGCCGTAATCAACGGTCAGGTCGAGGTTATTCTCCTTGATCGTTACCTTGCCAGTTGCCAGCATCTCGTTCTTGGCAACCTTCGTGCGCGTCACGACCTGCTCCGACAGGTTGATGCCATCGCGGATGACATAATCGTACATGTCATTCTGCTGCACGCCGCTTCGCAGAAGAGCGCGCATGCGCTCGGACTGATTGATTTTGACCTTAATCAGGCCCTTTTCGATGTTGTGCGTATCGACCGGAACGCGGAAGGTCGTGCGTGCTTCGGTATCAAAGCCGTGGAACTGCGCCATAACGGGGATCTGATACTGCGCCGCGATGCTCTGCCAGTAGGCTACCAGATTCGCGGTTCGCGTGTCGCCGAACAGGCCATCAATCGGGTCGTTCGGGCGGGTAACCTGAAACGGGATGTTCAGCCAGTCTTTCTGCGGGATAAAGCCCATGATGTTGTTTTCAAACATTTCAGCCATTTTTCTTCACCTCTTTCAGTACGGGCGCGTGATCGCCGAGGTAGTGGCAACAAAGGCGATGCCTTTCAGCGCCGTCTTTGCAGCCGTATCAACCGCCGGAGAAATCTTGTCCTCATAGACAGCTCCGCGCGTAACGATAGAACCCGGCATGTCGCCGCTGGACACGTCCACATCCTCATACAGGATGCCGACCGCCGTTGTGTCATTTGCCGGGATGACAGACCCCGCCGGAACATACTTGCCGCCGTTTGTGGCGGTTTTAACGTTCTCGTGGTCTGCCTTGACCGTGCAAGTTTCCCGCGTTACGTCTTCGGGATGAACCAGAAAATAACCGGGCGCGTAAACCGCGCCGTTTTCAGCTTTGATAAAGCTCATTTTTTCGCTCCTTCTGCCGCGCCATAAATCGCGGCGTAATAATCCTTGGCAACCTGTGCCGCGCGGCTGGATGCCCCGCTGCCGCCGTTGTTGTCGGGCGGATTATCTACCCTTGCGCCCTGCTTGTTGGTGTTCGGGATGAAATCCGCATAGTCGGTCTGAATGCCCTTCTTCACGCCGTCAGCGTCTTCCAGCTTTCCGTCTTTGACCTTCACAGCGGAGAGGTCAGTCACTCGGACAATGCTGTCAGCTCGCTTTCCAGTGATGCCCAGCGCGTTAAGCTGCTCCCGGTACAGTCGCTCGGCCAGTGCCGCCGATTCTTTGGCGTTCTGGTCGTTCTTGTACTTCTCGAAAGCCGCATGCTCGCTGTCATACTTGCTTTTGTAGTCCTCTCCGCCGCCCTTTGCTTTCAGATCGTCCAACTCCTTCTGAACGTCTTTCAGCTTCTCAGCGTCGGTTTTGTAGCCCGCCATCTGGCTTTTCAGCCCGTCAACGGTTTCCGTGTGCGCCTCAACCACGCTATCAACCTGTTCTTCGGTCAAGCCAAGCGCCTTAAGAAATTTTCTCGTGAATGCCATGTTTACGCTCCTTTACTTCGGGGGCTGTCCTTCGCCCTTCGCTTTATATATGCAAACGGCGGTACTTTGCCGTTTTTGCCAAAAGAAAAACCGCTGCTCTCAGCGGTGCTTGTCAATTTCCTTGTTTGCCTTTGCCCTGATTTTCTCGATCTTCCGCGCCAGTGCGCGTTGACCTTGCCTTGTTCCGGGCGCGGATTCTCGCGCATGCTTGATCTCTTTCCGCGCTCCCCGGCGGATTTTCTCGCGCCTGAACCACTTGATAAGCCCCATTTTTAACCTCCTGACAGCTCGTCTCGCATGATTTCCCTGTATTCTTCTCGGTGATCTTCAATCGCGGGTCTCAGATAGTGATGTGGTCGCATAAACGATTTACCGATTCCGCTTCCTCGTGTCGTCGTGAACTGCTCCCATTCAGGCGGTGCTTCGAAATACGGTCCAGTGCCCAGTTCAGGATACGGCGCGTATTCGACGTTGCTTCCCACGCTCACCACGTCGTCATCAGCCCTGTGCGTGATGCTGTTTCTTAACGTTCCGCCGATGTACCCTTTCTTTCCCGTGCTTTCAACCGTTCCGACGGGGCACTTGTCTTTCGCGTATCGCTCGGCTTGCTGACCGATGGTCTCAAGCGCCCGCGCCTTTGCGCGTTCCAGCTCTGCCAGAAACGCCGCGCTGTTGTCGATCAGATTTCCCGCCATTGTGCGTCTCCTTCCATCCTGCCCACTCCGCATAGGTCTTAAACGGTATTGTATCGCGGGTGATGTTGTCGTGCCGCATTTCATTTCGCGGCGGGTACTTGGGATTGTACGACACGAGCGCACACCGGCAGTTGTACACATTCGCGGGTCTTGCGTTGTGGTCGCCCGGACACATGATCTCGCCCAGCTCGCTTTGAAACGGCTTGTCCACGTCTACGCGCTGCCCGTCAAGCATGGCGTGAGAGTGGCGCGTATGGTTGTCCAGTGTCGCCCGCCACTCCTTTTGCAGCTTGATACCCAGCTTCGCCGCCTGATGATAGCTTTCGATGCGTCCCGCATTCTGTGCGTAAGTCATCGCAGTTCTCGCGTGTCGCCTTGCGCTGACCTCGTTCGCCGTCGTCACGCGCTGCAATCGCTTCACGACCGTCTCAAGCGGTTCGCCTTGAATGATGCCCTGCGTGATCTGCTGCGTGATCTGCGTATGATTCCAGCGCTTGTCTGCTGGTATATCCACCTTTGACGGCGGCAGAAGGTCGGGCTGATCGCGTATAAGCTGCTTGACGGTCGATGCGTCGTACAGCTCAAAGCCCATGTTTATCCGTGCGCCCTTTTCGAGCACATAGCTTGACCAGTTGGCATTATAGGCAAACGCTTCCGGGGTCGTGTCATTGATGATCTGCATGGCAAACTCGTTGCTATGCGTCAGCGTCTCCGTCATGTTGGCAAGCATCTGCCGCCAGCGCTTGCCTTGGAACACTTGCCCCGCCAGCCAATCGCGATAGGTTTCCGGCGTGATTTCTCCCACTTCGAGCTGCGCGCGATACTTTTTATCGTCCCTGCGGAATTTCGCGATGAACTTGTCTAGTTTTCGCTGGATATCAGCCGCCGCGTCGGTGTACACGTCGCGGATGCGCCGCTCTAGCTCTTCGATTTGCTTGTCAGTCCACCGAACCGCCTGATCTGTCAAGCGCCGTCACCCCCTCCATGTTCGCATAAATCCTCTCCTTCACCAGTTTCCCGCAACCTTTCCCGCTGCTCAGTGATCGCTTGTCGCACTCGAAAACGCACGTGAAGCGCTCGTCCTCCACCTTGTAACTGCTGATAAATACGGGAGTTTTCTGCTCCGCTGCCCAATTTAAAAAGGATTCATGGTCGAATCCTTCATAACTGCCGCAGTCAGTGTCTTGATACGGGATATCTGCGTAAATCACGCTATTTTCTGGGATTTTGACGTTTTCATAGCTTTTGAATGAGATTTCCAGCCTTTGCAGACTTTGCAGCCTTTGCAGACTTTGCAGACTTTGCCTAAGCCTGTACAATCCGACAAGCTCATTGTAATCGTCTGTAAGCGGCATAAATTCCTGCATACGTTGGTACATTTCCCGCGTCGGGAACTCCCATTGTGAGCGCCCGAAGTAATGCCCGGCCATCTGTGTTCCGAGCCTACGCTGAACCTCAGCCTGCGTCAAGCCTGACGATTTCAAGGCTTTTAGAAGATATGCCCTCAGTTCTTCCTCGTCTCTCTCGATATCTGCTTTCACGTTTTTAATCAGTTCGCCAAGCTCTGCCGGTGTGTATTCTTGCTGCGAAAGCCACCACCGAATATATTTATCCTTGTACTCGGATTCATGCGCCAGAACGTCCGTGCGGCTTCCGTCGCCGTCAATTCCCATATTTCGCAGAAGCGACGTGTCGCCGAAAACCCGCGCATAGTGCAGCGCTTTTTTCCATGGTTCTACTTCCTGCGCATATAGATAGTCGGTTCCGTTATTCCCAAAGCTCCAACAATATCTTACATATGGGTCAACATCTTTCAATTTTTGAAACGTTTCTCGATCAATCCAGCGCTTTTCATCCGCATACTCTCCGCATATTGCGCCCTTGAACAGTTTTAACGGCATTTCGCAAATGTCGTTCGCTATAATCCGCTCCCACTTCGGTGCAAGCCCTTCACAGATTTCAAGCGCTGCATGTGTTATGGCGCAACCGCCAGCGCAGATATCGATCAAAACATCAGCTGATGGAAGAAAACTGACTATTTTCCGCGCTATGCCGTTTTTGCTCCCTTTGTACGGTATGCCATAGCGCTTCACGTCGTTTCCTCCTCCGATTCCTCGCGCACGAACCGTCCTTCCGTTTCCTCGTCCAGCCGCGCCATGATCTCCGGCACTTTGTCGATATAGATATTTGGCAGATTCTCAAGGATCGTCTGTCTGTCAAGATACGTCGCTTCCAGCATCAGCATTTGAACCTGTTCAAGCTGGTTGCTGATGCGGTTGCGCTTGAAAACGGGAACATCATCAATGCCGATTAGCCCCAGAATCGACCGAATGCAGGATTCGAGCTGATTTTCAAAGTCATCTGCGTTCTCGTCAAGCGGTTGATACGCGGAGTTAATCGCCGTTGCGGTCTGGTTAGATGCCGAAATCGCCTTTGTATCAAACCCGCCGAAATCCTCGTAGATATCCTGCCTGATCGTCTGCAAATACGCTGTCCGCGCGGCATACGGTACGTCTTGCGTATACGGTTTGATACCGCCGCCATCGCGCGTATCTGCGACTGCGATATGCTGTAAGAGGATTTGGTCGCGGAATTTCTGCAAATCCTTGTCATCCATACCGCCGTAGTTCTCAAGAATCCAATAGATTTGCGCGCAGTCCTGCAAATCGTTTGCAAACCCAGACCGAATCAGATCATAGCTGTCAATGCTCTGCTGCAAACCGACAAGCGTCGACTGATGCAAACGGCTTCCCCATAGTGGGACAATCGGCAGGCGACTGTAATTTTCCTCGGCGATAACCTCTGGCTCTGCATCGGCAGGCGCTTTTGAGATGGTCTGCTTGTACGCGCGCAGATCTCCATCTTTCTCAAATCGCGCATACCCGGATTTTGATTTAAACCGCCTGTAACCGTCTTCGGTGTACAGTACGGCAATCGTCGGCTTAGTGTCGTCAATGCGCCAGTATCGCAAGCCAGCGCGCAACGTGCCGTCATTCTCGTCCCACAACGGCACAAACTCAGTCAGTGGGAAGACATGGATGTGATCAAAGTTGAAAAACACAAAACTGACACCGTGAATCAGCGCCAGATATCCAGCTCTGTATAACTCAGTATCAAACGTCTTGCCCAGCTTTGCTTTAGTCCCGCCGTCCTGCTTCACTTTTCCATCGGTGTCTTTGTCGCTCGCAAAGGTCACGCCGTTGCCCAGCGAGTAGGCGCAGCGCTGCGTATTCAACCTCCGGAAGAAATTTGACGCGATCTTGTTGTTTGATGCAACATAGTTTCGCACCGATACCCCAGCAGATGAATAGATTTTCTGCACATATTCATTGACGGTTTTGTTTTTCTGATGGTCGTACAGGTTAGCTGTCCGCGCCATTTCAACCGCTTCGTTTTGTTCGTGCTCTGCAATCATCTGCGAGATGAAATCGGGGATTTTATCCTCGTCCGTCGGGAAATCCTGCCACGTCAGCAACGCCATCACCTCCTTATGCGAAAAATGGGCTTTTATACTCTTCTTTTGGCTTGACAAGCCGCATGGTGCGCACGCCATAGCGCAGCGCATCCATTAAGTGATCGTTGACCTTAATCGGCTTGTCGTCCGCCTTGTCGTCCCAAACATAACCGTCAAACTCCTTCCGCAACTCCGGCAGATTGTCGAAAATCCGCACGTCGCCGCGCTGCATGCAAACCGCAACGTCGCGGATGCCGTCCAGTACGTCGTTATCTGCCTTCCTAACACGGAAGGCAAGCCGTGAGCGCCTGAGTGCCGCGATGAACGATGCAGCCGAAGGGTCAATGATCGTCATCACGCCGCGCCGCTGGTCTTCCGGCAGGCTCTCGGTGACAAACCGCTCCATGTCGCGCACATAGTCCTCATCGGTCTTTTGCACCTGTGTGTCGCGTCCTGAATAGCGATATTCCCGGAAAATATGCCAAACGCCCTCGCTTTTGCCCCATAGCAGAGCAGCGAAGGCGTTTTGTGTGCCGTAGTCGATTGAGATGAAAACATCACGCCAGCGTGGCGGCGCGAACGGCGTTTCGAGCGCTGAGGAATAGCCGGGGTAGATCATGCCCTCGGCTTGCGCCCAGCGCCCTAATATATATCGGTCATAGTAGACAGTACCCTCGAAATCCTTTTTCATGCGCTCCTTTACGCGCTTGTCAAGGAAAGGGTTGTCATCAATCGTGTATTGCTGTATGTACCAATCAGCGCCAGCTTTGTCGAGCCGCTGCTTGAACCAGTGATTTGGGCCTTCCGGGTTGCACGTCCCATCGAAAAGGCTGTACGGCTTGTCTAAACGCGATTGAAGCATCGCGAAGACGGATTCCGACCATGTAACAACCTCATCGCCGTAACAGTATTTGACGCTTTGTCCGCGCAAGCGGTCAACGTGCTTTGTGTTATCCGCGCCCAGACAATAGACACGCTGACCGAACAAAACCGCCGTGTTGTCGCTTTTGATGTCGGAGATCATATCCGTTCCCCATATTTCCTGCATGGGGTCAATGATATTTCGCTGTATCGTTCCGCGTGTGTTTCCGAGGATGACGTTGAGTCCTGGTTTCCCTTCGCCCTCGATCAGCCGCTTCGGCAGAATGAAAAAATCGCCGTATGTCTTGCCTGAGCGTGTCGCGCCGATTTTGATGTTCCATGTAGCCGTTGCTTCGCGCCTGTATTCGCGCTGCTTTTTACTGAGCATTTGGCGCTCCTGATTCTGCGTCGAGCCGCTTCATAATTTCTCGCACATGGTCGAGCTGCTTCTCCGCGTCGCTCTTGCCATTCGCAAGCTTCGCCGCGAACTTCGCCGCTGAAACGTCGCCCTTCATTCCGCGCTGGAACATTGCAATCATCAGCGCCATACCGTATGTCTTGTCATCGTCTTCGATGCCGAACATACCGCTCATCTGTGCTTTGAGGTTTTCGTCTTTGACTGACGCATCGAGAATCAAGCTCATGCACTCGGCGAGCGTCTTTTTCTCTCGCTGCTTTTTCGTGCCGTTCTTTCCACTCCTGCTTGCGTCAATCGTCGCCGAATCGTCGCCGTTCCCGAATCGTTTACCGCGTTTCAGATTTGCAAGGCTGTTCGGGTGCACCCCACGCGGCATTCCGATTCCTCCTTATCGAGCGTTAGAACGGCAGATCGCCAGTCCACGCTTTTTCAGCCTTTGAGCGCTTTGTCCTGCGCCTGCTCGCCGCCGTGGACGATCTGAGCTTGTTTATCTTCGCGAACTTTCCTGAACCGCTTGCCATGCTGCATCCCTCCTGATGTAATAGTTTTGTGGTGCGTCGTGATTGATCGTGCCGTACAGCCTCGCTTGCTCATCCATGATGTCTGCATTGAATCGGTACAGCTCTTCTCCTTCCTCGATGACGATTTGCTCAATCGAGTTCGACGAGCGCATATTTGCACTCCCGTGAATCGTGAAGAAATGCCCCGGAAACGTTTCAACGGTGATGATTTTGCAGTGGTAGTTTGAGAAGGCGACTTGCGTTTTGTCGCCAACGTCAAGCTCCTTGTACAGATACGGGATAAGGCGCTCTTTCTCGTGTGAGTAGAAGTAGCCCGAAAGCAGGATGGTTAGCTGCTCCAAGTCCGTCCACTCGATGATGTTCCGCAGACTGTCGATATTGTCTTGCGACATTCCCAGCGAACAAATATATATTTTTTTCGGGCTGATGCGTTTTTTCATCACCAGTGCTTCCAAGAGGTCGCCGAAAATGAAATCGCCAGACACCCATGCGAATGTTCTTGCCCCTTCCGTCAGGTCGATTTTCTCCGCCAGCTTTTCAGCGTTCCGATAGACGACCTTGTGCGAAACGTTTTTCACGTTCATCTTCGGGCGCATGATTCGCGTTTTGAATCCTCCCTCGTCTTCGTTTTCTTCTCCAAGCGTCAGATCGAAATCGTCAAGGTCGAAGTCGAGTTCAAAGTCAATCGCGCTGTCAAACGCGATATCAAGACTGTTTTTTTGAACTTGCTTTTTTCCCATGCCGCAAGCCCTCCCCTGCACACCCTCCCGAATCAGCATAAGCAACGCCGCTCCCACTCTGCGTCCATGTTGCGTTGCGTCCCGATCTGCGCCGGAGGTAAAGCGCAAATCACCCCAAAACAAAAGCCGTGACGTTCGCCGCGGCTTTGCTGCTGATTATTTGCCAGCGTCCTGCGCTTTGCGCTCTCCGCTGATTTTAATGTTATCACACGGTCGCACTCTATGTGTAGCTCCGATTGCTCTATAAGTCTACTGCAAGTCGCCTATAATCTCCCTCTTGTACGCCCAGCCCGTGCTTTCAGCAAGCCCTTGACGTGCCGTTGCCTCAGTGACGGACAATCCCTCGATAAAATACGCCTTGCAAAACTCTCGCACTCGGCTGACCTTCTCAAGCGTTTCGATTTGCAGCACAATCTTGTCGATCACCTCAAGCGCCGCGGAAATTGCCGTAAGATATGCCATGCTCGCGGCTTGCAGCGCCTCGAAAGCCTTGTCACGCCGCATGACATAGGTTTCAAGCCCTGCACCGCTGGACGAGCCGGACGGCATGCCCGTGAGCTTTTGCGCTGTCAGATAGGCGGCTTTCTCTTCTTCGTAGGCTTCCTCCGTCCTCACATACGCCTTGCGCTTTTTCCGCGTGTCAAGCAGCGTGCGCTTGTCCGCTTCCGTCAACTGCATTATTAACCTCCTTTCAACAATTCGGTCATGTCCACAATCGGCGTCGCGCCGGATCCGCTGATAATCGGCAGCTGACCATTCCACTTTTTAATGTATTCTTTCTGGATTACTTTATCGGTGATGCTCTTTGCTTCCATTTCAAGACGGTAACTTTCTGCGTCAGCCTGAATCCTGACGGCTTCCGCGTCCGCTTCCGCAGCGATTTTCTTCATCTCAGCATCAGCCTGAGCCTTGATCTTTTCGCGCTTGGCCTCGGCCTCCGCGATGATCGTCTGCTGTTCCTGCTCGGTTTGTGTTTGCAGCTTCTTCTGAGTAGCCACTTGCTTAGCCTCCACCGCGTCGGTGAAAGCATCGCTAAAGTCGATATCCGTGATCGCCACGTCTTGGATTTTTACATCGTAGATTTCCATTTTAGAGTAGACCGCTTCGTAGACTTCTGTGGAAATGCCGTCACGTTCGGAAATCAGCTCTTCTGCCGTATATTTTGAGAATACGGCTTTAACCGCATCCAGAATACACGGCTCCATGATCTTGCTCCCGTAATCGACGCCGACCTGTGAATAGATACGCCTCGCGCCGTCTTCGGACAGTTTGTAATTGCAGGTCATCTTGATATCGACCTGTTGGATATCCTTGCTAAATGCCGAGCAGGCGACCTCATACTTCTGCCAGCGGCAATCCATTTTAACAACGGATTTCCACGGCGGCGTGAGGTAAAATCCGGGTTTCAGGATATCCGGCTCGGCTTTGCCAAAGGTCAGTACGATGCCGACAAAGCCCTCTTTGATCGTGGTTGCCGAGGCTTGGCGCACAGTAACGCAGGCGCCGACAGTAAGGGCTACAATCAGAAAAACCAAAGCGATAATCTTTTTCATAAATATTCCTCCGTTAAATTCTCCGCTTCTGTTGTTCCTCCCAATACGGAAGGCTCATTTTGTTATACCACTCATTCCATTTTTCGTATTCATCGTCATATCTCGGCTTGAATCGGTCTAAATGCGCGCTTTGCATACATTCTTCGCACCGCGTATGCTTTGTCAGCGAATTGTGCGTATGGTATTTGCACATACTGCATGTTTTATATGGATTACATACCCACAACTGACTTATCCAAATACATTCTTCCAGCGTTAATCTAGGGGGTGTCCATCCGCAGAATTTCCATCCGTTCAGCTCAACTTCATATGCGCATTTGCTGCACCTATCTTTTTCCCAAGAGTTCTGAAACACGCCAAATTCATTCTTTGGGCATAATGGTTCTTCGCTTGTTATACGATTCGACCGAACAATTCTTGCCGCCACGGGTGCGCCTCCCTATTGATATGTTTTCTGGCGTTCGCTATGCTTTTTTGAGCAATCAGCAGGTGCTTTTCGCACAGCTTTTTTCCTTCCGCGTGTGGCTCTGTGCAGTATAAACATTCTCCCGGCGGCTTCCATTCCGCGCGTTTATGATTTCTAGCGTCTTTGGACAGGTGAAATTGACAACGCACTTTTCCAGACATGGCCGGCCTAGCACACGCTATGCACTGACCTTTTTCCTTTCTGATCGCCGCCCTGCGCGCGTTAGCTTGTTTTTTCGAGGCTTTGTAATCTCCACTTTCCAAGTAACGCCCTTGACGTTTCCTTTCTTTTTCAAGGCAATCAAAGCATCTAACATGCCCGATCATTGCGTCTTCGTGTCTGCAAGACACACAGATTCCATGTGCCTTATACCACATATACATTTCTGCACTTGACACAAGTATCTATCTCCTCGCCTTTTTTTGAAATTTCGCCCAGCGCTCGTGACTGCGCTTTTTTCCCGTGCCTTCTATACAAGCTGTGTAGCGGTTTTCCAGCGCCGTCTTCCGTCCGTCCGCATACGCCTTGTATCTCTCTCGCATCCCGCGTGGCAGCCGACCTCGCGGCTCACGCAGTCGCGGCATGGCGCGTCATTCACGGTTCCTCGCCTCCGTCTCTTCTCCCGCCATCTGCCTCGTCATAATGTCGCCAACCTCATACTTTCCATACTCATCCGCCGATGACTCGAACCAAAAGTTTACAATTTCCCCATTTTTATAGCCTTCTATGCAGATGGTATATCTTTCATTCTGATAACCATATTTTGTTACACGCCCAGGTGTGTAATACTTGTCGATGACGCGCCCACTTTGTATCTCATTTTTATTGTTTTGAATCACAAAGTTAAACGCAAACGCAATAAAGACCAGATATGCGGCCAACATTATTGCGCAAATAATACCTAGCACGTCAAGCAAACGATCTCGCATTTTCTCACCCCCACGGCGTTCAAGCAAGCGGGACGCTATGCCATTTTCCCCCAGGAACGGCTTCTGCTGCAGAGTCTGCTCGGCCGCTGGAATTACCTGTGTCCGGACTATCCCCTCACGGATGAGGATGCCATTTCTGCCCTGCTGGAGGGGCTTCACATCGTAGATTATGCCCTCCGGACCACCCGATACCGGATGAAGGACACGGCCATTCCTGGTTTCTGTGGCAAAATTCAGGTGGAGGCGAAGTTGCCGCTGCCCCTTTTGGAGCTGTGGGGCGCTTTGGTATGCCTTGCGCCTTATGGCGGGATCGGGATCAAAACCACATTGGGTATGGGGGGTACGCAGATATCCTTCCAAAGGGAGAATCCGGCTTCCCTTTGACCGTAGATGTCCATGCAAATGAGCCAACCCTCTTCGGGCTGGCTCATTTGCATGGTGCAGGGCAGGGACCGTTCCATGGTCTATTTCCAGTTCATAAAATACAAGTACACCTCATCCAGCCCCACCCGGATGTCCGGGAAGCAGGGGGGCGGGAGGTTGGGGCCTACCAGACGCAGGAGAAGCTGGCTGCCGTACTGGGAGATGTTGGAAATGCGGTACTGATTTTGGATCTGGGGC
>ERZ825137.1872-NODE-1872-length-25832-cov-4.495752_pt1 | contig 25832 bp, 29 predicted proteins | sample MGYA00519873_ERZ825137 | MGnify/ENA primary metagenome ERZ825137 (study PRJEB31778, sample SAMEA3449190) | human gut metagenome | biome: human gut; feature: human-associated habitat; material: faeces | place: United Kingdom | collected 2010/2012 ...
CTAGTTTCATTTTCTATCTTTCCTTTCTTGTAAACCTTGATTTTACGGGGCTTGCGGGTTTTGGCATCTCGTTTATGTACCAATTTATGTACCAATTTTTCGAGGCAGCAATTTTTCTGTCCTCAAAAATTTTGGTTAACGTACCAATCATGTACCAATTTTTGAGAGCAAAAAAAATTAAACCACTTTCAAAGCATCCGCAATCTGGTCGATTTCTTTTTGTTTTTGTTCTTCTGTTGTATGCACATAAAGGTTCATGGTGATCCCAATATTGGAATGACCTAAGATTGTCTGTAATGTTTTAGGTTTCATTCCAGCTTCAATACACCTGGTTGCAAATGTATGTCGCAGCACATGCATGGAAAACTTGGGAATCTTCGCTTTATCACATAGCTTGAACAGCATCGTATCATATGTGCTGTTCTTAACCGGTGTTCCTTTTCTGCAAAGAAATACAAACTCTGACCACTCCATCACCGTAACCTTGAGCGCATTATTTTTCATCTTTTGCTGTCTCAACATCTCAACGGCTTCCTCTGTCAATGGTATCGTTCGATATCCCGCCTTGCTTTTCGGTTCACCAATCCTCCATTCCTTTGTAGAATGGCGATACTCCATAGAGCGCCTTATCGTCATGGTACGGCGATCCATATCAATGTCTGACCATTTCAACCCTACCAACTCTCCGGTACGAAGACCGGTCTGTAACAGAAAACGGTACTGATACTCGTACGCATTTCCCTTGATCACATTGCAAAACTCACGCTGATACTGTAATGTCAATGCCTCTTTCTTTTCAGAAGGTTTGCCTATATCAGAACGAACCATCTTGTTACATGGATTCTTCATGATCACATCATTCTGATAGGCATAATCCAGCATATTATACAATGTAATCCGCGCCTGATAGATTGTTGATGTGCGATAGCCTTCATCCGCCATACGATTCATAACCATCTGGCATTGAATGGTATTCACACTCCCCAGTATCTTTTTCCCTATAACCGGTTTAATATTGCGGTGATATCGTTCCGTATAGTTTCGAACTGTATTTGGTCGAACAGTTCTCTTCTTCATCGAAATCCAATACTCAAACCACGAATCAACCGTCATTTCCTCCGGAAAATCCATATTGCTGTGTTCATCGCGATATGCGGAGTCAGCCAGCCACTGTCTGCACTCTTGAAGCTTTAGGAATAATTTTTGAACACGCCTCCCATATTTATTCGTATATCTTCCAACATAGTAGCCATCTTCTCTTTGGCTTATTCCCAGACCAAGCTCTTTTCCTTTTAGGTTTTTACCCATATTGCAGCTCCTTTCACACAAAAAGAGCCTCAATACTCAAATTTAATCATATCATAAAGAGGCTCAAATGTAAAATCCTATATTTCGATCTGCTCGGACAAATATTCTTCAAATTCCCTGCGTTTTATCAGTTTTTTCTTTCCAACATATAAAACAAATGGGCAATTTGGAACTTTTAACATTTCTTCAAGCTTGTTGATTCCGATATGGCTGTATAATGCAGCTTCTTGTTTAGTCAACATCGCTTTTTCCCATATTGGAATGTTCATATTATCTGATTCCAATCTCATCACTCTCCCAAACCCAACTGACGCTTTAAAAGGTCGTTGATTTTTTGCATGACGTCTGATTGCTCTGGAATATGCCCTGCTTTCATTAAAATCTGCCTGTCATCTATTGTTACAAGCTGCTCTGCCATGAAAACCGTTGTTTTTCCAAGCCTTCCAAAGACATCCTTCTGAAATACTGTCACATGTACCGGAAATGCCTTCTTTTCCTGCTTGCTGGTTCCCGGCATTACTGTATATACCGGACCATTTCCTTTATCTGTACTGACAACCAGACATGGTCTTTTCCCAGATTGTCTATGACTGCCGGAAAATTCTCCCAAATCCACCCAAATAATATCTCCACGATATATATTCTTTATATTATTCTGTTTCATCCAATCTTCCTCTCTTTCTCTGCCCGGAATCGGATCTTCATTTTCAACTCTCCATCATCCACGGAAAATATTCGAAAACCCGCTTTTCTTACTTGTCCAACCTTGCGATAGGCATCCTCTTCATCCAAAGCAAGATACTCCATATTTGCAACCAATATAGCCTCTGCCTTTCCCTGCCGCATCCAATCAATGCACCGACTATACATTTGATTTACAACATACGGGGCAAAACAGCTCTTACGCACGATTTTCATAGGAATTAACCCATGTGCATCTGCATATTGATTGATGTATCGCAACTGCCGATCCTCTTTCTTTTCTGCCAGTTCAAACGATTCTTCATCCGTTGCCAGAAACACAATGCAAGGGATATTCTCCTGTCTTGCCATTCTTTGTTTCTTTTTTTCTCTTCTCCTTGCTCTTCTCGCTTCCATCACGCTACCCCCATTGCCGCACTTCCAAGTATCGTGTTAGCATCTGTTTCAAAATATCTGATCAACTTTATCAGCATTTTCAGGCTCATACCTCTCATACCTTCTTCGATCTTTGCATAATGGGTATAACTAACCCCCAACACATCAACTACCTGCATCTGTGTTACTCTTTTCTGTTCTCGAAGCTCCCGAAGATTATTTCCTATCGTAAACATATCAACATCCGTTGTTTCTATATCGCTCATTTTAAACACACTCCTTCTTCTGCAGCCTAATGTAGCCGCCATCATATATTTTTTCGTTACGATGTATGCGCATGTCATCCGGTCTTACGACCTGTATTTATCGTAAAATAACCCTAGGAAAAAATGAAGAACAGTTTCTGTAGAGAATGAGTGAAATAACTACACAGTTTTTGTATAGTTAAGAAAAGAAAAAAGGTACATATTATTAGAATTTACATCCAAATAATATGTACCTATGCAATGTCATAAAGAATCTTTGCTGCACCTGCCAATTTTATCAAGTTTGTATCGTCTAACCCGCCAAGAAATTGCAAAATTTCTTCCCTGCTTGGTTTTACCTCCATTCGATCCTTCTTTCCCAAAAGGAGATAATCTGTGGATACACCTAACACGTGACTGAGCTGACAAATATATTCCGGTCTAATACTAACGCCCTGATATATACGGTTTATGGTATATATTCCATTTCCCGTAATTTCCGCAAGTTGTTCCGCTGTATATCCCCTGCTCTTAGCTGTTTCTTTTATACGTTTTCCAACCATTTTCTCATTATAGTCATTCATATGTTCCACGATTATCACCTCCTCTCAGTTTCTGAATCTGTTGCGGAGGCAATAAAAAAAGACCTCTACAACCATTAGTTACCAGCCCTCTCTGCAAAAGAGAGTACTCCATGCGTTCATCCACATTTCATTCAACAATTCGCTATGTAACTATGTATGTAAAAATCTTTGCCTATTAAAATATCATCATTATTCTAAAACATATCTGGCAATTTATAAAATATAAAAATAAAGCGATACTACAATAATTAATTCAAAAATTCGCATCTACATATTCAATTGATATTCTATATATTACCAGAAATTACCTTTACTGTCAATATATGACACTTTTTGTCCTATACATATTCCTTTCGACTTTCTCCGACAAAAAGACGCAGAGAAAAATCGACAAAGATCTTACATAACGTAATCGTTTATCACATTTTCCCCTGCGTCTCTGGTGCTTCCATCATCTCTGATGTGCCCTTATCAGGTGGGCTGTTCATTTAATTGTTATTTTATTCTTATAGCACTTGTCCCCTACGGACAATTCAAGTATATCAATGCAGGTACTTAATAAAGAGAACCCGGAAGATAAGTGACTGGTACTGATAGGAAAATTTGCGCAAATAAATAGGCAGCCCTCTCGAACTGCCTACCCGCCAATGGGATATTCGGATCAAGGCTTTACCCACGCCTCCCTACGGACATTACTATTATATTCAAACAATACTATTAAAATTCACTGATTTCATCGTATAGTATCTCCCATTGTTCCGGAAGTATTTTTAATGTATAAATATCTACACTGCTCTTTTTTATCAGTTTCACCAAATCCTTCTTCATGGACTTTGCATCTTCAACTGACAACAATTTCTTCAATGCGTATAATCTGGAATATAAATCATTGTTCTTAGGTAACAGATTTTCTGCATCTTTCTGATGTCGTAGTACAATGGAGGATTTCAGTCCAACCACCATGGAATTATGTGCACAATAATTTCTCAAATTTCGTACACCATCTAGCCATGTATCCACAAGTTCCGTGTCTCCTTTAGAATATCTTTTCTCATGAAACAGATATGTGAGCACACCCTTTCTCAAATCACCGCGAAGATAATTATACATCATTGACATAGTACCAAATTCCGTATAACTGAATGTTACCCATATTGGGAGTTTATTGGTATGCCTGTTTCCACCTTTACGATACTCCTTTAGTTCTGGATATTTAACAACTTTTTTTCTCAGTTTTTCTTCTTTGCGTACAATATCATCATAGAAAACGCTTTCAAAATATTTTATATTCGTTTTTCTCTTCTTGGTATCCCTCTCTCCTCTTGACGGAGCATAATACTCCTTTTTCATATAAAAAGTCCCATCCTGTGCCTTTATCGCACAGGCATTAGATATTGCACTCTTAAATCGCACTTCGACACGATTGCAATAATAAATAAGTATTCTCCTCAGATCAACATCAAACTGATACAACGCAAACAACGCATCCTGTGACGATTTATAACCCACATTCTCAACATTAGAAAGCAAAAATTTCCCATATCTGCTCGCTCTAAAATATCCTGCATGCAATAAAAAACGACGCATTCGTATTCGTTGTCTAAAAGACACATACTTTTTCATCATGTCTATCTGTTCTTCAAGCGTAATCGGTAATTCCTTTTGTGCCATTTCATCTCTCCTTTAGGTAAAAAAAAAGAATGGATATACCATTCTTAATCCCGCTAATGGGATATTTGGATTAAGGCATTACCCATGCCTCCCTACGGCCTATAATTATATTAACACATGTTTCAGAACAATGCAAGGCACAATTTGCCGTCTCTGACAATAATTACACCTCCTTCCGCATCCAAGTATGTGGACAATCTTCGTCCATATGAATATCATTCAGCTCCATATATCCTTGTTTCTTGTAAAACTCTGCCACACGACACTGTGCAGACAATTCTACTCTTTTACCTCCGAGATCACTAACTGCTTTTTCCGCACCCTGCAACATCTTTTCACCATATTGCTTCCCTCGAAATTCTTTACTGACCGCAATCCTGCCAATCACATAGCAATCTCTTTCAACAGAGAAAAAGAATCTGCAAGTAGCTACTGGAATATCGTCCTCGAAAAGCAGCATATGTTTCGCCAGATGATCTGTCTCATCAAATTCATCCTTAAATCCCTGCTCTTTCATGAATACTGATTTCCGTATCGCCTTCGCTTCCTGTGGTATCTCATCATAAATCTTTATAAACATTGTTGTCCACCTTTTGTATTAATTTGAAGCAACTCTCAAAAAATATGAAGTTGTCACTCTCTAATTGTCAGTTTTTTTCTATACCAGCACAACGCTCATTACAATTACTTTTCCTTAACTTCCACCCTTTGTTCCTCAGGCTCTATATTGACAATTGAAAATGATAGCTTCCCTGTTTCATCAATAGACATTTCAATTTTCTGTTTTCGAAGCAAAAGTATATTTGTAGTCAATATATGAAGAATACCTCTATCAATATTTCTCGCCTCGTCCACAAATGAAGCAAACACCTCTGACATAGCCTGAATAAATACAACTTTTTGTTTATCTGGAAAGTTATCAACTCTTCCCAATAAATTATCCCACATCAAATACATTCTCTGTTTAGAATCACTATCTTTCTTTGATACTTCCAATGACATGTAATCAATCACATCTTTAGTAATAGACATTAAGCAACCTTCATCTAATAAAGATTGCAAGTACCCAATTAATCTCGTATCATCTATTTGCTGTCCAACCAACCAATCTGAAACTGAAATAACACTTAAATCGACCAACTCATTTAGTGACAAAGATGCTAATATCGCTTCAATTATTACCAAAGAATACTCTTCATTATGTTGAACAAATGCTATAGCATCATAATCACAAATTCCGAACAATTCCTTGCTATCAAATTTTCCAAAAAACTCTCCGTCCAGATCCTGATCGCTCTTGACGGTGGGGATAGCTTCACAATACTTTTTAAACCCCCCAGCTTCTTTTAGCCAATAATCTTTACCAGCCTCATCTACTTGATTAATAAAAGGCTTCCCATCAATAACCCCTAAAGAAGCTACAGTATCTCTATTGTATTCTTTAATGACATCTGCAACATCTGAATCAGCCTGTACCAATGTGGATTCCATAATAGTTCCACCAGATTCTCTTATTTTATCCGCCGGATATCCCGCTTTATACAAGGCGACTAATGCCGAAAAGGAAATTACATATTTCTCTGCGGTTTTAGATGCATGAACTATCTGCCTAACAAAATAGTCATGCGATGAGAGAATCATATCTACAAACTGAAAATATGTAAGACGTGTAAATCCTTTATATGTATACAGCGGCAACGGAGCATCTTGAATGTTATTATACTGTTCAAGCCAATCAACTGACTGTCTTTCATCCGGAATGATTTGAGCAAGCATTTCTGTAAAAGCAGAAGAATCCAGTTCTCCATTTTTCACCGGAATAGATAATTCTTTAGCAAATCCATGCTGCGCCATTTTCGCTGTACATGTTCTAAATAAGTAACAATCTAACGGCACTATTTCTGTAATTATATATCTACCATTATCTATAGTAATTTGATCGCCGATATGCTTTCTTAAAAAGCCAAATCTGGCAGCATCATCAATATGCACATGGTAATCATTATTCCAAACATGTGGAGAAGTCGGAAGAATACAATCTTTATATACACATATCCATCGCAGACTACCATCGTCCTTTTTACAATATGCTGCCGTATCTGCCTCGATTCCTGTTATTGTTATTACTTCGTTACTGTGTATGGATGACGAAATCGCTATATATTGTCCAAACGCAGGATTGTAGCTTTCTCCTGACATTAAAATAGCACGTATATTTTCACTCTTTGCTCTTGATATGTCACCATCATTCAAATAACAGGCAGCCGCCAGCATATGTAAGCGTGATGTGTCTGCCTTTATTGCTGCGTCTAATACATCCTTGCTAACCATTCGCTTATTTACCAGTGATAATGTTAACAATGAATCTATAACGAATTTATCAGTGTTATTATCCTCAAACGCTTCCTTGTACCACTTTAAGGCTTCTACATCATTCTTTTTACCTTGATGAATAATCGCTTTGTATTTTTTTATTCTAAAATCTTTTTCACCTACTTCTTCATATTTTGTTACATACAATTGTGCAAGATCATATTCATGAAAATTGAGCAAACGTTCAATTATACAATAGGCTGATTGTTTTAACAAGCATGTCATTTTGCCATCACGACATGCTTCAACAAATGCCTTCTGATTTTCCTCTAAATCCGATAAATTCAACATTTCATTCCAATATTCATAAATATTACTTAATTCATCAGTATGTTTTTTTAATTGAAATGCATATTCATCGTTGTGTCCCAAAGCCTTTAACGCATCTAAATACATAAAAAACAACAGCCAATCTTTCTCAAAGATTTCCTCGTGTTCACTGCAAAAGTCAATCAATTCCTTCTCGTTTTTGTTCGCCACAAAATAATTGTTTAGTAACCAATAGGTTTCATTTCGTACCGAATAGTCATAGACCTCTTTTAACCCTACTTCCCTCTTCTCAATTCTTATAGCATAAGCATAATCAGACAGAGGTCGTTCCTGCATCAAATCTTTTGGAACACACTTTTCTGCTTCGTCAATTTCATCCACTACCAAATAAACTTTTACCAAAACAGAATAGAAAAAGCTTCGGATTTTTTTACATAGTCTGTCATAGATTCCCTCATACTGCAGTATTTGATTTATTACAGTATTTAATTCTTGCGAATTATCATCAGTGTTATTGCTTATTAAACTCTCCACTCTCTTATCCGCTATTAAGATATCCGTGAACCAGGTCCATCTCCCCTTTCCCACTTCTTCCATGGCAAAATGGATATTTCTTATCCTCTTCTCATATAAAGATAAAATAGCAATCAACCTTATTAGGTTTTCTTCTTCATAGACCAACTTTTTATTGAGCGCAAAACTATGAATTTCAATGCCATTAGAATAAGTAATCTCATCTGAAAAGATTCTTTCATTATTGCCACTTAATAAACTCTCTACAATATCCCGCAATGACCTCGTAGTAGCAGCTTCTATCAGTCCATCTATAGGTTCATCTCTAAATAAAAGTATAGGGAGTGCTGTTCTAACTGCATTATCCCTAATTCTCTCATCAGAAATATCAACTATTTTTTTGACCGCATCATCACAATTCTCCGAACGTAGAATTTGAGACAAACAATCGTAGAAAAGCGACAAATCACCAGATTTATCTTTTACTGCAATTGCAAGATCATCAAATTCCTGAAGTCTTCCTTCATACAACTCCTTTGATAACAAATCAGCTATCAATGATGCTTCCATATTGTTGAGTTTTCCTGCTACTTTTACCGTATTAAGGATTTCAATAATGTCCTTGCGATTTTCTTTATGATTGGCATTTACTGCTTCCTTTAATTCCGTCAATTGATCCAAACATATAGACACCATACGCCTCTGTTCAACAGAAAGACTATTGCGATAATAAGTACCTACCTTATCCATTATTAAGTGATATAATCCTTCTATAACACTCTCCTCACTGTTTGCAAAAGTAATACCTTCTGCGACCGCTATTTCTCTCGCTTTTCTAGTCTCATCCTGAAGGAATGCCTTGTTACTCTTCTCAAGTTTAGTTGCAACTGACCTTTCAATCACCCTTTTCAAGAAATCCGTATTACGAATAAAGTACTCAAAAGCACCTGAATTAATATATATACTCTCATTTTTCTCGCAAAACTTGCTAATATCTTTTCTAAGCATTTTAAGAAAACGGTTCCATCGACATCTATCTGTCCATTTCTTTATGACAGAACCAGTAATATCATATATTATATTTTCCAACATGCTCAACAACAGTTCTGTCATGATTTCTTCACATCCTTGCTTTATCTTCAATGCCATAAATGCTGCATCCCCCAGAAAATTGTATAATATAGTCACGAATGTAAATGTAACAAACAAAACATCCGGACATCTACTATTTGTTTTCCTACCTACTTTAAAGTACCCTTATAAATCAGTTTGCCGCTCACTCGGCACCCCACATAATACCCATTGACAATATTGTAGCATCTTCTGTTATTTATCTCAATGAAAAACTAGAATGTGGTTTGCTTACCAACTCCAAATTCCCCCTTTATTTCCTACAAACTCTTATATTTCTGCACCAATGCCCCCAATTCTTCCAACAACGCATCAGATGGTGTCATAGTCTCGTCCCCCTTCAGTATGTAATCCGTACTCACTCCATAAATTTCACTAAACATCAACAGCGAATCAATCGACATTCCCTTCACTCCTCGCTCTATCCGGCTGATCGTTCCCGGCTCAAGTCCAACTGCCTCCGCCACCTGCTCCTGTGTCTTTCCTGCCTGTTTTCTTAATTCCTTTAATCTCTTACCACTTGCTTCCATGTCATAAATCATCATAATTCTCCATCCTTTCCAGCCATCTCGATAGCCAGAAGTAAGATGATGAAAAATTAATTTTGAATTTTCCGCTGCCTGATCCACGCAAAAAGACGCAACGGAAAGCCAGTTATCTACTGGTTATCTTTCCCCTGCGTCTCTGGTGCTTCCATCATTGCTGATGTGCCCTTATCAGGTGGGCTGTTCATTTACTTGTCATTTTGTTTCTATGTAACAGATCCCAGATCTGTCAGATACGGAACACACCTTTGTCGGCACGCTTCCGTATCATGCCTTCTGTATATTTCTTCAACATCATTACCCGTTTGCAGCGATTGCATTTGATCGTAATGCCCTGCAGGACGATCCGGTCATCGTCCTGACACAATGTGTAATCCATCATCCTCGCATTACACTCTCTGCAATGCAACTGCACTGTACTCCAATTCTTCTCCAATTCAGTTCAACTCCTCTACCATACAAAATTGCTATTACCAACACGCAACATTTGTACTTGCAAGGGAAAGGGAAATCAACCTTCGCAAGCCCATTACTAGAGCCGGAAGTTGCCAAGCTCTCCAAACGCCTTATGGATCGTTGCCTCCAGAGTGGCAAACTGCGCCTTTGCTTCCTCAAAGTTCTTTCGCTCGATCGTCAGCGTCAGATAGCGCTCCTGCTCGATTCCCTGTCTGCCCTCTCGGATCTTATCCTCAATGATCTCATTGTAGATCCTGCGGAATTTGTCAAACTCGTCATACTGATACTGTAATAAAATCTCTTCTCGAAGATTCTGCATATCTTTATTCTTGTTGTTCACGGTGATCTTAAAGTTACAATCCAGTGAATTTAAGAACTTGCAGTATCGCTCGAAAATGTCAATCTGCTCCTCCTCATTCGTTGTGGTATAGTTAATGTCCCGGAAGCGGTAACATTTGCTGAAATGATTCCTACTCACTTCAAAAATTCCATTCTCTGCCACCTTCATAATTTCTATTGTTTCCTGAATGGATTTAGGAGTCTTATATAATGGCACACTCGCCTTTTTTAACTCCTTAAATCCGTCTGCAAATAATCCCATCTGCTTCTCCTCCTATCTCAAATACTTGTACCAATAAGCAGCCACACCGACTGCGGCGATAAACACTGCCATCAGTATCATCATCAAAATCATCTTTTTCTGTGCTTTCTTAAAATCATCCTTGTTATCCGTGCTGCCGTCTTTCTTCTGCTTTCCCTTCTCCGCCTGATCTGACGAAAGATCTGTCATCTGTCCTTCCGTGGATATATAGGTCAGGGTCCGATTGCCAAAAGCAAAGTGCAACTTTAACTTCATCATTTCCACAAAAGTCATGCCGTTGTAGGAATAAAACCCGGTCAATGCAATGGGTGCAACCACCGGAATTGCAATGTAAGCACTGGGCGTCAGCCCCACATACGGATAAGTAAGAAGCACGATTCCACCTCCTACGATCAGGGAAATAATAGAAAAAATCAGTTGTCTGCCGGTAAGACCAAGAACAACTGATTCCTTGTAATTATCAATATTCTTATTTACTTCTATAACCATGCTAACGCCCTCCTCTGTCCTGTTCTCTTTCTTCTTTTTTCCCTTCTCCCAGACCATTGATCTGTTCGTAGCAACGCATTCCATCCGGATCAATTTCTCTGAGCCTGTCCGGATCAAAGGTATAAAGCGGATATTCATGATAACCACTGACTGCCGTGAATCCGGAGAACTCTCCAAGCTCATTGTCTTTTATAAACTCCTCAGCCGTTGACAGGTTGTTGGTATCCACATACGCACAATATTCCGGACAGGGTGCGTCAATGTTTACCGTCAGATTGGCAAACATATCCGGTCCTTCATTCAGCCCAATATACAGCCGGTTATTGTTCATATACCCCCTCACAGTTGCTGTCAAAGAAACCTCTCCTGTAAAATCACTGTTATATTTCATAATCTCTGGCATATTTCTCATCCTTTCCTATAATCCCAGTGCCTTACTGGTTAAACTCTGTGCTCCTTTCACACTCCCCACGGTAAGTGCCACCGTAAAAGTCATTTCACACAAATAAATCAATGTTTTCGTCCAGTCTGCATAATCTCCGGCAAAACTCGGCAGTCCTGCATTGATAAATGCATTACATACCACGATCGCCAATGCCATCGTCACTGCCTCAAAACATACCGACAGAAAATACTTGCAGTATGTCGCACAGGTATGTGCCACCACCCGGTTTCCGCTCATTGTTGAAAATGCGATAGAACCAAGAGGCACGATCACAAGCAGCTTTAAGAAGCGGAAATATACCGTGTAGATCAAAAAGAAGCCGCAGATGATCACAATGATGGATAACAGTGATGCTAAGATCAGCATGATCAGACTTTCTCCAAAACCAAGATTCTTGATCACATCTGCCTGCTCTGTGGCAACCTTCAGCTCTATTCTATCCCCCTCGGCAATGAGTCCTACCAATGCTCCCACCGACTGGAAAAACGCTTTCATGATCGTGACATTATTGGCTACCAGATATTCCGAAAGTCCAAGCCGGATCAGAATACGAAGGATTACTTCAAACCGCATCTCCTCCCGTATGTCGATGCTCTCCGAACAAAAGCCGATTACAAAGAATAGCACCACCAAAGAGGAGCCTACTGCCACAAAGACCGGCTCCAGTCCTTCAATGACATCCCACGGTTTCCCGTCCTTAAAGGCAGTAGGGGACTGACCAAGAAGTGCAAATACGAGGGATACCTGATTATTCCAGAATGCGAAGATCACATTCAGAAGATCTAAGATCTTATCCCCCAGCTTAAAAATGTCCATGTCATTTCACCTCTCTCTTTCTTAGAATCCAAGAAATGTCAGCACAGACGAAATGCCCGCCATCATAACTCCAGCTACGATTCCTTTCAGTGCAGAATTCATCGTAGAAGAATCCTGCTGTTGATATGCCTGTGCAAACTCCATCACATTCTTCGCCAGAATAATGACACCAACAGCTCCGATCACAGCAATGATCAGAGTCTTTAAGTTATCTAATGGCTTTGTCACGGCTGCAGTACCGCCCCCGTCTCCTCCGGCGGCATAAACTTTTGTAGATACACTTGCCATCGTCATTATGGTTGCTGCCATTGCCGGCAGAAGCACTCTCTTTCCAAATCGTTTCATCTTATTTCTCATAGTCGAAAATCTCCTTTCCAAATAAAAACGGAGACAAAAAATGGATAGAGTTCATCTATCCGGCTTGTCTCCACCGAATGGATCAACTCCATCCACTTATCTTTCTTATATCTGATCGGGGATACCCCGTTATTACATAAAATCAGGCTTTCCCTGATGCGTCTGCATATCCATCACTCCTCTCTAACACATCACTGTGCACTTTCGTACTGTCTGCGAATTTCCATCATCCTTGCGATCGGTGTATCCGGATAGAAATATGAAAGAATGATATCCTTTGGCACACGCACATCCATTGCTCTCTGTAACTCTGCTTTCTGTTCCTTCGTAAAGGACATATGCAACAGACGGTATGGAATGTTATTGGATGCTTCTTCCTTTTCATCCTGTGCATACATAAGTTCCTTCGCCTGTTCCTCATGAAATTCCTCTACAGTCTGTGCTTCATCCATATCCATAAACCGTTTCTTTAGATCCACCTGCCCAAGCAGTAAGAATTCCTCATAGGACAGCTTATCAATATATACCTGTTCCCCCTTTTTCTGCAGTTCCTCATAATAGGATAACGCCTTACCATTTAAGATGGTAAATGCCGGTTCTGTAACAGAATCTTCCGACACACTGTTTCTTATATGCACATACGGCTCTCCCTCACCATCTGCACTCTGCGCAAACATTGGATGTCCGAACGGGCTAAACTTATCATCAAGGATCGGATCAAATCCACGGATAAAGATCAGACACTTTTTATTGTCCATCTTGCGTACTTCATCCGGCATCATAATCTCTCTTCCAAGGACATCATAATTTCTGGAAGAACTGCCTTGCCGTCCTCTCGTTTCACCACTGGATTTCTTATCAATCGTAGACTTTCCAAGCAGTTTTGAGATATATTCATGGGTACTCTGCTCATTTCCTCCTAAATACACCAGCGTATCACAGTTGCCGGGAATCGTTTCCCAAGTATCCTTAAACAACGCTTTTAGCTGTGCTAAATTCTGAATGATGATCACGGAAGAAATCTCTCTGGACCGCATCGTAGAAAGCAGGGAACAATAATCATCCGGCAGGGCAACATTTGCAAATTCATCCAGCATAAATGTGACATGGATTGGAAGTCTGCCGCCACAGTTAAAGTCCGCCTGAAAATACAGTTCCTGAAAGATCTGTGTATATAACATACCGATAATAAAATTATAGGTTTTATCCGAATCCGGGATCACACAAAACAGTGCTGTTTTCGTTTTCGCGTCCCCATTTACTCCTACACCAAGCTCTGCCAGATTAAGCTCATCCTTCGATAACAGGCGAAGAACCTGCTTATTCTCCAATGTTGCCAGTCTGGAATTGGCACTGATAATAATAGAACGAACCGTATCTCCGGCACCACGCATACACTTGTTATACTGCTTAACCGCCGGATGATTTAATCCAAGCGGACTGCTTTCCTCCAGAAATTTCATCCGGACATCAAGTGGCGATGGCTTCCCTTTTTCGGTCACTTCCGCTTCTCCCATCAGCTTTAATACAGCAGCAAAATTTCTTTTTTCCGGCTTTTCCTCCAGCCAGACATAATAAAAGAGAGCTTGTAAAAATAAGCCCTCTGCCTTTTCCCAGAAAGGATCACTCGGAGTAGATCCTTTGGGTGTCGTATTACTCATAATGTTTGTGATCAGCTTGACCACATCCGTTTCTTCTCTTATATAAGAGAATGGATTGTAACAATCCGACTTGTCCATCTCCAACAGGTTGATCACTTTTACATTGTAACCATTCGCTTTTAACATCGCTCCGGTACTGCGAAGGATCTCTCCTTTGGGATCGGTAATAATAAAAGAACTGTTCATCTGCATCAGATTCGGTTTTACCTCATAGAAGGTTTTTCCTGCTCCGGAACCACCGATGATCAGCATATTGTTATTTAACTTCGTTTGTCTGGTATTCAGACTCATACGCACATTCTGACTTAGGATACGGTTATTCGTCTCCTCTTTATCCGCTAATACCTTATTAACCTGTTTCACATTTGCCAGTTTGGAAGTACCAAATTCCTTTCCGGGCATATAATTTCGCTGACTGGTATAATACATCACCACACCAATCGCATAAGCAACCAGTGCATAGCCTATCATGCGGAATGTGTACTCATTAAAATAATCCTTTAAGGGATAGGCACATACCATCTCGAACCGTTCCAGGAAAGCATTAAACTCAATGCCCTCCCTCCATGCTCCTGCCACAAGATAACCTAGATAGGAGGCAAGCACAGCTCCAAGCACGATCAGCAAAATATTCGGTTTCTTCTTTGTTGTCTGCATGACTATCTCCTCCTCACTTCGCTGTGGGTACGGACCACATTCTTATCCGGTGACTGCTTCACCTTCTGATATCTTTCTCTGACCGTCCGCTCCACCCGGTCATAATGCTTGGCATACAAATCTTCTCCCTTCATGGTATAAAGGACACGGTTATCCTCGGAATAGATCTTATAATCCTTTTCCTTATCCAGATAAGTAAGAAGCGTCTTTCCATTGTGAATTTCCATAATGTCCTCTTTTCTGATCCAGATATAACCTACATTGCTGCCATACATCCCCGGTACTCTGGTTTTCACCGCATGGTCATTCTCCGCAGCAATCAACTGCTTCGTGATCGTAATGTCTGTCAGTGCCGTATTCTTTGCTGCAGCAATCTGACGCATCCGGTTTGATAATTCCCGGTATCTGTTGATCCTCTTCTCAAAAGACTCCTGATCCATCACCACCGGATAATTTCCCTGTCCATCCGGTTCCGACACAACACCAATCGTCTTTAACTTATGGAGCACATCTTCAGCCTGCTTGGATTCCATCTGGAAATCATTCTGAATATCCTCCACACGGATCGCCTTTTTCTCCATAGCATAGTGACCAACCTTTTCGATCAGCCCGTCAAGGATTGGTTCAGTTACATCCGTGTGGAGACTCTTTTTTCCCTTTTTTTCTTTTTCCAGAAAATCAAGAAGCTGATTTAACTGCTCCTCATTACCATTCTTCAGATATTCATCCATATCAAACATACGACCGTTCTTTAACTTCTGGCAGATCATACGAAGTCTCGGTGCCGCTTCACTGTGAAAAAGCACCTCCGTGATCCCATCCTTTCGATCTGCATCCGGCATCACGGAATATAAAATACCGTATTTCTTTGCCAGCTTCTGAAACTTTTTTAAGTCCTCATCCGCAAAGGTAAGCACCTGTATATCTCCACCTTTTTCCAGCAATCCTTTCAGATTGGTCTTACCCATCGTCTTTTCATGTTCCAAAAGACCGATCAGAAGATTCACGGCTTTCTGCATCATCTCAATGGAGCCGCTTCCTACTTTCATGGCAATCTCAATCGTATCGTAACCGACACGGATAATCTGTACTGCATCACTTATCTCCGACATCCACGCTCCTCCTCTCTCACTTCATAGGCATGGTTTTCAGCCACTGCCATTTCTTCCTGCCTTCTTGTTTCGGCTGTTTCGCGAAGTTTCTCACGGATCGCCTGTTCATCCATCTTTGATAACTCCGATGTACCGACCGTGATTCCCTTCTTAGCAAGAAGTTCTGTGATCCTCTGCAATGCTTTCTTTTCTACATCTCGATAGATAATGATCGCATTCAAAAGATTTTCCAACTTTTCCTCAATTACCTGTTCTTCTCTCGACATCAATTACCGCCTCCTACTGGTACATCTTATCTGCAAGCAGGATCTGAATCGCCTGCGCCATCTCTTCCACATCGAAACCACTGTTTATGATGTCCGACACTTCCGTATCCGTAAGACCGGACTCAATCGCTACCTGAATCTGTTCCATCTGGCTTTTGGAAAGGTCTGCTTCTTTCATCTGCTGGATCAGATTATATTTGGCTTTACTGCGAAAACACTTCTTCCCGGCAAGGGCTAACAGATGTTCCGGTCCTTTCTTACGGATATGTTCTATCTGCACGATCTGTGTTCCCCCATAACGGTTTGGAACAATCGCCTGATAACCAGCCTGCCATCCTGGTGTCTTTTTCTTTTCTTCTGCTACGCCCTCATTCACAGGCACCGTTCGCTCCACATCCTCCACAGACTGCGTCTGATAAGTCTGGTTCAAAAGCTGCCGCTCCAGTTCTCTGCTATCCTTTTCTTTGATCTGTTTTTCCAGTTCCCCGATTGTCCGCTTCATCTCTTCCATCTCCTTTCGCAGATTTCGTGATTCCCGCAAAGCATCGTCTCTCTCATCAAGGATCTGGTTTTTCTGCTTTCGATACTCATCCATTTCCTGATCCATACTTTCACGAAGTTTAGAAACCGACTGATTCTCCTCCTGCATCTGCTCCAGTTTTCTGGTAAGCTCCGCTTTCGTTTTCATCAGTTTGTTGAGCTGATCCTGCTGTGTGGAAAGTTCTGCTTCTTTCTGCTCCAGCTTTCCTTCATACTCCTTGCGGATGCTCTCCTCATCTACCAACTCTGTCTTTGGCATCTCATCCAGCTTTTTACTGACCTTCTCAATCAGCTCTGCATTCTGCGATAAAGCGGATAATTGCTCACTGATCGAATCAAGCACCTCTTTTACCTTTTCGTTTTCCTCCGGCACCGCCTGCTTTGCTTCTGCCAGACTATCCTTTACTGCCTGAAGTGCCTTACTGATCGCATGCGCTTTCATATCCGAAGTAATATTCTTCTCGATCACATCCACAGGAACCTCTGATGTGAAGCGCAGAATTGTTTTAATCTGCTCTGCACTGTATCCTCCCTCTGCCAGATGTCTCACAAAATCTTCATTAACATCATTCCTCAGTGCCTGTGACAACTGCTCTGCCTGTCCGGCAGAAAGCTTTACATCCATATAGATTGATACCTGCTTAAATGGCATCCCGTATTCTGCCATGTCATTTCTGGCAAGCTCGATCATTTCCTTGGAAAATCCCTGTGAACGCCATTTCTTAATGGCACTGCTGACATCAAATTCACTGGGACTTTTTAATACCTCATTCTCCATATTCTGTACCATCCTTTCCATAAAAAAAGACAACCTATCGTTTCGGCTGTCTGGTTTCTCTTTCTCTATTCTCAAGCATCTTCTGCTCTCGCTGCTTTTCCATGCGATCCGTTAATTCTGTGATCATCTTTTCTGCAATGACTCGCCTTCGATGTACTGCCTGCCGCTTCTCATAATTCTCGGCAATCCGATTATGGATTCCGTTCTGGATCATGTCTACCTGCTCTTTCGTATATCCCTGTTCTTTTAGTTGCTCCTTTAGGGATTCATAATCATGGAACTCTTTCTCAAAAAACTCATCCCCGTCCAGATAACTATGGTACGCAGGCTGTAACTGCTCCATCTCCTCTGCGGTCTGAAATAATCCTGAAAACCTCTTTTCTTCTTTACTAAGACTGCGCCGCTCCCGTCTGCTTTCTGCCTCTTTTTCTTTTAGGTTGCTGCAGGCAGCCACCAGTTCCGGCAAAGTATGAATCTTATTCTCTACCAGAAACATATACTGGTCATGACATTCATTCAGTTTCCGGATCTCATTCTTATACTGCCAAGCCTTGCTGTAAGGAAGCCGTTTCAATTTACGACTCCTGCACACCTTCGCATAGTAGGTCTTCTGTATTCCGGTGAGCTTCGTTCTCGGCAAAAACTCATCTTCCGGAACCGTAATAAACTCTTTCTCTGATCTGTTTGCATAGGATTTCAGATCTTCCAAAACAATTCTCTGTTCAATCCTATCCTCCGTATATTCTTCCCCCAGAGATTTACATCTGCAGTATCGCTGCATCCCCGGTGGCTTTACGGCAAGATATTTATTCTGCTTGATCTCGTATCCCATCTCTTTTAACATATCAAGAAATTCTTCCATATCATCGGACTGCAGGATACACGCATCCAGATCCCGTCGGATCATATCTCTCCAGATCAGCTTACCATCCCGAAACTCGTTCCAGTCCTTGTAATATTCATTCTTGTGCTGCCCTGCCATTTCAATCTCCATCGTAGCAAGACCATATTCCTCACACAAACGGTTTGTGATAGGCTGGATCACCTTTGCCCAGTCTCCCTTTTCATAGCGGTACTTTCTTCCGGTAATACCATTCACGCTGTTAAAAATAATATGTCCGTGTGTATGTGCCGTATTATCATGCACCGCATAGATTGCCTCATAGCCTTGACCAAGATATTCTTCTGCAAATTTTCGGATAATCTCGAAAGCAGTCCCCGGTTCCACATCTTCTTCCTCAAAAGAAATGATGATGTGATACCCCTGCCTTTTATCTGTCTTTCCAAACTTCTGCTTTGTTGCAAGCATCTGGTCAAATGCCTTTTCCGGCTGACAGTTAATGCCCGTCACATAACGCATATTTTGCGTCTTGTTCGGATCTATAATATAAGTAATCGCCGTCTGCAAATGTCTCCCGGCAAACTTTCTCCCACAGTCATTGATCGTAAGAATCTTAGTGATAGCCACAGTCGTCCACCACCTTTGCCAGCGTTTCATTCAAACGCCGCATATAGGCAATGAGTCTTTCCTTATCCGCAGTACGATATAGATTAGAGTTATTATTAAACACAATCTCATTGATGTTGACTCCAATCCGGTTGACCTCATTGATCAACACCTTGATTCCACCACGGATCTCCGGATAATCATTGGGCTGCTGCGTGATCAGCAAGCGGAAATAATCGGATTCTGTCATTCCCGCTTCTTCTGCCTTTTTACGAAAAGCAGCGGCATCATCTGTCGTCAAACGATAATGCTTTACCACATCTTTCGCCATCAGCGCTTCCTCCCTTCTTCCCTATGTGCTGCATCCTGATACTTCATATCTTCATGGACCGCTAATGCTTCCGGCATCTGTCCTCCCGCCTGCCCGATCATGGCTCTCGCAACATTTCTCACATCACGACCATAAATTGTCTGGGCAAACATTTGATTCAATGCCGTCTCATCTTCCTTCAGTGCATCATAGGTAAACTTATATTCACAATATTCCGCAAAATCTTTCGGATGATCGACAACCGCCCTTGCTTCCTCTAACTGTTCATAATTCCATTCACAGACCAGATCAATTACCTCATCCATGGTATAAGGAACACGCTGACCGTTTTCTTCTGAAATATCCACTCGCATCAACTTTCCATCATCCAATGTGAGCATAAAATCATGCCCCTGCATATAACCAAGGATCACTTGTGCATCCTCTTTGGAAAGTTTGATCTCTGACTGCAGTGCATTGATCGTGATCAAAAGCTCCGACGGTTGTTTGATCTCATATACATCGCTCATCTTCCGGTACACCTCCTTTTCTTTATCCGTGCCAACTTTCAGGTTACATTTCCGTGGGAGTTCGGAAACCACGCCTTTGTGGTTTCGCCAGATACGCATTTTGTGTCACAAAATGCCAGCAAAAAAAGATTTTGGCTGTCTGGTTAGGGGCATGCCCCCTAAAACCCCCATATTTCTCACGAAAGTCCTCGTGATAGTGTAAAGTGCTGTCAATTTCGATCAATGCTAGTGCAAAACACTAGCATTTTCCCGTTTTGATAGTGTAAAGTGATAGCATCCGATTCCGGCTAAAAAATCGTGATATAGTAAAGTGATAGCAAATTTTCTTTTTGCTAGTGGTTTTCTATATCTTTTTTTCCATTTGATAGTGGAAAGTGCTATCAACCATTCTTTTTCTCTCTGCCTTTAGCCATTCATTCACATCTTTATATTCTGATGGAACAATTCCACCCGTCACTGAGTACCCCAGCTCTTTGTACTTTTCCATCATCTGCTGTTCTGCCTTCTGTCCGGGTTCATCATTATCCAAACAAAAACTGATCTTGCGGATAGCCGGATAATCTTTCAAATATCTGTCCAAAGGAACATCTGCAACCATTCCAAGTGCAAGCAGGTCGCATTGCTTATCCGGATAGATCGTCATGTAGCTTAAAAGATCAATCGCCGCTTCAAACACCACGATCTCAATACAAGCCTCCCGGTGTAAATGAAATCCATACTGTTTGTCGTTGCCCTCCACATCACACTTATCCATAATGATCCTCCTTTTCCTTAGCAAAACTATCATTTTTATTGTTCCAAGGTTCTTTTTCATTGGAGGCTTTCTTATTCCTCCCCAGTATTTTCTTCATACAAGGAAAACAATAATCTTGTTCCTGTCGGTACGGACAACCTTCGCAGTCTCTATCCCGCTGCTCCTTTTGATCCGACTTATCAGGCATCCTCTCTGTAAAACATTTTTGTGAGATACAACGACTACTATTTCCCCAAAAATACCTGCATTTCATACAATCTTGTATTTCATTATCCAAGCGATCTTGATATTCCACATCTATATGATGTGGTCTTTTTCCTGATCCTCTTTGAATGATTCCCATTTCCTACATCCTCCTGTAAACAATTCAGTATATTGAATGCTCTTTAAGCATGTAGGTACACATTTTTAATTCATCGTCCTTGTGTACTAAGGAATTACAATCATGTCACATTCGTGAGCACGAGGCTGAATTTATCAACCATCTCCTCTGCTGCCATTTCGAGGACCAGGAGATCCTATAATCTCCTTCATGCGTAATTATCATTCTGCCATGCCAAACATCATTATCTGCTCCATCTTCATCTCTCGATCCTTCGACTCTCATCGCAAATTATCACTGATTATTGTTATGATTACACACCAGAAATCTCCATGTTGTAATTGATGATATTCAATTGTCCACAGGTATTTTCAACCTGTAGCCATAGAATACACTCTTTGAAACAAATTGTATTGAACTTTAAAAGACCAATTTAATCCTTTCAAGTTCTCTTTTGTGAACCTTTCGTATTTATTATACAGTTCCCTTTTGTGAACGTCAATATCTTTTTATATTTTTATTTCACATTTGTGAACTATTATGGTATTATAATTAAAATAAACGCTGAATAATGGGAGGTATATATGAACGCCGAAAGCATCGCCGACAAAATCAAAAGATATCGTAAAATAAATAATATGTCGCAGGAAGAACTAAGCGCTCTCTCCGGCATCAATGTGTCTACCATAAAGAAATACGAATGCGGATACCGTAATCCAAAACCAGATCAGCTCGTCAAGATAGCAAATGCACTCAATGTTAGTGTTTTGGTATTCCTTTCCTTTGATCTCACTACTACCAGTGATATTCTTGCATTACTTATCAAATTAGCTGAAAACTCCGATTTGGAGATAGAATGTCAAAAAGATAACTCCGATAATTATGTAACAAACACGATTTCGTTGTCTTTTAAGAATCCTGCTATAAATCAAACCCTTGTAAGATATCTGAAATACAAAAAGGCATTGGAATCATCAGCAAACTCTTCTACAGAATCTGCTTCTAATCTCCAACGCCAGTTAGATGAACTATTAATTTGTAAGAAATAAGTGGCTGTAGGAATAATTTTTAAAGCTTCATTTATTGATTCATTTCTATACTTCCCCTCACCTTATACCAAAGCATCACTAATCTTCATCCTTATTCCTTCTGGTATCGTGCCAATTTCCTTATCCCCCTTATAGGATATTATTTCATATTTTGATTCATTGGTCTGCTTACAGAAAATGAAATCCACTTCATATAACTCTCCGAACTTTTCATTTCCAATTTCTTCTATCCGAAAAGAATATGGCACCAGACAATCATCAATCAATTTTCCGTGCTTATCTCTATTTTCTCCGCATAATAAAATAAACTGCAAATCTGTAATACCTATCTTGTAATTTGCTGTAAAGGTAACTACATCCTCAGTGATCAAAACTTCCATATTCGTAATCCTGTATAAATCCTCTAAATGATCCGTCTTTTTTTCTGCTAGATCATACGGATGATCTTTATCAAAGAAAAACTCTTGTACTTTCAAGCCATTCTTGGTTTTCGCATGTTTATAAAACTCTTTTGCCTTTAATTTCGTATTTACGCCAGTCAGATGTAAAAAAGAAGAATTTTTGAAAACCACTTCAATGCTTTTTCCTTCATATACATACATAAAAGTTTTTCCAGCCAAATATCTCTGATAATTCTTCGCAGCATTATGTATCTTCTTCAAAATTGCAGATTTTCCCATTTGTACTCCTCTCTAAATAAAAAAGGGAAGCGAAAACGCTTCCCTCTGAATAACCACTGGCAGTTCGCTTGAACATTTCTGCTCAAACCAAAAGCATATGACTTAATCCTCATACTGGATATGGCAACATCACCTCAGATACTGTGCCACGCAGGTCGCTATAATGTATCACTATAGCAAATCCACAAATATTTTACATCCTTTGTGCGGATGTCCAGTGCTTTCTACTATTATATTATGCCCATATAATCCATTTGTCAATCAATAAATTGATTTTTTCAACATAAAAATAGTGGCATATTATACTCTTTCTATAATATACCCCCTATTCAACTCATCTGTCCATATCACGCTTATCTGTCGCATGCCTACGTTCCTGATTCTTCCAGTTCTCTTTGATCCATTCCGCAGTTGTTGATATCAGCATAATTACTTCTGCATAACAAACAAGAAATAATCCCTTCTGTATATGCAATGCAAACATAACAACAGTAACGATCGCAACCGCCATTGCAATCCTTTTTCTCTGTTTGTTATAGTAATTCGCAGCCTTCTCATCTTTCTCCGGTTCAAATCGACCAGACAGCAACTGCACACCTGTTAAGCATATTAATGTGACCGGAAACATAATACTTTGGGAAATCGTTATCCGGTCACACCAATACCCGCCTAACGCAATCACACTGCACGATAACAGAAAGCAGGACCAATACTGCTTCATATGAATTCCCTTCACGAAGGCACGTTGCGAAAAGAATATCACAAGAAGCAGTATCGTTTCCCACATCTTGTCCATCCATGCAGCTATCAGCAGACTTACCAAAATGCAGATCATCTTCTCCATCCCCGTCTGAAAACCATATTCATACGCTAGTCTGTCTTCTTCCTCAATGACCTGCTTTGCCAATATGTAATTCGTTAAACGCTTTGCAACCCATTCCATTAGAATGTACGGAACTTCGTCAAATCCGGTTTCTCTACATCATGGAAAATATATGTACACCATGAACTAGCACCTGTAACCGCAAAGATCATTGCAAATGCAGCTAAGCAGTCTGCAACCTTCATTGACTTCATCTTCTCTACAAGTTTCTTCATATTCGTATTCCTCCTTCTGATTATTCAGGAAGTCCCTATCTCTGTAAGCAGAACTTTTTTGCATATGCAAAAAAGTTCTCTATATAATGGGCGGAGAATATAAAGACTTCTGCTCACAGCCCCTCCTTAATCTGTATCCTATCATACCAGGAAGTTCTGTGCCGCAACTTGTAATAATTGGAAGTTTATCTGTCATAAATGAACGTTTTTATTCTTTTTTCTCATCTTGCGAATACAGGATAATCTCCAAATGATATTCTTTTTCTGTTACCTCTACATGATAATAACCATGGTATTTCTGAACAACGCGTTGAATCGAATATGTACCGATTCCATGTTGCTGACTGTTTGCTTTCCGTGAGATCTGCATCCCTTTTTTATTCTTTCTGATCGTTCCGTCAAATGAATTTTCAAGTGTCATGAGAAGATTGTCACCGTCATATATTAGTTTTATGGATATCCACGGCTTTGAAACCTGCCCCCGTTCACACGCTTCTATCGCATTATCCAGTGCATTGCCAAGTATGACACACAAATCTTCTCCTGCAAATGGCAGTTCAGCAGGTACATCAGTCTTAACACGAAAATCAATCCCCTTTTCTTTAGCAACTGCGTATTGATTATTCACAAATGAATCAATAATGGAATTCTGTGTATTCACAACAAACAAACCATTAAGCGACTCCAGCTCTGCCATTTGTTTCATATCCGATTCTAATTTTCCGTATTCCCCTTTTTGTAATAATGCAAGAAGATTCAGCATCTGATGTTTCAGATCATGCCGTTTGACACGGATTTCCTGCATCATACTTTCTTTTTCATGCATATTCCGTTCTAATAATTGAAATTCCTTTTCATAAATCGCATTTTTTCTTTGTAATTCCAAATTTTCCGAAAGTTGAATATAAATATTAAACACTATCACATTCAGCCCAAATAAGATAACTATACTAAAAATGGTATTCGGATAAAATCCTTTAATTCCCATTTCATACTGTGCATAAAAAATGCGATGTGCCAAAAACATACTTCCGATTGGTAATATCATCATTTTTAGATTCGTTTTCCATGATAATTGATATATTGACTCATTTTTAAAGAACCATTGTAATACTTCAACAATTATAAGCAAGATAAAATAAGTTACAATTCCCCATATATCTCCCTGCTTTTCCTTTTCAATTCCAAATGCCAAAACTGCGCAGCCAACAATTGCTTCTCCAAACATGCTCATTGCTGCAAATAAAAGCGAAAATACAATTTTTTCTCCCATTCCTCCAATATAGAAAAAACTTATTGTAAATAGAAATAATATAGTTGTTATTAACCGAATATATGCCATATTGTCGGGTACATACCGTAACGCGAACTGGACAAGAACACTTATAAAATAAATATATAGAAAGATAAGTCCTCTGCTGCCGATAAGCAAATAGAGAATATCGGCAACAGGGGACTTTAAGATTATTCTAAAGTCATATCTCCGTCTTTAACCCATCCAATCTTACGCAGAAAATGATTGATAAGAGGGCAAAGAACTGCCGGAAGGACAAATGAGATAAGCAGAAGACCAGCCCAGTCCCAGCCTGTAACTGCAGATTTAGTTCCCGCAGTAATGTCATTCATCCAGCCTGTATAAACACCGATCTGACCTACAAAACCGCAGGTTCCCATACCTGAAGAAACAGGAGTACCGTTCATCTGAAGTTTAAACAGACAGGTAGCAAGTGGTCCGGTAATGGCTGAA
>ERZ825137.1876-NODE-1876-length-25820-cov-29.693926_pt1 | contig 25820 bp, 19 predicted proteins | sample MGYA00519873_ERZ825137 | MGnify/ENA primary metagenome ERZ825137 (study PRJEB31778, sample SAMEA3449190) | human gut metagenome | biome: human gut; feature: human-associated habitat; material: faeces | place: United Kingdom | collected 2010/2012 ...
GCTCGGCCTTGAACGACTCGGCCATGTAGTCGATCAGCACGTGGTCGAAGTCATCGCCTCCGAGGTGCGTATCGCCGTTGGTGGACTTCACCTCGAAAACGCCGTCGCCCAGTTCGAGAATCGAAATATCGAACGTTCCGCCGCCCAGGTCGTACACGGCGATCTTCTGGTCGCTGGACTTCTTGTCGAGACCGTAGGCCAATGCGGCGGCCGTCGGCTCGTTGATGATGCGGCGGACCTTCAGACCGGCGATCTCGCCCGCCTCCTTCGTAGCCTGACGCTGCGAGTCGGAGAAGTAGGCCGGCACCGTGATCACGGCCTCCGAAACCTCCTGGCCCAGATAATCCTCGGCCGTCTTCTTCATCTTCTGGAGGATGATGGCCGAAATCTCCTGCGGGGTATACTGACGTCCGTCGATGTCCACGCGCGGGGTGTTGTTGTCGCCCTTGACGATGGCATAGGGAGCGCGCGCGATGTCGGCCGAAACCTTGTCGTAGGTCTCACCCATGAAACGCTTGATCGAGAAGACCGTGCGCTTGGGGTTGGTGATCGCCTGACGCTTCGCGGGGTCGCCGACCTTACGCTCGCCGTCGGCCGTGAAAGCCACGACCGAAGGGGTCGTGCGGTGTCCCTCGGAGTTGGGGATTACAACAGGCTCGTTGCCCTCCATCACTGCCACGCAGGAGTTCGTGGTTCCTAAATCAATACCGATAATCTTTGCCATAATAGTAATATGTTTTAATTGTTTATTTTTTCGGTTTCGTATCCGCCGGTCCGGGCTTTTTCCGACTCCGGCCGCCGGTTACGCCCACGAACCGAACAAAGGTCGTGCCGATCGGCAATCCCTGCCAAATTGTCAGCCCGATGGCAGAAAAATGCCGTGCAACGTCATGGCGCACGGCATTTTGTCACCCGCCTGAAAAGCGGTTTTTGAGGGGCGCGGCGCACTCGGGGGTGTTCGCAGTCCGGCGACTTGCGTTTTTTGCCGCTTTTTGGTCAGCGGTTAACCGCGGTCTCCGCCCGCGGAAGCTTATGTACTTTTTGACCGCAAAAAGTACCAAAAACTCCCCGGCAGATGCCTTCGCCTACTTCGTCCCGTCTAACGTTCGAAACGGGCGCCTATTCGCGGGTTTGCAAGCAAACCGGCCCCGTTTCTTGCCACTTTTAGCCGGGACTTCGTTTCACAGCTTCGGCATCGGGCCGGAATCGTTCGCCGCGTTCCGCGGCGGGAAGGATGCGTCCGGGACAAACAGGAAGCACAGAAGCCTACGATCGCCCCTGGAAGCGGTTTTAAACCGCCGCATTCTCGCTTGCAGCGGAACGAGAACAACCGACAGCCCGCGTGCCCGGAGCGGGAGGCTGGCAAAGGCGTCCGCAGGCGAGGGCAGACAGCGTGCTGTTTGCCGAGCCGCCACAGCCTAAACGGCGCGTGTTTTTGCGCCGTAAAGTCTTGTTCTTGCTGCGCCCGCTCAACGCGGGCCGGAGGTTGTTCCCGCGAAAGCGACATGCGGATGGTTTTGGTACTTTTAACTTCGCTACGCTCGTTTTCCTCCTTCTGGCACGGCATAGCCCGCAAGCGGTCTCTGCTCGTGCTGCGTGCGTCGGTTGACATCAAAAGTACAGAGAAATCCGCGACGATGTCGCGGGTGTTTTGTACCTTTTTTCCGCAAAAAGGTACCCAAAAACTCCCCGGCAGATGCCTCCGCATCCGACGTGCCGTCTTAACGCTGGCTCCAGGCGCCCGCCTAAAAGGCGGGTTTTAGGGGGCTGCGCAAACATTCATAAAACAGGCGTCTTACGCCGGCGCTCGCGCTTTTAGCCGGGACTTCGTTTGACGGCTCCGGCATCGGGCCGGAATCGTTCGCGGCCAGCGGCAACGTGCAGGAGGTGCAACTTCCGCATTATCGCTTGCAGCGGAATAAGAACGGCGCGAAGGCGGAGCGTAAAAAACGGGGCCGGTTTGCTCGCAAACCCGCCCCGTTTCTTGCCACTTTTAGCCGGGCCTTCGTTTCACGGCTCCGGCATCGGGCCGGAGTCGTTCGCCGCGAAACGCGGCGGGAAGGATGCGTCCGGGACAAGCAGAAAGCACAGAAGCCTACGATCGACCCCAAGGGGGGGGGCTGAGGCGAACGAAACGGCAGCAAAAGACCCGCAGGTTGCCGGGCTGCAAACACCCCGCGCCGCTCAAACCCCGCCGCTCAAGCGGACGCTCCCAAGGGCTGGGGCGAACGAAAAGACTAAAAGGACCCGCCGTCGCCGGACTGCGAAGATCTTTGCCACCAAAAGGCAGCGATACCTCGCGGGCGAGGACCGCGGAATGTTTCATGTACTCTCGGTGACAAAAGCACAAACAAAAAGGCCTGCAAAACGCAGGCCCTTCTTCCGGCGGATGCCGGACAAATCGCTATAACTCCGTTACTGCTCGCTCAAGATGCGCATTGCAACATCGAGAATCGTCGTATCGTCCAACGTAACGACACCCCCGTCCGGTCCCGGTTCGAAGTGCACGCCGACGCACTCCTTCGATTCGTGCTTGCCGCCAAAGTAATTGCGGACAGTGTCTACGTCGATTCCTAACTCATCTGCAATGCGCTGCGAGCTGCCGCTGGGCAACCGGTCCTTGATACGGCGCAACTCGTTAAATGTGATAATCATATCCGTTGAATTTTTGGTTGATGGTTCTACACAACTAAATTAATACAATTTTACGGAACTGCAAAATTTCTGCCTGAAAAAGTGTAATAAAAATGCAACGCGAAAGAAAAGAAGCGAAAGTCCCCTGTTCCAAAACAAAAGCCCCCGCCGAAGCGGGGACTTTTCAGATTTCACGGTGCATTCCACACCGCCGGAAAAGCGGATCATTTGCCGTCAGGCTCGATGTAGATCTGGAAAATCAGCGGCGAGAAGGACGGAATGTCGGTATAGACCTTGGTCGTGGTCGTCGTCTCGCCCGAATCGTAATTGCCGCCGTAGCCCCCGTAATAACCGCCGTAATAGCCGTAGTTGCCCAGACCGCCGTAGCCGTAGTAATCGTTGTAATAACCGCCGTAATAGCCGTTATTGCCGTAATACATCTGCGAATAGTTCAGGTAGTTCAGGTAATCGTAATAGCTCGACGTGTAGCCGTTCGAGGAGGTCGACGTACTCGAACCGCCGCTCTTGCCCGTCGTGCCGTAGGCATTGGTCGACGTGGTGACCAGCGTCGCCCACTGCCCGTATTTCAGATGCGGGACGATGTAATAGAACGCGGTTATCAGATCGGGATTCTGCACGTCGTACGAGTGCGCCGAACCGGTTTTGCGCACCTCGCCGTAGATGATCTGCTTCACCTCGTCGATGTTCGTGTCGAAGATGAACCCGTCGAGGAAACGGCCGATATACCAGATCTTGGCCGTGCCTTCCATGCCGACCGAATCGGCATCGAGGTCCGCAACGCCCTTGTAGGCTTCGTAGTCATCGCCCTCGCCGTGGAAACGCTTCACGAGCGCCTCGGCGATCTTCTTCTCCAGATCGGAGCCGTTGTAGGGTTCGAACCCGACGTTATACGGCTCGTTGCGTTCGCTGCCGACGGGAAACGAGAAGGTGAACCTGTCGCCGGCAAGTTCCTTGGCCGGGTCGTAGCGCACGTCGACATAGAGCTGCGCTACGGTATCGCAGGCGCTCACCCACCGCTCCGCACGGTTGTAGGGATGTTTCGCATCCTCGGGATCGGTCGGGCGTTTCTCCGAATCGTCCTCGCCATCCTTGGTGAACATCACCATTCCGCCGTTGGCCTCGCAGAAGGCGTCCACCAAGGAGCCTTCGGCCTCCAGCGGGTTCTTCACCGTATCGCAGATCTCCATATCGACGATGAGCGGACGCTTGGCGCTCAAGTCGAACTGCCCCTCGTAGCCGCCGTCGCCCTCCACGCCGTTGCCGACGATGCGCGAGGGAAGATAGAGCCGCACCCTGGAGCCTTCGCGCAGCAGGAACTCGGGATCGACTCCCTTGCCGGCGGCATAGTCCGGATCGAGGTGCAGCGTATTGCGCATGGCCAGGAAAGTGCCCTCCATCAGGCTCGTATTCTCCGTGCCGCAGTAGCGGTAGAAGGGAACGTAGTGGGTGTATTTGGTGAACGTGCCGAGCTGGCGGGCTTCATTGGCACGGCGCGTAAGCACGATGTTGCCGCTCAAATCGCGGCCCGAGAAGTCGAACTTCACCCAGCAGGCAGTGTCGTTCACCGGCTTGGCGTCGGGATTCCCGGCAGCGAGGATTTCGACGTAATAGCCGCCTTCGGGCTGGTAATTTTTCAGCAGCTCCCGGCGGTTCTGCGTCATCCACGCCTCAAGGGCCTGGTTCTCGAATTTGTCATACGACTCGGTCTGCTCCTTGGCGCAGGATGTCAGCAGCATGATGCCGGCTGCCGAGAGGTAGAGAAAACGGGTGATCAACTTCATATCTTGTTATACAATTCTATAAATTCGGTGTTCTGTCTATTTGTCGTACTCCACGCTTTCGACCGTGAAAAACCACGCGACGGGGCTTTCTCTCGGAATCGTGCTCACATATTTGTCCCCGTAAGCCATATTGTAGGTCATGTAGGCTTCGACGATGTCGCCTTCGCGACAACCAAGTAACGCATGCCGCAGCCCGTTTAGTATGTCGCCGCGCATATCGAGCGTCAGCGGTTCGAACGACCACGCTCCGGGCGTCAGCCCCATGTCCTCGTAGGCCTGCTGCAAGGCGGGATCGTTCGAGTAGAACGGAAAGGTCGAATCGGTGATGTTCGAGAAGGCGAAGACGTAGGCCCGGAAGGTGATGGTCGCTTTCGCGGCGGCGGTGACCTCCGGAAGCTCGCTCCGCCCGTCCCGGTAGAAATTGTCGATATACCGGTAAACCGTGCTGCCCGACATGGTGTAGAACCGCTGCTGGCTCCCGGTCTCGACCTGCGACTCCGGGATCAGCGCCGGGGAGTGCGTCCTCTCAAGATACGAGACGATCTTCTGGCGCTGTTCGGGAAGGATGTCCTCCTCCTCCGAGCAACCGCAGAACAGCAGAGGCAGGGCGAAAATCAATGTGGCGAATATTCGTTTCATCGGCATATAATCGTGCAAATTTACAAAAACAATCCGATTTACGAACAAGAAACGTAAAAAATCGCCCGCTTTGCATGCGGGCGTACTTGAAAAGATCAGAAAAACCGGCTATCCCTTTTTCCGGTAATAGTCCTTGTGCGGGTCCTTGAGACGCTGCAACCTGCGCTGCTTCCACACGATAACGATGGCTGTCAGCACAATAGCCGCGACAAAGAAGCCGAACAAAATCAAAATGAATCCAAGCGGAATGTCTTCCATGAGAGGCGAATTAAAAATGAGGCGTTTTGTTAGGCGACGCAAATATAAGACAAAATAGATCCAAAACAAAATGCCGGGAGACTTTCAGACCTATTTTCCAAAAGTTTACGGTTTCCGACCACACATGCGGCATATCCGCACTTCCGGAATGGCGGATTCAGAGTTTTTTCAACGCCATTCGGATCAGCTCCTCGACCGGAGCCGCGGGAGATTCGCGCAGAACGCCCCGCAGAATCTTCTCGGCCGGGGCGCGGGCGAAGCCCAGCATGGACAGCGCCGCAAGGGCCTCGTCGAAGCTCCCGCCCGCCCCGGGCTGCGCCCCTCCGTCGTCGGCGCCCGGCGCCATGAGCTTGCCGCTCAACTCGACGATGATCTTCTGCGCCGTCTTGAGGCCCAGCCCCTTGACGTTTTTCAGCAGCACGGCGTTGCCCGCCGTGATGATTCCCTGCAACTCGCGCGGCGAATAAGTCGAAAGGATCATACGCGCCGTGTTGCCGCCCACGCCCGAAACGCTGATCAGCAGGCGGAACAACTCGCGCTCGGCTTTGGTCGAGAAGCCGTAGAGCAGCTGCGCATCCTCGCGCACGACGTAATGGACGTAGAGCCGGGTCTCGGTCTCGTGTTCGATCGCGGAGTAGGTTTCGAGCGAAATATGGAGGTAGTAGCCCACCCCGCCGACGTCGATAACTGCGTAAGCGGGAGCCACTTCGGCGACTGTGCCCTTGATGTATTCGTACATGTGTTTCAAATTTTGCTGCGGGTTGGGCAAAAGTAAAGATTTTTTTTTACCTTTGTGTCTCAAATGCTGAATAATTAACTAAACAAACCAAAAAACGATATGAAAAAAACTCTCTTTCCGGCGCTGGCTGCGGCTCTCGTCCTCGCGGCCTGCGGCACGAAGACCACCGGGCAGGCCGAAGTTGCGGCCGAGGCGGCGGCGCAGCAGGTTGTTTCGAGCGACATCGCATACGTTCAGGTCGAAGCCGTGCTGGCCCAGTGCGACCTCTACAAGAACGAAGGCGTAGCGCTTCAGGAGAAGACCGAGAAGGCGCAGAAGAGCTGGGCGCAGCGCGAACAGAACCTCCAGGCCGAAGCCGCCCAGTTGCAGCAGAAGTACGAAAAGGGACTGATCACCTCGCGCGACGCGCAGGCACAGCAGGAGAGCATCCAGAAGAAGGTGGCCTCCTACCAGAGCAACGCCCAGAAGGAGGCCCAGACGCTCGACGAGGAGAACTACGTGTTCACCAACCGCGCCCAGGACCTGCTGCACCGCGCCGTGCAGGAGATCAACAGCGGCAAGAAGTACAAACTGATCCTCAACGCCTCGGCGCTGATCGACGCGGACACGACGCTCAACATCACCCCCGCCGTGCTGGCGAAGGTCAACGAGCTGTATGCCGCCGACAAAAAGGCCGAGAAGAAGTAGCCCCGCCCGCGAAAAACAAAAAAACCGGCTTCCCCGCACGGCGGAAGTCGGTATTTTTTATATCTTGGGCGTCGTAACGACACTGTCGGAAAGTCGCGGCGTTTTGCCGAATCGCATGCGGTCCGGTTTTGCAGCGGCCCAACTTTTTCGTATCTTTGTGCGATAACTGAAACCTGATAAATTTTCTGATACACGATGGGATTCGTTCCGTTCACATTCGTCGACCTGATAGACATCATTCTGGTGGCCGTGATCATGTACTGGATTTACCGCATGACCAAGGGAACCAATGCGCCGTACATTCTCTCGGGAATCATTGCCGTCTACCTGCTGTGGGTGGTCGTCCGGGCGCTGAACATGGAGCTGCTGTCGACGATCCTCGGACAGCTGATCTCGGTGGGAGCCATCGCGCTGATCATCGTCTTCCAGCCCGAACTGCGGCGCTTCCTGCAGATGATCGGCATGCGCCAGAAACATTTCAACTTCATCACCCGCATCTTCTCGACGGGCGAGGACACCGTGCAGACCAACGTCGTGCCGATCGTCACGGCCTGCCGCGAGATGTCCGAGACGAAGACCGGGGCGCTCATCGTCATCGGTCAGCAGAGCGACCTGCGGCTGATCGCCGAAGGCGGCATCGCCCTCGACGCCAAGGTGTCGACGTCGCTGATCAAGAACATCTTCTTCAAGAACGCCCCGCTGCACGACGGCGCGGCGCTGATCGAGGGCGACCGGATCGTGGCGGCCAAGTGCATCCTCCCGGTGACGCAGAGCGACGTGCCCAAGTCGTTCGGCACGCGGCACCGCGCGGCGATCGGCATGAGCGAGATTTCGGACGCCATCATCGTCGTCGTCTCGGAGGAGACGGGCGACATCTCGATCGCACAGGGCGGTGAAATCCGCCTGAACATCGACCCCGTGCGGTTGCAGCAGACCCTGCAACGCTACCTGACGATCAACACGCGCAAACGCTCGAAAAAGGAGGTCGCCGAATAAGCGGCGCCGGATTCAGGGGCGGCAGAAGGTTTCCGGACCGGCCATTCCGTTCCGCGCTTCCGCGACACTCCCCGAACACCCAAAACAAGCAAGTATGCTTTACCCGTCCCGAACGGCCCGCCTCGCACTGCGCGCATGGCGGGAGGAAGACCAGCCGGCTTTCGCCGCCATGAACGCCGACGAGCGGGTCATGGAGTATTTCCCCGCGACGCTCACCGCCGAAGAGTCGGCCGACCTGCTCGACCGCATCCGCGACGAGTTTTCGACCGAAGGATTCGGTCCGTATGCCGTCGAACGTCTTTCGGACGGAGAGCTGCTGGGATTCACCGGACTGCACCGCGTGACGTTCTCCGGCGGGCTGGAGGGCCAGGTCGAGATACTCTGGCGGCTGCGGCACGACGCCTGGGGCCAGGGTTACGCCACCGAGACGGCCCGGGCATGCATCGCACACGCCGCGAAACTCGGCATTCCGGAACTGGTCGCCTTCACGTTCGTCGGAAACGGGCGTTCCCGGCGCGTGATGCAGAAGCTCGGCATGACGTGCGTCGGAGAGTTCGACCACCCCGCCCTGCCCGAGGGGCATCCCCTGCGCAGGCACGCCCTCTATCGCATCCGGACCGAACAATGAAAAAGTCCGCGACCTGTCAGAGGTCGCGGACTTCTCCTTTCCGGCTGCGGAATCATTTCAACTCGAATTCCACCGTGCCGCGAATATCGTCCGACGCGGCGCCCACATAGGCCGTGAACGCGCCCGGCTCGGCCACCCACGCACCCTTTGCGTCGTCGTAGTACTGCAACATCCCGGGGGTGATCTCGAAAGTCACGGTCTGCGTCTGCCCGGGATTCAGCGAAACTTTCTGAAAACCTTTCAGCTCCTTCACGGGACGCGGCAGCGACGACTGCTCGTCGCCGATGTAAAGCTGCACGACCTCGGCGCCCGCACGGTCGCCCGTGTTGGTCACGTCGGCCGAAATACGGATGCTGCCGTTCGGGGCGAGCGTCGTACGGTCGGCCTTCACGTTGCCGACGGCGAAGGCGGTGTAGCTCAACCCGTGGCCGAAGGCGAACAGCGGCTTGAGCTGCTCCTTGTCGTGCCAGCGGTAACCGACGAAGATGCTCTCGTTATACTTCACCTTGTCCGCGCCCGGGTATTCGCCCAGCGTATGCGCGCCGTTGTCCTCCAGCCGCACGGGGAACGTGAAGGGCAGCTTGCCCGAAGGGTTCACCGCACCGAACACCACGTCGGCAAGCGCATTGCCCGCCTCGGAACCCGAGAACCACGCCTCCAGCACCGCCGGAACACGGTCGATCCACGGCATCGCCACGGCGTTGCCCGAGACGATCACCACCGCCAGATTGGGATTGGCTTCGGCCAGCGCCCCGATCACTTTGTCCTGCGCATACGGCAGGCCGTATTGCAGGCGGTCGTCGCCTTCGCAGTCCTGGTGGTTGCTCTTGTTCAGCCCCCCGACGAAGATCACCGCGTCGGCCTTGCGGGCCGCGGCCGCGGCATCGGCGATCAGCTGCGCCTCGGAACGGCTCTCGCTCAAATCCTGCCCGGTCTTCACCCCGTTGTAGTCGCCCGTCACGTCGCCGACGTAGCCGCGTTCGTAGATCACCTCGGCTTTGCCGGCTGCAGCGGCGCGGATGCCTTCGAGCGGCGTATATTCGTGCCGCACCTTGAGCGACGAGGAGCCGCCGCCCACGGTCATCATCTTGATCGCATTCTCGCCCACGACGGCGATGGTTTTCGCACGCCCGAGGTCGATGGGCAGCACCCCGCCCTCGTTTTTCAGCAGCACCATGCCCTCGCCGGCGATACGGCGCGCAGCGGCCAGATGTTCGGGCGAATTGAGCGACCCGAACGGTTTGCGGGTGTTCATCGCCGTGCGGAAAATCAGCCGCAGCACCCGGCGCGCCTTGTCGTCGAGCGTCGCCGTCGAAGCCTCGCCCTTGCGGAGCATATCGAGGTAGGGGGCGGCGAGGTAATAGTTGTCGTAGGCGTTGCTGGCACCCCAGCTCAAACCGTCGGTCCACGAACCGAACTCCATGTCGAGACCGTTCTCGGCGGCCTGCTTCGTGTCGTGCGTGCCGCCCCAGTCGGAGACGACCACGCCGTCGAAGGCCCAGTCGCGTTTCAGAATGTCGTTCAGCAGGTAGCGGTTGTGGCAGCAATGCTCTCCCTTGTATTTATTGTAGGCGCCCATGACGGCCCATGCGCCGCCCTCCTGAACGGCGGCTTTAAACGCCGGGAGATAGATCTCGTTCAACGCACGGTCGTCGACCTCGACGTCGATGCCGTGGCGGTGGGTCTCCTGGTTATTGAGTGCGAAATGTTTCACGCAGGCGGCAACGCCGTTCTTCTGCACCTCCTCGATGTAGGGAACGACCATCCGCGAGGAGAGGTAGGGATCCTCGCCCATGTACTCGAAATTGCGGCCGTTGAGCGGCGTGCGGTAGATGTTCACGCCGGGTCCCAGCAGGATGTCCTTCTCGCGGTAGCGCGCCTCCTCGCCGATGGATTTGCCATACAGCGCCGACATTTCGGGATTCCACGTCGCGGCAAGGCACGTCAGCGCCGGGAAAGCCGTGCAGGAGTCGTTCGTCCAGCCGGCCTGGTCCCATTCGTCCCACAGGACCTCGGGGCGGATGCCGTGAGGGCCGTCGGTGCACCACACCTCGGGAATGCCCAGGCGCGGAACGCCCGCCGACGAGAATTTCGACTGCGCATGCAGGATGGCGACCTTCTCTTCGAGGGTCATGCGCGAAAGGGCGTCTTCGACCCGCTTTTCGATCGGCTGCGACTCGTCGAGGTAGACGGCGACGCTGCCCTGCGGCCCCGGCCCGCCTCCGCAGGCGACCGCCGCCAGGGCGCACAGCCCGGCGAGACTCTTCAACAGAATTTTATTTTTCATGTCTGGAATGGATTAGTGCATATTTACAAACGGAGTGCACAGTCGAGAGGCCGCGCACTCCGTTTGCAAAATTAACGATTATTTCTTAACCAGCGACAAAACGGGGTTGTCTTTTCCCGCCGTCACGTCGAGTGTCAGACGATAGGTCGCGCCCTCCTCAAGGGTGACTCCCGAGGCGATCTCGATGTTGCCGTCCCCGGCGATCGAGAAGAACGCCTCGGCGCCCGGCGCCAGCGTGAAGGCTCCCAGACCGTCCCAGCCGCGGTTCCGGAAGAACTTGCCGCTCCAGCCGCTCACGCGGAAACGCTGTCCGAGGGTCGTGCTGCCTTCCAGACCCGCCTGGGCCGTCATCGTGTAGATGCCGGGAGCGGATTCGGGCACGCAGACGCCCTTTTCGGTGGTCCAGCCCGGTTCGTTCACGGCCGCGGGCGAACCGATGCCGTAGCCGATGAAATAGACCGCCCCGTGGCCGTCGTCGCTCAACGTGGCAAGCCCCGAGCCGTCGGCGTTGAGCACCAGCGCATCAATCACCCGGGTCGCCAGATTGGCCGTGATGCGGTATTTGCCCGTGACGGGGACCAGCTTGACGCTCGTCGCGGAGGCCGCCTCGAAGAAGTCGGGATTGATCCACGCCGGCGTGAAGGCGTCGGCGCCGCCCAGCGTCAGCGTCTGGCCCTGCGTCAGGTCGAGGTCCAGCTGGTAGTTGTCCACGTCGAGCTGGGCCATCGGCGTTCCGTTGACAGTGATGTCGGCCGGCGGAAGCTGTTGCTCGCCCACCTTCTCGACGGTCAGCACGGCCGCCGTATTGCCGCCCGTGATGTCCACCGTGAAGCGGTAGATGCCGCCCAGGTCGAGCGTCTTGCCCTCGGCAAGCCCCAGGTTGCCACCGTCGGAAATCTCGATCAAATCGCTGGTAGTGGTCAGGACCCCGTAGGGATTGGCAAACGAGGCATCCGTCTTACCCAGGAATTCGCCCTTGTCCCAGTCCTTCGGCCAGAAGAACTTGAAGTCGAAGTTCGAAGCGTTGATCGAAACGCCGGCCACCAGCGAGATCTGGAATTTCTTGTCCGCAACGCGAGCCAGACACAAGCCCGTGGAGCCCATATCCCAACCGTCGCCGTTCTTGATGACGGGTTTGCCGATACCGGCTCCGACCGTCCAGATCGCATTGCCCGAACCGTCGGCGGCGAGCGACGCATACTCCGTGGCCGACTTCATGGCCTCGATACGCAGGTAGCTGTGTTTGAAATTGGCCGTCACCTTGTACATGCCCGTCATCGGCAGGAAGGTCAGCGTCTCGGGATCGGAAACATCGGCGCGTTCGAAGAAGTCGCGGTCCACATCCCAGTCAGCGAAGTCCGAAACGCCCGTCAGCGTGTAGGTCCGGCCCTCGGTCAGCGTGGTGACGATGCTGTAATTGTCATTGTCGACCATCGTCATCTCCGTCTCGCCGAAGAGCAGCTTGATGAAAGGAGACCCCTCGAAGGTCAGCAGGTTGAAGGTGATCGTGAACTCCCCGGCATTCGAATTGGCGAAGGGAATGGCGTCGGTGGAATCGGAGACGATGCCGCCGGCCCCGGAGTCGTAGCCGAAGGTCACCACCGAGCCAGCGGCGTCGAGTTCGGGCGTCGCGATGTAGCCCTGCGGCTTCTGCGGGAACTCGTCCGTCACGGCGTATTCGTAGTCGTTACCCGTAGGCTCCATGCGGTACTCCGCGTCATCGAGGAAGAACGTCAGGTAGGCGGGCTTGGGACGCGATACGGCGAGCGGCCGGTCGACGGTCGTCGTTCCGAAACGCACGTTCTGCCCCACAAAGCGCAGCGTGGCCTCGCCGTCGGGAATGTTCTTGTAGAAGGGAAGCGTCACAGCCCCCGTGTAGGTTCCGTCGCTTTTGGTGCGGATCACCTCCTCGGCGACCATCTCGTCGTCGAAGAATACCTGCGCCTTGAGCGTCGAGAGCGCATAGCGGTCGGTCATCGTCACCTCGAAGTCGACCTTGCCGCCGTAGACGCCCGACGCATCGGCCGAAACGACGGTCATCTCGGGACCGACGTCGGTGGTGAGCAGTTCGGGATCGTCCTTGCACGCCGTCGTCGAGGCAGCGACGAGCAGCGACAGTGCGATGTATTTCAGCGTTTTCATGTTCTGCGAATTTTAAAGGTTAGTTTTCGGCTCCGGCGCCCCAGCGGAACGAGGCGATCGACTTGGCCGGGATGGTGTATTTGAACGAACGGTCGGCGTTTTCATACACGGCGACGGTCTGTTCGCCGGCGCTCCTGTTGAGCGCCACGAAGGCTTTCGATCCGTCGGGATTCCGGAAGGCCAGGTAGGTCAGCCCCGACGCCGTGTAACCCGACGCGCCGATGCGCACGGCACCCGGCCGGATGACCTTGGCGCACTGGGCCAGGTCGTAATAGTGGCTGTTGTACTTGAGCGTCTTGTAATCCGACGAACTGATCTCGATGGCCCCGTAGCAGGTCGTACAGCCTCCGGGGCGGTTCGGAGCGCCCTTGTCGTCGAGCATCAGGTTCCACAGCAGAACCCCTTTGCCGTAGCGGCTCAACGTCCCCAGGAAGATCGACTCGAAGTCGTCGATCACGCAGCTCTCGAAATTGTAGTTCCACGTGCCGATCGAAGCCTCGGTGAAGTAGATCGTCTTGTCGGGCGCGGCGGCGCGGATGTTGTCCAGCTCGCTCACGCTGCCCCCATAGTTGTGCCAGGCCGAGCCATCGACCCACTGCGCAGCATCGGCGTCGGCGTAGATGTTGAGCGGGTAGTTCTGCTGGCCGGCGACGTTATCGTAGTTGTAGTTGTGGTCGTAGCAGAGGATCTTGGTGTCGATGCCCGCCTTGCGGAATGCCGGGCCGAGCTTCTTGACGAAGGCCAGCTGGTCCTCCCACGGCATGTAGAGCGACATCGAATTGCCCTTGTTCAGCGGCTCGTTCTGCATCGTGATGGCATAGATCGGGAATCCGTACTCCTCCATCTCGGTCACCCACTGCACGAAATACTCGGCGTAATCGTCGTAATAGGCGGGATTGAGACGACCGCCGGTCCACGAATCGTAGGGTTTCGAGGGGTCGGCGACCGTGCCCTTCATCCATTTGGGGCACGACCACGGCGAACCCATGATCTTGATTTCGGGATTGATCTCCAGAATCTCTTTCAGCACCGGAAAGATGCCATCCTTCTCCACGGCGGGAATGGCGAAGAATTCGATGCCCTCCCGGTCGCAGCAGGTGTATTCGTCCATCGAGAAGTCCGAGCCGCCGATATGCACGCGGATAAAGCTGAAACCGGCTCCGGTCTCGGGGTCGAAGCACTTCCGGAGGATCGCCGTGCGGTCGGCCTGCGACATTTGCAGCAGGTTGTAGCACGTGGCGCCGGTGATGGCCGGGCCGAAACCGTCGACGGTCTGGTAGGTCGTCGAGGGGTCGATCGTGACCCGGTAGGGCGACATCGAGACCTTCGAGTAGTCGAGTCCCTCCTCCGTGAACAGGCGGTTGCCGTCGGCCGAGGTGACGTAGGCGAGAACATCGCCCGTCACGGGCGAGGGATCGGGGCCAGGACCGGGAGCCGGCGTGTCGCCATCGTTCCCGCTGGAACAGCATACGGCTCCGGCGAGCAGCAGCGGGCAGGTCAGCAGGCGCAGGTTGTTATTGATCGTAAATTTCATGGCAGAATCGCAATTTTAAGGTTAATAGCCCAGGTTTTGTTCGATGTTGGTGTTATCCTCCAGCACTGAAGTCGGCACCGGCATCAGCACGCGGTTGTCGTTCATCGCGCGGCGGGTCTGGAAGTAGGAGTCGTAGGACGCCGAGCCTTTGATGTTGACGCCGTCGCAGATTTCGAACAGTTTCGAATAGTCGTCGCCGTAACGCATCAGGTCGAACCAGCGGAAGCCCTCCATGGCCAGTTCCAGACGGCGTTCGTGGAGCACGGCTTCGCGCATCAGGTCGGCCGACGCGCGCTGCGCCGCAGTCAGCTTGCCAATGCCGGCGCGGCCGCGGATCTCGTCCACGATGTCGGCGGCGCCTCCCGGATCGTCCGTATTGGCCAGCGCTTCGGCATGCAGGAGCCGGATCTCGGCCAGACGCATCAGGTAAACCGGGGTCACGTTGGTCGGGAACTTGTGCATGAAAGCGTATTCGTCGCTCGGATAGTGGTACGACCAGCCGCATTCGTCGTAGACGACCGACGCATTCTTGCGCTCGGTGTCGCCCTCGGCGTCGTAAGCCTTCGTCAGGTTACGCGACGGCGTGCACCACTTGGCCCACGAGAAACTGTCGCCCGGGACATAGGCGTTGCGGTGGAACATCATCCACATCCACGAACCCGAGGTCTGGCTGGTCCACTGCACCTCGAAAATCGACTCGCGGGTGTTCATCGCAGCCATGCCCGTATCGCCGGTGGTGTAGGCCCACAGGTCGCCGTACTTGTCGCAAAGGCTGTACCCCATCCCTTCGACCGCTTCGCAGGCCGAGACGACCTTCGACCAGTCGCGGAACTCGCGCATGGAGTAGAAACGGGCCATCAGGCCGTAGGCGAAGCCCTTGGTGATGCGGAATTTGTTCGAAGCGTCCATGTCGGGGGCGTATTTGCAGGCATACTCCTCGATGTCCTTGACGATCTGCTCGCCGACGGTCTGCTTCGACACGCGGGCCGGGAAATAGAGCGGATAGACCTCCTCGACGTTCCCGGCGTTGATGGCGGGCGGGATTTCGGTCAGCATCGGGATTTCTCCGAAAAGCTGCATCATGTTCATCCAGATATAGGCGCGCCAGCAGAGCGCTTCGGAGAGCCACTCCTGGTACTCCTTGTCGGTGAGCGACGGATCGTTCTCCTTCACCAGATCGATGTTGCAGATGACCTGGTTGGCATAGTCCACGGCGTTCATCGAGTAGTTCCACAGGTTCGAGGCGAATTCGTTGTCGCTGTCGATGTGGTTCGACTCGACGCTGACGACCTTCGTCTCGGCCATGTTGCCGCCGTAGGCATTGTCGGCGCGCGCCTCGGCGAGCGTGGTCAGCTGATACCAGTAGGTCTGGAGGTCGCCCTTCATGTAGTTGTACATGGCCGTAAGCTGGCCTTCGAGCAGTTCGCGGGTGTTGATGGCCGTCTCGCTGTCGCCCGTGCCGGAGGTGTTGTTCTCGGCATACATCGTCTCGGGGAATTTCTCAAGGCTGCACGACGTGGTGGCAACCCCCAGCGAGAGACCCGCGGCAATTAAAAATATCTTTTTCATAATCGGTTCTTTTTTCAGCGGTTAGAAAGTAAGATTCAGACCCACGACGACCGTGCGCACGTTGGGATAGGTTCCCCAGTCGATGCCCATTTGCGTGGCGCTTTCCGACTGGCTCACCTCGGGATCGTAGCCCGAATAGCCGGTCCAGGTGATGAAGTTCTGGAGCGAAATGTAAGGCTGGATGCGCGTGATGTTGATGCGCGTGAGCTTCGGCGAGGTGATGTCGTACGACAGGGTGATGTTCTTCACCTTGAGGTAGGAGCCGTCCTCGACCCAGTAGGACGAATTCTTCACGTTCCAGGCGGGGTTGTCCGAGCGGAACACGTCGGTCTGCTGGCCCGGAATGCGCCAGCGCCGCAGGACCGTGGTGGTCTGGTTGTTGGCCGAAGCCATGCCCTCGGTCTCGATGCGCGAGGCGTTGAAGATGTCGTTGCCGTAGGAGCCCGTGATCAGAATGTTCAGGTTAAGCCCCTTCCACGAGAAGTTGTTGGTCATGCCGAAGGTGAACTTGGGATTGGCGTTGCCGATCCAGGTCTTGTCCAGCGGCGTGATCTCGCCGTCGCCGTTGCGGTCCTCGTAAACCAGGTCGCCCGTCTCGGGATCGACCCCCTTGGAGACATAGCCCCAGAACATCGAAAGCGGGTGGCCCGGAGTCATGCGCACGACGTTGTCGTTGGTCGCGTCGGAGGTCGTGGCGTAGTAGTATACCTGCTTCAGGTTGAGTTTTTCGACCTTGTTGCGGTTGAGCGAAACGTTCAGGTCGGTCGACCAGTTGAAATCCTTCCGGGCGATGTTGACCGACGAAAGGGTGATCTCGAAGCCCTGGTTCGACATCTCGCCGTCGTTGCGCGTGATGTTGGGATAGGGCGAGGGCAGAGGCACGCTCATCAGCATGTCCTTGGTGTACTTGTAGTAATAGTCGAGCGAGAGGCTCAAACGGTTGTTCAGCAGCGCGAAATCGAGTCCGACGTTGGTCTGCGAAGAGGTCTCCCACGTAAGGTCCTCGTTCTTGATGTTGCTGCGACCGCCGACCGTCGGCACGGCCTGCGCGTTCTCGGTCAGCGTCCAGTCGTAGTAGTTGGTGCTGTACTGCTGCATCCAGCCGTACTCCGCCAGACCCGCCTGGTTACCGGTCTGTCCCCAGCCGGCGCGCAGTTTCAGGTCGTTGATCCACGACACGTCGCGCAGGAACTTCTCTCCCGAGATACGCCACGCGGCCGAGAACGAGGGGAAGTAACCCCAGCGGTGGCCGGGAGCCAGCTTCGAGGAACCGTCGGCGCGGAAATTGGCCGTCACGAGGTACTTGCTGTCGTAGTTGTACGACACGCGCGCCAGATAGGACATGATCGACCACTCCGATTTGCCGTAGCTCTGGCCGCGGACGCCGCCGTTGTTACCGCCGTTCAGGTTGGGAATGGCGTTGTTGTTGGTCGAGGAGAAATAGGAGCGCGAGCCGCTCAACTGCTCCCACACGGAGGTCGTGGCCGACGTGCCGGCCATCACTTCGAGGCCGTGGCGGTCGAACGATTTGTTCCAGGTCAGGATGTTGTCGTAAATCATGCGCATATCGTCGGAACGGGTGTCCGAGGCGGTTCCGTGCTGCGTCCGTCCGTAGGAGGTGCGGATCGGGTCGAGGAACGACGACGAGTGGACCCAGCGGCGGTCCATCGAAACCGTCGACTTGAAGGTCAGATCCTTGGCCAGGTAGAACGTCAGGCCGCCGGAGAGCAGCAGGCGGTCGGTGACATCCTGGTTGTAATCCGTGCGGGCCATGTTCTCACGCGGCGAGGTGAGGTTGGCGCCGTAAAAATTATTGTAGAACTGCTGGGGATTCTCGGGGTCCCAGATCGGAGCGTAGGTCGGGGTCGTGATGGCCGACACCACCACGCCGGCGCGGTTGGCGCCCTGACCCGAGATGATCGAGCCCTTGGTGGTGTAGTGCGAGAAAGTCGTCGAGGCGTTGGCCGAAACCCATTTGAAAATCTTCTTGTCGAAGCTGGCCTTCACGTTGTAACGGTCCGAAGAGGTGGTGTTGATGATGCCCTTTTCGTTGGTGTAGCCGCCGCCGAGGTAATAGGACGAGTTTTCATCGCCGTTGGAGACCGAGAACTGGTAGTTCTGGTTGACGCCCGTCGAGTAGGTTTCGTCGAACCAGTCGGTCCGGTCGGTCAGATCGGCCGGAAGCCCCGACACGGCGCCGTTCTCCTCCATCAGGTCGCGGTACTGCCGGGCATTGAGCACGTCGTAGCTCTTGGTCACCTTCGAAATGCCGACGAAGGTCGAGAACGAAATCTCGGGGCCCCGTTTCCGGCTGCCCTGCTTGGTGGTGATGAGCACCACGCCGTTGGCGGCGCGCGAACCGTAGATGGCGGCCGACGAGGCGTCCTTCAGCACCTGCATCGACTCGATTTCGTTGGGAGAGAGGTAAGCGATGGCGTAGTTTCCTTCGCCCACGGGAACGCCGTCGACCACATAGAGCGGATCGTTGCTCGACGAGATGGACGAAGCGCCGCGGACGCGGACCACCATGCCCTGTCCGGGCGAGCCGTTGGGCTGGATGACCTGCACGCCGGCGGCTTTGCCCTGAAGGGCGCCCGAGGCCGAGGTGATCGGGCGGCGGGCCAGGTCGTCGGTCTTGACGACCGAAACGGCCGTCGTGAGGTCCTTCTGCTTGACCGTGCCGTAACCGATCGCCACCACGGCGTCGAGGGCCACGGCGTCTTCGGCGAGTTTCACGTCGATCTTCGTGCGGCCGTTCACGGCGACCGTTTGCGAAACGAATCCGAGCGACTGGAAAATCAGGTTAGCAGAATTCCCCCCCCCTCGCAGTTTGAGGGAATAAGAGCCGTCCACGCCCGTCGTAGCGCCGTTCGTAGTTCCCTGCTCGATGATCGTGGCTCCGATAACGGGCTGTCCCGACTGGTCGGTGACCGTTCCCGTCACTGTCGGCGCCGACTGGGCGAAGGCCGCCGGCGCAAAGACGATCAGCATCGCCGTCAGTGCCAGCATCCACCCTCTCCGGCAGTCCGCTTGCAGTTTCTTGCAAAAATGTGCCATAGGAATTTAAGGTTTTTAAGTTTTAAGTTAATATTATAAATAGGTAAGGCGCAGTTCTTAAAAAATCGACACTTCATCGCCTTATTTCCGTTTAAATAAAAGTAACTATCCTCCGCGACATGAAAAAAATTTAAACAGCAAATTGTAAACTCAAAACCTGTTTATAAAAATACACCTACTTGATATTCAATATATTAATTATTTGACGATTGCAAAAAAAAGTAGATTGATCGGAATTTTCACAACTGCCCCGGAAGCCCGGAAACGGCATATAATAAAATATTTTAAATAAATCCGGCTCCCGGAGCACGTTCCGTTCGCCGGGCCGGCCGCCCGTCCTGCCGGGAAAAACGGCCGGACGGTCCGACCGGCGGAAAGCGCGCCGCCCGGTATTGATTTTCCCGGGATTATTCCTATCTTTGGTGCCGTAACGACACTTTTATCAGCCGGAAAGTACCGCACCGTACCCGATTTGGTCTTGGAACCATCCGTCCTTTTTCCGATCTTTGTCAGGAACAAACCGTGAACCGTCCGCACATGAGAAACCTTCTGTCAACCGTACTGCTGCTCGCCGCAACGCTCGCCGCCTCGGCACAAAACGACCTGAAAAGCGTGCTTTCACAGCTCGACGCCACCCTTTCGCACCGGGACTCCTACATCGCCGGACGCGAACAGCGGATCGAATCGCTGAAAAACATCCTCCGGAAATCGGATTTCTCGGACGCCCAGCGCTACATCCTCAACCAGCAGCTGATCGACGAATACACCCCCTACCAGGCCGATTCGACCATCGACTACCTCTACCGCAACATCGCCCTGGCGACGCGCATGAACGACGCGGGACACCTCAACGAGAGCCGTATCCAGCTGGCATACCTGTACAGTTCGGCGGGTATCTACCTCGAAGCGGCGAACATGCTGAAACTGGTCGATACCACGGCGCTGGACCGCAGGCAGCTGGTCGACTACTACATCGCCCGCCACAAACTCAACGACGAACTCCAGCTCTACTCCCACGACTCGGCGCAGGGACACGAATCGTGGCGGCTTACGGTGATCTACGCCCAGCTGATCGTGGAGAACACCGAACCGGAGTCGGTCACGCACCTCAACTTCCGGCTCCGCCAGGCGATCGGCGCCCGCGACTATCCGCAGGCCGTGGAGATTTCCGAACGGCTGTGCAGCGCCCTGCAACCCCTTTCGCGCGAATATGCCGAGGCGTCGTACATGCGCGCCCTCGTGGCGGACCTGATGGACGACACGCCCACGGCGCAGGTGTGGTTCGCACGCTCGGCGATGACCGACATCCAGCTGGCGATCCGCGACAACGCCGCACTGAAAAGCCTCGCCAACACGCTGCTCGACGACGACAACATCCAGCGCGCCATGCGTTACATGCGGATCGTGATGGACGACGCACGGTTCTTCAACTCGCGGCTCCGCCCGTGGCAGGACGCACTGGCGCTGCACGTCATCGAAGAGGCCTACCGGGTCCGGCGGCAGCGGATGGACGCCATGTACAACATCTTCGTCGTGTCGATCGGCTGCTTCATGCTGCTGGCCCTCGGGGGCGTGGTCTTCGTCCTGCGGCAGAACCGCAAGCTGAACCTCGCGCGGCTCGAATTGCAGCAGGCCAACAACCGGCTCAACATCTCGAACAAAGACCTCCAGCACATCAACAAGCGACTGGCAGGACTGAACAGCCAGATTTCAGAGGCCAACGAAGTGAAGGAGGAGTATATCGGCATCTTCCTGACGATGTGCTCGGAGTACATCGACAAGATCATCGACTCGCGCCGCCACGTACGCCGCCTGCTGCGCGACGGCCGCGTCGACGAACTGCGGAAGGAGTACTCCCCGACCGACGGCGACAGCCGCGAACTGGAGGAGTTTTACCGCAACTTCGACACGACGTTCCTGCAACTCTACCCCACGTTCATCGAGGATTTCAACTCCCTGCTGGACAAGGAGGCGCGCATCGAGCCGAAAAAGGGCGAGCTGCTGACGACCGAGCTGCGCATCTTCGCGCTGATCCGGCTGGGCATCAACGACTCGTCGAAAATCGCCGCGCTGCTGCGTTACTCCGTGAGCACGATCTACAACTACCGGTCGAAGATCAAGGGGCACACGCTCGTCTCGCGCGACGATTTCGAGGAGCGGATCAAGACCATCGGGGCTTTCAGTCCGCAGCATCTCTGACCGTTTTCGCCCAGGGGGGGGGCCTCCTCCCGGAGCGATTCGAAGCGGCACAAAAAAGCCCGCGGAGCATCCCGCGGGCTTTTCCAATACATGAATCGGAGAGGTTCCGGCCGTACGCAAAACACGGGCGGGAATTCACCGTCCCGTTCCGGGAGGCAAACAACCTCGGATATTGCAAGGCGGCCCTCCGGGGTCTCTGTTGCGGGACCGTTCCGGCCCCCGATGAATCGTCCCATGCGGGACCGCTTCCGGACGGGCGAAAAAAAGACCGCGGAAAGAATCCACGGTCTTCTATAACGGCGAGGTCTCCCCCCCTCCGGCGTTCCGGACGGAGCGCGGAGGCTACTCGGCCTGCTGCTCGGTCTGTCCGGCAGAGGGAATCTCGGCCTGCGGCATCGTAGCGGCGGCCTCGGATTCGATGACTCGCTCCTGAAGCGCCTTGGCGTCCTTCGAAATCTCCAAATTGCTGTCGGCGACCAGACCGCGGTCCATGGCCAGCGTAGCCGCAAGGCTCAAAACCACGATGGCAATAGCCATCGACCAGGTGAATTTCTCCAGGAAGTTCGTAGTCTCGCGCACACCCATCACCTGGTTCGACGCGCCGAAATTGGCGGCCATGCCGCTCTTGGGGTTCTGCACCAATACCGCCAGGATCACCAGTACGCTCGCAACGAGTATCAGGGCAATGCAAATCGTGTATAACATATTACCTTAAATTTTAATATTGTTTTCTATTTTGCCAATAAGTTCGGCAAAGTAAACACTTTTTTCGGGATTTCGCAAACTTAATTTGCGATAAATCGCCACGGACTTGTCCCGAAGGCCTTGAGCGAGATAGATTTCGGCCAGCTCCTCGGTGACCACCTCGTCGTCGTCGTCCAGTTCGGGCTGCAGAACGACCTCCTCCTCGGGTTCGCCCTCGCCGGCGACGATGCGCAGGTCCTCTTCCTGCAGGAAACGGTCGATGATCTCCTCCGAGGAGAGCTGCGTGAGCGCCGAGGCGTCGACGGCGGCCCTGCGCAGCGAACTCTCGGCCCGCCACGGGGCCGTCAGCGCCACCCGCGGATCGGATTCGCCCGTAAGCGTCTCGCGCAGGATACGCCCCGGAAGGAACCACGGGAAGCGCACCGCAAGGTCCCCGGCTTCGGCAGCGGAAGGCGTCTCCGCCCGGCCGGGCGCCGCAAAGTATGTTTTCAGGTCGGACATCGCGCGTCGGAATTACCAGTTGGAGGCCGCGGCCTGGAAAATGTCGGTCACGATCTTGTCGACGATCTGGGGGATCAGCTCGCCTTCGACCTCCGTAAGCAGTTTCGTGGAGTCGTAGTCCTCGTAGGCCTGGAAGGTGCGGTTGAACGACATCTTCTCGTCGAGGGCGTTGGTGAAGCGCACCTTAACGGTGATCGTCAGGCGGTTGAGCAAGGCGTAGTCGTCGCTCGAAACCGAAGCCGTCGTCGAGGTATAGTTGACGATCTCGCCCTCGAAGGCGAAGTCGCCGCCCTCGTCGACCTGCATCAGGCGCGTGCGGCGCGTGAACATGTCGACCAGCGCCTCGGTGAGCGTGGAACTCAAAATCGGCGACACCATCGTGGCGTTGTTGGGGAAGTAGGCCACCGAAAAGGTCTTGGCGTCGGGCGGAATCGAGGCGCCCGACAGCGAGTATTTGATGGACACGCCGCAGCCGGTCATCACCGCGGCGATAGCCAGCAATGAAAAACGGAAAATGAAAAATGAAAAATTATCTCGGAATCTGCGCATTCTTTTAATTCTTAATTTTTAATTGGAGTCAGGAATTGTCTTCAATTCCTAACTCCTTTATCTTGCGGTATAGTGTGCGCTCCGACATGAAAAGTTCGGCAGCGGCCTCGCGGCGGCGGCCGTTGTTGCGGCGCAGGGCGCGGATGATCTGCTCGCGCTGCATGTCGGCCTTGGTCATCTCGCGGGGCGGCTCGTCGGTCACCTCCTCGCTCTCGGCATAGACCGGAGGCTGGGGATAGGAAGCGACGGCCGGAACGTAGCTGCTCTGCGCCGTGGTCGGCAGCAGGGCCTTGACGTCACGGACCGGCTCGGGGCACGGCACGCCGCCCTTCATCAGTTCGGAGATCATCCGCTTGAGGTCGTTGATGTCGGCGCGCATGTCGAACAGCACCTTGTAGAGCAGTTCGCGCTCGGTCGACATCGTGTCGTCCATGCGCATCGTCCCGGCGGCCATCGGCGCGCCCCCGCCCTGCGGGGGCAGGTATTTCGCCAGCACCTCGGAGGTGATCACCCGGGTCTGCTCGATGGCCGAAATCTGCTCGGCGACGTTCTTCAGCTGGCGGATGTTGCCCCGCCAGTAGTAGTTCTTCAGCATCTCGCGCGCCGCATCGTCGAGCGTCACGGCGGGCATGCGGTACTGCACGGCCACGTCGGCGGCGAACTTGCGGAACAGCAGCGGAATGTCCTCCGGGCGTTCGCGCAGCGAAGGAACCGTGATGGGGACCGTCCCCAGACGGTAGTAAAGGTCCTCGCGGAAACGCCCCTGGGCGATGGCCTCCTGGAGGTTCATGTTCGTGGCGGCGACCACGCGGACGTTGGTCTTCTGCACCTTCGACGAACCGACGCGGATATACTCGCCCGTCTGAAGCACGCGCAGCAGGCGCGCCTGCGTCGGATGCGGCAGTTCGGCCACCTCGTCCAGGAAGATCGTGCCGCCGTCAGCCTCCTCGAAATACCCCTTGCGGGCCTCCACGGCGCCGGTAAAGGAGCCTTTCTCGTGGCCGAACAGTTCGGAGTCGATCGTACCCTCGGGAATCGCCGCGCAGTTGACGGCGATGTATTTGCTGTGCTTGCGCGCGGAATAGGCGTGGATAACCTGCGGGAAAAACTCCTTGCCCACACCGCTCTCGCCCGTAACGAGCACCGTCAGGTCGGTAGGAGCCACACGCAGGGCCACCTCCAGCGCCCTGTCCAGAAGCGGGGAGTTGCCGATGATGCCGAAGCGTTGTTTTACAGTGGTGATCTCTGTCATTTATTCGGGTTGTTCGGGTTGGGACGCGGCGGACGGGAGTTCCGCCGCCTGCGGAAGTTCGATGTATTCGTTTTCGGCCTGCTTCTCCCGGGCGTCGCGCCAAAGTCCGAAGGCGATGGCCGCCACGGCCAGCAGGGCGGCGATCACGGCGATCCAGATGAACCGGTCGGCGCGGCGGCGCGGCACGCGGTCGACGTAGCGGTAGGCATCGGTGTTCTTCGGCGGCTTGCCGTAGCGCAGCCCCCGCACCGAAGGATCGGGATTCATCTTCGCCGAAGTCGACACGCGCGGCTCCGTGAAAGCCGTCTTGACGGCCTCGGCCACCTTCTCGGGTTGCAGCGGCTGACGTTTCCCGGCAGCCGGTTCTTGCGCGGGGGATTCCGACGCGGGTTGCGGCTCGTAGACGAAGGCGATGGTCGCATTGGGACCGGGTTTCATCACCCCGAAGCCCTCCAGGCGGTACTCCGAGCCATGCTCCACGGCGTGGCGGATCTCGAAAACGAAGCGGTCGATCTCGCCCGCGGCCTCCAGTTCGCCCATCCCCCCGGCGCGGAGAAGCCCCCGCAGCACGCCGTCGTCGCGCTTGAGCAGTTCCGAAAAGACGACGCTCCGGCCCGGCTCCTTGACGATGAACGTTCCGAGTTGGGGTACGACGAGCCGCCTGTGCGACTCCAGATATTGTATCAGGGTATGAATCAGCACGGTTGAAAATCCTTTAAATCCGGGTTCAAAATTACCCTTTTTCAGCGGAAAAAGCAATATTCCGGAGGGCTTTTTCAAAATAATCGGGCAAAGTGTTGGTTATCCGAAAAATATTCGCCTATTTTGCATCCCGATTTTTTCCAAAATCCGGGCGAGCTACTTTCGCCCGAAAATTGCAAAGTAACCGGGCCGGATTGCAAAAACTTTACCGAACGAGCCATGAAAGACAAGTACATCGACCTGATCGAACAATCGTTCGATTTCCCGCAGGATGAGTTCTCCGTCGAGGACAACGAGCTGAATTTCCACGACATTCCGCTGATGGAACTGATCAAACAGTACGGAACTCCGCTCAAAATCACCTACCTGCCGAAGATCTCCCAGCAGATCAACCGCGCCAAGCGCATGTTCAACGTGGCGATGGCGAAGGTCGACTACAAGGGTTCGTACAACTATTGCTACTGCACCAAGTCGAGCCACTTCTCGTTCGTGCTGGAAGAGGCCATGAAGAACGACATCCATCTGGAAACCTCGTCGGCCTACGACATCCACATCATCAACGCCCTCTACGACGGCGGCATCATCGACAAGGACCGCTACATCATCTGCAACGGTTTCAAACGCCCGCAGTACGTCGAGAATATCGCCCAGCTCGTCAACGACGGTTTCTCGAACACGATCCCCGTGCTGGACAACAAGGAGGAGCTGGAGCTGTTCGAGGACTCGTTCACCAAGAAGTGCAAGGTCGGCATCCGCATCGCCTGCGAGGAGGAACCCAAGTTCGACTTCTACACCTCGCGGCTGGGAATCCGCTACAACGACATCGTCGATTTCTACAAGGCAAAACTCCGCAACAGCAAGAAATTCCAGCTCAAGATGCTGCATTTCTTCATCAACACCGGCATCAAGGACACGGCCTACTACTGGAACGAGCTGTCGA
>ERZ825137.1882-NODE-1882-length-25728-cov-7.601722_pt1 | contig 25728 bp, 19 predicted proteins | sample MGYA00519873_ERZ825137 | MGnify/ENA primary metagenome ERZ825137 (study PRJEB31778, sample SAMEA3449190) | human gut metagenome | biome: human gut; feature: human-associated habitat; material: faeces | place: United Kingdom | collected 2010/2012 ...
TATCGGTTGAAACTAGCCGTTAACATCCGTTAGTACATTTATCACCACACAAAGTAATTCAATTTTGAACACCCTACCTTTGGCCGCTTTTGTTTTTTTGCAAAAGCAAGGGGATAGGCAGGGCGCAAACGGCAAGCATCGCCCGTTGGTCTTTCGCAGCTGTCGCGTTCTCTATCCATCCCCCTCCGTGTGCAAAAAACAGGCTGCAAAAATAAAAATCCTATATATATAAGGTGTAAAAGCGTTTTTTTTCATACTTTTGCGGGCAAAATAGAAAAACTGCAAGTGGGCGCTAAGCGTTGAATTTGAGATTTCTCCCCGATACCTTCTTGTCCTTCCGAGACGATTTGAGGCTGTTCCTGTGACGTTGTGCAGGTTTCCCCTGAGACAGCGTAAGCCTTTTCCTGTCAGAGCGAAGTAGGAATGGCTGTCGGGGAAGTCAAGCAGGTGCCTGCCCCTTTTCTAATGTAATACTGAAACCAACCTATGCAAAAGAACTTAGTAATCGTTGAGTCACCGGCAAAAGCCAAAACCATTGAGAAATTTCTTGGCGAGGACTTCAAGGTGATGTCAAGTTACGGACACATACGCGACCTGAAGAAGAAAAACTTCGGCGTTGACCTCGAAACCTTCAAGCCGGAGTATGAGATTCCGGACGACAAGAAAAACGTGGTCAAAGAACTTCGCGCACAAGCCCGGAAAAGTGAGGCCGTGTGGCTCGCATCCGATGAGGACCGCGAGGGAGAAGCCATCTCGTGGCACTTGGCAGAGGTTTTGAAAATCAATCCGCAAGAATCCAAGCGCATTGTTTTCCATGAAATCACCAAGCCCGCCATCCTCGATGCCATTGCCCATCCGCGACACATCGACCTCAATCTTGTCGACGCGCAGCAGGCCCGCCGCGTGCTCGACCGCTTGGTCGGTTTCAAACTTTCGCCGGTGCTCTGGCGGCGTGTTCGCCCGAGCCTCTCGGCAGGCCGTGTGCAGAGCGTTGCCGTTCGTCTCATCGTTGAACGTGAGCGCGAGATAGAAGCCTTCCAAAGCGAAGCCAGCTACCGCGTGACGGCCGTGTTCACCCTTCCCGAAAGCGGAAAGACCCTGCGTGCAGAGCTCTCCAAGCGTTTCCCAACGGAGGAAGCCGCAGCCGCCTTCCTCGAACAGTGTAAAACGGCCACTTTCACCATCAAGGCCGTCAACACCCGTCCAGCAAAACGCACGCCAGCACCGCCCTTCACCACTTCCACCCTTCAGCAGGAAGCAGCCCGCAAGCTCGGTTTCCCCGTGGCCATGACCATGCGTGTGGCCCAAGCATTGTATGAAGCCGGATTGATTACTTATATGCGTACCGACTCCATGAACCTTTCAGACCTCTGTCTGAACGCCTGCGGACCGGTCATTACGGAGAAAATGGGCGCCGAATACCATCAGCGCCGCCATTACCACACGCACGCCAAGGGCGCACAAGAGGCCCACGAAGCCATCCGCCCGACCGATATGCGTCGCGAAACCATTTCCGGTTCTTCACAAGAGAAACGCCTTTACGACCTCATCTGGAAACGCACCATCGCTTGCCAGATGGCCGATGCGCAGATGGAGAAGACAACGGTTAATATTGATGTTGCCAACGCCTCTCTCAATATTAATTCTTCAAGCAACGAATGCTTCGTGGCCAACGGAGAAGTCATCAAGTTTGAAGGCTTCCTCAAAGTATATCGCGAGAGCCAGGAAAACGATGGCGACCTCGAAGAAGACACCTCCATCCTCCCGCCAGTGAAGGAAGGAGAAACGCTCACAGCGCAGGAAGTCACGGCCAGCGAGCGTTTCACGCAGCAGCCCCCGCGATACACTGAGGCCTCCTTGGTGCACAAAATGGAAGAACTCGGCATCGGCCGTCCTTCCACCTACGCCCCCACCATCTCCACCATCCAGCAGCGCCAGTATGTGGCGAAGGGAGAGAAAGAAGGCACCCCGCGAGAATATCGCGTCTTGAAACTCCAGGGCGACACGGGAGAAATCACCAAGCAGATCAATACAGAAAAAACCGGTTCGGAGAAGGGCAAACTCGTCCCGACCGACATCGGCATCGTTGTCAATGACTTCCTGGCGGAGAATTTCCCAGAAATCATGGACTATAATTTCACGGCCAACGTTGAGAAAGACTTCGACGCCGTGGCCGACGGAGAGAAAAACTGGACCGAACTCATTCGCCACTTCTACGAAAATTTCGAACCCCAGGTGGAGAAAACCCTCAACCAAAAGACCGAACACAAGGTGGGAGAGCGCGAATTGGGCGTCGACCCCGTGTCGGGCCGCGTCGTATCGGTGAAAATCGGCCGCTTCGGTCCGATGGTGCAGATGGGAGTGGCCAGCGATGAGGAAAAACCCACGTTTGCCACACTGCCGCCGCAGTTCAGCTTGTCGAGCATCACGCTTGAAGAAGCCCTCGAGCTCTTCAAACTCCCCCGCACCCTCGGCACCTTCGAAGACGCTCCAGTGGTGGTCAACGCAGGTCGCTTCGGCCCCTACGTGCTCCACAACAAAAAATACGCCTCGCTCGACAAGGGCGAAGACCCCATGAGCGTCACCCTCGAGCGTGCCATTGAACTCATCCTTGCCAAGCGCGAGGCTGAGGCCAAGAGCCATCTCAAATCCTTCGAGGAAGAGCCCGATATGGAAATCAAAAACGGTCGCTACGGCCCCTACATCGTCTTCAGCGGAAAGAACTACAAGATTCCCAAGGCGCAGGCCGACAAAGCGGCGGAGCTGACGCTGGAAGAATGCCGCCAGATTATCGAGCAGGAGCAGAAAAAGCCAGCCAAAACAACGCGCAAGCGCACCACCACCCGCGCCAAAAAACAATAAGCATTCATGAAGAGCATCACCCTCATCGGCTACATGTGTGTAGGGAAGACCACTGTTGGGAAAGCCTTGGCCAAAAGCCTCGGCTGCACGTTCTACGACCTCGACTGGTACATCGAAGAGCGTTTCCACAGCAAGGTCTCGCAAATCTTCGCAGAGAAAGGCGAAGAGAAATTTCGCGACCTGGAGCAGCGCATGCTCCACGAAGTGGCGGAGTTTGAAAACATCGTGCTCTCGTGTGGCGGCGGCACGCCGTGTTTCTTCGACAACATAGACTATCTCAATAGCGTCTCCGAGACCTTCTATCTGAAAGCCTCTCCCGAAACGCTCTGCCGCCACATCGCCATGAGCCGTGGCGACCGTCCGCTTCTCAAAGGCAAATCGCCCGAAGAAATCCGTGCATTTGTCGAGCAGCAGTTGCAGGCGCGTGAGCCCTTCTATGAAAAGGCCAAACACGTGGTGGATATCAATGTGCTCGACTCCTTCGAGAAGATCGACGACATTGCCAAAATCATCCGCCACACACTCAATACTTAGAGTCCAAAAAACGGCGTGTTGCGCCTTCTCCTTCTGGAGGGCCAGACACTTCCCGTTCATCCACTTATCTTTTTACCACTAAGTCGTATTCAGCAAATGAGAAAATGGAGAATTGAAGATTCCGAAGAACTCTACAACATCAAAGGATGGGGAGTTAGCTATTTTGGAATCAACGAACAAGGGCATGCCTATGTCTGTCCGCGCAAAGACGGTGTCAAGGTCGACCTCAAAGATGTGGTCGACGAATTGGCCTCGCGTGACATCACCGCGCCCGTGCTCTTGCGTTTCCCCGACATTCTGGACAACCGCATTGAGAAAACAGCCGACTGTTTTCAGCGTGCAGAAAAAGAATATAACTTCCAGGCCGACCACTTCATCATCTTCCCCATCAAGGTCAACCAAATGCGACCAGTCGTGGAAGAAATCATCAGCCACGGAAAAAAATACAACCTCGGACTCGAAGCGGGTTCGAAGCCTGAGTTGCATGCCGTCTTGGCCACCAACATGGACAGCGACAGCCTCATCATCTGCAATGGTCATAAAGACCAGAACTTCATCGAGCTTGCGCTCTTGGCTCAGAAAATGGGCAAGCGCGTGTATCTCGTAGTTGAAAAACTGCCCGAACTTCTCACCATCGCCCGCACCGCAGAGAAAATCGGCGTGAAGCCCAACCTTGGCATCCGCATCAAACTAGCCACGGCGGGCTCTGGCAAATGGCAGGAGAGCGGTGGCGACGCTTCGAAGTTTGGCCTTAACTCCACCGAGCTCCTCGAGGCCCTCCGTCTGCTCGATGAAATGGGGCTTCACGACTGTCTCAAACTCATCCACTTCCACATCGGGTCGCAGATCACCAAAATCCGCCGCATCTCCACCGCCTTGCGCGAAGCCGCCCAGTTTTATGTGCAGCTCCATGCGATGGGCTTCAACATCGAGTTTGTCGATTGCGGAGGCGGTCTCGGCGTTGACTACGACGGCACGCGCTCCAGCAATTCTGAAAGCTCCGTCAACTATTCCATCCAGGAATATGTCAACGACTGCGTCTACACCTTCGTCGATGCTGCCAACAAGAGTGGCATACCACATCCCAACATCATCACCGAGGGCGGCCGCTCCCTGACGGCTCACCATTCCGTCTTGATTCTCGACGTGCTCGAAAGCGTTTCCATGCCGCGTATGGACGAGAGCTTCCATCCCTCGGAAAACGACCACCAGCTCGTTCACGACCTGACGGAAATCTGGGACAAACTCTCAACGCGCTCCATGCTGGAAGACTGGCACGATGCCGAGGACATCCGCGACGAAGCCCTCGACCTCTTCCGCCACGGCATCATCGACCTCCGCACCCGCGCTCAGATTGAGAGCCTCTATTGGAGCATCTCGAGCGAGATTGCCGAATTGGCCCACCATCAGAAGCACGTGCCCGACGAGTTGCGTAAGCTCGACAAGATGATGGCCGACAAATATTTCTGCAACTTCTCCCTCTTCCAGTCGATGCCCGACGCCTGGGCCCTCGACCAGCTCTTCCCCATCATGCCCATTGAGCGTTTGGACGAAAAACCCACGCGCTCGGCCACGTTGCAGGACATCACCTGCGACTCCGATGGCAAGATTTCCAACTATGTCAACTATAACCAGCAGACCAGCTATCTGCCGCTCCACGCCATCAAGTCGGGCGACCATTATTACATCGGTGTGTTCCTCGTTGGCGCCTACCAGGAAATCCTGGGCAATATGCACAACCTCTTCGGAGACACCAATGCCGTGCATATAACGGTTGACAACGAGGGCTACAGCATCGACAAGACCATCGACGGCGAAACCGTTGCCGACGTCCTGGAGTATGTTCAATACGACCCCAAGCGCCTCGTGCGCCGTCTCGAATCGTGGGTGAGCAAGGCTGTCAAAGAAGGACGCATCACCATTGAGGAAGGCAAGGAGTTTATCTCCAACTACCGTTCCGGTCTCTATGGCTATACCTATCTGGAATAATGCCGCCTACGGGTCGGATTAAACTCCAGTTTCTATAGGTTTCAAATATCCAGCACGCTATCGCCACGCGGCAGAGATTCCCATGCGGGTTTCCAGCCGCGTGGCGATGGCGTTTTTGGGGGCGTGCAATCGGGGACATAGGGCGGCAATGCGTTGAGGCGCCTCCTGGTAAAATAGAGTGGCTTGGGAGAGCGGAGAAGATGGCCTGGCGTGTGGTATATTGTTGATAATGAGGAGAGAAGTGTTATTCTAATGCTTGAGCGATCTGTCTTTTCTGCGGTCCCCGCATGCGCCTTTAGCATTTTTACCAATACTAAATAACAATAAAAAGTAATTTTAAAAAGGCCACTCCAAAATAAATTGTTAAATTTGCGTGATTTACAGAGTTTATAAGAATAAATCATATAAGAAAAACAACCGATGAACGTGATTACTAAGACCGTCGCGTTGCCTGATGGAAGAACCATCAGCATCGAGACTGGTAAGTTGGCCAAACAGGCCGACGGTGCTGTCATGCTACGCATGAACAACACGATGCTGCTCGCCACAGTCTGTGGCGCCAAAGACGCTGTCCCCGGCACTGACTTCATGCCCCTCCAGTGTGACTATAAGGAAAAATATTCTGCCGCAGGCCGTTTCCCCGGCGGTTTCACCAAGCGTGAAGGCCGCGCTTCCGACTACGAGATTTTGACGTCTCGTCTCGTTGACCGTGCCTTGCGTCCACTTTTCCCGAGCGATTATCATGCAGAGGTGTATGTCAACATCACGCTCTTCTCAGCCGATGGCGTTGACATGCCTGACGCACTCGCCGGTTTCGCCGCTTCTGCTGCTTTGGCCTGCTCCGACATTCCTTTCGAAGCTCCCATCTCTGAGGTGCGCGTAGCCCGCATCAACGGCGAATATGTCGTTGACCCGACATTCGAACAGCTCGCCAACGCCGATATGGACATCATGGTCGGTGCCACCGAAGAAAACATCATGATGGTGGAAGGCGAAATGGACGAAGTGCCTGAAAGCGCTCTGCTCGAGGCTTTGAAGGTGGCCCACGAAGCCATCAAGCCGATGTGCCGTTTGCAGAAGGAACTTGCCAAGGAACTCGGCACTGACGTGAAGCGCGTATATTGCCACGAAGTAAACGACGAAGAACTCCGCCAGCAGGTGAAGGACGAATGCTACGCTCCGGCTTATGCCATTGCTGAAGCAGGCGACCACGACAAGCATCAGCGCGAAGAAGCTTTCGAGAAGATTCGTGAAGACTTCAAGGAACGCTACGTTGCTGCCCACGCCGACCTCTCGGCTGATGAACTTCAGGAAAAGAACGACCTCATCGACCGCTACTACCACGATGTTGAGCGCGATGCCATGCGCCGTTGCATCCTCGACGAAGGCAAGCGTCTCGATGGCCGTAAGACAACAGAAATCCGCCCCATCTGGTGCGAAATCGACCCGCTGCCAGGACCTCACGGTTCTGCCATCTTCACCCGTGGTGAAACCCAGTCGCTTTCAACCTGTACGCTCGGAACCAAGCTCGACGAGAAGATGGTTGACGATGTGCTCGACAAGAGCTACATGCGCTTCCTCCTCCACTATAACTTCCCTCCATTCTCAACCGGTGAAGCCAAGGCTCAGCGCGGTGTTGGCCGTCGCGAAATTGGTCATGGCCATTTGGCATGGCGTGCGCTCAAGGGTCAGATTCCTGCCGACTTCCCATACACAGTGCGTGTCGTGAGCGACATTTTGGAATCAAACGGTTCCAGTTCAATGGCCACTGTCTGCGCCGGAACTCTGGCTTTGATGGACGCTGGTGTGCCCCTCAAGGCTCCCGTGAGCGGTATCGCTATGGGCTTGATTAAGAATCCAGGTGAAGACAAATACGCTGTCCTTTCTGATATCCTCGGCGACGAGGACCACTTGGGAGACATGGACTTCAAGACCACTGGTACTGCCAAGGGTTTGACCGCCACCCAGATGGATATCAAGTGTGACGGACTTTCTTATGAAATCCTCGAGAAGGCTCTCATGCAGGCCAAGGCCGGTCGTGAGTACATCCTCGGCAAACTGACAGAAACGATTGCCGAACCGCGTGCTGACTTCAAGCCACACGTTCCACGCATCGAAGCCTTCGAGATTCCTAAGGAATTCATTGGAGCCGTTATCGGCCCAGGCGGAAAAATCATCCAGGGCATGCAGGAAGAAACCGGTGCCACCATCACGATTGATGAAGAAGACGGCGTAGGCAAAATCCAGGTATGCGGTGCCAACAAGGCTGTCATCGACGCTGCCGTTGCCAAGATCCGCGCCATCGTTGCTATCCCAGAAGTGGGAGAGGTTTACGACGCCAAGGTCATCAGCATCATGCCTTACGGCTGCTTCGTTGAGTTTATGCCGGGCAAGGAAGGCTTGCTCCACATCAGCGAAATCGCTTGGAAGCGCTTGGAAAGCGTTGAAGAGGCCGGCATCAAGGAAGGCGACAACATCACCGTGAAACTCCTCGAAATCGACGAGAAGACTGGTAAGTTCCGTCTCTCACACCGCGTTCTCGAAGAGAAGCCCGAAGGTTGGGAAGAGCGTTCTGCCCGTCCTGCCCGTCGTCCGCACCGCGAAGGTGGTGAAGGCCGCGGTCCTCGCCGTCAGTAATGCTTACCATTGTCACAGCCATGCTACTAAAGATCCGCATGGCCAGGCATTCCACTCATGAGAAATGAATGAAATGTACACCATAGCATCAAAAGTCCCCATAGTCCGACATCGGATTGTGGGGATTTTTTTGTTTATGCAACGTAAGGCTTTTCTGAGGGCTGAGGCCTGACTTCCGAGGACCGAAATTTGATTTTCGAGGTAGAATGTTCATAATCCAGAAAATCAGGATTGGTAGAGAGGCGACAGCGCCTCTGAAGGGTAGGGTGTTCAAATTCTCAAAAAAACCTGCGTTTTTGCTAAATAATAAGGTGCGACGAAGCCCTGGGGCGAAGCATTGTAGCTCACTTTGCTCGCAAAGTGAGGGGGGCGAATATTGTGGCGGCCAAGCACGAACTGAAAATCCAACAAAGTCATGCCCAAAAGCGCTGGTCATGTTCGCTACGTGTTCGTGGCCCTCACTTTGCGAGCAAAGTGAGCTACAATGCTGGCGCCGCAACAGATGATTGTGCTGGCGCAGCGCAAATTTCCGCTGCGAGGGCGCTACCGCTAAGCTTGATTTTCTCTGGATTTTTAACGCCCTACCTCCGAGGGCCGAGGCCATTCTTTCCGCGTTGCAGTCCGCTTCCAGCGCTCCTATGTCTTTTCCCCGACTTCCTATGTTCGTCAGCGAATCTTGGAGCAGACGCGGACGCATCTGCTCCCCGCCACGTTCGTCTCTGCTCCCAGGCACGTTCGTCTCTGCTCCCAGATTCGGTTGCATCAGCTCCCAGGTTCGCTTGCGTCTGCTCCCGCGTTCGCTGGCAGGCATAGGGCGAGTTCTTGGAAAAAATCATGGCGTTGCGTCTCGATGAGGCCCTGGCGTTTCAAAATACGTTTGTCTCCGTCCGTGTCGGGGCATTCTGCGGTTTGCCTCCTGTCTTGTGCCACGAAAATATGCCGTGCAGAAACAAACATTAAAAAAAGCCGAGATATTCCGCCAAACTCCCAAAAATTATTGTTACTTTTGCCTGTAAGTATATACTTGCGTAAAAAAACATAAAAGTCATGACGCTCGACGATATTAAATCAGTATATTTTGTCGGTGCAGGAGGCATCGGCATGAGTGCCCTTGAACGTTATTTCCTTGCTGAGGGAAAGTGCGTTGCGGGTTACGACCGCACATCTTGCGAACTCACAGAGACGCTCCGCAAAGAAGGTGCCGACATCCATTACGAAGACAACGTGGAACTCATTCCTGAGTGCTGCCGCGACAAAGCCACCACATTAGTGGTATTTACGCCTGCCATCCCAGCCGACCACAAAGAATTGGCCTATTTCCGCAACAACGGTTTCGAGGTGCAGAAACGTGCCCAGGTGCTCGGCCTCTTGACGCGCCACTCCAAGGGACTCTGCGTGGCCGGAACCCACGGAAAGACCACCACTTCAACCATGGTGGCACACCTGCTCCACCAGAGCCATGTGGAATGCAACGCTTTCTTGGGCGGCATCAGCAAAAACAGTGGTACGAATTTCCTGCTCTCAGAGAAAAGTCCGTATGTCGTGATAGAAGCCGACGAATTCGACCGCTCCTTCCATCATCTGCGCCCCTTTGCCACTGTCATCACTGCCACGGATGCCGACCATCTTGACATCTATGGAACTGAGGAGGCTTATCTGGAGAGCTTCACAAAATACACCAGTCTCATCCAACCGGGCGGCGCGTTAATCGTTCATTGCGACTTGAAGATGAAAGAGGCCCTGCAAGATGGCGTGCGTCGCTACGACTACAGCCGCGACAAGGGCGATTTTCATGCTGAAAACCTGCGCATCGGTGGCGGACGCATCGTGTTTGACTTCGTCTCGCCGTTTGGCAATATCAAGGATGTTGAACTCGGCGTGCCCGTGAGCATCAACATCGAAAACGGCATCGCCGCTATGGCGCTCGCCCAGATTGCTGGTGCCACGGAAGAGGAAATCCGCCGCGGCATGCTGAGCTTTGAAGGCGTTGTGCGCCGCTTCGATTTCAAACTCAAAACCGATCGCATCGTCTTCTTGAGCGACTACGCCCACCATCCAGCGGAAATCCGCCAAAGCGTGCTCTCGTTGCGCGAAGTGTTTAACGGACGCAAGCTCACCGCCATTTTCCAGCCTCACCTCTACACCCGCACCCGCGATTTCTACAAGGATTTTGCCAACAGTCTTTCGTTGCTCGACGAGGTGATCTTGACGGAAATCTATCCGGCCCGCGAACAGCCCATCCCCGGCGTGACCAGTCAGATTATCTTCGACGAACTGCGCCCCGACATGCAACGCCGCATCTGCCAGAAGACCGACGTGCCGCAAATCGTTGAAAACGAGGATTTCGATGTGCTCATCGTGCTCGGAGCTGGCGACCTCGACAACTATTGTGATGAAATAACAGAAATTTTGAAACGAAAATATTGCTGATGCCAGCACGGGCGGCACAGACCGCTTGAGCCGCGGGGGAGGAAAGCGTCTTTCAGGACCTTCCTCCGCTTGCAGCCAAAGGCACGTAAAATCCCGCAGAATTGCTATGAAGACATTCTTTAAACTGCTCGTATTGTTGGGGGTCGTTGCCTATCTCTTCTATGTCTTTGCCGACATATCTGGGAAAAGAGACAGCACGCGCTGCAAGGAAGTGAACGTAATCATCGTTGACAGCAGCTACGCGGGATTCATCAACGCCGATGAAGTGGTGCGTATCTTGAAGAAGGAGAAAATTTATCCTGTGGGCCAGTTGATGGAGGAGATCAATGGCGACAGTCTGGAGAAAGCACTGGAGAAAAACTCGTTCGTGAGCATCGTGAAGTGCTATAAGACACCGGGAGGCCGCGTCAACATCAACATCTCGCAGCGACTGCCCATCCTGCGCATCAAAGCCGACAACGGCGACGACTATTACATCGACAACAAGGGCGTGGCCATGATGCCCGAAAACTATACGGCCGACGTGGCTGTGGCAACGGGACGCATCAGCAAACGTTATGCCGCCAAGAACCTGGTCCACCTGGCCCGCTATCTCCACACGAACGACTTTGCCAACGACCTCGTGGAGCAAATCAACGTAGCGCCCGATGGCAGGGTGGCGCTCATCCCGCGCATCGGCTGCCAGGTGATCCAAATGGGAAAGCTCGACTCGCTGACCCTGAGGACGCAGATGCAAAACCTGCGTGTGTTTTACGACAAGGTGCTGCCGACTGTTGGGTGGAACACCTACCGCGAAATCAGTTTGGAATTCAATAACCAGATTGTTTGCAAGAAAAACTGATGCTTGAAGTCCCGCTTCGGAGAACGGGTGGACGCAGCGCAGGAAAACGACCGCAAAGCAAAGCCGTGTCGGCACCGTGATGCTGGCACGCTGAAGAAAGACGCTATAAGTAGGTGTAAAAAAATAATGCTCTTGGCATAAATCATAAAAAGAGTTTTGACCACCCACTTGTTATTTTAAGAAAGAAACCTCAAAGGCCAGAGAGTCGTTTCGCCAAGCAATCGTCTTGCGCGTGGAAAACTCAAAGGCCAACGCCTAATAACACTCTATGAATATGACAAATGACGACTTCATCGTAGCAATAGAACTCGGTTCGTCCAAGGTGACGGCTATTGCTGGGCAGAAACAGCCTGACGGTGCCATCAAAGTCCTCGCATACGCACAAGACCCTTCGGAATCGTTCATCCGCAAGGGGTGTATCAACAATTTCAACAAGATGACGTCGTGCGTTGACAGCATCAAGCAGAAATTGGAAAATGCCCTCGGACGCTCCGTTGCCAGCTGCTATGTCGGCATCGGCGGCATGGGCATGCACACCGTGGCCAACACCGTGACGCGACATCTCGGCGAGAAGCAACTCATCACCGCCGAAATGGTCAACAACGTGAAGGATTCCAATAACAGTATGCCTGGAAACGACCGCGAAATCCTCGAGGTGATACCGCAGGATTACCAGCTCGGCACGCAGGTGGTGGCCGACCCCATCGGCATCGCGTCTGACGTGATTGAAGGACATTTCCTCAATATCATCTCCAACACGAGCGTGTCGGAAAGCGTTTACAACTGCTTCCGCAGTGCTCATCTCAACGTGGTGGGCATGCCCATCACGGTCCTCGCTTTGGCCGACGCCATCTTGACGGAGCCGGAGAAGCGCTCAGGATGCGCCTTTGTGGACATGGGTGCGGAAACCACTTCCGTGGCCATCTTCAAGAACAATATTCTCCGCCATTTCGCCGTTATCCCTCTCGGTGGCGCCAACGTCAACCGCGACCTCTGCACACTGCAAATTGAGGATTCGGAGGCTGAACAGCTCAAACGCAAATATGCCACGGCTTACAGCAACGAGGAGGAAGACAAGCACGAACCTGTCACGCTGGGCGACGGCCGCACCGTGAAGTATGAAGAATTCAACGGCTTGGTGGAAGCACGCATGGAGGAAATCATCCTCAACATCAAGCACCAGATTGCCCTCTCCAAATACGACGACTCGAAGCTCGTCAGCGGCATCGTGGTGACTGGTGGCGCCGCCAATATGAAGAACATCGACAAGGCTTTTGCCGCCTTCACCGATTTCAGAAAGGTGCGCTTCGTGAAGAACACCCGTTTGCAAACGCGTCTTGAAAGCAAACCATCGTCGTCTTTCAATGCCGACGGCTCCTTCAATGCCGCCATCGCCCTCATCGACAAGGGCGAAATCAATTGCTGCGGCGGTGTGATCGGACAGGAGGGCAATGCGTTTGAACAGCAGGCGCAGGGCGGAAATGTCCAGACGGAGAACGATTTCTCACAGCAGGGCATGCAGCAGACCTTGGCAGGCACAGGCCAGCAGGGTGTGCAGAATGTCACCATCGGTGGCCATCAGAATGCAGCCCAGACGCAGACGGTTGCTCAGGGGCAGCAGAACGGCCAGACAACAGATGTTGAAACCGAGGAAATTTCTGAAAGAGAGACCAAGAAGCCTAAGCAGAAGAGCGGCATGTTTGGTCGCATCTCGAGCATCTTCAAGAAAGTGACCAATGCTGCAGGCAACCTCGTCAATGATGATGACGACCGCTTCATGGCGTCGCGCAAAGATAAAGAATAAGTTTTGGCCAAACCATGACCAAACCGGTTCCCAGCGGCAAATGGGTGTCGCAGAGAAATCAGTCCGGTTAAAAAAACAACTCCTAAACGATTCATAGTTTTATGTCAGATAACAACGAATTGCTCGATGTGGGCATGCCTTCAACATCTCCTTCAATCATTAAGGTCATCGGCGTTGGAGGCGGTGGCGGAAATGCCGTCAACCACATGTACCGTGAGGGTATTCACGATGTCAATTTCGTACTTTGCAACACCGATAGCAAAGCATTGATGGACTCTCCCGTTCCCGTTCGTCTCCAGCTCGGAAAAGAAGGACTCGGCGCGGGAAACATCCCGGCAAAGGCCCGCGAAGCCGCCGAAGAAAGCGTTGAAGACATCCGCCAGATGCTCAACGATGGCACCAAGATGGTGTTCATCACCGCTGGTATGGGTGGCGGTACGGGCACGGGCGCCGCACCAGTCGTTGCTCGCGAAGCCAAGAATATGGGCATTTTGACGGTGGGCATCGTCACCATCCCGTTCCGCTTCGAAGGCAACAAGAAAATCGACCAGGCCCTCGACGGCGTTGACGAAATCTCAAAGCATGTTGACGCCTTGCTCGTCATCAACAACGAACGCCTGCGCGAAATCTATCCCGACCTCAATGTGCTCAGCGCCTTCGAAAAGGCCGACAACACTTTGAGCGTGGCTGCGCGAAGCATCGCTGAAATCATCACCATGCACGGCATCATCAACCTCGACTTCCGTGACGTCTGCACCGTCTTGAAAGACGGCGGTGTGGCCATCATGTCTACGGGATTCGGCGAAGGCGAAAACCGTGTGACGAAGGCCATCAACGATGCCCTGCATTCGCCGCTGCTCAACAATAGCGATATTTTCAACTCCCACAAGGTGTTGCTCTCCATCTCTTTCTGCGCAGAAAAGGAAGGCGATTCGCTGATGATGGAGGAAATGAACGAGGTGCACGACTTCATGGAGAAATTCCACGACGACGTGGAGACGAAGTGGGGTCTCTCAACCGACCCATCGCTCGGCAAGAAGGTGAAAATCACCATCCTGGCCACGGGCTTCGGCATTTCCAGTGTGCCGGGCATGCAGGAGAAACACGACGCGGAAGACGAGAAACGCCGCCAGCTCGAAGCCGAAAAGGCCGAGGAGAACGACGAGCGCCGTACACAATATTACGACAACCCCAACCGAAAGAGCGGGCAGCGTAAACGTTCGCGCATCTATCTCTTCGGCTTGGACGACCTCGACAATGAAGAGGTGATCTCGCTGGTTGAAATGACACCGACGTTTAAGCGTAGCAAGGAAGAGCTCAACAGCATCAAGAGCAAGACTTACAACAGCGTGGCCGTGGAACCGGAAAGCGACAACACCAACGGTTCGGCGGCGCAGGTGATTTCATTTGCCTGATAAGTCTCCCCTGTTTCCAAAGTAGGATTCCATCCGTTCGGCTGAAGAAAGGAAGGGCTGCCGAGGCTCCCAACGGATGCTTCGGAGCTCATGGCTTTCGGACGCTGAAAATCACACCATCTAATCCCCAAGTATTCATTCAGAGAATATGTCAGAACTCAACAATACATCAAATCTGTTGGTAGAACCCATCGTTAATCATTCCGCCGAGATCATCAAGGTCATCGGTGTTGGTGGCGGTGGGGGTAACGCTGTGGGGCAGATGTACCGTGAGGGAATTGAAGGGGTTCGCTTCCTGGTGTGCAACACAGACCAAAAAGCCCTCGAAGACTCCGTTGTGCCCGACAAAATTCAGCTCGGCCCCGGTCTCGGAGCGGGCGGCCAGCCTGTCGTTGGCCAGGATTTGGCCGAGAAAAACCTCGACAAGATCGATGCCATCTTCGACGACAAGGTGAAGATGGTGTTCATCACTGCCGGTATGGGCGGTGGCACCGGCACCGGTGCCTCGCCAGTCATTGCCCGCGAGGCAAGGGCCCACGGTGTGCTGACGGTGGGCATCGTCACCATCCCGTTTCTCTTTGAACGTGAACGCCAAATCGACAAGGCGCTCGACGGTCTTGAACGACTGGGCAAGGAGGTGGATGCCATGTTGGTGATCAACAACCAACGCCTCTGCGACATCTACACCGACCTCACCATCATTGATGCTTTCAAGAAAGCCGACCTCACCCTGACAACGGCGGTGCGCTGCATCGTGGAAATCATCGAAATGCACGGACGTGTTGGACTCGACTTCTGCGATGTCAGCAACGTTTTGCGTAATGGCGGTGTGGCCATCATGTCGACTGGTTTCGGCAAGGGCGAGAAGCGCGTCACCAAGGCCATTGAAGAAGCGCTCTATTCTCCGCTCATCAACAATAACAATGTCTATCGCGCCCATAAGATCATTTTGGCCATCACCATCAACCCCGACCCGAAATACGCCTTGCGCATGGAAGAAGTGGGGGAAGTGAACGAATTTATGGCCAAGTTCTCCGACAACATTGAGACCAAATGGGGTCTCGTGACGGACGAGAATATGGGCGAACAGGTGAAAATCACGATTCTCGCCTCTGGATTTAATCTCAACGGGCAGACGGTTGATGATGAATACACGCAGCGTCACGCGGCCATACGTGCCCGCTATTATGACGACGGCGGTCCTATGCGCAAACGTGTGCGCCACAAACACCAGGTGTTTCTCTTCGACACGGACGACCTCGGCAACGAGCGACTGGCTGAGGCGGTGAGTGCTTCGCCGACCGACACGCGCACCAGCGGAACGCTCGAAACTTTCTCGCATCTCAAGCAACAACCGCTCGGGGATGGCGCTCGCGATGACGCCGAAAACGCTGTGGGGCAACCGACTGATTTTTCTGCCAATGGTGCCGCAAGAGCGGAGGAGGGGAGTGTTGTCATAGATTTTTCGAACTAATTGATGGTGTCTTCATCCGCCGAAGATTTCGATGCGGATGAAGATGTCTTTTAAATCCCAATATATTATGTCACTTTTTGATCAAGTCAGCAAGGATATTGTTGCTGCTATGAAGGCCAAGGACAAAGTGCGCCTTGAAGCATTGCGTAACATCAAGAAATTTTTCATAGAAGCCAAGACGGCTCCGGGAGCCAACGACACGCTCGATGATGCTGTCGCCCTCAAAATCCTCGCCAAGCTCGCTAAGCAGGGCCGCGACACGGCCGCTCTTTATCACGAGCAAAACCGTCCCGACCTCGCTGAGGAAGAGGAGGCACAGGCCAAAGTGATTGAAGAGTATCTCCCGAAGGCCCTCACGCCGGAGGAACTCGAAGCTGAGGTGAAAGCCATTATTGCTCAGGTGGGTGCAACGAGCGCCAAGGACATGGGCAAGGTGATGGGCGTTGCCAGCAAGCAGTTGGCAGGCCGCGCTGATGGTCGCGCCATTTCGACGCTCGTCAAGCAACTCTTGGCGTAAGGGAGGCGCAGTTTCCGAGAAGGGCGCAGATGGTGTCGCTCCGGAATCAGCCGCCTTCAGGCACCTCGTGACCACCTACTTATACCATATAAGACAGCCGGATGTAACCAGAAAGACGGGGACATCCGGCTGTTTTTTTCTCGGCATGGATGAAAAAAATGAAGTTCCTTTTTTACTTTTGCTTTTCGGCAGGGTCATATAGACAGAAGCAGCAAGCAAGCGGGCGCTCACGAACAACGCTGTGCGTCCCAACTAATGAAACGTTTCGAAGTCTGCTCAGCATTGTTGAACCCATTATAAAAAATTACGACGATGAAAAGTATAGGAAATTTCAAGAGTTTGTTCCTCATGTTGGTGATGGCTCTGTTTTGCATGACGGCAACGGCACGTCCTGGCCGCGTTCACACTGTCAACCGCTCCCGTGTGGTGATGATGGCGAAAGTTAAACCTTGTCCTTGCAAGAAGCATCACAAGAAATGCAAGGGACATCGTTATTGCAAGAAGCATCATTGCTTCTGCGTGAGATATTCACATCCGATGAACCACCGCAGATAGGCGCCGAGAAACGCAAGGCAATGTCCAGCGCGGCGCCCAAGAATAATCCCAGACATAACACATCATGGCAACTGACGACAAAGAAATAATCAACCTCATAGGCCGGGACCCCAACGGCGGTTTCCGTCAGCTGATGGGCAAATACCAAGAGGCGGTTTACTGGCATGTGCGCCGAATGGTCGTCTCGCACGACGACGCGCAGGATGCCGCGCAGGAAACCTTCGTGAGGGTCTATCGGTCGCTGAGGAATTATCGTGGAGAATGCTCCCTGCGCAGTTGGATTTACCGCATAGCCACCAACGAGGCCCTGCGCATGATTTCAAACCGCCGCCAGGAAATGGTTTCCTTGGATTCGGAGTCAACGGGGGCCGAACTGATAGCCGCAGGCGATTATGTGGACTACGACAACGCAGTGGCCGTGAAATTCCAAAAGGCGATTCTCACGCTCCCGCCGAAACAGCAGTTGGCATTCAACCTGAGATACTACGACGAAATGAGCTTTGAGGAAATTTCGCAGGTGGCGGGAACTACGCCTTCAAGCGTCAAGGTCAGTTACCACGTGGCCAAAGACAAAATCATTGCATACATGAATTCTAATGACTGAACAGATGAAACAGACTTTCGATTTCAAGCAAATTGGCAAGCGGATGCCTTACCGTGTTCCCAACGGTTTCTTCCAAGAAATGGAACACAACGTGCTGGATGCCGTGGCTGAAAAGGCGACAGAGCGTAAGCCGCTACAGGCAAAACGTTTCGTCTTTATGCGCTTGGCAAAATATGCAGCAGCCGTAGCCGCGTCGGTCGTTGTCTTATTGGCGGTCAACGTGAAATTCTTCCACACCGCAGCCCCTACGGATATGCAGGATGTGGAAGCCGCTTTCGACCAGCTCTCCTTGAGCGATCAGGAATGTCTCGTTGAACTTTATCAGGAAGATGTGTTCTTGGATAATGATTATTAGTTGGCCGCAAGGCGATATGCCTCTTCGGACGCTTCGTATTTATACAACACAAACAAACTAAACAAATATACAATCATGAAAAAGATATTGGGTATTCTCATATTCGTTGTGGCCGCAGTGTTCCAGGCCCAGGCTTCTGACCAGACGCCGCAACAACGCCACACTCGTGAACAACTTGCCAAGATACAGGCCGAGCATATCGCCCACGATTTGGCCCTTGACGACAAAACGGCGGCGTTGTTCATTGACACCTATTGCCAAAGCCAGAGGGAAGTGTGGGCTGTGATTGGAAATCGCGTGAAAAGCGAGGGCAGTTCTGAGGAAAAATCTGAACGGGCCATCAAACGGCGTTTCGAAAACAGTGAGAAACTGCTTGCCATCCGCCAGAAGTATTATAAGAAGTATTCTGAATTTCTCACGCAGCGACAAATCCAGCGCGTCTATGAGATTGAAAAGAAATGGAAGAAATTTCCTCTGAAGCGTCGAGGCAAAATGCGCCGAGGCAACCGCTAATCCCTTGGGTCGATAGCTAAACGGATTGCAGGCACTGGAAGCGCTGCAAGTATTGAGAAAATCGCGATATAATCAGGAGAGTCATCGCGTATCTTGGTACAAATTATCGCCCGCCGAGTTGCCATAAAAAAGTCCGCCTGCGAAAGCCAATTCGCAGGCGGACATTTTTATGAAGTCTGTTGGCGGAAATCTGGTGCTTGCTCTACGCCAGATATTCTCCGCTCATAAAACCACTGATGCTTATTTCATGAAGACCTTAAACAGGCCGCCACCATCAGGATCGTTGTATATTTTCTTCTCATTCGGTTTCTTGCAAGCCTTGATGGCTTCCAAGTCCGCAGCAGAAGCTTTGCGGAAATTCTTATAGGTGGCGGGGAATCCAGTCACCGTCAGCACTCTTTCGCCATAGGAAGTGCGTTCGAAGACAAACTGCGGTTCGAGCAATACATCGGCATTATTTGCTTTCAGCAACTGGGCGACGAGATTTCCTTGGGCCACTTGCTTCGAGGGTTCGCCCAAGTGGAACGGCCTGAAGCTCCACGTCATCGTCTGTGTGGCTTTCTGTTGGATTTCCAAGTCAGCTACTTCTGGATAGGTCACGACCGTTGACTCTACCATTGCAGTGGTGGCCGTCTTCGTAATGGTTGAGCACGACGACATAAAGAGCGCCGCACAGACAACTGTTAGTAAAAATAACTTTTTCATAACCAGCCCCTTTCTTTATTTGTTTCTGAAATTTTTGTATTTAGCAGGGTAGCCGCTGACTTCAACGCTCTTGTATTTTGAACTAAAGAGCCCCCTTCTCTTTACGAAGGTGAATTCCGGTGCCACAAGCACGTCGGCATTGCCGCTCTTCATGAGCAGCTCTTTAACGGCCGTGTTCTGCAAGTTTTTCTTTCCGCCTCTTCTCGCTCTGGCCTCCGTGTAATAAACGTGCTCGACTCTCTGTGAGGAAATCTCCAAGTCGGCCATAGAATTTGTGGTCAGGCCGTTTTCAACATCTATAGAAGTTGCAGTCTTGGTAATGGTGGTGCAAGAAGCTAAGGCGAAGCTGGCGCACAGGGCAATGAAAATCTTTTTCATGGTTGCAAAAATTTGAGTTGGGTTCCGTTCGGTGCTTGTATATTTAGTTGTGCAGGAACCGTTGACACAACTAAAACTGCGCTTTTGTGAAAAGCACTTTGTAATAATACACTCGCAAAGGTAAATATTTTTAGAAATATGTACAAATACTTAAAATTCCCTTCCTGCCTAAGCGGTAGCCTTCTCCTGCCAAGCGGTCGTATTTTAAGTTTGTGTGGTAAATTTTTTTTTGACGCTCGCATGCGAGGAATAATGTCCTCCCGCCCCTTAAATCATAAATATTTCTTACCTTTGTTGCTGGAGAACAATCCCCTATTGCAAAGACACAGTATAAATCCAAGTATTCATGATAGTACACGTTGCCAATCCAATTTATGATTCCGTCTTCAAATATATAATGGAAGACGAGCGCATAGCCAAGACTGTGCTTTCTGCGTTGTTGAAGAAAGAGGTCGTTCATGTTACGGTGCGTCCACATGAATATGCCAACACCACCCGCAATGCGATATCCATGTTCCGCATCGATTTCGCAGCGACAGTGGTTGAAGACGACGGTTCGGAGCAAGTCATCTTGATTGAATTGCAGAAGACTTGGCTGAACACAGAAACATTGCGTTTCCGCCAGTATCTGGGCGTGCAATACGGCAACCAGTGCAACATACAGGTGGATTCCAAGGAAGGCTATGCCTATCCGATGGTTGCCGTCTATCTGTTGGGACACCGCGTTGGGAACATAGACACCCCCGTGCTTTACGTTAACCACAAGACCTACGACTACGAGGGCGCTGAAGTGGCCGAGGGGATGACCGACCCGTTCGTAGAAAGTCTGACGCACGACAGCATCATTGTGCAAATTCCCTTGCTCAAAGGCCGCGTAAACAACCGCCTGGAAAAAGTGCTAAGCGTTTTCGACCAAAGCAAGACCGACTCGGAAAACAAGCAACTCCTGAACATCGACGAACACAGCTACGAGGATGATGCCGATATGATGTATGTCATCCATCGCTTGACGGCCGCCGCCGCCGATGCCGACATCCGTTCAGACATGAACGTCGAGGATGAATATTTCTCGGCCATAGAAGACCGCGACACGGAAATAATGACGCTGGGCGAGGAACTTAAACAACAACGAGCGGCGAATAAAAAGCAGGAAGATACACTTCGCCAACAGGAAGATGCGCTTCGCCAACAAGACCTCATGTTGAAAAGCATGGTAAAGGCGATGCTTGAAAAGGGAATGTCCATCAAGGAAGTCTCCTTATTGGTCAACAAGGATGTGGCGTTCTTGGAGAATCTCATAAAATAATTCAGACAACTTACTTAACTAATAAAGGGGCGTTCCGAAGAATCTGGTAAAGCATGGACTGTTTGCAATCAAATGACAGTGAAAGAATATCTTGAGCAACCTGTCCTTTGGCCATTACGAAGGCTGGATTTTTAAGAATACCCCCGAACCAAAAACTAAATAAGAAATGAAGTTATCAACTGGCTCTTTGTTGGCCTTGGCGCTCGCGCCGGCCATTTCTGCCCAAGCGGCAGGAAATGGCAAAGACAAAACACCGACGCGCCCCAACGTCATCTTTATCTATGCCGATGATTTGGGCTTCGGAGACCTTGAATGCTATGGTGCCAAGAATGTGGAAACACCAAATGTAAACCGTTTGGCCGCTAATGGCATACGCTTTACCAATGGTTATGCCACTGCGGCCACTTCTACGCCCTCGCGCTATTCTATGCTGACGGGAGAATATGCCTGGCGCAAACCGGGAACGGACGTCGCTGCGGGTAATGCGGGAATGATCATCCGTCCGGAACAGTTCACCATTGCCGATGTGTTCAAGAGCGCTGGTTATGCAACGGCCGCTTTCGGCAAATGGCATCTCGGCTTGGGCGACAAAACGGCTGAGCAGGATTGGAACGCGCCGCTTGCCACTGGTCCTAACGACCTTGGTTTTGACTATTCCTATATAATGGCTGCAACGGCCGACCGTGTGCCTTGCGTGTTCATCGAAAACGGTTCGGTGGCCAATTACGACCCTTCTGCGCCCATAGAAGTGAGCTATCAGAGAAATTTCCTAGGCGAACCGACGGGGCGTGCCAATCCGGAATTGCTTTACAACCTGAAGCCGAGCCACGGACACGACATGAGCATTGTCAACGGCATCAGCCGCATCGGCTATATGAAGGGCGGCGGCAAAGCGCTCTGGAAAGACGAGAACATCGCTGACTCCATCACCGCCCATGCCGTCAACTTCATCAACCAGCACAAGAAGGAACCCTTCTTCATGTATTTCGCCACCAACGATGTCCACGTGCCACGCTTCCCCCACGAGCGTTTCCGTGGTAAAAACAAAATGGGCTTGCGCGGCGATGCCATCGTGCAGTTCGACTGGACTGTCGGCCAAATCATGGCCGCTCTCGAAAAGGCCGGATTGAGCAAGAACACCCTCATCATCCTATCGAGCGACAATGGTCCGGTGGTTGACGACGGCTACGCCGACCGCGCAGAAGAACTCCTCAACGGCCACAGTCCTACGGGCAATTTGCGCGGCGGAAAGTATAGCGCTTTTGAAGGTGGCACGCGTATTCCGCTCATTGTTCACTGGCCCGCACAAATCAAGGGCGCACAAGAGAGCAATACCCTCGTGTCGCAAATCGACTGGCTCGCTTCGATGGCCGAGCTCGTTGGTGCCCGCATCCCGAAGGGTGCCGCCCCCGACAGCTACAACTATCTCGACAACCTCCTCGGACGTACCAACGAAGACCGCCCCTGGATCATCGAGCAGGCTTCAAACCACACGCTCTCCGTTCGTACGCGCAACTGGAAATACATCGAAGGAAGCGACGGCGGCAAGATGATTACGTGGGGCCCGAAGATAGAAACAGGTTATGCCCCCGTTCCACAGCTCTACAATATGAGCGACGAGACCGAACAGGTGGACGTTGCCGCGAAAAATCCGCAGAAGGTGTTTGAGCTCGAGCGCATCCTTCGCAAAGTGAGAACGCAGACCCTGCGCATCCGCCGCCCGTCCGTTCAGAAATAATCAAATTAAACTCCCAATCATAAGAGGCAGCAGGAAATCTTGCTGCCTCTTTTGCTTTCTTCGATTGTCTTTTCGTGCGGGCAAACTATGCTTTTCGTCTCGGATTATGTTTTATTAGTCAACGATATAGCTTGGAAATGGAGAAAACTTTTTACCTTTGCAGGGTTTTATAAACATTACGTCGCAGGCATTTGTTCCCAAAGGCAAAGCCCGACCATTCACCAAAAACAGGACATCCGTGAAACAAAAATTATTTCTCACCTTCATCCTTGTCACCTTCGTGACGTTTGCCGCCGTGGCGCAACGCATCACGGGTGTTGTCACCGACTCCAAGACCGGTGAAGCCCTGCCTTTTGCCAATGTCTCCATCGAGGGAGGTAGTTACACGCGCACCAATGAAGCAGGCCGTTATGCTTTGCCTTTCAAGGCCGGAAAAATGCGCGTGTCGATGATTGGCTATGCCACGAAGACCCTGAAGGTGCAGCAGGCTGGTGTCTATAACGTGAAGCTCGACGACAATTCGGCCAAATTCGGAACGGCCGTTGTGACGGGCCACAAGACCAAGTACACGCGCAAAAACAACCCCGCTGTTGAGCTCATGCGCAAGGTGATAGAAGCCAAGAAGATGAGCGACCTCAAGCTCCACGACTATTACTCCATCCACAAATATTCCAAACTCACGTTTGCCTTCAACGACGTCACCGACAAAATCTTCGAGGAAGGCAAATTCAAGAAGATGCCCTTCCTCAAAGACCATGTGGAAACGTGCAACGAAACCGGCAAACTCATCCTCCCCATCTCTGTCGATGAAAACGTGACGCGCGAAATCTATCGCCGCACGCCCCATGCCGACAAGAGCATTGTGCTCGGCCAGCGCAGCACCGGCATCAACGACCTCTTCAATACGGGCGACATTCTCAGCACCGTCCTCAAGGACTGCTTCACCGATGTGAACATCTACGAAGACGAAGTGCGCCTGCTGCAATACCCCTTCGTCAGCCCCATCTCCTCGCGTTCTGGCATCAGTTTTTATCGTTTCTTCATTGAAGACACCACCTACGTCGACAACGCCAAGTGCATCCGTGTCGACTTCACGCCCAACAACGCCCAGGACTTCGGCTTCTCCGGTTCGCTCTACATCCTTGCCGACTCCACCTACCGCATCAAAAAGGCCGACTTGGGCATTCCGCGCCGTTCCGATGTCAATTTCGTTGAAAGCATGCGCGTCATCCAGGAATTTACGCAGCTGCCCTCTGGCGAACAAGTCTTGAAGAGCGACGATATGATTGTGCAGCTAAAGCTCGCCAGCTTCCTGCAGAAATTCCAGGTCAAACGTGTCACGGAATACAGCGATTTCTGCTTCGACCCCATCCCCGACAAGACCTTCAAATTCAAGGGCGACCAGCAAACCGATGTCAACGCCCGCATTCGTCCCGAAGAATTTTGGGCCGAACACCGTTCCGAGGCGCTCACGCAAAGCGAAGACAAGATGGATGTGCTCGTTCGCCAGCTCGAGCGCGTGAAAGGTTTCAAGGCCGTGCTCTTCGTTGCCAAAGCCTTCATCGAAAACTTCGTTGAGACGAGTGTCGACCCCAAGCATCCTTCGAAGGTCGACATCGGTCCCGTCAACACCATGATTTCGCAAAACTTTGTCGACGGCCTGCGCCTCCGCGCCTCGGCCCAGACAACGGCCAACCTCAACCCCCATTGGTTTGCCAAGGGCTACGTGGCCTACGGCTTCAAGGACGAGCGCTGGAAAGGGCTTGGCGAGGTGACATACTCTTTCAATAAGAAAGCCTATCTGCCGCGCGAATTTCCTGTCAACAACCTCACCTTTACCTACAATCGCGACGTCATGTCGGCCAGCGACAAGTTCCTGCCAACCGACAAAGACAACGTCTTCACCTCGTTTAAATGGAAGAAGGTCGACCACATGATGTACTACGAGACCTTCCGCCTCCTTTGGGACCGCGAATGGGAAAACGGTTTGCGCTTCAAGGTGCAGGCCCGCACCGAGCGCGACGAGCCCACGGCGGCGCTCTTCTATCAGAGCCTCGACGGCCTCGGCGTTCCCTCGCAAGACGCTTCGCTCCATCGCAAGTATTTCCGCACAAACGACCTCACGCTCGGCCTCTCATATCAGCCAGGCGCCGTCTGGATTAACACGAAGCAACGACGCATCACGATGAACCACGATTCGCCCATCTATTCGCTCTCGCACACTTCTGGTCTTTACGAGCAACATGGGCAGAACTACAACTATAACCTCACGGAAGCCAGCATCTACAAACGTTTCTGGCTTGCCTCCTGGGGAAAAATCGACACCTACTTGAAGGGCGGCGTGCAGTGGAATAAAGTGCCGCACCCCTTGCTCGTGATGCCGGCGGCCAACTTGTCGTATATCATGGAGGACAACACCTTCAATCTCATCGACAACATGGAATTTCCAACCGACCGTTATGCCTCGCTCATGCTCTCCTGGGATATGAACGGAAAAATCCTCAACCGCATCCCCCTCATCCGCAAGCTCAAGTGGCGTGAATACATCGGTGCCAATGTGCTCTGGGGAACGCTGACCGACAAAAACAATCCGCTCCTCGAGAAGAACGCCAACGACAACCGCCTCTTCTACTTCCCCGGCCATTTCAACCCCGACGGCACCTTCACCAGTCAGTCTGCCGTGCTCGACAGCAAGAAACCCTACGTGGAAGTCGTTGCCGGCATCCACAACATCTTCAAGGTCGTACACGTAGAATACGTTCGCCGCCTCACCTACACCGAACGTCCCGACACGCAGAAATGGGGCATCCGCTTCATGTTCCGCGTGACATTCTGATAGGTCGTGCGCCCGTAACTTTCGCTGCGAGCACCCTGAAAGGTAGGGCGTTCAAAATCCAGAATAATCTGCGTTTTTTGCCAAATAGCATGGCGGTTGCGGCACCGCTGCCCCTCAAAGGTAGTGTGTTCAAAATTCCGAAAGAATCAAGATTGGTAGAGAGGCGACAGCTGCCCCTGTAAGGGGCTCATATTTAGGGTAGGGGCTTGCCCCTACCTCTTGGGGCCGATTAATG